>Ga0114986_1000011_pt1 | contig 47192 bp, 41 predicted proteins | sample Shrwel1BS1Day17_FD_96988 | JGI IMG/M metagenome (GOLD analysis project Ga0114986, IMG submission 96988) | Subsurface microbial communities from deep shales in Ohio, USA - Utica-3 well 1 S-1-Day17 | ecosystem: Environmental > Aquatic > Deep subsurface > Shale gas/oil reservoir > Produced... | reverse complement strand
GTGAAACGCCTCTGCGCCGATGATAGTGCGGATTCCCGTGTGAAAGTAGGACATCGTCAGGCTATTAACCCCTCAACCCCCACCCCCTGCACGGCGGTGGGGGTTCGTTTTTTTAGGCGTCGATTTTGGGCCCGGAACCTCTTCCGGCCGGGACGTTCAGACAGCGGTGATCTTCTGGAGGCACACAACGATGTCTTGGTGGCGCTGCTTGGTGGGATTGTTCTTTTTGGGGTGGCTGCCGGCATCCTGGGCCCAGACGCCCGGAGCTTTCCCCCCGCCGGTTGCCCACGTCGAAGGTGTGCTGGAGTACCGACTCGACAATGGCCTGCAGATACTGCTTGTGCCCGATGCGAGCAAGCCCACGACGACGGTCAACCTCACGGTTCGTGTCGGATCCCGCCACGAGTCCTATGGCGAGACGGGGATGGCTCACCTGCTGGAGCACCTGCTCTTCAAGGGCAGTGCCCGGCACCCCGACGCCTGGGCCGAATTCAGCCGCAGAGGCCTTCGAGCGAACGGGTCGACGTGGTACGACCGCACCAATTACTTCGCGAGTTTTGCCGCGGACGAGGACAACCTGCGCTGGTACCTCGACTGGCTTGCCGATGCGATGGTGAATGCCTCGCTGGAACGCAGTGCGCTGGACGCCGAGATGACGGTGGTGCGCAATGAGATGGAGATGGGCGAGAACGACGCCGGACGCGTCCTGCTCGAGCGAGGCCTGTCGACCATGTACCTCTGGCACAACTACGGCAACAGCACGATCGGCGCACGCAGCGACGTGGAGAACGTCGACATTGAGGCCCTGAGGCGCTTCTACCGCACGCACTACCGTCCGGACAACGCGACACTGATCGTTTCGGGTCTGTTCGAGACGCAGAGGGTTCTGGACTGGGTCCAGACCTACTTTGCGCCCCTCCCGCGACCGGGTGCACCGTTACCGGTGCCCGTCACGCTGGATCCGGTTCAGGACGGCGAACGCGAGGCGGTTCTTCGGCGCCCTGGGGGCGTGCCGCTGATCTATGCGATGTACCACGTCCCGCCGGGGCCGCACCCGGACCACGCGGCCTTCCGGGCGCTTGCCCTGATCCTGGGAGACAGTCCGGGGGGGCGCTTGCATCGCGAGCTGGTCGAGTCATCCGTGGCGGCCGCTGCCTTTGCCTTCACCCAGGGACTGGCCGACCCCGGCTACGCCTTGTTCGGACTGCAACTGGCGGCAGATGGTGATGCAGCCCGGGCGCAGGCGGCGCTCCTTCGCGTGGTGGAGGGGCTTGATCAGGTGCCCATCACCCAGGCTGAACTCGACAGAGCGAAGGCACGTTGGCTCAAGCAATGGGAACTGTCCTTTGCCGATGCGCAGCGCGTCGGTATCGCCCTGTCGGAGTCGATCGCTCAAGGGGATTGGCGTCTGCACTTTCTGACGCGAGACCGTATCCGTGACCTGCGTCTTGAAGATGTGCAGCGGGTGGCGCAGGCCTATCTGGTGCGCGACAACCGCACAGTGGCCCGCTATGTGCCCGAGGCGACACCGCGCAGGGCGCCGGACCCGCAGCGTGTGGACGTGGCAGCCCTGCTGGCAGGGTACGTTGGGGATACGCGGCAGGGAGTGGTCGAGACATTCGAGCCCACGCCAGCGAATATCGACGCGAACACGGTGGTGCATCGGGTGGGTGAAGGGCTGCAGGTGGCCCTGCTGCCGAAACCGACGCGGGGGCAACTGGTCAATGCGCGGCTGGACTTGCGCTTCGGATCGGTTGCGAGCCTGCAGGACCAGGCCGAGGCCGCCACGATGGTCGCGGCTTTGCTGGACAAGGGCACCCGGCGCCTGTCACGACAGGCCCTGTCGGACGAACTCGATCGCTTGCGTGCGGATGTCTCGGTGCAGTCTGTCGCGGGGGGTGTCAGTGTGTCGATGCGGACCTCGCGCGATCAACTCCCCGACCTGCTGGCCGTCGTGGCGCAGATGCTGCGTGAACCGGCCCTGGAGACCGCGGCGTTCGACGAGGTCCGGCGCCAGTGGCTGGCGGGCCTGGAGGAGGCCCTGCGCTCCCCAGAGGAGCGCGTGGACAATGCCGTGGAGGGTCGTCTGAGCCCGTATCCGCAGGGCGATGTCCGTCATGTGGCGGATCTGGATCGGCAGCGACAGGCGGTGCAGGCCTTGTCCCTGCAGCAGGTCAGGACCTTCCACCAGCGCTTCTATGGGGCCTCCAATGCGCAGTTCGCCGCAGTGGGAGACCTGGACACACAGGCCGTGCTGAACGCCCTGCAACAGCACTTCCGGGGCTGGCGCAGCACGGAAGCCCATGAGCGCATTCCTCGTCCGTTTACCGAGATCGCGCCGGCCGAACTCCGGTTCGCGACGCCCGACCAGCGCAACGCCTACCTGCGCGCCAGCCAGGCCTTGCCCCTGTCCGACGCCCATCCGGACTATGCCGCGTTCCTGGTGGCGAACTACCTGCTGGGCCAGAGCGGCAGTTCGCGACTGTGGAGCCGTGTTCGTGAGCGGGAGGGGCTGTCGTATGGCATCCAGTCCTACGTGGAGTGGAATGCGTGGGAGCCGAATTCGACCTGGACCGTGTCTGCCATCTTTGCCCCTGAGAATCTGGGACGTGTGCGGCAGGCCGTCGAGGAAGAGGTGGCGAAGGCCTTGTCAGAGGGCTTCACCGTCGATGAAGTGGAGGCTGCGCGCAAGGGTCTGCTGGCGCTGCGGCGGCTGGGACGGGCCCAGGATGCGCAACTGGCAGGGGCCTTGTCAGAGAACCTGCGGCTGGGGCGCCGTTTCCAGGTGTCCCAGGCGGTGGACGAGCGGATCGCACGCCTGACCCCGCAGGAGGTGCACGCCGCGCTGCGCAACCATCTGCGCCCGGACCGCTGGGTCTGGGCTGTTGGCGGTGACTTCAAGGAGGCGGTGCGCTGACGTCGCGGAACGGGTTGCGCTCGCGCAGTTCGTCGACGTAGGCCGCAATGCCGTGCCCCTCGCGCTGGAGGAAATGCGCCACCGCGTCCGAAAAGGCAGGGTGGCGCAGCCAGTGGGCCGACCATGTCGTGACAGGCAGGAGCCCGCGGGCCATCTTGTGTTCGCCCTGCGCTCCACCCTCGAAGCGTTGGTAGCCCTGATCAATGCACCATTGCAGGGGCTGGTAGTAGCAGGCCTCGAAGTGCAGGCAGGGGACAGGCTCCACGCACCCCCAGTAGCGACCGTAGGCGACGCGCTGTCCAGGGTCGATTCCGACGAGCGAACTCGCGATGCGCTCGGTACCTCGGTAGGCCAGGAACATCAGCCAGTGCTGCGACAGGTGCTGCGCCATCTCGTCGAAGAAGGCCCGCGTGAGGTAGGGCGTCGAGCGGTGGGCATGGTAGGTTGTCACATAGCAACGGTAGAAGAAGTCCCAGTCGTCAGCGGTGATCTGCGAACCCTGACGCGTCTCGAAGCGGATGCCTGCCTCAACGACCCTGCGGCGCTCCTGAGCGATCTTCTTGCGCTTCTCGCGCTGAAGCTGAGCCAGGAAGTCGCCAAAGCTGCCATACGGCTCGGGGGTGCGGTTGTGCCAGTGGAACTGAACGGTGCTGCGCAGAAGCCAGCCCTGCGATTCGGCTGCGGCGCGATCGGCATCGCACAGGAAAAGCAGGTGCGCAGACGAAACCAGGCCTTTGGCAAGCGGCTCGCGCAGCCCCTGGAGCAAGGCAAGGCGCGCACCCTCGTCCAGCGCGAGCAGTCTGGGGCCGGGGACTGGCGTGAAGGGAATTGCGCCGGTGAGCTTGGGGTAGTAGGGCAGCCCGTGGCGCTCGTGGGCATCGGCCCAGGCCCAGTCGAAGACATACTCGCCATAGGAGTGTGACTTCAGGTAGAGCGGCAGGGCCCCTTGCAGGCGCTCACCTTGCCAGGCGGTCAGGAACTGGGGCAGCCAGCCAGTATCGGCGGTGGCGCTGCCCGACCGGTGCAAGGCCTGGAGGTAGGCGTGCCGCAGGAAAAAAGGGGCACCGCCACTGGCATCCAACAGTCTGTCCCAGTCCCCGGCGCCAATCTGCCCGGGGTCGTCATGGACCCGGATGACATAATCGACCGACCTCTTCTCCACTTTCATATGTCAGCCCAAGCCGTGGTCAAGGTTGCCGTTGCGCAGTTCAATCCTTCTGTTGGCGATCTCGCCGGCAACGTGTCGCGGATCGAGGCGTTGGCCCGCCAGGCGCACGCCCAGGGGGTGCGCCTGCTGATCACGCCGGAACTGTCGCTGTGTGGCTATCCCCCCGAGGACCTGCTGCTGCGCCCGGCCTTCCTGCAGGCCTGCGAGGAGGCGCTGGCGGCGTGTGCGGCTCGTCTGGCCGACCTGGAGGGCTTGCATGTGGTGGTGGGTCATCCGCGTTCGTGGACAGGATCGGGCGATCTTAGGACCAGGTCGGTGATCGTGCCGCAACGGGTGAATGCAGCCTCGGTGCTGGCGGGGGGAAAGGTGCGGGCCACCTACGCCAAGCGCGAACTGCCGAACTACCAGGTCTTTGACGAACGGCGCTACTTCGTGTCGGGCCGCGAGCTCGGCCAAGGGCCGGTGGTCTTCGAGGTCGACGGCATCCGCTTTGGTCTGAACATCTGTGAGGATGCCTGGTTCGTCGAGCCGGCGCGCAGCGCGCGCGAGGCAGGGGCGCAGGTGCTCGTCGTGCTCAATGCGTCGCCCTACCACCTGGGCAAGGTGGCCGAGCGCGAGGAGCGCATGGCGGAGAGAGCGCGCGAATGCGGGCTGCCGCTCATCTATGCACACCAGGTGGGTGGTCAGGATGAGGTGGTCTTCGACGGCGCGTCGTTCGCCCTGAACGCAGACGGTGCAGTGACGGCCCGTGCGCCGATGTTCGAGGAGCACCTCATGGTGCTGGACGTGTCGCCCCAGCGGGTGCAGGGGGAGGTGCATCCACTGCCGCCACTGGAGGCTCAGGTCTGGGCGGCCCTCGTCACAGGGGTGCGTGACTACGTGGGCAAGAACGGTTTCCCCGGGGCCATCATCGGCCTGAGCGGGGGCATCGACTCGGCTTTGGTGCTCGCCGTGGCGGTCGATGCGCTGGGGGCGGAGCGGGTGCGCACGGTGATGATGCCGTCGCCCTACACGGCCGAAATCTCGTGGCTGGATGCGCGCGACATGGCGCAGCGCCTGGGCGTGCGCTACGACGAGTTCTCGATCACGCCGATGTTCGAGGCTTTCAGGGCCACGCTGGCCTCGGAGTTTGCCGGCCTTCCCGAGGACGCGACCGAGGAGAACATCCAGGCGCGCGTGCGCGGGACGCTGCTGATGGCCTTGTCGAACAAGCACGGCAGCATCGTGCTGACCACCGGCAACAAGAGCGAGATGGCCACCGGCTACTGCACGCTCTATGGCGACATGGCCGGCGGCTTTGCGGTGATCAAGGATGTGGCCAAGACCCTGGTCTATCGACTGGCGTGCTGGAAGAACGAGCAGCCGACGCGCCGCGCCGACGGTAGCACCGGGCCTGTGATTCCGGAGCGCATCATCACGAGGCCCCCATCGGCCGAGCTGCGGCCCGACCAGACCGACCAGGACAGCCTGCCCCCCTATGAGGTGCTGGATGCGATCATGCAGCGCTACATGGAGGACGACCAGAGCATCGAGGACATCGTGGCGGCGGGCTATGCGCGCGAAGACGTCGAGCGCGTGACGCGGTTGCTGAAGATCAACGAGTACAAGCGCCGCCAGGCGCCGGTGGGCATCCGCATCACGCACCGCGCGTTCGGACGCGACTGGCGCTATCCGATCACGTCGAGATTCCGCGCTTAAACTACCCGCATCGAGATTGACAAGCCCACGGAGCAGAACATGAAGCAGATCACCGCCATCATCAAACCCTTCAAGCTCGAGGAGGTGCGTGAAGCGCTTGCCGATGTGGGCGTGACCGGCCTGACAGTCACGGAGGTCAAGGGCTTCGGTCGCCAGAAGGGCCATACCGAGCTGTACCGTGGTGCCGAGTACGTGGTGGACTTCCTGCCCAAGGTGAAGATCGAGGTGGTGGTGAAGGACGAGGACGTGGACCGCTGCATCGAGGCGGTCATCAAGGCGGCCAAGACCGGCAAGATCGGCGATGGCAAGATTTTCGTGACTCCGGTGGAGCAGGTGGTGCGCATCCGCACGGGAGAAACGGACGACGCGGCCATCTGAGGCTGCAGACGGCGCGTTCATGCTGCGAGAGGCCCACTTCGGTGGGCTTCTTGCATTTTCACGCGGTCAGATCTTCCGGTAGTCGTCGGGTGCGGTGGCCTGCTGTGCCTGGGTGCGCAAAGCTTCCAGCAGGGCGGCCGGATCCGTGCCTACCTGCAGGACCCCATGCTGCGCGGGGCTGAGGAAGCCCTGCGCCACGGTATGGCCCAGAAAGCCGAGCAGGCCGTCGTAGTAGCCCTGGACATTGAGCAGGCCCACGGGCTTGTCGTGGTAGCCGAGCTGGCGCCAGGTCCAGACCTCGAACAGCTCCTCGAAAGTGCCGATGCCGCCGGGCAGGGCGAGGAAGGCATCGGCCCGTTCGGCCATCAGGCGTTTGCGCTCGTGCATGGTCTGCACCACGTGCAATTCTGTGAGGCCGGGGTGGCCCACTTCGCGGTCCATCAGGGTCTGCGGGATCACGCCGACCACCTCGCCACCCTCGGCCAGGACGGCGTCGGCGACCACCCCCATCAGGCCGACCCGGCCACCTCCGTAGACAAGCCGCCCGCCCTGGCGAGCCAGGCGCCGACCGATCTGGTCCGCAGCATGCACATACGAAGGATGCTCGCCGTCACGCGAGCCGCAATAGACACACAGAGAAAAAGAGGGCATGGTTCGAGCGGTCAAGGGGTCACGACAGGGGCAAGAGGCGCGCGTACAGGGCGCTGGCCCAGATCCCGCCGCACAGCAGCAGCGAGAGCAGCACAGCGGCGCTGGCCAGGTCCTTGGCGCGCTTGGACAGGTCGTGCATCTCGAAGGACACCCGGTCGATCGCTGCCTCGATGCCGGAGTTCAGCAGTTCGACGATCAGCACCAGCATGACGGAGCCGGCCAGGAGCGCCACCTCGACCCAGCTCCGACCCAGCCAGAACGCGACCGGCACCATCACGGCCGCGAGCCAGAACTCCTGACGGAAGGCGCTTTCGCCCTGATAGGCAACGCGAAGGCCGTCGAGGGAGTAACGCAAGGCATGGGCTATGCGGGTCAGACCTGTGCGGCCCTTGTGCGGATTGGTCATGCGCCGATTGTGCCTGCCTGAGGTGGCCGGCAGATGTCAGCGCTCGGTTTGCGCCCGCGGTGGCACGGCCACCAGGCGAGTGCCGCAGGCCACGTCATGCCAGAACTGCCGGTCGCGGCGCAGCAACGCAAGGCAGGCATAGACCCCGATCCAGCCCGTCACCGTGCCGAACACGGCCCATCCGCTGCTGGCGACGCCCAGGACATAGGCCAGTGCCAGACCCGGCATCACCCAGATCCAGGCGGCCGCGAAGCGCAGCAGCGCGCGCGCGCGGCTGGGCAGATGCCCTTCGCGATCCTCGAGTCGGATGCGCCAGGTCTGCATGGGCAGTGTCTGACCGCTGCGCGTCCAGCACCACACGAAGTACCAGGCCAGGATGACGACGACGAACACGCCCAGCCCCACACGGCCTTCCAAGGCATGGCGCTGACCCAGCAAGATGCCGTACAGCAGTCCCGCGATCATGACAACCCCGAAGAGCAGGACCGCTTCGTAGGTCAGGCAGGCCAGCCGGCGGCGAAGGGTTGGTGCGGTCGCCCGCGGCGGCGAGGGATGGGAGGAGGTGACGGTGGAGGACAAGTTCTGGCGCCTTTCACGGCGCCGCCGGCCTGGGTGTCCGCGTAGCGGGCACCACGGGGCGTGTGGCAGCCGCACCCTGCGGGCCTGCCACGGGCAGCAGCGTCTGAGGATCGATGAATCGGGACGAAGTCGCGATTTTCGGCAATCCGGGCTGCTGATGCCAAGTGGGCTGAGCGCGCTGGGTGACAGGCACCGTCGTGACCCCGGGGCGGACCTGCTGGGTCGTGGGCGATGCGGGTACCGACATGGGCTGACGCGCCGCAGGCGCGGCCTTCGCGTCGAGGCGCTGCGCCTGGGCGGCCAGTGCCCTGCGCTCTTCGGGAGGAAGGGCCTTGTAGGATTCCCATCGATCCAGACGCTGCGAGGCCGGCAGGTCCTTGGCGGTACGGAAATTGATCCGCGCCAGCGTGCGCTGCTGGGGGGACAGCGCCACCCATTCGCCCATGCGCTCGTGCACCCGACGGCGCTCGTCCTCACCCAGGGAAGGAAAGCGTTGCGCCACCTCCAGCCACTTGCGCTTTCGAGGCCCATCGAGCGTGTCCCAGACCCCCTTGAGGGGTCGCAGGGCTTCCCGTTGCGAGGGACCGAGCTGGCTCCAGCGCGGGCCATCCTGCACGGTGGCGGCCGTTCGGGCGGGCTCAGGGCCCCCGGCCGGGGCCGGTTGCGCGCACACGCTGCCAGCCAGCACCGGGCCGAGCGCCCCGAGGGCGGCCAGACGCAGCAGGAGGAGGGGTCGCAAGCACAGAGGACGAACCATCATTCGCGCGGGGTCCTCAGGAACTCAAGAAAGCCGGGGTCGGCATACGCAGCTGGGGGCAGATCGTCGGCCAGCAGCAAGGCATCGATCTCGGCGGCGAGCTGGATCTGGCGCTCCGTTTCCCAGTGGTCAATGAGCAGCAGGCCGCCCAGCAATGCCAGCAGGGGCAGCAGACCCCCCAGGGCGGCCCACCACCTGCGCCCGCCACCCTGGCTGCCCGGGCCGCGGCCGAGCGTTGCGGCTCCGGAGGCGCTGACGACCCAGTCGGTTGTTGCGGTGGCCACGCGCTTGCGCGCGACCGCCTGGGCCCGTGCAAAACGCAGGCGCTCGGTGATGTCCGACGGCAACGGCGCATCGGACAGGCGGGCCGCCAGCAAGAGGCCCACACGGGTCTCCAGGGCCTCGGCTTCAGCAGACTGCAGGGGCGAATGGTTCATGGCGTGATCCCCTTGAGCTTGAGCGCGCGTGCGAGGGCGTGCACGGCTCGGGAACAATGGGTCTTGACGCTGCCCTCTGAGCAGCCCATGAGGGACGCGGTCTCGGCGACATCGAATTCTTCCCAGTAACGCATCAGAAAGGCCTCCCGTTGACGGGGCGGGAGCTTCTGCACCTCGCTGTCGATGATCTGGAGCAGTTGGTTGCGCGACAGGGCATCTGCAGCACTTTCCGTGCCTTCCGTGCTCTGCAGCGCTTCCAGGGTGTCGAGCAGATCGACGGGGTCTTCGCTGTCGTGCCCCTCGAAGTCCGAGAAAGACTGCATCACGGCGCCACGCACCTTCTGCCGCCGGAACCAGTCGGTGGTGGCATTGGACAGGATGCGCTGGAAGAGCAGGGGCAGCTCCGACGCCGGCCGGTCGCCGTACTTCTCCGCGAGGCGGATCATGGCGTCCTGCACGATGTCGAGGGCCGCATCCGCATCCCGAACGGCATAGACGACCCGCTTGAAGGCGCGCTTGTCAACGCTCCTGAGGAAGTCGCTGAGTTCTTGTTCTGTCGCCAAGGGAAGAGGATTGCGTCGTGGGCGTGCGAGGGCGTAACGTGAAATTATCGCATTGCCCCGACATGGGGTGCGCAGGCGGTGTCATAATGCTGCCCTGCACAACATTGGGTCTCGACTCGGACGCCCGACCCGGGCGCCTCGTTCATGACCGCGCAGGCTCCACACCCGCCTCACGAGGGCGAGGAGAGGGGCACCGATCGTTTTTCGTCAGAGAAATTCAGAAAGGTTCGACATATGGACATGTCTGCCGCGGAACACAAGCGTGCCGCTGCCACCGATGGCACGCCGCCCCCGCATTCTTCCCCGCAAGAACTCAACGGCTCCGACATCCTGGTGCGTTGTCTCCAGGCCGAGGACGTCAAATACATCTGGGGCTACCCGGGTGGCGCAGTTCTCTACATCTACGACGCGCTGTACAAGCAGGAGACCATCCAGCACGTGCTGGTGCGCCACGAGCAGGCAGCCGTGCACGCGGCCGACGGCTATGCGCGCGCCACCGGCGAGGTGGGCGTGGCGCTCGTCACGTCCGGCCCGGGCGTGACCAATGCCATCACCGGCATCGCCACGGCCTACATGGACTCCATCCCCATGGTGATCATCACCGGACAGGTGCCCACGCCCGCGATCGGCCTGGATGCCTTCCAGGAATGCGACACCGTGGGCATCACCCGACCCATCGTCAAGCACAACTTCCTTGTCAAGGACGTCAAGGATCTGGCCGCGACGATGAAGAAGGCCTTCCACATCGCACGCACCGGCCGCCCCGGACCGGTGGTGGTGGACGTGCCCAAGGACGTCTCGCTGAAGGTGGCCGAGTTCCATTACCCGGACAGCGTGGAGATGCGCTCGTACAACCCGGTGCGCAAGGGCCATGGCGGGCAAATCCGCAAGGCCGTGCAGCTGCTGATGCAGGCCAAGCGGCCCTACATCTACACCGGCGGCGGCGTCATCCTGGGCAATGCCTCGGCCGAACTGCGCGAGCTGGTCGATCTGCTGGGCTATCCCTGCACCAACACGCTGATGGGCCTGGGCGCTTTCCCGGCCACCGACCCGCGCTTCCTGGGCATGCTGGGCATGCACGGCACCTACGAAGCCAACATGACCATGCAGAACTGCGACGTGCTGCTGGCCGTGGGGGCGCGCTTCGATGACCGCGTGATCGGCAACCCGAAGCATTTCGCATCGGTGGAGCGCAAGATCATCCACGTCGACATCGACCCGTCGTCCATCTCGAAGCGGGTGAAGGTCGACATCCCCATCGTGGGTGACGTGAAGGACGTGCTGCAGGAGCTCATCGCCCAGATCCGCGAGGCGCAGGCTCGACCGGATGCCCAGGCGCTGTCGGCCTGGTGGGGCCAGATCAACGAGTGGCGCAAGCGCGAGTGCCTGAAATACAAGCACTCGGACGAGGTCATCAAGCCCCAGTATGTGGTCGAGACGCTGTGGGAGATGACCCGCGACCGCGAGACCTACATCACCTCCGACGTGGGCCAGCACCAGATGTGGGCGGCGCAGTTCTATCGCTTCGACGAGCCGCGTCGCTGGATCAACTCCGGTGGCTTGGGCACCATGGGTGTGGGCCTGCCGTACGCCATGGGCATCAAGCTGGCCAAGCCCGAAGCCGACGTGTTCTGCATCACCGGCGAAGGTTCCATCCAGATGTGCATCCAGGAACTGTCCACCTGCCAGCAGTACCAGACGCCGGTCAAGGTGATCTCGCTCAACAACCGCTACCTGGGCATGGTGCGCCAGTGGCAGCAGCTCGACTACGGCGGCCGCTACTCGCACAGCTACATGGATGCGCTGCCCGATTTCGTCAAGCTCGCCGAGGCCTATGGCCACGTGGGCCTGAAGATCGAGAAGCCCTCGGAGGTCGAGCCGGCGCTGCGCGAGATGATGCGCCTGAAGGATCGCACCGTCTTCCTTGACGTGCGCACCGACCCGACCGAGAACGTCTGGCCCATGGTCCAGGCGGGCAAGGGCATCACGGAGATGCTGCTGGGATCCGAAGACCTGTGACCCGCGCGCGGGCCGGCAAGGGCGCCACGTTGCCGCGTGGTGTCAGGCGTCGGCTGCAAGCGGCGAACGATTTCGGAACGACAATCACCCTCTCGAAGGACGTGGCCAAGGGCCGCCGGTTACCGCCGTCGGCCTGAAGAGCGCGAACAACGACCCATGAAACACATCATTGCAGTCCTGCTGGAGAACGAGGCCGGGGCCCTCTCCCGCGTGGTGGGCCTCTTCTCGGCCCGCGGCTACAACATCGAAAGCCTCACCGTGGCGCCGACGGAAGATCCGTCGCTGTCGCGCATGACCATCGTCACCACCGGCTCTGACGAGGTGATCGAGCAGATCACCAAGCACCTGAACCGCCTGATCGAGGTGGTGAAGGTGGTGGACCTCACCGAAGGCAGCTTCACCGAGCGCGAGCTCATGCTGATCAAGGTGCGCGCGGTGGGCAAGGAGCGCGAGGAGATGAAGCGCATGGCTGACATCTTCCGCGGCCGCATCGTCGATGTCACCGAAAAAACCTACACCATTGAACTGACCGGCGACGCGAGCAAGCTCGATGCCTTCATCGAGGCCATCGAACGCACCGCCATCCTCGAAACCGTGCGCACCGGCACCAGCGGCATCGGCCGCGGCGAGCGGATCCTGCGCGTCTGAACCCCGAACCCATTCCAACCGGACAACCTGGAGAACACCATGAAGGTCTACTATGACAAGGACGCTGACCTGAGCCTGATCAAGGGCAAGAACGTCACCATCGTCGGCTACGGCTCCCAAGGCCATGCCCATGCCCAGAACCTCAACGACAGCGGCGTCAAGGTGACCGTGGGTCTGCGCCGAGGTGGTGCGTCCTGGGCCAAGGCCGAGAAGGCCGGCCTGAAGGTGGCTGAGGTGGCCGACGCCGTGCAGGGTGCCGACGTCGTGATGATCCTGCTGCCCGATGAGCAGATCGCCAGCGTCTACGCCAAGGACGTCGAGCCCAACATCAAGGAAGGCGCCTCGCTGGCTTTCGCCCATGGCTTCAACGTGCACTACGGTCAGGTGGTGCCCCGTGCCGACCTGGATGTGTGGATGGTGGCCCCGAAGGCCCCGGGCCACACCGTGCGCTCGACCTATACGCAGGGCGGCGGTGTTCCCCACCTGATCGCCGTGCACGCCGACAAGAGCGGCAAGGCGCGTGACCTGGCCCTGAGCTACGCCGCAGCCAACGGCGGCGGCAAGGCCGGCATCATCGAGACCAACTTCCGCGAAGAGACCGAGACCGACCTCTTCGGCGAGCAGGCCGTGCTGTGCGGCGGCACCGTCGAGCTGATCAAGGCCGGTTTCGAGACCCTGGTGGAAGCTGGCTACGCGCCCGAGATGGCGTATTTCGAGTGCCTGCACGAGCTCAAGCTGATCGTGGACCTGATCTACGAGGGCGGCATCGCGAACATGAACTACTCGATCTCGAACAACGCCGAGTATGGTGAGTACGTCACCGGCCCGCGCGTGGTGACCGAGCAGACCAAGGAAGCGATGCGCCAGTGCCTGAAGGACATCCAGACGGGCGAATACGCCAAGAGCTTCATCCTGGAAAACAAGGCCGGTGCTCCGACCCTGCTGTCGCGTCGCCGCATCACGGCCGAGCACCAGATCGAGGTGGTGGGCGAGCAGCTGCGGGCGATGATGCCCTGGATCAAGAAGAACCGCCTGGTCGACCAGTCCAAGAACTGATCGGCGCTGCGCCGCCGCAAAGAGCCGCGAGGGCTTCCTCGCGGCTTTTTTGTTGCCCGCCTGTTGTATCCTCCCGCCCATGAACTATCCCCATCCCTTTCTTGCGAAGGAAGGCTGGCCCTTCATCGCCATCGCCTTCTTTGTCGCGGTGTTCGCCTCCTTCTTCCTGCCGGGCTTCCTGGCCTTCCTGTGCTGGCTGGCCCTGGCCTTCGTGGTGCAGTTCTTCCGTGATCCGCCGCGGGCCATCCCGGCCGATGTGGGCGCCGTGCTGGCCCCGGCTGACGGCCGTATCGTCAAGGTCGAGAAGGTGCGTGACCCGTATGCCGACCGCGATGCCCTCCTCATCAGCGTTTTCATGAACGTCTTCAACGTGCATTCGAACCGCATCAGCGTCGATGGCCGGATCAGCAAGGTCCAGTACTTCCCGGGCTTGTTCATCAACGCCGACCTGGACAAGGCCTCCACCGAGAACGAGCGCAATGCCGTCGTGATCGAGTCCGGTGCCCACACCGTGACCCTGGTGCAGGTGGCTGGCCTGATTGCACGGCGCATCCTGTGCTACGTGAAGCCTGGGGACGACGTCGCCAAGGGCCAGCGTTACGGCTTCATTCGCTTTGGCTCCCGCGTGGACGTGTACCTGCCGGTCGAGGCCACGCCGCGCGTGGCCCCCGGCGACAAGGTGTCGGCCACCTCCACCATCCTGGCCGTGCTGCCACAGCAATGAACGAGACTCCGGACCCCCTCGACACGCCCCACGAGGACGTGGTGCGCCCGCGTCGCAAGGGCATCTACATCCTGCCCAACCTGTTCACGCTGGCCGCGCTGTTCGGGGGGTTCTACGCCATCGTGATGGCGATGAACGAGCGCTTTGACCTGGCCGCCATCGGGATCTTCTGCGCCATGGTGCTCGACAGCCTGGATGGGCGCGTGGCGCGGATGACGAATACCCAGAGCACCTTCGGTGAGCAGATGGACAGCCTGTCGGACATGGTGTCCTTCGGGGCGGCGCCGGCACTCATCATGTATGAATGGGCCCTCAAGGGCCTGGGCAAGCTGGGCTGGATCGCTGCCTTCGTCTACTGCGCCGGGGCGGCACTGCGCCTGGCGCGCTTCAACACCAACATCACCGTGGTGGACAAGCGGTTCTTCCAGGGGCTGCCCAGCCCGGCGGCGGCGGCCCTGGTGGTGGGCTTCATCTGGGTGATGGACGACCTGGGCTACCGGGGGGCCTCGCGCATCGACTGGCTGACCTGGGGCGCGTTCGCGCTGACCCTCTATGCCGGACTCACGATGGTCACCAATGTGCCCTTCTACAGCTTCAAGGACGTGAGCTTCAAGCGCAGCGTGCCCTTCATCGTGGTGGTGGCCATCGCGCTGGCGTTTGCGCTCATTGCCTACCACCCGCCGGCGGTGCTGTTCGCGCTGTTTGTCGTTTATGGCTTCTCGGGCTATGGGGTCTATGCCTTTCGCAAGGCCAAGGGCAAGCCCGTCAGCGTGATCGCCGTGTCCACCGACGAGCCCGACGAACAGGGCCTGCACCGCTGAAGGTGTCGTGGCCCGCGGGCCTTGTCCCTTTTCGTTTGATCCTCTCCCTGCACGGAGCCGACCATGGCAGACAAGCTGATCATCTTCGACACCACCCTGCGCGATGGCGAGCAGTCTCCCGGCGCGTCGATGACCAAGGACGAGAAACTGCGCATCGCGCGGCAACTCGAGCGGCTGCGCGTGGATGTCATCGAAGCAGGGTTTGCCGCGTCGTCGAACGGTGATTTCGAGGCCGTCAAAGCGATTGCCGACACGATCAAGGGCTCGACGGTGTGTTCACTGGCCCGCGCGAACGATCGCGACATCGGCCGCGCCGCCGAAGCCCTGAAGGGCGCGGCTTCATCGCGCATCCACACCTTCATTGCGACCAGCCCGTTGCACATGGAGAAGAAGCTGCGCATGACACCCGACCAGGTGTTCGAGCAGGCCAAGCTGGCGGTGAAGTTCGCCCGCAATCTGTGCGGCGATGTGGAGTTCTCGCCCGAGGACGGCTACCGCTCCGAACTCGATTTCCTGTGCCGTGTGCTCGAGGCCGTGATCGACGAGGGTGCGACCACGATCAACATTCCCGACACCGTGGGATACGCAGTGCCGGAACTCTACGGCAACTTCATCAAGACGCTGCGCGAGCGGATTCCCAACGCCGACAAGGCGGTCTGGTCGGTGCATTGCCACAACGACCTGGGCATGGCAGTCGCCAATTCCCTGGCGGGCGTGCAGATCGGCGGCGCGCGTCAGGTGGAGTGCACCATCAACGGCCTGGGCGAGCGTGCCGGCAACTGCTCGCTGGAAGAGGTGGTGATGGCCGTGCGCACGCGGCGGGATTACTTCGGCCTGGAACTGGGCATCGACACCAGCCAGATCGTGCCGGCCTCGCGCCTGGTGTCGCAGACCACGGGCTTCGTGGTGCAGCCCAACAAGGCGGTGGTGGGCGCCAATGCCTTTGCGCACGCCTCGGGCATCCACCAGGACGGTGTGCTCAAGGCGCGTGACACCTACGAGATCATGCGTGCGGAGGACGTGGGCTGGTCGGCCAACAAGATCGTGCTGGGCAAGCTGTCAGGCCGCAATGCCTTCAAGCAGCGCCTGCAGGAGCTGGGCATCGAGCTGGACTCGGAGGCCGAGGTCAATGCCGCCTTTGCGAAGTTCAAGGATCTGGCGGATCGCAAGAGCGAGATCTTCGACGAAGACATCATCGCGCTGGTGGGCGACGAGAGCGTCACCAGCGAGCAGGAGCACTACCGGCTGCTGGCGCTCTCGCAGCGTTCGGAAATGGGCGAGCGCCCGCACGCACGCGTGGCGTTTGCCGCCGGCGGCCAGGAATTCCACGGTGAAAGTGACGGCAACGGCCCGGTGGACGCCAGTCTGAAGGCCATCGAGGCCCATGTGCAAAGTGGCGCCGAAATGCTGCTCTATTCGGTCAATGCCATCACCTCGGGAAGCACAGAATCCCAGGGTGAAGTGACGATCCGCCTGCAGCATGGCGGGCGGGTGGTCAACGGCGTGGGGGCGGATCCGGACATCGTGGTGGCTTCGGCCAAGGCCTATCTGGCCGCCCTGAACAAGTTGCACAGCAAGGGCGAGCGGGTCGCGGCTCAGGGGTGAAACCGTAACAAAGTTGCACTTTCAGGGCTCACTTGAGAAATAGTGCGTAAGTTTTTGATCTTGCGTATGTTTTTCTGATCTCCTACACTCGCCGTCAAGCGACTGCGGGAGTAGGGCAGTGACAAGAGCGGTTTTCTGGAGCATGGGGCGAGGCTTGGCGCTGGCGCTGGCCTTCGTCTGGGGTGCGGCCACCATGGCGCCTGCCGTGGCGCAGGACAGCGCCAAGCGCAGTGCCCAGGCATCGAACAAGCGACCCGCGGCCGACAAGCCGGTGGTGCGCAAGTCCGCCAAGCCGACACCGGTCAAACGCAGTGCTGCCGCATCGGCTTCCCGCCCCAAGGGGCGTTCACAGGCCGCTGCGGCCCCTCGCAAGCAGCCGGCCACCGTCCAGCGTGCCGTTGCGGCTGCGCCGGCGCGCGTGTCCTACGGCCAGGCGTTCGGCCTGCACGCGGTCGAGGACCCGCTGGACCTGAAATCCAGTGTCGCTCTGGTGCTCGACCAGGAAACCGAAGAAGTCCTCTTCGCCAAGAACTCGCAGGCGGTGCTGCCGATTGCCTCCCTGACCAAGCTCATGACAGCGCTGGTGGTCATTGAGGCCGAGCAGCCGCTGCAGGAGATGCTCACGATCACCCGCGAGGACATCGACACTGAGAAGGGCAGCCGCTCCCGCCTGGCGGTGGGCACCCGACTGAGCCGTGAAGAAATGCTGCACCTGGCGCTGATGTCGTCCGAGAACCGGGCGGCCAATGCCCTCGGCCGCCACTACCCGGGTGGTCTGCGACCTTTTGTGGCGGCGATGAACCGCAAGGCACGTGAGCTCGGCATGGAAGATACGCGCTTCGTCGAGCCGACCGGTCTGTCCAGCCGCAACCAGTCGTCGGCGCGCGACCTGGCGGTGTTGGTCAAGGCCACGTATGACGTGCCGCTCATCCGCGAGTTGTCCACTTCTCACGAGTACCAGGTGGCGGTGGGCAAGCGGCAGCTGCAGTACCGCAACACGAATGGCCTGGTGTTCAATCCCAGCTGGGAGATCGGCCTGCAGAAGACGGGCTACATCTCCGAGGCGGGACGCTGCCTGGTGATGCAGGCAGAGCTGGCTGGCCGCAAGCTCATCATGGTCTTCCTGGACTCAACCGGCCGTTTCTCCCGTCTGGGTGATGCCGAGCGGGTGCGCAACTGGCTGCTCGATCATGGCCTGGCCAGTCCGCTCCCCGTTGAAGACGACGTGGACATGCCCCGAGTGACGTCCTGACTCGACGCCTGCCCCCGGGGCCTCAGCCCCGGTGGCCCAGCGCGGAGGAAATCTGCGCTGCGGTAGCCTGCAGTCGTTCCAGCCAGGCCTCTTCGAGCCGGTCGGCCGGTGCCGAGATCGAGAGCCCGGCGACCAGTTTGCCCTGGTCATCGTGGATGCCGGCCGCCATGCAGCGCACGCCCAGTTCGAGTTCCTCGTTGTCACGTGCGCAGCCATATTGGCGCACCCTTGCCAGCTCACGCTCCAGGGTGCCCAGGTCGGTGATGCTGTTGCGGGTGTGGCCGGCGAGGCCGGTTCGGGTGGCGTAGGCGCGCACGCGCTGGGCATCGTCCTGAGCGAGAAACAGCTTGCCGACCGAGGTGAGGTGCAGGGGGGCCCGCCCTCCCACTGCCCGCACAACCTGCATGCCGGAACGTTCACTGTAGGTCCGCTCGATATAGACGATCTCGTCGCCCTGGCGGACGGACAGGTTGACCGGCTGGTGCGTGAGCTTGTGCAACTCGCGCATCGGGCCCAATGCGGCATCGCGCACGTCGAGCCGGGCCTTCACCAGGTTGCCCAGTTCGAGGAGCCGCATGCCCAGCCGGTAGCTGCCGGCCTCCGGGCGATCGACGAATCGGCCAACCGCCAGATCGTTGAGGATGCGGTGGGCGGTGGATGGGTGCAATCCTGTCTGAGCGCTGATTTCCTTGAGCGACACAGGGTCCTGATGGGAGGCCAGCACATCGAGCAGCGAGAACATGCGCTCGAGGACCTGGATGGTGGGGGCATGTCCTTCGGACTTCTTCATGCGTTCGATTTTCACCCGAAACGAGATGTTTTTGCATGGCGAAATCAGGGGCGGGTGCCGAACGTGTGTCCTATCCGCCGCGCGGCCGCCACACCAGAGCGCACGGCACCCTCCAGCGTGGCCGGGTAGGGGCCGGCGACGTAGTCGCCGGCCGCTTCGAGCGCAGGCGCCACTGAAGCCGCGGGGCGACGCAGGGCCGGTTCGCACAGGAAGGTGGCGCGGCGCTCGACGATGGTCCGGACCAGGCGCAGCGGCGGGCGCAGGAAGCGCGAGAGCTCCGTCTCGGCTTGCGCCATGACCGCTTCGGCGGTGGCATCCAGGCCCTGGGCGACCCAGGAGGCCGCACCACTGACCACGAAGGCCAGCAGACCCGTGGGGCCGCCCAGCAGCCCGCGGTCAAAGACGTATTGGGCCGGCGCCGTGTCGGTGCTGCGCAGAGCGAGCATGGGCAAGGGCAGGCGCGCGCCTGGCGCATGGGCATAGACCGTCACGATGGGCTCGAAACGCAGGGCTTGCGCGCACTCGGCCCATTGCGGTGCGTGGGCATGCACGAGCCGCGCGGCCTCGGTCGGGGAGCAAGCCAGGATGACAGCATCATGAGCCTGGCCATTCACCGACCAGCGCCCATCGGGCAGAGGCTGCAGGTCAGAGACTCTCGAGCCGCGACGCACCGTGGCGCCCGCGTGCTCCAGCCAGTCGGCTGCGGTCTCGGGGAAGAGGCGGCCCAGGTCGGTGCGGGGCAGCAAAAGGTCGCTGCTGCCGGGGCCGGCGCTCAAGGTGTCGTGCAGCACGCGAAGGAAGACCTCCGCGCTGGCCTGGTTGGTGGGTGTGTTCAGGGCTGCCACGCACAGGGGGTCGATGAGTTCGTGACGCACGCGCTGTGGCAGGCCGGCACACAGTTGTGCCACGGTGAGCGTCGGGTCGCACCGGAAGCGGCGCCATGCCCAGCCTGTGGCCGCCGAGAGCAGGGCGGCACGCTCGCGCAGGCCCCAGCCGGGGTAGCCGGCGATGGCCTTGAGCAAGGCCGGAACGGGGCGCCCTGCCTGCAGCTGCAGACCCGTCCCGTCGGCATAGGCAAGCTGCAGCGGCAGGCGCAGGAGGTCGAGGGTGGTGCGCACACCCACCTGGCGCATCAGCCGCAGGCACTCCGTGTAGGCGCCGATGAGGATGTGCTGGCCGTTGTCCAGGGCCACGCCTTCGATGTCCACCCGGCGCGCACGCCCCCCGAGCTGGGCCGCCATCTCGAAGAGGGTCACCTCGAAGCCTTCATCGACGGCCTGGACCGCGGCGGCGCAGCCGGCCCAGCCCCCGCCCACGACCGCGAGTGTGCGTGGCATGGTCACCGGCCCCGCCAGTGGGTGCGCCACGCGATCCACAGCTTGCGCAGCGGGGTGAGCGAGATGCGCTGATGCAGGACCTGGAAGCCCGTGGACTCGACTTCGCGCAACAGGGTGCGGTAGATGTGGGCCATCATGAGCCCAGGCTTCTGCGCGACGCGGTCCGCCTCCGGGAGGCTGGCCAGCGCCTCGTCGTAGCAGCGGTGCGCACGTTCGGCCTGGAAGCGCATGAGGGCGGTGAAGCGCTCGCTGTAGACGCGATTCAGGATCTCATGAGCCTTCACGTCGAACTGCTGCAGCTCGTTGACCGGCAGGTAGATGCGGCCACGGCGTGCATCGTCACCCACGTCCCGGATGATGTTGGTGAGCTGCATGGCCAGGCCGAGCTGGTGTGCGTAGCGGATCGTGGCGGGGTCGGTCCTGCCGAAGATGCCGCTGGCCACCTCGCCCACCACGCCGGCCACCAGATGGCAATAGCGCTGCAGCGCGGGGTAGTCGAGGTAGCGAGTCTGGTCCAGGTCCATCTGGCAGCCATCGATCACGGCCTGGAGATGCTCGGCGCGGATGTCGAAGGTCGCTGCGTGCGGCACGAGCGCCTGAAGGGCTGGATGGCTGGGCTGGCCGGCGAATGCAGCGGCCACCTCCTTGCGCCACCAGGCCAGCTTGGCCTGGGCCACGCTCGGATCCGTCACTTCGTCCACAACGTCGTCCACCTCCCGGCAGAAGGCGTAGAAGGCGGTGATGGCCGCGCGGCGGTCGGGTGGGAGGAAGAGGAAGGCGTAGTAGAAGCTCGACCCGCTGGCCGCGGCCTTGTCCTGAACGTATTGTTGTGGGGTCATGGGCTGGTGTCACATCCGCGCGGCGTGCCACAGCAGCGCTGGGGCATCGAGCCGGCGCAGCACGGGGCGGGCGTGCAGGGTCGCATAGTCAAGGCGGCGGATTTTCTCAAGGATGCGAAGTCCTCCTTGCACGACCAGGCGCAACTCCCAGCCGAATCGACCGCGCACGCGATGCACCAGCGGCGAGCCTTCGCGCATCAGGGCTTGCGACCACTCGACCATCTCGTGCATGAGCGCCTGGGTATCGGGGGTTTCGTGGCGGGCCAGCAGCGACGCCGGGGGAACGCGATGGCGTGCGCAGTCTTCGAGCGGGATGTAAAGGCGCCCGCGGGTGGTGTCAATGCTCAGGTCCTGCCAGAAGTTGATGAGTTGCAGGGCGGAGCAGATCGCGTCGGACTGCCGCAGCGAAGCCTCATCGTCCACACCGAGCAGATGCAGGAGCAGCCGCCCGATCGGGTTGGCCGAGCGCCGGCAGTAGTCCAGCAGTTCGGCACGATCGACATAGCGGTGCTTGTCCACGTCCTGCTCGAAGGCGCTCAACAGGTCCTCGAGCAAGGGCACCGGCCAGCGGTGGCGGGCGAGGGCGTCACCCAGGGGGCCGAAGACATGAGGCCAACGCGCTGACACGGGCCGCCCGGCCACCGTGGCCGCCAGGTCGCGCCGGTAGTCGGCAAGGTCGGCCAGGCGTTGTTGCGGGCTGCGGCGGCCCTCGTCGGCCAGATCGTCGGCCGTCCGGGCATACCAGTACAGGGCGGCCACGGCCGGACGCAGTGCCGCGGGGCACAGCCACGACGCGACAGGGAAGTTCTCATAGTGGTCCACGCTCACGGGCGCGATTGTCCACGCTCTTGGGGGGCGGTGGCGGGCGGCCGGGGATCTTGACATCGCACAAATCAGTATCTAGAGTACTGACCAGTCAGTCAGTAAATGATTGACCCCCAAAACCTCTGCCGTGATGCGCCCCGGTGCCCCGCGCGACGGCCTTCGATTCCCTGCACCAGAGCCCCCCGATGTCCACGCCTTCCCTCCCGTCTTCCATCGCGCTCGTTGCAGCCCTGGGGCTGCTGGCGGCCTGTTCCGAGTCGCCTCCACCGGAGGAGCCGGTCCGGGCGGTGCGCACCCTCACCCTCGCGCCGCAGTCGGCGGCTGCACAGCAGGAGTACGCCGCCGAGGTGCGGGCCCGCACCGAATCGCGGCTGGGGTTCCGTGTTGCGGGCAAGATGGTCCAGCGACGGGTGAACCTGGGCGATACGGTGCGAGCTGGTCAGGTGCTGGCCTTGCTGGACGCTGAGGACCTGCGGCTGGGCGAGCAGGCGGCGCATGCCGCCGTATCGGCTGCGCAGGCCAACCTTGATCAGGCCGAGGCGGACTTCAAGCGGTTCACCGAGCTGCGGGCCCAGGGCTTCATCAGTTCGGCCGAACTGGAGCGTCGCGAGACGGCCTTGAAGGCCGCCCGGGCGCAATGGTCGCAGGCACGCGCGCAGGCGAACGTGCAGGGCAACCAGGCGGCCTATGCCAGCCTGGTGGCGGATGTGGCCGGTGTCGTCACCGGCATCGACGCCGAACCCGGGATGGTGCTCGGTGCGGGGACGCCGGTGCTGCGTCTGGCGCATGATGGTCCTCGCGATGCGGTGTTTGCCGTGCCCGAGGATCGGCTCGAAGTCATGCGAACCCTGGCAGCCTCGGCAACACCGGTGCGGGTGCGCCTGTGGGGACAGGAGGGGGCCGGCGTCGAGGCGCACATTCGGGAGGTGGCTGCTGCGGCTGACCCGGTCACGCGCACCTACGCCGTCAAGGCCGATCTGGGCGGCGCGGCGGCACCCCTGGGGCGGACGGCCACGGTGATCATCGAGCTGCCCGCACAGACGGGTGTTGCAAGGCTGCCGCTCTCGGCGCTGCGCGAGCATCAAGGCCAAACCCAGGTGTGGGTGCTCGACCCCGACAGCATGACGGTGAACCTGCGCCCCGTGGAGGTGGCCGGGGCACACGGCAATGAGGTCGTCATCCGTGGCGGCCTGGCGCCAGGTCAGACGGTGGTGACGGCCGGGGTGCACGTCCTCAACCCGGGGCAGCGCGTCAGGATCTACAACGAGGGTCAACCCCCCACCGCTGCGAACCCTGCGTCCGGCTCATTGGCTGCGACATCGCCTTCCACTCCCTGAGCCCCGCGAGGTCTTCCGTGAGTTCACTTCCTCTGCCGGCCTCAGGTGAGCGCCGCTTCAACATCTCGCGCTGGGCGCTCGAACATCCCGCGCTGACACGCTACCTGCTGGTGGTGCTGATGGTCCTGGGCTTTGCGGCCTACTTCCAGCTCGGGCAGGACGAAGATCCACCGTTCGCCTTCCGTGCCATGGTGGTGCGGGCCTACTGGCCCGGGGCCACGGCGCAGCAGATCGCCGACCAGGTCACCGACAAGATCGAGCGCACGCTGCAGGAGGTGCCGTATGCGGACATCATCCGCAGCTATTCCAAACCGGGCGAGACGCTCATCATCTTCCAGGTGGCCGACTCTTCACCGCCCGAGCAGCTGCAGGAAATCTGGTATCAGACGCGCAAGAAGGTGAACGACATGCGCGGCAGCCTGCCGCAGGGCGTGATCGGCCCCTTCTTCAACGACGAATTCGGGGACGTGTACGGCGCGATCTACGCCCTGTCATCTGATGGATTCAGCCCCCGCGAGCTGAAGGAGCACGCCGATCGCGTGCGGCAGCAGCTGCTGCGCGTGCCGGATGTGGCCAAGGTCGAGATCTTTGGTGCGCAGGACGAGAAGATCTACATCGAGATCTCGCAGGCCCGACTGGCACAGCTGGGCCTGGACTTCAGCCAGGTCATTGCCCAGCTCGGCCAGCAGAACGCGATCGAATCGGCTGGGGTTGTGCACCTGCCCACCGATCAGGTGCAGCTGCGCGTGGGCGGGCAGTTCAACTCCGAGGAGGAATTGCGCGCCTTCCCGATCCGCGCTGCGGGCAACACACTGCGGCTGGGCGACATTGCCCAGGTGCGCCGGGGTTACGTCGATCCGCCGCAGGTCAAGGTGCGCCACCAGGGCCAGGAGGTGCTGGCTCTGGGCGTGTCGATGGCCAAGGGCGGCGACATCGTCCGCCTCGGCAAGGAGCTTCAGGCGGCTGTCGGGCAGATTCGCACCGAACTTCCGGTGGGCATCGAGATGGCCCAGTTCCAGGACCAGTCCACGGTGGTGTCTCGATCGGTGAACGAGTTCATCAAGGTGCTTCTCGAAGCCGTGGTGATCGTGCTGGCGGTGAGCTTCATCAGCCTGGGCCTGCACACGCGTCCGCTGCGGCTCGACTGGCGGCCCGGGATGGTGGTGGGCATCACCATCCCCCTGGTGCTGGCGATCACCTTCGTCACCATGCTCTATTGGGGCGTGGGGCTGCACAAGATCTCGCTGGGTTCGCTGATCATCGCGCTGGGCTTGCTGGTGGACGACGCCATCATCGCGGTCGAGATGATGGTTCGCAAGCTGGAAGAAGGCTACGACAAGCTGCGTGCGGCCACGGCGGCCTATGAAATCACCGCCATGCCGATGCTCACCGGCACGCTGATCACCGCCGTGGGCTTCCTGCCCATCGGCATGGCCAAGTCAGCGGTTGGCGAGTACACCTTTGCCATCTTCGCCGTCACGGCCGCGGCGCTGGTGATCTCGTGGATCGTCTCGGTGTACTTCGTGCCGTATCTCGGCACCGTGCTCCTCAAGACGCGTCCTCATGCAGGTGATCAGCCTCACGAACTCTTCGACACACCGTTCTACAACCGCTTCCGGCGCGTGGTCGACTGGTGCGTCCGTCATCGCTGGATCACCATCGGCCTGACCATCCTGTCGCTGGTACTCGGTCTCGTGGGCATGGGCCGGGTCCAGCAGCAGTTCTTTCCGGATTCGAACCGTCTCGAGCTGCTGGTGGACCTCTGGCTGCCCGAAGGCTCCTCGTACGCGGCCACCGAAGATGTGGCCCGCCGCGTCGAGGCGCGGCTGATGAAGGACGAGAGCGTGGCCAGCGTCAGCACCTGGGTGGGCAGCGGGGTACCGCGTTTCGCGCTGGTGCTCGACCAGATCTTCCCCCAGTCGAACGTCAGCCAGATGATCGTGATGCCCAAGGACATTGCCACCCGAGAGGAGCTGCGCCGTCGGCTCCCGGGCGTGCTGGCCGAGGAGTTCCCCGAGGTGAGGGGCCGCGTCAAGCTGCTTCCCAACGGCCCTCCGGTGCCCTACCCGGTGCAGTTCCGGGTCGTTGGCTCCGAGCCGGCCCAGGTTCGCCGCATTGCCGACGAAGTCAAGACCGTCATGCTGGCCAATCCCAACCTGCGCGGCGTGAACGACAACTGGAACGAGTCCGTGAAGGTGCTGCGCCTGGACATCGACCAGACGCGCGCCCGCGCCCTGGGCGTGACCAGCCAGGCCATCGCCCAGGCCCTGCGCACGGCACAGACGGGCAACACCATCGGACAGTACCGCGACGGCGACAAGCTCATCGACATCGTCCTGCGCACGCCAGCGGAAGAGCGCGCGGCGCTGACCGATCTGCAGAACGCCTATGTGCCCACCGCCAGCGGCCGCAGCATCCCGCTCACCCAGGTGGCCCGGCCCGAGTTCGTCTGGGAGCCTGGCGTGCTGTGGCGCGAGGGCCGCGACTATGCCGTCACCGTGCAGGGTGATGTCGTGGAGGGCCTGCAACCAGCCACGGTGAGCTTCCAGGTCAACCCCGAGCTCGACAGGATCCGCGCACAGCTCCCAGTGGGCTATCGCATCGACATGGCCGGAACGGTGGAGGAGAGCAGCAAGGGCACGGGTTCGATCGCTGCCGGTGTACCCGCCATGCTCTTCATCACCTTCACGCTGCTGATGCTGCAACTGCACAGCTTCAGCCGCGCGGTGCTGGTCTTCCTGACGGCGCCGCTGGGCATCGCCGGGGTGGCCGCCGCGCTGCTGATCCTCGACCGACCGTTCGGCTTCGTGGCCCTGCTGGGGGTGATCGCGCTCATGGGCATGATCATGCGCAACTCGGTCATCCTGATCGACCAGATCGAGCAGGATCGCGCCCGGGGCGTGCCCGATTGGCAGGCGGTGGTGGAGGCGGCCGTGCGCCGGCTACGGCCCATCCTGCTGACAGCCGCTGCCGCGGTGCTCGCGATGATCCCGCTGTCGCGCAGCATTTTCTGGGGCCCGATGGCGGTGGCCATCATGGGCGGCCTTATCGTGGCGACGGTGCTGACCCTGCTGGCTTTGCCGGCGATGTATGCCGCCTGGTTCAGGGTGAAAGAGCCCGGGGCTGCGGCGCCGGGTTAAAATCCGCGGTTTCCTGGAACACCCATAGGAACACCTGAAGGGGAGCAGGCCGCTCCCCTTTCGATTTGCGCGGGTGGCGAAATTGGTAGACGCACCAGGTTTAGGTCCTGACGCCAGCGATGGTGTGGGGGTTCGAGTCCCCCCCCGCGCACCACATTCAAACGAGAGAGATCACCATGGCCGTGACTGTTGAAACCCTCGACAAACTGGAACGCAAGATCACGCTGACGCTGTCGGCCGACGTCATCAAGAACGAAGTCGAATCGCGCCTCAAGCGCCTGGCTCGCACGGTGAAGGCCGATGGCTTCCGTCCCGGCAAGGTGCCCATGAGCATCGTCGCCCAGCGCTACGGCTTTTCCGTCCAGTACGAGGTGATGAACGACAAGGTCGGCGAGGCCTTTGCCAAGGCGGCCAACGAAGCCCAGCTGAAGGTGGCCGGCGCCCCGCGCATCACCGAAAAGGAAGGCGCCCCCGAGGGCGAACTGGCTTTCGACGCCACCTTCGAGGTCTACCCGGACGTCAAGATCGGTGACCTGGCAGGCACCGAAGTGGAACGTGCGTCCACCGAAGTCACCGAGGCGGCGATCGACAAGACCGTGGACATCCTGCGCAAGCAGCGTCGCACTTTCAACCAGCGCCCCGCTGCCGAGGCCGCCGCTGACGGCGACCGCGTCACCATCGACTTCGAGGGCAAGATCGACGGCGTGCCCTTCGAGGGTGGCAAGGCCGAAGGCTTCCAGTTCCTGCTGGGCGAGGGCCGCATGCTCGAGGCCTTCGAGAAGGCTGTGCGTGGCATGAAGGCCGGGGAATCCAAGACCTTCCCGCTGAAGTTCCCCGACGACTACCACGGCCAGGACGTGGCCGGCAAGGAAGCCGACTTCCTGGTGACCCTGAAGAAGGTCGAGGCGCAGCAACTGCCGGAGGTGAACGACGATTTCGCCAAGTCGCTGGGCATCGTCGACGGTTCGGTGGACGCCCTGCGCGCCGACATCAAGAAGAACCTCGAGCGCGAGGTCAAGTTCCGCGTGCTGGCCCGCAATAAGGGCGCCGTGATGGACGCCCTGCTCAAGGTGGCTGAGCTCGAGGTGCCCAAGGCCCTGGTGCAGGGTGAAGTCGAGCGCATGACCGAAGCAGCGCGTGCCGACCTGAAGGCCCGTGGCGTCAAGGATGCGGACAAGGCTCCGATCCCCGCCGAGATGTTCCAACCCCAGGCCGAGCGCCGTGTTCGCCTGGGTCTGGTGGTGGCCGAGCTGGTCAAGACGAATGACCTCAAGGCCCAGCCCGACCAGATCAAGGCCCACATCGAGGAGATGGCCCAGAGCTACGAGAAGCCCGAAGAGGTGGTGCGCTGGTACTACAGCGACATGCAACGCCTGGCCGAGGTCGAGGCTGTGGTGCTGGAGAACAACGTCACCGACTTCGTGCTGGCCCGCGCCAAGGTGGTGGACAAGGCCCTGCCGTTCGATGAACTGATGGGCGCCTGAGCCCGTCTGGCGCTTGCCGTTCTCGGGGCGCTTCGCCGGTGGCGGGCGCCCCGTTTCATTTTCCGGCCGCCCTCCGGCGAGGGCTTGGCCAAGCGGCCATAATCACCGTTGCATTGCAACGTCGTCTGCCTATCCTCCGCTTCGCAAGGATCGCCTTCATGAGCTCCCTGGACATCCAGAACCTGGGCATGGTGCCCATCGTCATCGAACAATCTGGCCGCGGCGAGCGCGCCTACGACATCTACAGCCGCCTGCTGCGCGAGCGGGTGGTCTTCCTCGTGGGGCCGGTCAACGACCAGACCGCCAACCTGGTGGTGGCCCAGTTGCTGTTCCTGGAGAGCGAAAACCCCGACAAGGACATCTCGCTCTACATCAACTCCCCCGGGGGCAGCGTGAGCGCGGGCATGTCCATCTTCGACACCATGCAGTTCATCAAGCCTGACGTGTCGACCCTGTGCATGGGCATGGCGGCCAGCATGGGGGCCTTCCTCCTGGCGGCCGGCGCCAAGGGCAAGCGCTTTGCGCTGCCCAACTCCAAGATCATGATCCACCAGCCCCTGGGCGGCGCCCAGGGCCAGGCCACCGACATCGAGATCCATGCGCGCGAGATCCTCAAGACCCGCGAGCAACTCAACCGCATCCTGGCCGAGCGCACGGGCCAGAGCCTGGAGAAGATCCAGGCCGATACCGAGCGCGACTACTTCATGAGCGCCCCGGATGCCCAGGCCTACGGCCTGATCGACCGGGTGCTCGAGCGGCGCGACCAGAGCTGAGCGCTCGGTGGGCCGCCCATGGCGAGCGGTCCGAAAAACAGGACAGCAAACGGGGCCTTTCTACCCACCCGGGCCCCGTTTTCTTTTGACTTATCATCCCAACGAAGCACCCCCAGCCGAGTCCCGAACCATGCCCGAGAAAAAAGGCTCTTCCAGCGAGAAAGTCTTGTACTGCTCCTTCTGCGGCAAGAGCCAGCATGAGGTGAAGAAGCTCATTGCCGGGCCGTCGGTCTTCATCTGCGACGAGTGCATCGACCTGTGCAACGACATCATTCGTGACGAAGTGCCGGCCGAGGCCCCGGAAAGCCGGTCCTCGCGCTCCGACCTGCCCACCCCGTCCGAAATCAAGAGCAGCCTGGACCAGTACGTGATCGGCCAGGATGCCGCCAAGCGCACGCTGTCGGTGGCCGTGTACAACCACTACAAGCGCCTGAAGCACATGGGCGCCAACGCCGGCAAGAAGGACGAGGTCGAGCTGGCCAAGAGCAACATCCTGCTCATCGGCCCGACCGGCTCGGGCAAGACCCTGCTGGCCCAGACGCTGGCGCGCCTGCTCAACGTCCCGTTCGTGATCGCCGATGCCACGACCCTGACGGAAGCCGGCTATGTGGGCGAGGACGTCGAGAACATCATCCAGAAGCTGCTGCAGAACTGCAACTACGAGGTCGAGCGCGCCCAGCGTGGCATCGTCTACATCGACGAGATCGACAAGATCTCGCGCAAGGCCGACAACCCCTCCATCACCCGTGACGTGTCGGGCGAGGGGGTGCAGCAGGCCCTGCTCAAGCTCATCGAGGGCACGATGGCCTCGGTGCCGCCCCAGGGTGGGCGCAAGCACCCCAACCAGGACTTCCTGCAGATCGACACGACCAACATCCTGTTCATCTGCGGCGGGGCCTTCGATGGCCTGGAAAAGGTCATCCAGAACCGCTCCGAGCGGTCGGGCATCGGCTTCGGCGCCAGCGTGAAGAGCAAGACCGAGCGCAAGCTGTCGGAGGTCTTCCGCGATGTCGAGCCCGAGGACCTCATCAAGTTCGGCCTGATTCCCGAACTGGTGGGTCGCCTGCCGGTGGTGGCCACCCTGGGCGAGCTCACCGAGGACGCCCTGGTGCAGATCCTGACCGAGCCCAAGAACGCCCTGGTCAAGCAGTACCAGAAGCTGTTCTCGATGGATGGTGTCGAGCTGGAAATCCGGCCTTCCGCCCTCAACTCCATCGCTCGCAAGGCGCTGGCGCGCAAGACCGGCGCCCGAGGCCTGCGCTCCATCATGGAGCAGGCCCTGATCGACACGATGTTCGACCTGCCCGCCCTGGACGGCGTGGCCAAGGTGGTGGTGGATGAACACACCATCGAGGAAAGTACCAAGCCCCTGCTGGTCTATCGAGAGCAGGCCAAGGCGAGCGCCTGAAGGAGCGGGACCCGGCCCTCGCCGGATCCCGGTCTTGCAATTGAACTCTCGAGCCCCACATCCGGCTTGAGAAAGAGAGGTCTGAGATGTCTGGACATCCTGTTTTGCCCGCCGATCCCATCGAGCTGCCCCTGCTGCCGCTGCGTGACGTCGTGGTCTTCCCCCACATGGTCATCCCGCTGTTCGTGGGCCGGCCCAAGTCCATCAAGGCGCTGGAATCGGCCATGGAGGCCGGCCGCCAGATCATGCTGGTGGCCCAGAAGGCCGCCGGCAAGGACGAGCCGCGCGCCGACGACATGTTCGAGGTGGGCTGCGTCTCGAGCATCCTCCAGATGCTCAAGCTGCCGGACGGCACCGTGAAGGTGCTGGTCGAAGGCCTGCAACGCGCCACCACCGACAAGATTGACGACAGCGGCGAGCACTTCGTGGCCGTGGTGCGGCCGGTGCCTCCGGAGGCGGATCCGTCGCCCGAGATCGAGGCCCTGCGCCGCGCTGTGACCCAGCAGTTCGACCAGTACGTCAAGCTCAACAAGAAGATCCCGCCCGAGATCCTCACGTCGATCGCCGGCATCGATGACGCCGGCCGCCTGGCCGACACCATCGCCGCCCACCTCCCGCTCAAGCTCGAGAACAAGCAGTCGGTGCTCGACCTGTTCTCGGTGTCCAAGCGCCTGGAGCGCCTGCTCGAGCAGCTCGAGCACGAAGTCGACATCCTGCAGGTGGAAAAACGCATCCGCGGCCGCGTCAAGCGCCAGATGGAGAAGAGCCAGCGCGAGTACTACCTGAACGAGCAGGTCAAGGCCATCCAGAAGGAGCTGGGCGAAGGCGAGGAGGGCGCCGACCTCGAGGAACTCGAGAAGAAGATCGCCGCCGCCCGCATGAGCAAGGAAGCCCGCAAGAAGGCCGAGGGCGAGCTCAAGAAGCTCAAGCTCATGTCGCCCATGTCGGCCGAAGCGACGGTGGTGCGCAACTACATCGACACCCTGGTCAACCTGCCCTGGAGCAAGAAGAGCAAGGTCAAGCACGACCTCGTGCATGCCGAAGAGGTCCTCAACGAAGACCACTACGGCCTGGAGAAGGTCAAGGAACGCATCCTCGAATACCTCGCGGTGCAGCAGCGTGTCGACAAGGTCAAGGCGCCCATCCTGTGCCTGGTGGGGCCCCCGGGCGTGGGCAAGACCTCGCTGGGCCAGTCGGTGGCGCGCGCCACGGGCCGCAAGTTCGTGCGCATGGCCCTGGGCGGCGTGCGTGACGAGGCCGAGATCCGCGGGCACCGTCGCACCTACATCGGCTCCATGCCGGGCAAGGTGCTGCAGAGCCTGAGCAAGGTGGCGGTGCGCAACCCGCTGTTCCTGCTAGACGAGATTGACAAGCTGGGCATGGACTTCCGCGGTGACCCGTCCTCGGCGCTGCTGGAGGTGCTCGACCCCGAGCAGAACCACACCTTCAGCGACCACTACGTCGAGGTCGATTTCGACCTGTCCGACGTGATGTTCGTGGCGACCTCGAACTCGTTGAACATCCCGCCGGCCCTGCTCGACCGGATGGAAGTGATCCGCCTGTCGGGTTACACCGAAGACGAGAAGGTCAACATCGCCCAGCGTTACCTGCTGCCCAAGCAGTGCAAGAACAACGGCGTGAAGGAAGAAGAACTCGATGTGACCGAATCGGCCATCCGGGGCATCATTCGCTACTACACCCGCGAGGCCGGCGTGCGTTCGCTCGAACGCGAGATCTCCAAGATCTGCCGCAAGGTGGTCAAGGGCCAGGCGCTCAAGAAGTACGAAGGCCAGGTGCAGGTCACGGAAGAAAACCTCCACGACTTCCTGGGGGTGCGCAAGTTCCAGTACGGCCGCGCCGAGCAGGAGAACCAGGTCGGCCAGGTGGTCGGTCTGGCCTGGACCGAGGTGGGCGGCGACCTGCTGACCATCGAGGCGGCGGTGATGCCGGGCAAGGGCAACATCATCCGTACCGGCCAGCTGGGCGACGTGATGAAGGAATCCGTCGAGGCGGCGCGTTCGGTGGTGCGTTCGCGCGCACGCCGGCTGGGCATCAAGGACGAGATGTTCGACAAGCGCGACATCCACATCCACGTGCCCGATGGCGCGACGCCCAAGGACGGCCCGAGCGCAGGCATCGCGATGACCACGGCCATGGTGTCCGCCCTCACGGGCATCCCGGTGCGTGCCGATGTGGCCATGACGGGCGAGATCACCCTGCGCGGTGAAGTGACGGCCATCGGTGGGCTGAAGGAAAAGCTGCTGGCGGCTCACCGTGGGGGCATCAAGACGGTACTGATCCCCGAGGAGAACGTCAAGGATCTTCAGGAGATCCCCGAGAACGTGAAGGACCAACTCGAGATCCTGCCCGTCAAGTGGATCGACAAGGTCCTGGAGACGGCGCTCGTGTCCAAGCCGCAAGCCCTGCCGGAAGAAGAGGCCGTGAAGGTCGAATCAGCGAAGGAAGGGTCTGCAGCGGGCAGTTCCGACGTGCTCACGCATTGAGCCTGCGCACCCTGCTGCGCAACGCCTCCCGAGGGGCTTGCGCAGCAGAAAAAATCTGGCATATAATGCGAGCTTCCGCGAAACGCTGAAAGTCTTCAAAAAAGATAGACGGCAGATCAAGGAACGATGCGGGAGTAGCTCAGTTGGTAGAGCGCAACCTTGCCAAGGTTGAGGTCGCGAGTTCGAGACTCGTCTCCCGCTCCAGATGCTGAAAGGGAAGCTTCTCAGATCTTTTCGATCCAAGCAGCTTCCCTTTTTCATTGGTAGCATTCGCTGCTGATGCAGGGGTCCGGCACTCTACAGCCGGAGCCCGTCCCCAAGGCGGGGTAGCAAAGTGGTTATGCAGCGGCCTGCAAAGCCGTCCACGCCGGTTCGATTCCGGCCTCCGCCTCCATCCCCCTTCTCCCTTTCCACTGTCGGCCTCGCTGCGCTGACCTGCGCCGTCAAGCCCCCGCGCTTGAGGGTCTCGTCGCAATTTGTAGCGTCTTGCGCACGAGCCCTTCAGTATCCTGCGCGTCTGTGCGGAACAACCCCCTGACACTGCGCATGGACGCTTCCCTGCTCGCCCCCCTGTCCGAGACCCATCCTTGTGGCGAGGATCTTTCGTTTTCAGGGCACTTCGATGCCATTCGCGAGATGCGTCGCGAGGATGATCCCAGTCTCGACCAGGGGGCCTGGGTGACGGCACTGAAGGTGGCCGACTGGCCCGGGGTCGAGGCCCTGTGTGCGCGGCTCCTCGGCGAGCGCAGCAAGGATCTCAGGTTAGCGATGTGGTGGACCGAGGCGGCCGCCATGCAGCGCGGCTATGCGGGTCTCGCTGACGGTCTGGCCCTGTGCGCATCGATGTGCGAGCAGCACTGGGAGCACCTCCACCCCTTGCCCGACGAGGGCGACGCGTCCCAGCGCATCGGCAACCTGGCGTGGTTGCTCAACCGGGTCGTGGCGCTGTCAGCGTCCTTGCCGATCGATGCGGCCCGCCACACGCTGCGAGACCTGGCCATGGCGCGCCAGCTTCAACAGCAGATGGAGCGGCGCCCCGAAGAGGCGTCGCAGGCAGCCGAAGGGCGCCTGACCCTGGAGCAGGTGCAGCGCTCGGTGCGCGAGACCCCCGCGGAGCAACTCCTGGGGGTGGCGTCCTCGATACGTCGCTGCCTTGAACAACTCGAGGTGCTGCAGCGGATCTGCGACGCCCGCCTGGGCGACGAGGGCCCCAGCTTTGCGGCCGCCCGCGAGGCGCTGGATACCGCCGGCCACGACATGGCGCGTCTGTGCCGCAGCGTGGGACTGCAGGGCGATGCCGCGGTGCAGGAAAGGGGGGAGGAGGCCGTGGCCGTCACCCGTTCGATGGCCCCCGCGCCGGCCGCGTCCGGTCTGCACAGCCGGGAGCAGGCCCTGCAGCAGTTGCGTGAGGTGGCAGCGTTCTTCCGACGGACCGAACCTCACAGCCCCGTGGCCTACCTGGCCGACAAGGCGGCGCGTTGGGGTGACATGCCCCTGCACCAATGGCTGCAGACGGTGCTGAAGGACCCTGGTGCCCTGGCGCACGTCGATGAGCTGCTTGGCGTGAACCGGGAGCACCCCGGCGGCTGAGCCGCCGGCCGGGGCGAGGGGACGGGACGCTCCCAGGGGGAGCGCCTTCTCGCGTCAGCGACGCGGCGGGATCAGCACGCGGTCGATCACGTGCACGACGCCGTTCGTGGCGTTCACGTCGGCCTGGACCACCATGGCCTCCTCCACGGTCACGTAGGTGCCGGCCTTGGCCAGGTTCACCTCGGCGCCCTGGACAGTCTTGGCCTTGCCGGTCTTGACATCGGCGGCCATCACCTTGCCCGGCACCACGTGGTAGCGCAGCACCGCGGCCAGCTGGTTCTTGTCCTTGGCCAGGGCGTCGAGCGTGGCCTTGGGCAGGGCCTGGAAGGCTTCATTGGTCGGTGCGAACACGGTGAAGGGCCCCGGGCCGCGCAGGGTGTCGGCGAGACCGGCGTCGTTGATCAGCTTGTTCAGCGTGGACAGCTGCGGCGTGGCCGCGGCGGTGTCGGCGATGGTCTTGGGCGCCGGCGAGGTGGCGCAGCCGGTGATCACCGCCAGGGACAGGGCGCTGGCGGCCAGCAACCAGGTACGTTTTTTCATGGAATCTCCTAAGAGGTTGTGTGCCCAGCCCCTGTGGGACCGACAGCGCCGGGGAGCTTAGGCCGGCTTTGTGACGCTCCCATGACCTTTCGATGACAGCTGGGCGCGTCGGTGAGGGGTTCACCGGTTGTGACACGCATGTCACGGCGATGTCACAAAGCCCGCCTAAAGTGCGACGCATTCCCGAGGCTGCGGTCTCCCTTCAAACCCTTGTCGAAAGGTGCTTCCATGAAGTTCTCCCTGTTCCGATCTGCCCTGGCCGTGACGGCCCTGGTGAGCGTGGCCACCGTGGCGCATGCCCAGGACGTGACCGGTGCGGGTGCCTCGTTCCCGGCGCCGATCTACGCCAAGTGGGCAGACGCCTACAACAAGGCCACCGGCGCGCGCATCAACTACCAGTCGGTCGGGTCCGGTGCCGGTATCCGCCAGATCAAGGCCAAGACGGTGGACTTTGGCGCCACCGACGCGCCGCTGAAGGACGACGAACTGGCCAAGGACGGCATGATCCAGTTCCCCACCGTGATCGGTGGCGTGGTGCCGGTGGTGAACATCCGTGGCATCCAGCCCGGTCAGCTGCGCATGACGGGGCAGGTCCTGGGCGACATCTACCTCGGCAAGATCACCCGCTGGAACGATGCGGCCCTCGCGGCGCTGAACCCCGGCGTGCCCCTGCCCGACACCCAGATCGCCGTGGTGCGCCGCGCCGATGGTTCGGGGACGACCTTCCTGTTCACCAACTACCTGTCGAAGGTGAACGAGGAGTGGAAGAGCCGCGTGGGCGAAGGCACCGCTGTGAACTGGCCCACGGGCGCGGGCGGCAAGGGCAATGAAGGGGTTTCCGCCTTTGTGGGTCGCCTGCCCAACTCGATCGGCTACGTGGAATATGCCTACGCCAAGCAGAACAAGATGTCTCATGTGCTGCTGCGCAACAAGGATGGCGTGTATGTGGCCCCGGACGAGGCCAACTTCAAGGCTGCCGCCGCCGGTGCGCAGTGGGACAAGAGCTTCTATCAGGTCCTGACCGAGCAGGCCGGCAAGGACTCCTGGCCCATCACCGGTGCCACCTTCATCCTCATGCACAAGGTGCAGGACAAGCCCCAGCAGGCCGTCAACTCCCTGAAGTTCTTTGACTGGGCCTACAAGAACGGCGATGCCATGGCGTCGGAACTCGAGTACGTGGCGCTGCCGGAATCGGTCAAGAACCTGGTGCGCAAGCAGTGGGCCACCGAGCTGAAGGATGCGTCCGGCAAGGCGGTGTTCGCCAACTGAGCGGATGAACTTCGACGGCGCCGAGGCTCGATGCCTGCGGCGCCGTGAAGACTGACGTGTCGACGGGGGCCCTTGAGCCCCCCTTTGTGCGAGTGCCGGAGGACCCGTGGCAGCTACACTTCCTGCTTCCCCCTACGACCAGACCAAGAAGATGGACCAGACCCATCCCGCGGGCGAGCCTCCGCCTGTGCGACGCACCTCTCCCTGGGTGGACAAGCTGTTCTCCCTGCTGACCCACGGCGCGGCGATCACCACCCTCGGTCTGCTGGCCGGCATCATCATCTCGCTCATCATCGGCGCCGCACCGGCAATCGAGAAGTACGGCATCAGCTTCCTCTGGCGCAGCGAGTGGGACCCGGTCGAGGAGAACTTCGGCGGCCTGGTGATGATCTACGGCACGCTGATGACCTCGTTCATCGCGTTGGTCATCGCCGTGCCGGTGAGCTTCGGCATCGCGCTGTTCCTGACCGAGCTGTCGCCGAAGTGGCTGAAGCGCCCCCTGGGCACGGCCATCGAGTTGCTGGCGGCGGTGCCTTCCATCGTTTATGGCATGTGGGGCCTGCTGGTCTTTGGCCCCATCCTGGCCACCTATGTGCAGCAGCCCTTGCAGGGGGCCTTTGGCGACGTGCCCTATCTGGGGGCGCTGTTCTCCGGTCCGCCGGTGGGTATCGGCATCCTGTCGGCCGGGATCATCCTGGCGATCATGATCATTCCCTTCATCGCGGCGGTCATGCGCGATGTGTTCGAGGTCACTCCGGCACTGCTGAAGGAATCAGCCTATGGCCTGGGATCGACCACCTGGGAGGTGGTCTGGAAGGTGGTGCTGCCCTACACGAAGACGGGTGTGATCGGCGGCATCATGCTGGGCCTCGGCCGGGCGCTGGGAGAGACGATGGCCGTCACCTTCGTGATCGGCAACTTCAACCAGCTCAGCTCGCTGTCGCTGTTCGAGGCAGCCAACAGCATCACTTCGGCCCTGGCCAATGAGTTTGCGGAGGCCTCCGAGGGTCTGCACCAGGCATCGCTCATCTACCTGGGTCTGGTGCTGTTCTTCATCACCTTTGTCGTGCTCGCGCTGTCGAAGGTCCTGCTGATGCAGCTGAAGAAGGGTGAAGGAGCACGTTCATGAGCCTTGCAAGCCTCGACGCCGGTCGCCTGGCGATGCACCGCCGGCGCAAGATGGTCAACGCCGTCGCCCTGACACTGTCGCTCGCCGCGATGGCTTTCGGCCTGGTCTGGCTGATCTGGATCCTGTTCGAGACCATCCGGTTGGGCATCGGTGGCCTGGCGCTGTCGGTGTTCACCGAGATGACCCCACCGCCGCTTGCGCAGACCGGTGGCCTGGCCAATGCCATCTTCGGTTCCATCGTGATGGTGTCGCTGGCCACCGCACTGGGCACGCCCATTGGCGTGCTGGCAGGCATCTATCTGGCCGAATACGGCCAGCGCGGCTGGCTGGGCTCGGTGACCCGGTTCATCAACGACATCCTGCTGTCAGCGCCGTCCATCGTCATCGGCCTGTTCATCTATGCGGTGGTGGTGGCCCAGGTGAAGTCGTTCTCGGCGATCGCGGGCATCCTGGCGCTGGTGCTGATCGTGATCCCCGTGGTGATCCGCACCACCGAGAACATGCTCGTGCTGATCCCCAACTCGCTGCGTGAAGCGGCGTATGCCCTGGGCACGCCAAAGTGGAAGGTCATCATGAGCGTCACGCTCAAGGCCTCCCGCGCGGGTGTCATCACCGGGGTGCTGCTGGCGCTGGCCCGGATCGCGGGCGAGACTGCGCCGCTGCTCTTCACCGCGCTGTCGAACCAGTTCTGGACGTCGGACCTGACGCAACCGATGGCGAGCCTGCCGGTGACGATCTTCAAGTTCGCGATGAGCCCTTACGAGAACTGGCAGAAGCTCGCCTGGACGGGCGTCTTCCTGATCACGCTGGGTGTGCTCGTGCTGAACATTCTGGCGCGCGTGCTCTTCCGCAACAAACATTGAACCCGAGAGGCTCCCCATGGACGCGAAAGTCGATGTGCCCGTGACCGAGAAGATCAAGCTCTCGGTGCGCAACCTGAACTTCTTTTACGGCAAGTTCCATGCGCTGAAGAACATCAACCTCGAGATTCCCGAGAAGAAGGTGACCGCCTTCATCGGGCCGTCGGGCTGTGGCAAGTCCACCTTGCTGCGCACTTTCAACCGCATGTTCGAGCTCTATCCCGAACAGCGTGCGGAAGGGCAGATCCTGCTGGACGGCGAGGACATCCTGAAGTCCAAGCTCGACGTCTCGCTGATCCGCGCGAAGATCGGCATGGTCTTCCAGAAGCCCACGCCCTTTCCGATGTCGATCTACGACAACATCGCGTTCGGTGTGCGGCTGTTCGAGAGCCTGCCACGCGTGGAAATGGACGAACGCGTGGAGTGGGCGCTCAAGAAGGCCGCCCTGTGGAATGAAGTCAAGGACAAGCTGGAGCAGAGCGGCTCGGGCCTGTCTGGCGGCCAGCAGCAGCGTCTGTGCATCGCCCGCGGGATCGCCATCAAGCCGGAGGTGTTGCTGCTTGACGAGCCCTGCTCGGCGCTGGACCCTATCTCCACCGGCAAGATCGAGGAGCTCATCCATGAGCTCAAGAATGACTACACGGTGATGATCGTGACCCACAACATGCAGCAGGCGGCCCGTTGCTCGGACTACACCGCCTACATGTACCTGGGCGATCTCATCGAATTCGGGGCCACTTCGGAGATCTTCATGAAGCCGAAGAAGAAGGACACCGAGGACTACATCACCGGCCGCTTCGGCTGAGCTGAACCCGACGGAGCACAACATGACTGAAAAGCATCTGTCCACCCAGTTTGACGCCGAACTCTCGGGCATCTCGACCCGGGTGCTGGAGATGGGCGGCCTCGTGGAATCGCAAGTCGCCCAGGCCGTCTATGCCCTGGCCAACTTCAGCGGCGACACGGCCACCCAGGTGCTGGCCGTGGAAGAGCGGGTCAACCAGATGGAAGTCGAGATCGACCGAGACCTGTCCACGATCATTGCGCGGCGCCAGCCCACCGCGCGCGACCTGCGGTTGCTGATCGCCATCTCCAAGACCATCGGCAACCTGGAGCGCGTGGGTGACGAGGCGGCTCGCATTGCCCGCACCGTGCAGCGCCTGATCAATACCGGCGTGTTCAGCCGCCTGCGCCTGCCGGTGGGTGACGTGTCCTTCGAAGCGTCCCTGGCCACGGCTCAGTTGCGCAAGACGCTCGATGCCTTCGCGCGCCTGGATGTGAACCAGGCCCTGGAGGTGATCAAGCAGGACAACCAGATCGACCAGGAATTCGACGGCCTGATGCGCAAGCTCATCACCTACATGATGGAAGACCCGCGCACGATCTCGGCGAGCATCGACCTGGTGTTCGTGGCCAAGGCCATCGAGCGGGTCGGCGACCACGCCAAGAACCTGGCCGAGCAGATCATCTACATCGTCAAGGGCACGGACGTGCGCCACGTGCCGATGGAAAGTGTCGAATCGGCCGTGCGCTGAAGAAGGGGAGGCCCCATGAGTCGAGTGCTGGTGGTCGAGGACGAGAGTGCGATTGCGGAGCTGATCTCGCTGAACCTGCGCCATGCGGGCTATGAGGTCACGGTGGCGATCGATTCCACACAGGCCGTGGCCGAGGTGGACCGTGTGCTTCCCGACCTGATCCTGCTGGACTGGATGCTGCCTGGCCAGAGCGGCCTGACCTTGGCCAAGCGTTGGCGCGGTGAGTCGAGGACGAAGGACGTGCCCATCATCATGCTGACCGCCCGCGGGGATGAACCCGACCGGGTGGCGGGCCTCGATGCGGGCGCCGACGACTACCTCACCAAGCCGTTCTCCACCAACGAGCTGATGGCGCGCATCCGCGCCGTGCTGCGTCGCAAGGCGCCCGAGGCCTTGGACAGCGCGGTCGAGGTGGGTGGTCTGCGGCTCGACCCGAGCACCCGCCGCGTCTCGCGTGGGTCGCAGGAAGTGAAGGTGGGGCCGACGGAGTTCCGCCTGCTGCACTTCTTCATGACGCACCCCGAGCGGGTGCACAGCCGGGCGCAACTCCTGGACCGGGTCTGGGGAGATCACGTCTTCATCGAGGAGCGCACGGTGGACGTCCACGTGAAGCGGCTGCGCGAGGCCCTGGCGCCGGTGCAGTGCTCGCAGATGATCGAGACCGTCCGTGGGGCGGGGTATCGGCTGACCCAGACGCAACCCACCACGGCGTGACGCGCCCTTCTTCATGAACTGGCTTTTTCCCCGGGCACTGGCCGGCGTGGCGCTGGTGCTGTCCGGTGCCCTTCTGGGCTATCTGGCGGGGCTGGCGGTGGATTCTCCGGCTGCGCTGGGCTTGCTCGGGGCGGCCCTGGCGGCGGCCTTGCTGATCCTGCTGGACACCCTGCGCGGCCATCGACTGCTCACCTGGCTGAGGGGCTCTCAGCAGGCGCCCGCGCCTCGCGACGCGGGGCTGTGGGGGGAGGTGGGCTATCGCATCGAACGCTCCTTGCGTTTGCGCGAACAGCAGGCCTCTCAGGAGAAGACGAGGCTGACGCAGTTCCTGTCGGCGATCGAAGCGTCGCCCAACGGCGTCATGATGCTCGACCCGGAGGACCACATCGAGTGGTGCAATCGCGTCGCGGCCGAGCATTTCGGGCTCGATCCGGAGCGTGACCTTCATCAGCGGGTCACCAATCTCGTGCGGGCGCCGTCCTTCGTGGGCTACCTGCAGGCGGGTCAGTTCACTGCGCCGGTGAGTTTCCCCGGGGCCCGGAGTGGAGTGACCCTGTCGGTGATCGTGCGCGAGTACGGCGAGGGCATGCGGCTGGTGCTGTCCCAGGACATCACCGAGCGCGAGCGGGCTGATCTGATGCGGCGTGATTTCGTGGCCAATGTGTCGCACGAGATCCGCACGCCGCTGACGGTGCTGGCCGGTTTCATCGAGACCCTGACCAACCTGCCCCTGACCGAGGTCGAGCGCAAGCGGGTGCTCAAGCTGATGGCGCAGCAGACCGAACGCATGCAGACCCTGGTCAGCGACCTGCTGACGCTGGCGCGCCTGGAGGGGGGGCCGCGTCCACCCACCGACGTGTGGTGCGACGTGTCGAAACTGATGGTGCAGATGGAGCAGGATGCGCAGACCCTGTCCAAGGGCCGGCATGAGATCGTCTTCCAGATGGAGCGACCCGCGCGTCTGGCGGGTGTGGAAAGCGAGTACTTCAGCGCACTGAGCAACCTCGTGAGCAACGCCATCCGCTACACGCCGGAAGGGGGGCGCATCGACGTGTGCTGGCGCGTGAGACCCGATGGGAGTGGCGAGTTCCTGGTGAAGGACACCGGCATCGGGATCGAGAAGGAACATCTGCCCCGCCTGCCCGAGCGCTTCTACCGCGTGGACGGCAGCCGGTCGCGCGAGACGGGGGGCACGGGCCTCGGCCTGTCGATCGTGAAGCACGTGATGCAGCGCCACGGGGGCGAGCTCGATGTGCAGAGCGAACTGGGCAAGGGGTCCCAGTTCAGGCTGGTGCTGCCGGCCCTGCGTGTGAGCCCGGGGGAGATGGGCGGGAGCCGCGTGGCTTCGCTCATCCCCGAGGCGCCGGTCACGCCGGGCTGAGCGTACGCCCCACGCGCCGATACATCAGCGCCAGCAGGCTGGCCACCAGCGCCAGCGCGGCCAGGTTGGCAGCCCAGAAGCCACGAGCGCCCTGCAGGGCCTCGGGCACGCCGCCCGTGACGTTGAAGCCGAGGAGCCAGCCTCCCGCCAGGCCGATGCCCCACAGCGACACGACATAGGCCAGGGCCGGTGCCAGGGCGATGCGGAAGGAACGCAGCGCGAAGGCCGTGGTGATCTGGCTCGCATCGAAGATCTGGTACACGGCAATGAAGAGGAAGAGCTGCAGCGCCACGGCGCGCACGGCCGGATCGGGGCTGTAGAAGCCCACGATGGCACTGCGCAGCAGCCACAGCGCGAGACCCAGGGCAACGGACAGGCCGGCGGCCAGACGGATGCCTTGCCAGCCGGCCTGGAAGGCTTCTTGTGGATGTCCGGCCCCACGCAACTGCGCCACCCGTGCGCCGGTGGCTACGGCGATCGACAGCGGCAGCATGTAGGCCACCGAGGCCAGGTTGGCCACCACCTGGTGACCGGCCAGCGCGGTGGTGCCGAAGTGTGAAATGAACACCGCCATCAGCGCGAAGGCCGTCACTTCCACGAAGTAGCTCGCGCCGGCGGGCAGGCCCAGGCGCAGCAGTTCCTTCTGGTCGGCCCAGCGGGGGGCGGTCCAGCCGGTCCACAGGGCGAAAGGGCGGTAGAGCGGATGTCGTGCGAGCAGGGTCCCACCCACGGCCAGCTGCAACGCGAGCACCATCACCGTGGCCACGGCACAGCCTGGCGCCCCCAGGGCAGGCAGCCCGGCGCCACCGAAGACGAGCCAGGCGTTCAGCGGCACCTTCAGCGCCAGTCCGCCGAGTTGCAGCACAGTCACGAGCAGCGGCCGCGAAATGCCCTGATTGAGGCCGCTGTAGCAGCGAAACAGCAGCGCCAGCGGCAAGCCCCATCCCAGCCAGTACAGATAGTCGCGGGTGCGCTGCGCCACCTCGGGGGCCACGTCGGTCAGGGCGAGCAGGGGCCCCGGAAAGAACAGCAGCGCCATGCCGGGCAGCGACAGGAAGGCCGCCAACCAGACTCCTTGCTGGAAGACCTGGCCAACCTCGGTGGGGGCATTGCTGCCGCGGTGGTGACCCACCAGGGGAATGAGGGCCTGGACCACACCGGTCAGGCCGATGAAGACGCAGATGTAGATGGCCGCGCCGATCGACAGCGCGGCAAGATCCTCCGGCGAGGCGCGGCCTGCCATCAGCGTATCGACCACGCCGAAACCGATGGTGGCAAGCTGACCCAGCAGGATGGAGCCCGCGTCGCGGGCGATGGACCGCCAATGGGCCATCAGCGTGCCTCGGTGGCAGACGTCACCGGGTCGCGCCGGAAGACGTAGGTCTGCTCCTGGCGGTCCGTGGGGCGACGCTCGGCGGCGATCTGGACCCAACCTTCAGGGGGCTGAGGCGGGGTGTTGCGGGTCCCGACCAGCAGCAGATGGTCGCAGGAGGGCCTGCCGGGGTCGTCCAGCCCTTGATGCAGCGTGAAGCCACCCAGCGCCTCCAGGGCGGCAAGCTGGTGCCGCGGCAGTCCGCTGGCCCGCACGCAGCCTTCTGCCGGCAGATGCTGCGCCAGCCGTTCCACCAGGGGACGGTCGCTGCGGGCGTAGTTCAGCAGGGGCAGCCACAGGGTGAGCATCAGCAGCCAGATCAGTGCCACTCCCCCGGCTGGAAGCACCAGGCTGCGCCACAGGGCCTCGCGATGGCGGCCCGTGCGCCAGCGCACCAGCCAGCCCCAGGCCAGGGTGGCCGCCAGGCCAAGGCCGAGTGCCAGCACCGAGAACTGTGCCTCGAAGCCCGGCGCCAGCTTGGCGATGTTCGCGGCCGGCTTGGCCGGGATGCCGGTGTGCATGGCGGCGTACATCACCCACACGAAGAGCGCGATGGCGGTGAAGAAGCACACCGAGAACCAGTCGACGGCCGAAGCCATGGGACGGCGCAGGGTGGGCAGGGCGAAGGCCGACAGCACGGCCAGGGCTGGCAGCCCCAGCAGCAACGCCCGGTCGGAGCCGTTCATCGCCACGCAGCCGACCACCGCGATGCCTGCCGCGGCCAGGGGCCAGGCGATGTGGCGGTGCAGCAGGTGATGGCGCCAGCGCCACAGGGTCCAGCCGGCCAGCAGCCAGGCGGGCCACGTGAACCACAGCAGCAGGCGGGAGACCTGTGCGGGTGAGGGCCAGTCCAGCACGTGCCAGCGCCAGGTGCCCAGGGCGGTGGCCAGCAGGGCGGCCAGCAGGGCCGAGGCCAGGATCCAGGGCGCGAACGCACGGGTGCTGTCGTAGTGGGACCGCAGGCAGACCACGCCCCCGGCCAGCCCCAGGGCGAGCGCGATGCTGGCAGCGCCGCTGCCGGCCATCAGTGGCAGGGCGGCGAGCATGGCCAAGCGCGGCTGCCAGCCTCGGTAGGTACTGGCCGATACGGCATACAGGGCCAGGCTGGCGCCGGCGAGCTGCACCAGCTCCGGGGTGATCTCGTGGCCCAGTTGGAGCAGCCCCAGGCAGGCCAGCAGGGCGAGCACGGCGCCGTCGGCCACGGCGCGTGCATAGTCGACCGGATGGGCCTCGCCGCCAAACGCAAACGCCACCGGCTGGGCCGCCTCGGTGCGCGCGAGGTGGTAGCAGCTGTACCAGGTGAGGGCCAGTGTGGCCGCCAGCAGCAGCGCAAAGGGCACCCGCGCGGCCAGCTCCGGGCCCAACCAGCCGCCCAGCGCCTGGATGAAGAGTGCGCCGAGCCAATAGGGCAACAAGCCACCGTCCGAGGGTAATCCGGCGATGAGAGGGTGCCACCAGTCGCCCCCATGGGCCAGCCCGTGCATGTAGCCATAGGCCGTGACATCGGCATTGCGCCAGGGGTCGCGACCGAAGTGACCCGGCAGCACATAGGCCGCACACAGCAGCAGCAGAGCCACGCGCGGCAGTCGCCGCGCCGCGCGCTGGGTGACGATGGCAGGGGTGGGGTGGTTCAAGGGTCGAAGGAGGGCGCTCGTGACTCGGGCGCCATCATGCAGGAATTCGGGCCGGCCAGGGGGAGAACGTCGGTGTCGTCCGGAAACAAACAAGGCAGCCGGTTGCCCAGGCTGCCTTGTCGGGAGACGGTCGGCGCGCGCAGGACGCGGCGCCGTGTGCGCGGCTTACTTCTTGAGGCCGACGCGGGCAAACTTGTTGCGGAACTTCTCGACGCGGCCGCCCAGGGAGTCCACGCTCTTTTGCGTGCCGGTGTAGAAGGGGTGCGTCTCGCTGGTGGTTTCCAGCTTGAACAGCGGCAGTTCGCGGCCGTCGTCCATCTTGATGGATTCCTTGGTCGGAGCGCACGAGCGCGTCACGAACTGGAAGCCGTTGGACAGGTCCACGAAGCACACTTCGCGGTAGTTGGGGTGAATGCCTTCTTTCATGCCGGATCCTCTAGTCGCAGGTGGGCCGGGAGCCACGCCGAACCCCTCGGCGCACTTTCCGGAATGCGGAAAACCTGAAATTATAGCCTCAATCAGCCGCCTCGACGCATCATGTCGAAGAAGTCGTGGTTGTTCTTGGTGGACTTCATCTTGTCGAGGATGAACTCCATCGCCTCGATCTCGTCCATCGGGTAGAGCAGTTTGCGCAGGATCCAGGTCTTCTGAAGGATCTCGGGCTTGAGCAGCAGTTCTTCGCGGCGGGTGCCCGACTTGTTCAGCAGGATGGACGGGTAGACCCGCTTCTCGGCCATGCGCCGATCCAGGTGGATCTCGCAGTTGCCGGTGCCCTTGAACTCTTCGTAGATCACCTCGTCCATGCGGCTGCCGGTGTCGATGAGCGCCGTGCCGATGATGGTGAGCGAGCCGCCTTCCTCGATGTTGCGCGCGGCGCCGAAGAAACGCTTGGGCCGCTGCAGGGCGTTGGCGTCCACGCCGCCGGTGAGCACCTTGCCCGACGAGGGCAGGACGTTGTTGTAGGCGCGGGCCAAGCGGGTGATGGAGTCCAGCAGGATGACCACGTCCTTCTTCAGCTCGACCAGGCGCTTGGCGCGTTCGATGACCATCTCGGCCACCTGCACGTGGCGGGCGGCGGGTTCGTCGAAGGTGGAACTGATGACCTCGCCGCGCACGGTACGCTGCATCTCGGTCACTTCCTCGGGGCGCTCGTCCACGAGCAGCACGATGAGGTAGACGTCGGGATGGTTGGCCACGATGGCATGGGCCAGGTGCTGCATCATCACCGTCTTGCCGCTCTTGGGCGGTGCCACCAGCAGGGCACGCTGGCCTTTGCCGATGGGGGCGATGAGGTCGACGATGCGGCTGGTGATGTTCTCGTCCGACTTGATCTCGCGCTCGAGCTTGAACTGCTCTTTCGGGAAGAGCGGCGTCAAGTTCTCGAACATGATCTTGTGCTTGTTCTCCTCGGGGGTGAGGCCGTTGACACGGTCCACCTTCACCAGGGCGAAATAGCGTTCACCGTCCTTGGGCGTGCGCACCTCGCCCTCGATCATGTCGCCGGTGTGCAGGTTGAAGCGGCGGATCTGGCTGGGCGAGAGGTAGATGTCGTCCGTGCTGGCCAGGTAGCTGGTCTCGGGCGAGCGCAGGAAGCCGAAGCCGTCGGGCAGCACTTCCAGCACGCCATCGCCGAAGACCTGCTCGCCCTGCTTGGCGCGCTTCTTCATGATCGCGAACATCAGCTCCTGCTTGCGCATGCGGCCGGTGTTCTCGATCTCCAGCGACTCGGCCATCTTGATGAGCTCCGAGACGTGCAGGACTTTGAGTTCTGAAAGGTGCATGGGTGGGAACCCTGGTCGGTGTGGTGTCGAAACTGGGAGAGCCTGGGGCTTGGCGAGGCCGTTGCGATGCCAGTGGGGCATGCACAAGCGTCGTCAGCCTGGACTGGTCGTCACCCGCGACGTTCGCGGGCGGAGTGTCAGGGAAGGGTGGTGAGCCGAAACTGGGCGCCGTCGATCGGGCGCAGCGGCGTGTTCAGCGACCTGTTGCCCGTTGGTCTGCGGCGGGCTTGTGGCTCCGGCCGCAACCAACATTTGCGCTGATTATAGATGCCCGTCGACGAAGGCCGTCAACTGGGCCTTGGACAGGGCCCCGACCTTGGTGCCGGCGAGCTGGCCGCCCTTGAAGATCATCAGGGTGGGGATGCCGCGGATACCGAACTTGGCAGGCACCTCGCGGTTCTCGTCCACGTTCATCTTGGCGATCTGCAGCCGGCCATCGTAGTCCTTGGCCACCTCGTCCAGGATGGGGGCGATCATCTTGCACGGACCACACCACTCGGCCCAGTAGTCCACCAGCACAGGCTTGTCCGCCTGCAGCACGTCGGCGTCGAAAGACGCGTCCGAGATGTGTTTGATCAGCTCGCTGCTCATTGATTGTTCCTCATAGGTGTCGGGCCCGCAGCTCGACAAGGCACAATGATTTTGACACAAAGCCCGCCGGCCCTTGCCCGGGCAGGGAGTCCGCTTCGTGCAGGGCTGCCCCAGGGCCGGCCCGACGGACGCATGATTCCGAACCCGACCCCCGCCACAGAGCGCCGCCAGCTGCCGCACCACCCCGATCCCTGGGGGGCGGTCGCTGCCGAGCTTCAGGCCTTCGCGCAGCGCCTGGGTGTGGCTCCCCGAGACCTCTGGGTCATCCTGCCGTTCGCGCACCATCTGCCGCTGGCACGCGAAGCCTGGTCTCGTCAGGTGGGTGTGGGCTGGATGCCACGCTTTGAAACCACCGACACACTGGCGGCAGCGCTCCAGCCGCGTGGGCCGAGCGCCGCGCAGGCGCCGACGGGGGACCCTGTCGTGGACCGGCTGACGGCCACACTCCTGCTGTCGCGACAGGGCTGGGCTCAGGGTGTCCGGCGCCAGGATCCGGCCGTCTTTCAGCATTGGGTACGCCTGCTGGTGGACACGACCCATCAGCTCATGGATGCGGCTTCGAGCCGGGCGCCTGCTCGGCGTGAGGGCTGGTGGGCCGAGGTCCAGGCGCGCCTCGGCGCCCGCGCCGGGGCCCTGGTGGCCGCAGGCGAAGTGGAGGGCGCGTTGTCCCACGTGGCCTG
>Ga0114986_1000010_pt1 | contig 47262 bp, 41 predicted proteins | sample Shrwel1BS1Day17_FD_96988 | JGI IMG/M metagenome (GOLD analysis project Ga0114986, IMG submission 96988) | Subsurface microbial communities from deep shales in Ohio, USA - Utica-3 well 1 S-1-Day17 | ecosystem: Environmental > Aquatic > Deep subsurface > Shale gas/oil reservoir > Produced... | reverse complement strand
GTGCAGGTGTCGCCAGCCGGCGCGAGATCGAGCGGATGATCGCCGAGGGGCGCGTAGCGCTCGATGGCAAGGTGCTGGAAACCCCGGCAACGATCCTGAAGAGCCTTCGCGGCGTGACGGTGGACGGCAAGCCTGTCACCGCTGCCGAGGCGACCCGGCTGTTCGCCTTCCACAAGCCCACCGGCCTCATCACCGCCGAACGCGATCCGGCCGGGCGGCCGACGATCTACACCGCACTGCGCAATGCCCTGCCCAAGGACGCGGGCCGGGTCATGCCGGTCGGCCGCCTCGACCTTAACACCGAAGGCCTGCTGCTGCTGACCAATGACGGCGAGGTGAAGCGCAAGCTTGAACTCCCCGCCAGCAAGATCCCCCGCACCTACCGTGCGCGCGCTTTCGGGGTGGTATCGCAGGAGCAGCTCGAAGACCTGATCGAAGGCGTGGAAATTGACGGGATGCGTTACGGTTCGATCGATGCGAACCTCGAACGTTCCTCAGGCCGCAATCTGTGGATCGAGATGACCATTACCGAAGGCAAGAACCGCGAAGTGCGCCGTGTGCTCGAATATCTCGGCCTTCAGGTGAACCGCCTGATCCGGGTCGGTTACGGGCCCTTCAACCTTGGCGATCTGCCGCGCGGGCAGGCGGTGGAGTTGAAGGGCAAGCCGGTTGACCGCTTCCTCGGCGAGATCGCCAAGGGCTCCGGCAAATGAGGATCATCGCGGGCGAATGGCGCGGGCGCAAACTGGCTGCCCCCAAGGGTGAGGGCACAAGGCCAACCGCCGATCGCGCGCGCGAAACGCTGTTCGCGATGCTCACCAGCCGGCTGGGCGATTTCGAGGGATTGCAGGTCGCCGACCTGTTCGCTGGATCGGGCGCGCTCGGGCTGGAGGCCCTGTCGCGCGGCGCGGCGGGATGTCTGTTTGTCGAGCAGGATCGCGCGGCGGTGGATGTGATCCGCGCCAATATCGTCGCCCTCGGTGCCTCTGGCAAAGCGCGTGTCGAGGCGGGATCGGTAATGCAATTGCGGGCAGCGACCAAGCCGCTCGATCTGATCCTCGCCGATCCGCCCTATCAGTCAGGCGCGGGCGAGGTGGCATTGGACCGCCTGCTCAGGCTTGGCTGGATCGGGCCGGAAACATGGATCGCTTTGGAAACCGCCTTTAACGAGGACATCGCGATCAAGGGGCTTGTGCACGATGCCGAACGCAAGGTCGGCAAGGGGAAGCTCCACCTCTTGCGGCTGGATGCTTCCCCCGACCTTGCGCCCGAGGGTTAGCGCAATCAGCTCTGGAGCGGCTTCACCCGCGCTTCGATCTGCGCCCAGACGGATTCGCGCTGCTCTTCCGGCATCTGGCTGAGCGTCACCTTGTCGTTATCCGACAGTGCCCAGAACATCTTCTGGCGATCTTCGGTGAGCGACTGATAGTAGGTCTGGGTTTCGGTGGGCCACTTGGCGATTGCCGCCTGCTTTTCTTCCGGCGTCATTGCCTTGCCGGCCGCAGGCGCGGATGGCGCCTCGGTCTGCGGGGGCGGTGCGGCGGTGCCCGTCGTGTCCGGGTAGGTTTCGGTGGTGGTATCCGAAGACGTCGGCGGCGGCGTGTCAGCCGGAGGGGCGGTGGTGCCGGTATCCGGCATGCTCGGCGGTGCGGTATCGGGCATGGCCCCATCCTGCGCCGAAGCGAGAGCCGGAGTCAGGGCAAACGCCGAAGCGGCACCGGCGAGACCGAAAAGTTTCAGGGACTTGTGCATGGGTATCTCCATCATTGACTGACCCAAGCACGACGAACGCGGTGAAGACTGTCCGACCGCACGACCCCTCGCTGACCGGACACTTGCGAATATGGGCAGACCGCGCCGCATGGCAATCACGCGTCGGCCCGGACAACCCGCCGCCGCCCCGTCCGGACGGAAAATGTGGCTGAAAGACGGCAAGCCGATTTCGCCGCCTGCCGCATCCCTGTGCGCCGCGCCGCCTCGTGGCTTGCTCCGGCGGCGATTGTTCCCTACCTGTTCGCACGAAGCCATGAGTACGAACCTGCCCTCCCCCGCCGTGAGCGACTCGATTCCGGCCTATGCCGCGCGGCTCAACGCACCGCAGCGCGCCGCTGTGCTCGCGACGGAAGGCCCGGTGCTGATGCTGGCGGGGGCCGGCACGGGCAAGACCGCTGCGCTGACCGCGCGCCTCGCCCATCTGGTGGCAACGGGGCGCGCCTACCCTTCGCAGATCCTGTGCGTCACCTTCACCAACAAGGCGGCGCGGGAAATGCGGGAACGTGTCGCACACCACCTCGGCCCACAGGCGGAGGGGTTGCCGTGGCTCGGCACCTTCCACTCGATCTGCGCCAAGATGCTGCGCCGCCATGCAGAGCTGGTCGGGCTCCAGCACAACTACACGATCATCGACACGGACGATCAGCTGCGCCTGCTGAAGCAGCTCATCGCCGAGGCTGACCTTGATGAAAAGCGTTGGCCCGCACGCCAGCTCGCCGGGCTGATCGACCGCTGGAAGAACCGCGGTCTCAACCCCGCCGATCTCGATGCGGTGGAAAACGAAGCCTATGCCAACGGCAAGGGCACCGCGCTCTACGCCCGTTATCAGGAGCGGCTGCGCCAGCTCAACGCCTGCGATTTCGGCGATCTGATGCTGCACATGGTCAACATCCTGAAGCAGCACCACGATATCCTCGGCGATTATCAGCGCCGCTTCCGCTACATCATGGTGGACGAGTATCAGGACACCAACGCCGTCCAGTATCTGTGGCTGCGGTTGCTCGCGCAGGGGCACAAGAACATCTGCGTGGTCGGCGACGATGACCAGTCGATCTATTCCTGGCGCGGGGCCGAGGTCGCCAATATCCTGCGCTTCGAGAAGGATTTCCCCGGCGCGGAAGTCATCCGGCTGGAACAGAACTACCGCTCCACCCCGCATATCCTCGGCGCGGCATCGGGCCTGATCCGCGAGAACTCGCAGCGCCATGACAAGACGCTTTGGACCGAGGTCAATGGCGGGGAGAAGGTCAAGGTCATCGGCGTGTGGGATGCGCCAGAGGAAGCCCGCCGGGTGGGCGAGGCGATCGAGCGGCTGGAGCGCGAAGGCGCAGGGCTCGACCAGGTCGCGATCCTCGTTCGCGCCCAGTACCAGACCCGCGAATTCGAAGACCGCTTCATCCAGATCGGCATCGCCTATCGCATCATCGGCGGTTTCCGCTTCTACGAACGCGCCGAAATCCGCGATGCCCTCGCCTATCTGCGCCTGATCGCTCAGCCGCAGGACGATCTGGCGTTCGAGCGGATCCACAACGTCCCCAAGCGCGGGCTCGGCGCGAAGGCGCTGGAGGCGATGCACTCCCACGCCCGCCGCACCGGACTGCCGCTGGCAGCCGCCGCGTTGCAACTGGCCGATAGCGACGAGCTGCCCAAGCGGTCGGCGATCACCATCGGCGGGTTGATGCGCCAGTTCCTGCACTGGCGCGAGCAGGCCGAGACGCTCTCGCCTGCCGATCTCCTCCGGTTGGTAATGGAGGAGAGCGGCTATAACTCGATGCTCGCCGCCGACCGTTCGCCCGAGAGCGCGGGCCGCGCGGAGAACCTCTCCGAACTCGCCCGAGCGATGGAGGAATACGTCACCCTCGGCGATTTCCTCGAACATGTCAGCCTCGTCATGGACAATGACCGCGCGAACGAGGGCGAGACGGTGACGATCATGACGATCCATGCCGCCAAGGGGCTCGAATTCGACAATGTCTTCTGCGTCGGGTGGGAAGAAGGCGTCTTCCCCTCGCAGCGCGCGATTGACGAGGGCGGGCTGGCCAGCCTCGAGGAGGAGCGCCGCCTCGCCTATGTCGCGATCACCCGCGCGCGGCGGCATTGCACGATCCTCCACGCAGCCAACCGCCGCATCTACGGCCAGTGGACCAGCTCCATCCCTTCGCGCTTCATCGAGGAGCTGCCGACCGACCACATCGAAAGCGAGAGCACGCTGACCGGCGGTGCATCCTTGTGGCGGGCGAACTGGAGCGAACAGGAAGACCCGTTCGCCCATGTGGCGCGTGACTACCCCGACAAAGCGCAGATGCGCGGCCCCGGCTGGCAGCGCGCGCTGACCTCCGGCTACGAAACCAAGCCCGCCCGCGTTCGGGAGAACACCCGCTCGGCAGCCAGCTTCGCGGCTCCGGCCCGTTCGGACGTGGCGATCGGCGCAATGGTCACCCACACCAAGTTCGGCACGGGCTGCGTGATTGACCAGGAAGGCAACAAGCTCACCATCCTGTTCGAGGATGTGGGCGAGAAGCGGGTGCTCGACAGCTTCGTGACGGTGGTGGGCTAGGCCGGCTCAGCCGGCAGGCTGCTCGGCCACCTCAACGGAAGGCTTGCGCCAGTAACGAGCCTCGAACGGCCGGGCGAGTTCGCCCCATGCGTCGCGGGTGCCCTCGGCGATGCCGGTCTGGCAGTTCAGGTGCTGGGCGGGGTCGCAATAAGTGCCGAACAGCTGGTCCCAGATCGTCAGCATGTTGCCGAAGTTGGTGCCCATCAGCTCCTCGTCGCGGATGTGGTGCAGGCGATGCGCAGCGGGAGAGATGAACACCTTGCCAAGCAGCCCCAGCGTCCAGGGCACATCAGCATGGATGAAATAGGCCCACCATCCGCGGATCAGCACAGCCGCCGCAATCGCCCAGACGGGCAGGCCGAGCAGGATCACCGGCGTGGTGTCGATAAGAACACTCAGCAGTTCGCCCAGCGGATGCTTGCGGCGCACGCTCAGCCAGGTCATTGCCTCGTCGGCGTGATGGGTGGCGTGGATCGGCCACAGCGCGCGCGCATGTTCGAACCGGTGTCGCCAATAGGCGGCGAACTCGATCACCAGCAGCGCGGTGATCAGCGAGACCGCTCCCGGGATGCCATTCCACCAATCGACCAGCCACCCGGGTCGCGGCAGCATCGATTGGCCGGTGATGACGGGCAGAAACACCAGCGGTCCCAGCACGACCGTGTTGACCAGCACCAGCACGATGTTCGTGACAATCTCGCCGCGCGCACGGCGCAGGGCGGCGAGGATGGCACTGCGCTTCGTCACATAGGCGAGCACGCCGAATACCACCGCCAGCGGGGCCAGCTCGGCAAATTCATTCAGCAACAGGGCGAGCGCGGTTTCGATCACGCTGGGCAACTACGCCAGTAACGGCGAACAAAGCGTTAAGCACACCGCGCCGGGGCGCGGGCCGTGCGTGATCAGCCGAAACCGATATCGAGAAAGCTCGGGCGCGGGCCGTTCCATTCGCCCGGCGGCACTGGCTCGTCGTCCTCGCGGTGCCGGCGGGGCGCCCGTTCGGAACGTTCGGGACGCGCGGCGCGTGCAGGACGTTCCTCGTGCCGCTCTTCCCTGGGGCGACGTTCCTTGCGGGGACGCTCTTCGCGGACTTCGCCATCGGTCCGGTCTTCGCGGGCGCGGCGGGGCTTGCGCTCCTCGCGGTGCTCGTCTTCAGCGGCCTGGGCCTGATCGGCTCTGGCCGCTTCGGCCCGGGCGATAACTTGGGAAAGGTCAACGCGCACGTCTTCCTTGCCGAACACCTTGATCGGGCTGCCGGTCAGCTTTTCGACATTGGAAATGGCCTCGGCATCCTCTTCGGACACGAAGGTGAAGGCCCGCCCCTTGGCACCCGCGCGGCCCGTGCGGCCGATCCGGTGGACGTAATCATCCGGGTGCCACGGCGTGTCGAAGTTGAAGACGTGGGACACACCCTTGATGTCCAGTCCGCGCGCCGCAACGTCGGACGCGACGAGAATATTGACCTCGCCCGACTTGAAACGGTCAAGCTCCTTGAGGCGGCTCGACTGGTCCATGTCGCCGTGGATTTCGCTCGAGCGGAAGCCGTGGCGCTGGAGGCTCTGGTTCAGTTCGCGCACCGTGGTCTTCTTGTTGGCGAAGATGATCGCGGTTTCGATCAGGTCGTTTTCCAGAAACCAGCGCAGCGTCTCGCGCTTCGAACGCGACTTCACTGGCACCTTGAAAGCGGTGATATCGGCATTCGTCGTCGCCGCGCGGGCGGTTTCGATACGCTTGGGATTGTTGAGGAACTTCTTGGCGAGCTTCTCGATCGGCGCGGGCATGGTCGCCGAAAACAGCATCGTCTGGCGGGTTTCGGGAAGCTTGGAGCAGATGAACTCGATATCGGGAATGAACCCCATGTCGAGCATGCGGTCGGCTTCGTCGATCACCAGCAGTTCGCAGCCGTTGAGCAGGATCTTGCCGCGCTCGAACAGGTCCATCAGGCGGCCCGGCGTGGCGATCAGCACGTCGACCCCGTCGGACAGGGCCTTCAACTGGTCACCCATCTGCACGCCGCCGATCAGCAGTGCCATCTTGAGATCGTGGTTCTTGCCGTATTTCTCGAAGTTCTCGGCAACCTGCGCGGCGAGTTCGCGGGTGGGTTCGAGGATCAGCGAGCGCGGCATCAGCGCGCGGCGGCGCCCGGCGGCCATCACGTCGATCATGGGGAGCACGAAGCTCGCCGTCTTGCCGGTGCCGGTCTGGGCGATGCCGATGAGATCCCTCATCATCAGGATCGTGGGGATCGCCTGGGCCTGGATCGCGGTCGGCGTCGTATAGCCCGCGTCCTCCACGGCTTTGAGCAATTCGGGCGAAAGGCCGAGATCGGCGAAGGTCATGCTTTGTGTGTTGTCCGAGAATAGCGGGCAGGGTTGCTGCCGGGATTGGGGCCCGTCCGCGCATCCAAGCGCCGCATCAGGCCGCCGCGCCTTTCCCGCAAATGGGCGCAAAAGTCAAGGAATCGCGAGGAAGGCCGCGCGCGATCAGCCGCTGACGGCCACCAGCTCGCGCATCATGTCGACCTCGCAGCGCGCGCCGGTGCGCGATTGCAGCCGGTCGCGTTCGATGCACAGGCGCCCGTCCCGGTTCTTCTCGACATAGAAGCCGGCGTAGAAATCACGGGCGCGGCACGTTTTTTCGAGGTTCACCGAGATCATGCGCCGGTCGCGCAGATACAGCACCAGCCGGTTGCCGCTGCCGGTCTGCACCCCGGCGATGTCATCGAGCGGCACGCACTTTTCCCTGCCGCGTTCCTCGAAACGGGGCGGGAGCGCGCGCTGGGGCAGGTCGGCTATCATGTTCCGGCGCGCTGTTGGCGGGGCCGGCGCAATGCGCACCACCACGCGCTGTTCGATGCGCACCTGATTGGCGACCGAGGACTGGCGCAATGCGGACAAGGGGTTGACGAGCAGGGGCTCGCCTTGCGCGGACGCCGCCTTGCACTGTGGCGCGGACGCCGGTGCGGCCTTGCCGGATGCATCGCCGCCGTCAGCCGTTTCGGCCACCAGCGGCAGCATCAGCGCAAGCGGCGCTGCGAAGGCGAACAGGCTGTGCATCGGCGAAAGACGCTCTCCTCGGGGCGGACGGGCGACGGCGGGCAGGCAGGCTGACGACACCGGATGGTCGCAAAACCTAGCACCCACGCTTGAACCATGGCTTAACTGCGCGTCAGCCGCTCGGCAAAAGCATTGGCAATTTTGCGTGCCACTGTGGCATGGAGGCCACAATGAATCACTCTGCCCCGCCCCCTCCCCCATCCGCTGCATCAGTCGCTTTTCTTGAAGAGGCGCTTTCGCTTCTCGGCGAGCGCGGGCTGACCACCGATCCCGACCGGATGGATGCCTGGTTGACCGACTGGCGCGGGCGCTACACCGGGCGGGCTCTCGCCCTCGCCTCGCCGGCCTCGACGCAGGAAGTCGCCGCGCTGGTAAGGCTTTGCGCGCGGCATGGCGTGCCGATCGTGCCGCAGGGCGGAAACAGCGGTATGGCGGGCGGCGCCACGCCCGACCAAACAGGCACCGCGATCATCCTGTCGCTGCGCCGCATGGACCGCGTCCGCAGTCTCTCCCCCGGAGGGGGGCAGGCGGTGTGCGAGGCCGGGGTGATCCTCCAGAGCCTCCACGATGCCGCCGAGGCGGCGGGTTTGCGCTTTCCGCTCACGCTGGGCGGCAAGGGATCGGCGACCATCGGCGGGCTGATCGCCACCAATGCGGGCGGCACACAGGTGCTGCGCCACGGGACTATGCGTGCGCAGGTGCTGGGGCTGGAGGCGGTGCTGGCCGATGGACGCGTGCTCGACCTGATGACCCCGCTCAAGAAGGACAATCGCGGCTTCGATCTGAAGCAGTTGCTGATCGGATCGGAAGGCACGCTGGGGATCGTCACCGCCGCCTGCCTGCGGCTGCTCCCTGCACCGGTGGGCCGCGTGACGGCATGGGTCGGGCTTGGCGGCATCATCGAGGCGCGCACGCTGCTGCAGCAGATGGAGCGGGCGATGGGCGATGCGCTCGAAGGGTTCGAGGTGGTGCCCGCGCACTGCCTCGAATCCGTGCTCGCCCACCAGCCTGCTGCCCGCGCCCCGCTGGCAGAGCGTCATGCGTGGAACGCGCTCATCGAATGCGTCTCGCCCTCGCAGGATAGCGCCGCGCTGCGCGAGAACTTCGAGAGCGCGCTCGCCGCCGCGTTGGAAGAGGTGCTGATCGCCGATGCGGTGATTGCCGCCAACGACACACAGGCCGAAGCCTTCTGGCACCTGCGCGACGGGATCTCGGCGGCCGAGCGTGCCCTCGGTCCGGCAATGCAGCACGATATCTCGGTGCCCGTCGAGAAGATGCCCGAATTCATCCTCGCCGCCGTGCCCGAAATCGAGCGCGCCCATCCCGGCACCCGCGCGGTCGCCTTCGGGCATCTCGGCGATGGCAACGTCCATTTCCACGTCCTTGCCCCCGCGGGGTCGGTGCGCGGCGTCTGGGAAGAGGCCGGTGGCAAGGCGGTCAGCGCGCAGGTGCACGATCTGGTCACCGCATGGGGCGGATCGATCAGCGCCGAACACGGGATCGGCCAGATGAAGGTGGGAGAGCTCGCGCGCCTTCACAATCCTGTCGCGCTGGGAGTGATGGCCGCGGTCAAGCAGGCGCTCGATCCGGCGGGACTGCTCAATCCGGGGAAACTGCTGCAAAGCCCGCCAATCGCCTGAGTCGCGTGGCTTGCGCAGGGGCACGCAAAGCCTTAAGGGCCGCGCTTTCGGCGGGGTGACTAGGTTTTTCCGCTGAGGGGATCATCCACTACCGTTTGTCGGAGACTTCGTCATGGCCAGCGCGCCGCAACCGCAACTTCCGCTGTTCTACAAGGACCTTCTGCCGCTCAACAGCCGCGATCACGCCAACTGGAAGGCCGGCACGCTGGAGAGCGCCGAATACCTTTCGGTCACTCACGCGATCCCGGTGACTTCGGACGAGTTCGTCGACGCGCAGCGCCACTTCCCGATCGTGTTCACCGCCGGTGAAAGCCCGCTGCCGATCGCGCTGTTCGGCCTCAATGAAGGCGTGAACACCTTCGTCGGCCCGGACATGAAGATCAACGAGCCGATCTACCTGCCCGCCTATGCGCGCCGCTATCCCTTCATCCTCGCCAAGCTTCAGCCGGACAGCGACGACATGTCGCTGTGCTTCGATCCGAGCTCGGGCCTGATCGGCAATCTCGACGATGGCCTTGCCCTGTTCGACGGCGAAGGCAAGCCGACCGAGTACACCGAAGGCGTGCTCGATTTCTGCCGCCGCTTCGAGGAAGCCGGCCAGCGCACCAAGCTGTTCATGGAAGAGCTCGGCAAGCTCGATGTGCTGATGGATGGCGAAATCGCCATCACCCGCAACGACATGCCCGACAAGCCGTTCATCTATCGCGGTTTCCGCATGGTGGACGAGAACAAGCTGCGCGAGCTTCCCGCCGCCAAGCTGGAAGAACTGGCCAAGAACGGCATGCTGATGCTGATTTACGCGCACCTCTTCTCGCTCAACCTGATGCGCGGAATTTTCGAGCGTCAGCTTGCGCAGGGCAAGGTGCCGATGACGGCCGAGGGCGCTCCGGCCGGCGCGCTGAACTGATTGTCGCGTCAGGCGCGGGGGCGACAGGCTCCGGCGCTTGCGGAACATTGACGGGCGGGTGGACTTCGGTTCGCCCGCCCGTTGTGTATCAGGGCGCTATTCCGCCGCCTGACGCAGCCCCTCGCCCCCGCCAAGCAGCGCGGCTTCCGCACCGAGCTCGCGCACCAGCCCCGCCAGCATCGCTGCGATCGCCGCAAGGCCCGGACCCGGCTCGGAAAGGTGGCGGTCGAGATAGGTGCCGCGGCACACCTCGATCTGTAATGCGTGAACGCCCTCGCGCGGGGCACCGTGGCGGTCGAGGACGTAGCCGCCTGAATAGGGCCGGTTCTGCGACGCCGGAATGGCGCGCGCCTCCAGATGCGCCAGCGCGCGGCCGACAAGCGCGTTGTGGCACGAAGCGCCGAACCGGTCGCCCAGCACCACCACCGGCGCCCGCACCTCGCCATCGCCCGCTCGCAGCGGAGGCATGGAATGCAAATCGACCAGCAGCGCCGCGCCCCATTCGGCACGAATCCGCGCCAGCTCGGCAGCGAGAGCTGCGTGATAGGAGCGGTGAATGCCTTCGATCCGCGCTGCAAGCTCCGCCGGGCAAAGCCGTCCGCGCCAGATTTCGCCCGATCCCGGCAACCGCCGCGGCACCAGACCGAGGCCGCTGCGCGCCCGCGCATTGCTGCGCTGGCCGTGTTCGGGCGGGACGACATCATCGGGGCGGCCGCCCTCGATCATGTCCCAGTCGATATCGTCTTCCGCCCGGTTGAGGTCGATCAGCGCGCGCGGCGCATGGGCGAGCAACAACGCCGCCCCCGTTTCGCGCGCGATGGCAATCCCCAGCCGGTCGACATGCCGATCCTCGAGCCGAAGCTGCGCGAGCGGCGCATCGCGCATCCGCGCCGTTACCGCTTGGGGATAGGCTCTGCCCGCATGGGGCACCGCGACCAGCACCGGCAGGCGCAGGCGCGGCGGCGTGGTCAGCGTGAAGGCCGGAGCTGCCTCCGTGCCCGGCACCACACCCCCGCTGACCGCGGTTCGCTGGGCGGCCGCAGCAGGCCTGAACGGTGTCGCAGATGATGACATGGGATGTCCTTGCTGACGGGTTTGCCCGGGGCTGTCAAAGCCTCATCGCCGCGGCTCCGGCACATTCCGCCCCGGTTCGGATGCGCCGCGCCACATGAACAAAGATTTCTTAAGCCGGGTCTGCTAACGCCAGGCGCATGACAGCGACACGCCCCCCCCGTATCCTGCTTGCCGAAGATGAAGACGCGATGCGCGCCTATCTCGAACGGGCGCTTACCAATGCCGGATACACGGTGAGCGCAGTGGATCGCGGCACCGATGCCGTGCCGCTGCTGGAGACCGGCGAATTCGACCTGCTGCTTTCGGACATCGTCATGCCCGAAATGGACGGAATCGAGCTTGCCCAGCGTTGCGCCGAGATTTCGCCGCACACCAAGGTGATGTTCATTACCGGCTTCGCCGCCGTGTCCCTGCGCGCCAGCCGCGAACAGCCGGCGGCCAAGGTGCTGTCGAAGCCCTTCCACCTGCGCGATTTGGTGCTGGAAGTAGAACGCGTCTTCGAGGAAGCGGACGCGGCAAGAATGTGAGAATTTCTGCGGCTCGAATCGCTTGCACCTTGGGAAGGGCTGCGATAAAGGGCCGCTCCGCCCCGGATTGGGGCCGGTCCGATGGTGCGGGCGTATAGCTCAGTGGTAGAGCACTATGTTGACATCGTAGGGGTCGCAAGTTCAATCCTTGCTACGCCCACCACCGGATGAAGCGAAAAACGCCCGCCCCCTCAGGCGGGCTTTTTTGTGCCTGCCGCCCACCCCCGCGTAACGCGCAATGGCTCTTGCGTTTCATTCGCAGCCAGCGCGCTTGCAAGCCTGTTTGCCTCTGCTAAAGCCGCGGCGGGATCTTTGGGCCTTGGACGGGCCCGCAACAGCTTCCTGTCGATCAAGCACGGCCCCGCAACCGACGGGGCAAGAAGGATAGGGCATAGGCCATGCAGAAAATCAAAGTCGCCAATCCCGTCGTCGAACTCGACGGCGATGAGATGACCCGCATCATCTGGCAGTGGATCCGCGAAAGGCTGATCCTGCCCTATCTCGATATCGATCTGAAGTATTACGACCTGTCGATCGAGAACCGCGATGCGACCGATGACCAGGTCACCATCGATTCCGCCAACGCCATCAAGCAGTACGGCGTGGGCGTGAAGTGCGCCACCATCACCCCCGACGAACAGCGCGTCGAGGAATTCAGCCTCAAGAAAATGTGGAAGTCGCCCAACGGCACGATCCGCAACATCCTTGGCGGCGTGGTGTTCCGTGAACCCATCGTGATCGACAACGTTCCGCGTCTTGTGCCGGGCTGGACCGACCCCATCGTCGTCGGCCGCCACGCTTTCGGCGACCAGTACCGCGCCACCGACACCCGCATCCCCGGCCCCGGCAAGCTGCGCCTCGTGTTCGATGGCGAGGACGGCACCAAGATCGACCTTGATGTGTTCGACTTCCCGAGCGCCGGCGTCGCGATGGCGATGTACAACCTTGATGATTCGATCCGTGATTTCGCCCGCGCGTCGTTCAACTATGGCCTCAACCTCGGCTGGCCGGTGTATCTGTCCACCAAGAACACGATCCTGAAGGCCTATGACGGGCGCTTCAAGGACCTGTTCCAGGAAGTGTTCGACACCGAAGGCTTCGCCGAGAAGTTCAAGGAAGCCGGCATCGTCTACGAACACCGCCTGATCGACGACATGGTCGCCTCCGCCTTGAAGTGGAGCGGCAAGTTCGTGTGGGCGTGCAAGAACTACGACGGCGACGTGCAGTCGGATACCGTGGCGCAGGGCTTCGGCTCGCTCGGTCTGATGACCTCGGTGCTGATGACCCCGGACGGCAAGACCGTGGAGGCCGAAGCCGCCCACGGCACTGTCACCCGTCACTACCGCCAGCACCAGCAGGGCAAGGCGACCTCCACCAACCCGATCGCCTCGATCTTCGCCTGGACCCGCGGCCTCATGTATCGCGGCAAGTTCGACAACACGCCTGATGTGGTGAAGTTCGCCGAAACGCTCGAACGCGTCTGCATCGCTACGGTCGAGAAGGGCTATATGACCAAGGACCTCGCTCTGCTGATTGGCCCGGGTCAGGCCTGGCAGACCACCGAGCAGTTCTTCGAGACGATCGTGCAGAACCTCGAAAAGGAAATGGCCAGCTGGGCCTGATCCTTCGCACCTAAAGATAAAAAGCCCGGCAGACCCCGCGTCTGCCGGGCTTTTTATTGCCGGCGCGGAGGGTGACAGTGCCCGCACCCCGCGTTAAGCCGTCACGGTGGCTGGCGAACTGACCCTCTCCCCGTTCCTGTCCGACGCGCTGGTGATCCTCGGTGCGGCGGGGATCGTCATTCCCGTCTTTACCCGCTTCCGCATCACGCCGATCATCGGGTTCATCCTGATCGGGGTGCTGGTTGGCCCCTATGGCCTCGGCTCGCTGGTCGAGCGAATACCCTGGCTCTATTATTTCACGATCAGCGATCCGGAGGCGCTCACGCCCTTCGCCGATTTCGGCATCGTGCTGCTGCTGTTCGCGATCGGGCTGGAACTGTCATTCAACCGCCTGTGGCAACTGCGCAAGCTGGTGTTCGGGCTCGGCGCGCTTGAACTGCTGATCATCGGCACCTCGCTTGCGGCGTTTCTCGGCTTCGCCGAAGGGATGAGCTTCACCGGCGCGCTTGCGCTCGGCTTCGCACTCGCGTTTTCATCGACTGCGATCGTCCTGCCGATTTCTGGCACCCGCTCGCCGGTCGGGCGGGCGGCGCTGTCGATGCTGCTGTTCGAGGATATCATGATCGTCCCGATCATCTTCATCCTCGGCGCGCTTGCCCCCAATGCATCGGACGAGGGGTGGACCGGGATCGCCAACACCCTGTGGCAGGGCGGCCTGGTGATCGCGCTTCTGCTGGTGGTGGGCCGGCTCGCCCTCCCCCGCCTCTTCGCGCAGGCGGCGCGCACCAAGAGCCCCGAACTGTTCCTGTCCGCCTCGCTGCTCGTGGTGATCGGCGCGAGCCTTGCCACCGCACTGGTCGGCCTGTCGCCGATCGTCGGCGCACTGATCGCCGGCCTGCTGATTGCCGAGACCGAATACCACACCGAGGTCGAGATGATCATGGAGCCGTTCAAGGGCCTCGCGCTCGGCGTGTTCCTCATCACTGTCGGCATGAGCATCAACCTTGCCGAAATCGCCGAACAGATCGGCGCACTGGTCGCTGCCGTCGTCGGCGTTCTGGCTTTCAAGGCAATCGTCACCGGGATCCTGCTGCGGCTGATGGGCGCGCGGCGCAGCACCGCTGCCGAAACCGGCGTGCTGATGGCCTCACCTTCCGAGACAACGCTGATCGTGCTTGCCGCGGCCACCAGCGCGCTGGTTCTCGATACGGAAACGGCGCGTTTCTGGCAGACTGTCACCGCGATCGGCCTGACCATTACACCGGTCCTCGCCCGGCTCGGCGCGATGCTGGGGCGGCAGGTTGATGGCGCACCGCAGCTTCCCGACGAAGAAGACGGCGATTCCGCGCGCACAATCATCGTCGGCGGAGGGCGTGTCGGGCGTCTGGTGGCGGACATGATGGAGACGCACGCCAAGCCCTATGTGATGATCGACACCAACCCCGATCTCGTCACGACGGCCAAGCGCGACGGTTACCGCGCGACCTTCGGCGATGCGGCGCGCGGCGATGCGCTGACGCGGCTGGGCGTGGAGACAGCGCCCGCGGTGGTGCTGACCATGGATGAACCCGTGCTCGCCCAGCGCCTCGTCGCAAAGTTGCGCGATACCTACCCCGATCTGCTGATCGTCGCCCGCGCCCGCGACACCGATCACGCCGCGGCGCTTTACCGAGCCGGCGCGAGCCATGCGGTGCCCGAAACGCTGGAAGCCTCGCTCCAGCTATCGGAGGCGGTGCTGGTCGATATCGGCGTGGCGATGGGGCCGGTGATCGCCTCGATCCACGCCAAACGTGACGAATTCCGCGAGCAGCTGGAGCGCGAAGGCGGCCTCAGCGAGAAGCCGAAGCTGCGCACCAGCACGACGGACGGAGAAACAATCGCGGGGCTCCGCCGGTAGGCTCTCCGGAAAAAGGAGAACCAGCATGAGCAAGCCCGAGAACCCCGCCGAACGCGGCCCCGACACGCGCACCGATGGCACGAAGGGCCCCGCGAAAGATGCCCAGCTTGAAGGCAATCGCCGCCCCGACCGCGACTTGCCGCGCGGTGCAGAGGGCGACACACGCCGCGCTTCGGGGATGCCGCGCTAAAGCATTACGCAACAGGCCGGGGCTGCTGGACGATGCCTGCGCGTGTTCGTGCAGTCAGAGCAGTACCGGGAGCCGCGTTGGGTCTTTACCCGGCGAGCACGGCCTTTACCGCGGCCAGCGCATCGGCAGCCTTGCTGCCGTCAGGCCCGCCGCCCTGCGCCATATCGGGCCGTCCGCCGCCGCCCTTGCCACCGAGCGCCTCGACGCCCGCACGCACCAGATCGACTGCGCTGAAGCGCGCCGTCAGGTCGTCGGTCACGGCCGCCGCGATGCTCGCCTTGCCATCGTTGACCGCAATGATCGCCGCCACGCCTGATCCCATGCGCTGCTTGGCTGCATCGAGCAGCGGGCGCAGTTCCTTGGGGTCCAGCCCGTCGAGCACCTGGCCACTGAAGGTAACACCGGCAACGCTTTCGTCGGCCGCAGCCGCCCCGCCCGTTCCGCCGCCGCCCAGCGCCAGCGCCTTCTTGGCCTCGGCCAGTTCCTTTTCGAGCCGCTTGCGTTCTTCGAGCAGCGCGGCAAGGCGTGCCGGCACTTCCTCCGGCGTGGCGCGGATCACGCCTGCCGCAGCCTTCAGCGCCTCCTCGCGGGCAACGAGCCACTGGCGCGCGCCCTCGCCCGTCATCGCCTCGATACGGCGCACGCCCGAGGAGACCGCGCTTTCCGACACGATGCGGAAGATGCCGATATCGCCCGTGGCGCGGACATGGGTCCCGCCGCACAGCTCGACCGAGTAGTTGCGCCCCTCCCCGCCCGCGCGGCCCATCGAAAGCACACGGACCTCGTCGCCATACTTCTCGCCGAACAGCGCCAGCGCGCCAGCAGCGACAGCATCGTCAGGGGTCATCAGTCGTGTCGAAACCTGCTCGTTGGCGCGGATTTCCGCGTTAACCTCGGCCTCGATCGCGGCGATATCTTCGGGCGTGAGCGCAACCGGGTGTGAGAAATCGAAGCGCAGGCGGTCTTCGGCGACCATGCTGCCCTTCTGCGTCACATGCCCGCCGAGCCGGCCGCGCAGCGCGGCATGGACGAGGTGGGTCGCGGAGTGATTGGCGCGGATGCGGTCGCGCCGCTCGGCATCGACCTTGAGTTCGACCGTATCGCCGACCGCGACCTCGCCCGCTTCGATGCGCACCTGATGGGCGTGCAGTCGCCCGAGCGGCTTCGACGTGTCGGTCACGGTCGCGCGCAGCCCGCCGAGGCTAGCAATCGTGCCGGCATCGCCGGTCTGCCCGCCGCTTTCGCCGTAGAACGGCGTCTGGTTGGTGAGGATCACCACGTCGTCACCCGCCGCGGCGGCCGTGACTTCGGTGCCGCCCTTGACGATGGCCACGACCTTGCCCTCGCCTGTGGTAGAGGCATAGCCAGTGAATTCGGTCGCGCCCTCGCGCTCGGCAATGTCGAACCAGACTTCGCCCGAAGCCGCTTCGCCCGAGCCCTTCCACGCAGCGCGCGCCGCCGCCTTCTGGCGCGCCATCGCCGCGTCGAACCCGGCCTTGTCCACGCCGATTCCCCGGGCACGAAGGGCATCCTCGGTGAGGTCATAGGGGAAGCCGTAGGTGTCATAGAGGCGGAAGGCGACTTCGCCATCGAGCTCGCCGCCCTGCGCGAGACCGCCGGTCGCCTCGTCGAGGAGTTTCAGACCCTTGTCGAGCGTGCGGCGGAACTGCGTTTCCTCGCGCTCGAGCACTTCCTCGACCAGCGCCTGCCCGCGGACGAGTTCGGGGTAGGCCTGACCCATCTCGGTGACGAGCGCGGGAACGAGGCGGTGCATCAGGGGCTCAGCGGCACCGAGCAGGTGCGCGTGGCGCATGGCGCGGCGCATGATCCGGCGCAGCACATAGCCACGGCCCTCGTTGGAGGGGAGAACCCCGTCGGCCATCAGGAAGCTGGTCGACCGAAGGTGATCGGCGATGACCCGGTGCGAGGCCGAATTCTCGCCGGACGCGGCAACGCCGGTCAGCGATTCCGATGCGGAAATCAGCGCCTTGAAGGTGTCGGTGTCGTAATTGTCGTGCACGCCCTGGAGCACGGCGGCGATGCGTTCGATCCCCATGCCGGTGTCGATCGAGGGCTTGGGCAGGTCGATCCGCGCGCCGCCCGCCTGCTGCTCGTATTGCATGAAGACGAGGTTCCAGATCTCGACGAAGCGGTCGCCGTCCTCATCGGGGCTGCCGGGAGGGCCGCCGAAGATGTGATCGCCGTGATCATAGAAGATTTCCGAACACGGCCCGCAGGGACCGGTATCGCCCATCGACCAGAAATTGTCGGAGGTAGGGATGCGGATGATGCGGTCTTCAGGGAGACCGGCGATCTTGCGCCACAGGTCCGCGGCCTCGTCATCGGTGTGGTAGACGGTGACCGTCAGGCGGTCCTTGGGCAGGCCCCATTCCTTGGTCAGCAGGGTCCAGGCATGGGTGATCGCCTGTTCCTTGAAATAGTCGCCGAAGGAGAAATTCCCCAGCATTTCGAAGAAGGTATGGTGCCGCGCGGTGTAGCCGACATTATCGAGGTCATTGTGCTTGCCCCCGGCGCGGACGCACTTCTGCGAGGAGGCGGCGCGCGGTGAGGCGGGGGTTTCGAGACCCGTGAAGACGTTCTTGAACGGCACCATCCCGGCGTTGACGAACATCAGCGTCGGATCGTTGTAGGGAACGAGCGGCGCGCTCGGGGTCGCGGCGTGACCGGCCTTGCTGAAATAATCGAGGAAGGAGCGGCGGATTTCGTTGGTCGACGTCATGCGCGTGCAGTTAGGCAAAGCGAAGGCGCAAGGCAATGGATACGCGCGAAATCGGGGATTCCGGAGGGGTCTGGAAGGGGTCAGGACCGGGTCTGGACGGGGGCAAGGCCGGTCTGGAGGGGGTCTGGAATGGGTCTGGCGGAGGCAAAATGGGGGCCGTAACGCGAAAGGCCGGTGCGGGCCTTGGGGAAGGCTCGCACCGGCGTTCCGCGTGTCCGGGCGTTGATGGGGACAGCCGGACCTGAGCGGGACACTCAGGCAGCGGCGATACGCCCGCTTGGGGTCAGTCTTCCGAGTCCGCGTCCGGGCCCGTCATCATTTCCCCGGCGACCTGATCGGTGCGGCTGCGGATCGCAGCTTCCAACCGGTCGCAAACTTCAGGATTGTCCTTGAGGTAGGTCTTGGCGTTTTCACGCCCCTGGCCGATGCGGATCGAATCATAGGAGAACCAGCTCCCCGACTTCTCGACCAGGCCCGCCTTGACCCCGAGATCAAGGATCTCGCCGATCTTGGAGATGCCTTCGCCGTACATGATGTCGAATTCGACCTGCTTGAACGGCGGCGCGACCTTGTTCTTGACGACCTTCACGCGGGTGGTGTTGCCGGTGATCTCGTCACGTTCCTTGATCTGGCCCGTACGGCGAATGTCGAGACGCACCGAGGCGTAGAACTTGAGCGCGTTGCCCCCGGTGGTGGTTTCCGGGTTGCCGTACATCACGCCGATCTTCATGCGCAGCTGGTTGATGAAGATCACCATGCAGCGCGAGCGGCTGATCGAGCCGGTCAGCTTGCGCAGCGATTGCGACATGAGGCGCGCCTGAAGGCCGACGTGGCTGTCACCCATCTCGCCTTCGATTTCCGCGCGCGGCACCAGTGCGGCAACCGAGTCCACCACCAGCACGTCGATCGCGTTCGAACGCACCAACGTGTCGGTGATTTCCAGCGCCTGTTCGCCGGTATCGGGCTGCGAGACGATCAGTTCATCGATGTTCACGCCCAGCTTCTTGGCATAGACCGGATCGAGCGCGTGTTCCGCGTCGACGAAAGCAGCGGTGCCCCCCATCTTCTGCGCTTCGGCGATGACATGCAGCGCCAGCGTGGTCTTGCCCGAGCTTTCCGGACCATAGACCTCGATCACCCGGCCGCGCGGCAAGCCGCCGATCCCGAGCGCGATGTCCAGCCCCAGCGAGCCGGTCGAAATCGCTTCGACCTGCATCGCTTCCTTCGAGCCCAGCTTCATTGCCGAACCCTTGCCGAAGGCGCGATCGATCTGTGCAAGCGCGGCTTCCAGAGCCTTTTGACGGTCCACGGCTTTCTTGTCCTCTTCGACCAATTTCAATTGGGTAGCCATCGCACGCGCTCCTTCGCTTGCCTAGGGGCGGACATCAGTTTTCCGCCACCCGTTGAGGAGCATGTATCGCATTTGTTCTCAAGGAACAAGTAGGGAACGAAAATTTTTCCGCGGGCCTTCCCCCGCCCTTCCCTACCCGCCGACCTATTCGTCGGCGGCCTCGCGCAGCTTCCAGTCGAACACCTTGGTGCCGTTGGCCGGCACGGTCAGTTCGACCGTCTGGTAACCGTTCTTCACCTCCACCTTGTGACGCGGGAAGCGGATCTCGTATTCGCCCGCATAGCCAACTTGCAGCCGCAGCTTCACGGGGTGCGGATTGGCGTTGGTGATGTGCGCCTGCATCTTCGTCCAGCCGCGCGAATCGCTGGGCCTTTTATCGGGATGCCCGCACAGCGCGAAGACCTGCCCGCTCGTGCCCAGCTCCAGTTCCACATCCTGCCCCCGCGCGTAATCGCGCAAGGTGGTTTCGGCGGCCAGCTGATCGCCGCGTGTCGTCGGCTCGAACAGCGCCAGCTGGCCCTGCGGCAGCGCGACGCCGAGGCCCTTCTTCTCCTCGTTCTTCGTCACCAGCAGCAGGCTGGCGGCGTCGGGTTCGTCATCCTCGGGATAAATCCAGTTATAGGCATCGCACTCCGCCTGATAGAGGAACCGCGCCTTCACAGCCTCCTTGTCGAGGAAGGCGACCTGCTTCATCCCCTTGGCCGACACATTGACCCGCCCCGGCACGCGGAACAGCTTGAGATCGCCGAGGTCTTCCTCTTCGGCGGTCACAACCGCCGAGCGCATCATCTGGGGTGCGCGCATCGTGCCGGTGACGACGATCGCATCATACTCGCCTTCCATCGCCACCATCGGAGCTGGCGGCGGGGCAAAGACCGGCATTTCCATCGGCGGCACAGGCGGCGGAATCGCCCCGCCCCCCGTGCGCCCAAGCGGATAGCAAGTCAGCCACAATTCCTCGGCCACCGGCGGATCGGCGAGGCTTTCATAGTCGCTTTCGACATTGAGCCGCCCGGCGATGATCTGGAGGCGCGCGTTATCGAAGCTCTGGCCGTTATCGTTGAGCAGGGTCAGCCAGCTCAGCAGCCCCATCTCGAACTCGTCGCCTGATTGCTTCTCGGTCATGGTGCCGACGTAATCGGCCTGCCAGTCGAACCCCCAGGCAAGGTAGGTGAGGGTCACGTCGAAGGTGCCCCCTTCGTCCGAGCGGGTATCGACAGAGAATACCGGCTGCGGCGAAAGCCCGGCGGGGACGCGGTCATAGGTGAGCGTTTCGGGGAGCCCTGAGCATTGCACCGCCTCGAAGCCCTGCGAAGTTTCGAGCACAACGCCACCATCGGCCCGGGTGCGGACCACGGCGCGCTCGCTCACCTGCTGGCCGGTCGCCGGGTTCATGCGGGTGATCGTCACCCGGTTGCCGAGCGTCCCGTCCACCAGCGACGCGGGCGAGAGCAGCTGGGCGTTGCGGTTCTTCTCGATCGTGCCGCCGGGCAGGCCGGTGACGATCGCGGAGACGCCGATCATCCCTTCGGCCACGCCTTCGAAACGGATCGTGGATTCGCCCTTGGGCAGTGTCACGCGGCGGGTTTCGGAGATCATCGCGAGGCCGCCGGGATATTCGGGATCGAGTTCCTCTTCGGGGTCGCGGTCGGGATCGCGGTAGATGGTGACCGCGAGATCGACGGGTGCGGAGGCGTCCACCACCTCGCGCGCCCACGCGGGCGGCACCAGCGCCGCGGCCACCAGCGCCGCGCTCGACAGCCAGATTGCGGCCCGCCGCATCACGCCCCCGCCCTCAGTAGCGGGTTTCGTAGGTGACGCGGATCACCCGCTCGCCCTCCGCCGGGACCGGGACCTTGTAGCGGCGCCGGTCGGCGTTCAACTGTTCGCCCTTGATATCCTCGGCGGTGATACGGAAATCGTCGGCCCACCAGCTGTTGCCGAGCCCGGTCTGGGTCAGTTCCACCTCAACGGCTTCGGGCTTGGCGTTGGTGAGGGTGTAGCGCATCACGGTGCGGTAATAGGTCTTGGGCCGTTCCAGCGTGATCTCGCGGGTCTTGCCGTCCTCGACGATGCGGAAACGGGCGCTTTTTTCCCACTCCGCTGCGGTAATGGTCTCGCGCTTTTCGACTTCGGCCTTGACCGTGATGTCGAAGGCGTCGCCGGTGACCAGCGACAGGTCGCTGCCCATCGGGGTGTGATCGATGCCCTTCTCGCCGATGAATTGCGGAGTGCCCTGTGCATCGCGCTGGTAGAAGCGCACCGTGCCCGCCGGCAGCGCATCGCCGAGGCCCTGGTTGCGCGAGGTCGAGAACGCGATCCGGCTTTCGACGTTGTTCGGCTCCTCGTCGTTCTGCTGCCAATAGACCGCGCTCGCGTAAATCTTGCGGGCGGAGACGGCCTGCGCGTCAAGGAAGCTCACCTGCTTGGTCTGGGCGTTGGCGATCGTGGTGCGGCCTGCGATGGGATAGAGGTAGAAATCGCCCAGTCGCTCGCGCGAAGACGCCTCAGTCCCGGCGCGGGTCATGCCGCGCTGGCCGTAACCACCGCGCCCGCCGCCGTTGGGATCGCCCGCGACCAGCACGGTATCGGCATTGTGGAAGGTGGTGCCGGTGTTGTTGGTCAGCGTCACCCAGCCCTGCATGTCGATGGTGCCGGCCTTTTCATTGTAGAGCGCGACATAATCCGCGCTCCAGCCAAGGCCGCCGGTGAGGTAGCGCAGCTGCACGGGGCGGGTGCCGGCGCGGGTCGAATCCAGGTTGACCGAAAGCGTGGGGCGCGCGCGCAGGTTCGGCGGAACGCGGTCGAAGATCACGCGGACCGGCAGGCCATCGTCGCGCAGCACCTCGATCCTGTCGCCGATCTGGAGCACGGTGCCACCCGCGACCGAGAGCACCTTGGCACGCTCGCGCGTTTCGGCGCCGGTGGCCGGGTTGGTGCGCAGCAAGGTGACGGTCTGACCGACGGCCTTCTCCATCAGCTTTTCGGGGGTGAGGAGATCGTAGTCAAAATTCTGCTCGACGATCGCGGTGTTGGCGGCGGCGAAGCTCAGGGTCTGGGGGCGGATCTGGGCGGAGACATCGGGGAACTCCACCCGGCTGCGGCCCTGCGCGATCGGCAGCTGGCGCACATCCTGCACCAGTGCGAGGTTGTTGTTGTAGATGGTGATGGCGACATCGCCCTGGGCCGTCGCATCGGGATCGGGCACGGGTGCGTTCTGCGCCCCTGCCCCGCTCGCCGCCAGCACCGCAAGGCTGGCACAGGCGCCGATAATCGCACGGTTGATCATGTCGTCCCCTCCACTCGTCGTGAGACAGGATGAACGACCCGGCGGCTTTATCCAAGGTGAATGGGGCGGATTGTCCCCGCGAATTCCGCGAGATTGCGTCAGGCCCCCGCGCCGGCTCCTGCGCCTGCCGCCGTCCCTGCCTTCGCCTCGCGCAGCACCGCGCCGACCTTGTCGCCGATTGCCGCAACGCTGAAGGGCTTGGGGATGAAGTGCATGTCGGGGATGTCGATGTCACGGCGCAGCTGCTCCTCGGCGTAGCCCGACATGAACAGCACCGGCATTTTCGGCAGCTTGGCGCGGATCGCGCGGACCATGGCAGGGCCATCCATCCCGGGCATCACCACGTCGGAGACCACCAGATCGAACTGCGTCGTCCCTTCGAGGATCGCGGCCAGCCCCTCCTCGCCATTGGCGCAGGCGGTGACCTCGTAGCCCGCGCGGGTCAGCGCGCGCTCGGCGACGGTGCGGACCATGTCCTCGTCCTCGACCAGCAACACCTTGCCGCCCGCCGACCAGTCCGAAGAAACCAGCGGCGCGGCCGCACGCTTCTTGGGCACTTCGCCGCGGTGGACGGGGAAATAGACCGTGAAGCGCGCACCCGTAGGCCGGCCGGACTTGTCGGTGATGTTGTCAGCAAAGATGAACCCGCCCGATTGCTTGACGATGCCGTAAGCGGTCGACAGGCCGAGGCCGGTGCCCTTGCCCTGTTCCTTGGTAGTGAAGAACGGCTCGAACAGCTTGGGCAGCACATGCGGGGGAATGCCGCCGCCGGTATCCTGCACGATCAGCACGGTGTAATCCGCTGCTGGCAGCACTTCGGAGCCGAGCTGGATCACCTGCTTCGCGTGCAAAGCCCGCGTGAACAGCGAGATGCGCCCCGTGCCGTTCCCGCGCGACTGGCCCCCGTTCCCTTGGATCGCGTCCCGCGCATTCACCGCGAGGTTCATGATCACCTGTTCGAGCTGCTGCGGATCGGCCCGCACCGGGCCCAAATTGCGGTCATGCTGCACGTAATAGGTGATCTTCTCACCCAGCAGCCGCTTGATCAGTGGGCTCACTTCGCTGACCACATCGGGCAGCTGGATGATCTCGGGCCGCAAGGTCTGCTGGCGCGAGAAGGCGAGCAGCTGGCGGGTCAGCGATGCGGCGCGGTTCGAGTTCGCCCTGATCTGCTGGATGTCGTCATAATCGCTGTCACCCGGGATGTGGCGCAGCAGCATGAGGTCGCAGGTGCCGATGATCGCGGTCAGCACGTTGTTGAAATCATGCGCGACCCCGCCGGCGAGCTGGCCGACCGCCTGCATCTTGGTGGCCTGCGCGACCTGACGGCGCAGCTGGTTTTCCTGCGAGGTGTCAGCCAGCGACAACAGCACCGCCGCCTCGCCCAGCCCGCGCACCCCCGCAAGACCGAGGCTGACAGGCTCCTCGGGCGAATTGGTCAGTCGCACCGCGACATCGCCGCTGGTCGAAGGCCCGCGCCCGTGGCGGCGCACCGCATCGGACAGCGCCGCCTTGTCCTCGCGCACGACGAGATCGGTCGGGAAGGCAGGCAGCCCCCGCCCCTCGCGCCCGACAGAGCGCAGGAACGCCTCGTTGGCGAACAGGAAGCGCCCGTCACGGTCGGTCATCGCGAGGCCGAGCGGCAATTGCGCGAGCAGCCCGTCAAGCTGCGCCACCCCTGCCTGTGCCGATCCGTCAAGCCCACCGCCGATGCCGACGCCCGAATCGATCAGCAGCATCAACGAGGTCGCCTCGTCCGGGCCTGCCGCAGTCACCCGCTCCTCAGGGTCCACCAGCGGCACATCCACCAGCGTCTGCGGCGTGCCGCCGCGCCCCTCGCGCGCGAAGAAAATGCGGTCACGCTCGTCAGAGCGCAGGAAGCTGACGAAATCCTGTCCGACAAGGCTGGCACGCTCGTCGCCCGCAGCGCGTTCCGCAAAACCGGGGCTGACCGCGCGGATCACGCCGTCCGCCGTGGTGATCGCGCTTTCGATCCCCGCCCGGCTGAGCATCTTGCCGAAGGGCCCGGCAAGATCGAGCGCGCCCAGATCGGCGCTCCGCGCACGTGCGATGGGCTTGATGCGCCAGATCAGATGATCATCGCCGCGGCCCGCACGCGTGGCGGTGATCTGCCAGCGGGTTTCGTCCGAGGCTTCGATCTCTTCCAGAGCGGCGGTGCCATCGCGCCACGCATTGCGGGCGAGCAGCGTGACCCGCTCCAGCGCCTCGCGCTCCATCGGGAGCGCGGGCGGCGCGGCATTGGGGCCGAAGCTGTCGAGGAAGAACAGGTTAGCGCAGACCATGCGATTGGCGCGATCGGTGATGGCGATCGCCTCGCCCGCGCGCTCGATGGCCGCAACAGTGACGCTCCAGTCGGGGGCGGGCGGCGAATCGCTTTCGGGCGCGGTGCGCACACGATCAAGCAGGACCACCCCGGCCAGCAGCACACCCGCCGCCAGAATGAAGGCAAGCGCCACGAGCCAGCTGCCGGTCGCCACCATCAGCACCAGCGCGCTGACCAGCACGCCCCCGCCCAGCATCGCCAGCAGGCCTGAAGGCGGCAGACTGCCGCCTGCGCCAGCATCATCGACGAGGGGCGGATGGCCGGGATCGGTGCCGGGGCGGCGGGACAAGACGGGGCGACTCCTGTGGAACGGCAGATGGCGCGGGGCGCGCCGGGACGGCACTTCCTACTGCGCGCCAAGCCTCTGGTCGAGCCGTGCTTCCATCGCCTTCAACCGTCTGGCGCGCTTGCGGGACACCACAGCGCGCCACACCCAGCCGGACACCAGCCAGCCGACCACCGGCGTGACCGCCGAGAGCACCAGATACCCCACCACCGTTGCCCCGGCGACCTGATAGGCATCGACCAGAAACGCCCATGTTCCGCTGCCCGAGACTTTGGCCGTGGCAATAGCGGGCGCCGTCGCATCCCAGCGCAGGGCAAATTCGCCGATACGGTTGGCGATGACCAGCCAGAACGGCAGCGTGAAGGGATTGGTGACGAAGGTGACCAGCGCGGCCAGCGGCACATTGGCGCGCATCGGCAGGGCGAGAAAGGCCGAAAGGAAGATCTGCCCGATGGGAATGATGAAGGCCGCAAACAGCCCCAGCGCCACGCCGCGCGGCACCGACCGGCGGGTGAAGCGCCACAATTCGGGCGACAGGAAGCGGTGCGCGATGGGGGCGAGATACTTGTTCTCGGCCATTTCTTCGCGCGTGGGGGTGTTCTTGCGGATCAGCTCCTGCGCCCAGGCCCGCGAACGCCCGGCAATCGTCGTCTTTGGAGGAGGCGGTGTCATGCTCATGGGTGCGCGGTCTCACGGCACGCAGCGGCGATGGTGTCGCGAAGGGAAGACAGGGGCGGCATGGTGATTGCCCATATGGGTAGCATGCGACTGCTGACTAGGAGGTGAATCGGTACATATCGGATTTTTTGGAGGGTGCCTCAGCCCCGCTCGCGCATCAGCCTCGCCTTGTCGCGTTTCCAGTCGCGCTCCTTGATGCTGGCGCGCTTGTCGTGGGTCTGCTTGCCCTTGGCGAGTGCCAGCTCGACCTTCGCGCGGCCAGTGCGGTTGAAGTAGATCGACAGCGGCACCAGCGTCATGCCCTTCCGCTCGACCGCACCGAACAGCCGCTCGATCTCGCGTTCGTGGAGCAGCAGCTTGCGCGGACGGCGCGGTTCGTGGTTCAGGCGGTTGCCGTGGCTGTATTCGGGGATGTTGGCATTGACCAGCCACACCTGACCGTCGCGCACCTCGGCATAGCTTTCGGCAATGCTCGCCTCGCCCGCGCGCAGAGCCTTCACCTCGGTGCCCGACAGCGCAAGGCCCGCCTCGTAGGTGTCCTCGACATAGTAATCGAACCGCGCACGGCGGTTTTCGGCGACGATCTTGAGCTTGTCGAAAGTGACGGGTTTGGGGCGTGCCATAAGGCGGCGCGATGTAGTGGGTGGGACGGCAAAAAGCGAGGGCCTTTGCGATTCCCTGCGCCGGGGCGTAGCGTGGGCACGCGGGACAACAGGAAAGCGTCAGGGGGCCATGACCACAGCCGAACCCTTCATCATCGCCGGTGAGAGCATTGCAGCAGGCTCGGCACGCGATGTCGCCTTCCCGATCACCACGATGGCGACGGGGACGACCTCTTCGCTCGCCGTGCGGGTGCTGCACGGTGCAAAACCCGGCCCGGCGGTGTTCGTGAGCGCGGCAATCCACGGCGACGAGATCATCGGCACGGCAGTGATCCAGCGGCTGGCGCAGGAACTCACGCCCGCGGCGCTGGCGGGCACGGTGCTGCTGGTGCCGGTCGCCAACATCTTCGGCTTTATCGCCCATTCGCGCTACCTGCCCGACCGGCGCGATCTCAACCGCAGCTTCCCGGGGAGCGCGGGGGGATCGCTGGCCGGGCAGCTGGCGCGTGTCTTCTACCGCGAGGTCGTGGCACGCTGCCAGCTCGGCATCGACATCCACTCCGCCGCGATCCATCGCTACAACCTGCCCCAGATCCGCATCGCGGCGGGCAACCGGCGGTTGGTTGAACTGGCGATGGCCTTCGGCGCGCCGGTGATCATCGAAAGCCCCCTGCGTGACGGCAGCCTGCGCGATCTCGCCGAGAAAAAGGGCGTCGACATGCTGCTGCTGGAGGCGGGCGAGGCGCTGCGTTTCGACCGTCTGTCGATCGAGACCGGGGTCGAGGGCGTAACGCGGGTGCTGGCGCACATGGGCATGATCGAGGCGGATGACGGGCTGAGTTCGGTCGGGGTCCCCGCCCGCGCCAACCGCACGGTCTGGGTGCGCTCACCGCGCGGCGGCGTGATGCAGGCGGTGCGGACCTCGGGCGACCCGGTGCGGGAGGGCGAGGTGCTGGCCCGCGTTGCCGGGCTGTTCGGGGAAGAGCCGCAAGATCTGGCCAGCCCGGTGGACGGCATCGTGATCGGCCACGCCACTTTGCCCGTGGTCCATCAGGGCGACGCGCTGTTCCACATCGCTGCCATCGACCACCCCGATCGCGTCGGCCGCCAGATCGATTCGATCACCGAGGCCATTCTCGCAAGCGAACCGCAAGGCAGCGCGCAGGGCATGCTTGACGAGGACGAGGTGGTCTAGCCCTCGATCACGCCCGCGCTCAGCAGCGCCTCGTCGACGGCCCGCTTGGCTTCTTGGCTGCATTCGACCAGCGGCAGGCGCACTTCCGGCTCGATCCACTGGTGGACGCGGCTCAGCGCATATTTCACCGGCGCAGGAGAAGCGTCGGAGAACATCGCGTAGTGCAGCGGGAACAGGCGGTCGTTCAGCTGGCGCGCCTTCTTCAGCTCGTTCGCCGCAATGGCTTCGTGGAACTCCGCGCACAGTTTGGGCGCGACATTGGCAGTCACCGAAATGCACCCGCGCCCGCCGGCGGCGGCATGGGGCAGCCAAAGCTCGTCATTGCCCGACAGCTGGCAGAACTCGCGCCCGATCCCCATGCGGTGATCGGCAACGCGGGAGAGGTCCCCGCTCGCGTCCTTGATGGCGATGATCCGGTCGGGATACTTGCGCACCAGTTCTACCACCGTGTCATCGAGTATGTCGGTCACCGTGCGCGCGGGCACGTTGTAGAGCACGATCGGCAGGTCGCAGTTTTCCGCCAGGTAGCTGAAATGGGCGATCAACCCGCGCTGGCTCGGGCGGTTGTAATAGGGGGCGACGCACAAGCCGGCCGCCGCGCCCGCCTTTTTGGCGAAGTTCATGTGCAGCTGGGCGTTGCGGGTGTCGTTCGAACCGCAACCCGCAATCACCGGCACGCGGCCCGCCGCCTGTTCGATGCAGACCTCGATCACGCGGTGATGTTCGGCGTTGGAGAGGGTCGAGGCCTCCCCCGTCGTGCCGCAGGGGACGAGCGCGGCGCTGCCGTTCTCGATCTGCCAGTCGACCAGCCGGCGAAAGGCCGCCTCGTCAAACGCCCCGCCGCGAAAAGGAGTCACCAGAGCGGGTATGGAACCGCTGAACATTGCCTTTGTCCTGCCTTGATCGCTAGATAATGCCGAGCGGGAGCCTCCCCCCGCCCTTCCATCGTTCACCGCCTGATAAGGAGCCGATTGGCACTATGTCCAGCATGGTCCGCAAGCTTTTGATTCCCGCACGGATTTATGCTGTGATTCTCGGCGCCGGCACGGCTGTGGTGTCTGGCGCGCCGCTGGCCGCGCAGGACTGGAGCGGGAGCGGCGATCTCGTCGCCCGCCAGCCCGGCGCGATGGATGCTGCAATTGCCCGGTGGGAAACACTGCAAGCCAGCCGCACCCACGGTTTTGCCGATTACGCCGGGTTCGTTCTCGCTTACCCGACCTTCCCCCGCATCGACATCCTGCGCCTTCGCGCGGAGGCCGCGCTGGAGAATGAGGGGCCCTCGCAGGCCGAATTGCTGCGCTATTTCGATGCCAACCCGCCGCTCACCAATCCGGCCCGCGCGCGCTATGCGCTGGCGCTGGCCGCGGCCCAGCGGCCTGAGGCCCTGGCCGAAGCGCGCAAGGCATGGCGCGGCGGGGCGATGAGCGATCCGGTGGAGCTCTATATCGCCGGGCTCTATGGCGCACAGTTCACGCCTGATGATCACGCGGTGCGGATCGATGCGCTGCTGTGGCAGGGCAAGGCCGACGCAGCCTCGCGCCAGTTGATAAACCTTTCAGAGGCCGACAGGGCGATGGCCCTCGCCCGCCTCTCGCTGCTGCGCGGCAGCCGCCCCGAACTGGCCGGGATCAGCATCCCCGCAGGTGCCGAGGCCGATCCGGGCTATGTCTTCAATCTCGTGAAGTTCCTGCGCTCCAGCGGCCAGACCGGCGAGGCCGCGCGGGTCTTCACCACCCGCCCGGCCTTCGCCCGCCCCGCGCTCGACCCCGAGGCGTTTGTGGGCGAACTCCTGTCGCTCGCCAAGGCTACGGGCGCGCGCGATGCGGCCAATATCGCAAGCCGCACCGGCGATCTGTTCGCGCCCGGCACCGATCTTTCCGCGACGAGTTTCACCTTGCGCGACCGCCTCACCGATCTGATGTGGCTGGGCGGCACGCGCGCCCTGTGGGATCTGGGGGACGGCACCACCGCCGCGCCGCTGTTTGCGCTCTATGGCGATGCCGCCAAGACCCCGCTGACCAAGGCCAAGGGCTATTTCTGGGCAGGCCGCGCCGCACGGCAGGCCGGCGATCAGACAGGGGCGGCGCGCTGGTTCGAGATGGCTGCACGCTGGCCGGATTACTACTATGGCCAGCTTGCCCTGTCCGCGCTGGGCCGCCCGATGCCGGGCTTTGCGGGGCTGCAACAACCGGCGATGGATGCCAGCGTGCGTGCCGAATTCGAAGCGCGCCCGGTGGTGAAGGCGATCCGCGCCCTCGCCAAGAACCGCCGCGACTGGCGCACCGAACGCCGCTTTTTCGAGGCCCTGGGCGACGAGGCCGACACCCCCACCGAAATGCTCATGGCCGCCATGCTCGCGCGTGAGACCGGGCTGGACGAGATGGCCGTGGTGCTCGGCCTGAAGATGGGTGAAAACGGGCTGTCGGGGCTTGAGCGGATCGGCTTCCCGATTGTCCCCACCCCGCCCGCCGTCAATGACTGGGTGATGGTCCATGCGATCGCCCGGCAGGAAAGCGAGTTCGACCGCACCCGCGAAAGCCACGCCGGCGCGCGCGGGATCATGCAGCTGATGCCCGGCACCGCACGCGAACAGGCGGGCAAGCTGGGGATGCAGTATCTCTCCGCCGACCTGACCGGATCGCCGCAATACAACATCCAGCTGGGCGATGCCTATTTCGCACGGATGATGAGCTATTACGGCGGGGCCTATCCGCTGGCGGTGGGCGCCTATAACGCCGGGCCGGGACGGGTGAACCAGTGGCTCCGTCTCAATGGCGATCCGCGCCGCGGCGAGATCGACTGGGTGACCTGGGTGGAGAAGATCCCCGCCAACTTCGAGACGCGCTATTACATCATGCGCGTGATCGGCAACGCGGTGACCTATTCGCACATGTACCCCGAACAGGCGGGCCTGCCCCGCCCTGTCGATAGCTTCCTGCGCTGAGATTTCGGTCGTGAAGCCTGCGGGGCCCCCGATCACGCCGGCGGGCATGGCGGCGCTCAAGGCGCGCTATGACCACTTGCTCGGCACCGAACGCCCGGCGATCGTCGAGATCGTGAGCTGGGCGGCGGGAAATGGCGACCGCAGCGAGAACGGCGATTACCTCTATGGCCGCAAGAAAATGCGCGAGATCGACCGCGAGCTGGCGCATCTGGCTCGGCGGATGAAGGTGCTGCGGGTAGTCGATCCCGCCGCTGCCGTGGACCGCAGCCGCGTGTTCTTCGGCGCGCGCGTGGAAATCGCCGACGAGGATGACAACCGGCAGACGATCACGCTGGTCGGCGATGACGAACAGGATGCCGCCAAGGGCCTGATCGGCTGGAACGCTCCGCTGGCGCGTGCGCTGCGCGGGGCAGGCGTGGGGGATGTGCGGGTGGTCAGCCTACCCTCCGGCAGCCGCGAATGGGAAGTCATGGCAATCACCTATGACTAGGCTCGCCGCCCTCGCCCTGCTTGCCGTCACCTCGCCGCTGTCCGCGCGCGAGAGCCTTGGCGTCTACGAAAGCTGGGCGGCGTTCAAGGATGCGTCCCCGGCACGCTGCTATGCCATCGCCAAAGCGGGCGGGAAGACTGCGGCCCCCGCCTACGCCACCGTCTCTCTGTGGCCCAATAAAGGGGTGCGCGGAGCGGTCCATCTGGTGCTGAGCCGCGAGGTTCCCGCGAAGGGAAGCGTCAGGCTCACCGTCGGCGACAAGCGTTTCGACCTCCTCGTCAAAGGCCGCAACGCGTGGGCTGCCGATGCGCGCGCCGATGCGGCGATTGTTGCGGCCATGCGGTCAGCTGCGCGGATGAGCGTTTCGGGCGCCGGCTTCACCGACCGCTACAGTCTTGACGGAGCCGCCACCGCTATCGATGCAGCCACGGTTGGCTGCGCCAAGCGCTGACTCGCCAAACCGGCGAAGGCGCACTATATGGCCGCCACCCATGGCCGATACCGCACTCATGACCATCCCGGGCGTCGTCGACCCGGTCCCCGCCTCGCGCGACATCACGCCGCGTGCCGACGGGCGCGTCGACCTGATCGGCCTCCCCCGCCCGCGCATCCGCGAACTCTTCGCCGAAGCGGGTCTGGACGACCGTCAGGCCAAGCTGCGCGCAAAGCAGGTGTTTCACTGGCTCTACCACCGCGGCGTCACCGATTTCGAGGCGATGACCGACATCGCCAAGCCGATGCGCCCGTGGCTGGCGGAGCGGTTCGTGATCGGCCGCCCCGATGTGGTCGAGGCGCAGCATTCGGTCGACGGCACCCGCAAGTGGCTGCTGCGCACCGCCGACGGCCACGATTTCGAGATGGTCTTCATCCCTGATGAAACCCGCGGCACCCTGTGCGTCTCCTCGCAGGTCGGCTGCACCCTTACCTGTTCCTTCTGCCACACCGGCACAATGAAGCTCGTGCGCAACCTCACCCCGGGCGAGATCGTCGGGCAGGTGATGCTCGCCCGCGACGCATTGGGCGAATGGCCGCGCGGGACGATGGTGTCCGACGCCGACGCCATCGACGAGGATGACGAGGCGGGCCACTACACCGCCGATGGCCGCCTCCTCACCAACATCGTGATGATGGGCATGGGCGAGCCGCTCTACAATTTCGATCACGTGCGCGACGCGCTGAAGCTGGTGATGGACGGGGACGGCCTTGCCCTCTCCAAGCGCCGCATCACGCTTTCGACCAGCGGCGTGATCCCGATGATGGAGCGCTGCGGCGAGGAGATCGGCGTGAACCTCGCGGTGTCCCTGCACGGCGTGCGCAAGGAAGTGCGCGACGAGTTGGTGCCGCTCAACAAGAAGTACGGCATCGACGATCTGCTTCAGGCCTGCGCCGATTATCCCGGTGCCAGCAATGCCCGGCGCATCACGTTCGAATACGTGATGATCAAGGACAAAAACGACAGCGACGATGATGCGCGCGAGCTTGTCCGTCTGCTGCGCCAATACAACCTCCCCGCCAAGGTGAACCTCATTCCCTTCAACCCCTGGCCGGGCGCAGGCTACGAAACCTCCGCGCCGGAGCGCATCCGGCGCTTCTCCGAAATCGTGTTCGAAGGCGGCTTCTCCGCTCCCGTCCGCACGCCGCGCGGCCGCGATATCGACGCGGCTTGCGGCCAGCTGAAGACCGCAGCCGAGAAGAAGTCCCGCGCGCAGCGTGACCGCGAGGCTGCCGCTGCGGCGGCTGCGGAACAAGCTTGAGCGCCGATCCGGCCACCATCGCCTTTTATCAAGCCCGTGCGCCGCATTATGTGCTGAAGTTCGGACAGGCGCATTCCTGGCAGCTTGACGCTTTTCTCGACCGGCTCCCGCCCGGCGGCAGGGTACTGGAGCTTGGCTGCGGCGGCGGGCAGGATGCCGCACGTATCAAGGCACGCGGTTTCAGCGTCGATGCCACCGACGCGACCCCCGCGATGGTCGCCAAGGCCAACGAACGCTGGAATGTGGCGGCGCGGGTGATGGCCTTCGACCAGCTGGAGGCTGTGGCCGCCTATGACGGTATATGGGCCCATGCCAGCCTGCTGCACTGCCCCCGCGCTGCGCTGCCCGATGTCCTTACCCGCATCCACCGCGCGCTTGCGCCGGGCGGTTGGCACTTCGCCAGCTACAAGCTCGGTGAACAGGAGGACCGCGACTCGCTCGGCCGCTTCTACAATTTTCCCGATGCCGATTGGCTCGCGGCGCAATATCATGCGATCCCCGGCTGGCAGATCGTCGAGACCCACCGCTATCAGGCTGGCGGCTTCGACAATGTCGAACGCGATTGGATCGACCTTACGTTGAGGAAAGCATGACCCGCTGGACCATCGAAGCCGTCTGCACCGGCACGGCCCGCCCGTTCCACGGCGCGGAACTGAGCGCCTTTGCCAAGCGCCCGCGTGAGGGCGCGGTGCAGATCCATGCCGAAGGCCTCGCCCCCGATGAGCAGGCCGACCGCCGCGTCCACGGCGGTCAGGAACAGGCGCTGCATCTCTACCCGCTCGACCACCACGACTGGTGGCGCGGGACAATCGGCGATCACCCCTTGCTGCACGAGCCGGGCGGCTTCGGATCGAATCTGGCCGTGCGCGGACTGACCGAAGAACACGTCCACATCGGTGACCGCTTCCGCTGCGGTTCTGCCCTCATCGAGGTCAGCCGCCCCCGTGCGCCGTGCTGGAAGATCGAACACCGCTTCGGCCACAAGGGCATGGTCGCGCAGATCATCGATACGGCGCGCTGTGGCTGGTACTTCAGGGTGATCGAGACGGGGGAAGTGCAGGCGGGCGAAATGCTCGAACGGGTGGCCATCGGCGAGGGCGAATGGAGCGTGGCAGCGGTATTTCGCGCGCTGGTGGCCGGCAAGGCGATCGCCGAAGTTTATGCCGCGCTGGCCGAATTACCCGCGCTCAGCCCCTACCTTCGCGAAAAGGCGGCAGCCAAACGCGGCTGAGGCACGGTTCATCGGAAAACCTCCGGACCTGAACAAATCCTGCTGTTTCCTGAAAAGCCTGTTCAGCCACGGTTCGTGTTAGCTGAACAAAAAAGGGGTCGCTCCACAGCGGAGCCGCCACAAGGACACAGACCATGAAGCACCTCGCCCTGATCGCCGCCACCGGTTCGATGTTCGCCGCCGCGCTCCCCGCGCAGGCCGCATCGCTCCCCGCCCCCGCTCCCGTTGCCGTGAGCTATGTCGACAGCGGCTCGCCCTTCACCCAGGTCGCCAGCTATCATGATGACGACCGCCGCGACCGCCGCCGCTGGCGGGACGACCGCCGCTGGCGCGATGATCGCGGTCGCTGGGATGACCGTCGCTGGCGCGATGACCGCCGGGGCGATTACTGGCGCGGCGATGATGGCCGTTGGCGCTGCCGCCGCGCCGACGGGACCACCGGTCTCGTGGTTGGCGCGGTCGGCGGGGCCCTGCTCGGCCGCACCATCGACACCCGCGGTGACCGCTCGGTCGGCACGCTGCTCGGCGCGATCGGCGGTGGCCTGCTGGGCCGCGAGATCGACCGCGGCGGGGCGCGCTGCCGCTAAACCGCAGCGATGACGGGCGGGCACCTGTCTTGTGCAGTGCCCGCTCCGTCGCTCCCCACTTTTCCACCCGACTGCCCCCGTGCAGTCCCGCCCTCCAGAAGCAGGCAAACCGAAAGGAGAACTGCCGTGAAGAAACTCGCTCTTATCCTCGCCGCGGGCGCGATGACGCTGCCGATGGCGAGCCCGGCAATGGCCGATCCGCCGCACCACGCCAAGGCCTGGGGCAAGCGCCACAAGGACCGCATCTACGATGATCGCGGCCGTTATTACGAGCCGCGCCGCCTCAGCCGCGGTGACCGGATCTGGCGCGATGGCGACCGTTACTATTGCCGCCGCGACAACGGGACCACGGGTCTCGTGATCGGCGCAGGCGTGGGCGCGCTGCTCGGCCGTACCATCGACACCCGCGGCGACCGCAGCGCCGGCACACTGCTCGGTGCGATCGGCGGCGGTCTGCTGGGCCGCGAGATCGACCGCGGGGAACTGCGCTGCCGCTGATTCTTTCCGCGGGGCCGCGCCCCCTCTCCCCGATTGAAGCGCGCGGCCCTGCCTGTTAGCGCTGCTGTCATGCCCCTCTCCCCTGACAGCAGCGCAACCCTCCCTCGCCCCGCCGTCCTGGTGACCGGCGGGGCGACTCGTATCGGCGCGGCAATCGTGCGCCGCTTTGCCGAGGCGGGTTGGCATGTGGTGATCCACTATCGCAGCTCTGCCGCCGCTGCCGAGGCGCTGGCAGCCCAATTGCCGAGCGCCGGGACGATCGGCTTCGATCTGGCCGACGAACAGGCAGGGATCGCCGCCATCACCGCACTGGCGGCACGGCTTCCCGGCTGGCGCTGTCTCGTCAATTCGGCCTCGGTCTTCGATTACGATGGTGTAACCGCATTGGACCCCGTGACGAACCGGGCGGCGATGCAGGTGAACGCCCTCGCCCCCGCCGCCCTTGCGCAGGCCTTTATCGCTCTCACCGGCGATGCTGAAGGCGTGCGCAGCGTGATCCATGTCACCGACATGAAGATCGAGAACACCAACCCCGATTTCTTCAGCTACACCATGTCCAAGCACGCGCTGGCGGCCACCATCGGCATGCTCGCCAAGGGCAATGCTGGCAGCAATGTCAGGGTCTATGGCCTTGCGCCCGGAGCAGTGCTGGCCAGCCACGACCAGCGCGAAGAGGAAACCGAGGTGTCGCACCGCATGAACCTGCTCGGCCGCAAAACCGGTCCTGACGAGATCGCCGATGCCGCGCTGTTCCTTGCAAGCGGCGCGCTTGCCAGTGGGCAGAGCCTGTTCATCGACAGCGGCCAGCACCTGCTGGACCAGCCGCGCGATGTCATCTGGCTGGCGCGCGAGGGGGCCTGAGGGACGCGCGATGGCCAGCATGCACACCATCTCGACCCGCCTGTGGCATTGGGTGAATGCCGGGGCGATCATCGTGCTGTTCATGAGCGGCCTGAACATCTCGAATGCCCACCGCTATCTCTACTGGGGCAATTACGGCTTCGATCCCAAGGACGCGTGGCTTTCGGTGTTCCGCTTCCCCGGCTGGGCGACGATCCCGCAGCATTACAACCTCGCCATCGCGCGCGACTGGCACCTGCTTGCGGCATGGCCCTTCGGTCTCGGCCTGCTGTTCATCTGGGCGGCGATGCTGGCGAACGGCCATTTCCGCCGCAACCTGATGACATCGCCGCGGGACTGGACGCCGGGCGCGGTGCTTGCCTCGCTCAAGGCCCATTCGGGTAGTGACGGCGGGGCACGGGGCTACAACCCGGTGCAGAAGATCCTCTACGGCGCGGTGTCCGGCGTGCTGCTGCCGCTGATGCTGTTCACCGGCCTTGCGATCAGCCCCGGCTTCGAACCGGCCGCGCCGTGGCTGGTGGAGGTTTTGGGTGGCCGCCAGAGCGCGCGATCGCTGCACTTCATCGCCGCATGGGGAATCTTCGCTTTCGTCGTGATCCATCTCGTGCTGGCCCTTGCCAACTGGCGACTGATCCTGGCGATGATCACCGGCGGCAAGCGTCCCGCCGAACAGGAGGCCCCTGCCCATGGTTGACCTGCCGCGCCGCTCCCTGCTGGCCGGGATCGCCGCTCTGGGCGCATCGGCCTGTTCGAAGATCAACCAGAACGAGACTGCCCGCAGCCTCATCAGCGCCGCCGAAGACGGGCACCGCGCCGTCCACCGGGCGCTGGCGGGCAAGCAGGCCCTCGCGCCTGAATATGCCCGCAGCGAACGCTCGCCCTCCTTCCGCGGCAACGGATCGGTGACGATTGCCGATCCCTTCTATCAGGATCAGCTCGCCAAGGGTTTCCCCGACTGGCGGCTGGAGGTGCGCGGGCTGGTCGGTAAGCCGCTGGCGCTGACCCTTGCCGAGGTGAAGGCCCTGCCCCAGCGCACCCAGATCACCCGCCACGATTGCGTCGAGGGGTGGAGCGCAATTGGCGAATGGCAGGGGGTGCCGCTCGCCCACCTGCTCGATGCAGCCGAGGTGCAGGAGACAGCGAAGTTCATCGTCTTCCGCTGCGCCGATACGCTCTACGGGCGCGACTATTACGAAAGCATCGACATGGTCGATGCCTATCACCCGCAGACGATCATCGCCCACAGCCTCAACGGGGAGCCGCTGCCCGAAAAGAACGGCGCGCCGTTGCGGATGCGGATTGAACGGCAGCTGGGTTACAAACACGCCAAATATGTGAAGGCGATCGAGGCCGTGGCCAGCTTCGAACGCATTGGCGAGGGCAAGGGCGGCTTCTGGGAAGATGTCGCCGGTTACCAGTGGTATGCGGGCATTTAACCTTCGGGAAACAGCCGCAGCATGGTCGCCCAGTCGGCGGCGATGATCTCTTCCAGTACTGCCAGATCAATATCGGCGAGCTTGTTCACATAAAGACAGCTCTTGCCCGTGCTGTGCTTGCCCAGCCGCGCCAGCTTGTCGTCACGCCCGCGCGCGGTCACATCGTCGCAATAGCCGCCCATCAGGTAGAGCGAATGCTTGGCCTTGCGCGGCGAAAAGCCGCTGCGCATCCAGTGCACATCGCGTCCGCTTTCATAGGTGGTGCGATATTCGCCGTAGCCGATGATCGTGGGGCCCCACATTTTCGGAGCCTCTCCCGTCACTTTACGGAACAGCGCATCGAGCACTTCGGCCTCCGCCCGCCTCGCCGGCGGTTCGACGCCGGCGATGAACGCCTCGGCGGCGATATCGGTGATCGTCGTCTTCGCTTCGCCCATGCCTGCCTCCTTGCCGTGTGGATGATATTGCAGATGCCGCGCATCCGGCTAATCTGCCGGTCAAGCATCCTAGAATGGAGCCCTATGAGCAAGCCTCTCCTCGACCGCTTCCTCTCGCGCGCCGTCAAGCGTGGCCGCCTCGGGATCGTCTTTGCCGATGGCAGCGTCAGCACCTATGGCGCGCCGGCCGAAGGCTTTCCCGAAATCGTCCTGCGCTTCACCGACGCGGCAGTCCCGCGCGACATCCTGCTCGACCCGCGATTGGGCGCAGCGGAGGCGTTCATCGAGGGCCGGCTGCTGATCGAGGAAGGCGACGTGATGGGCCTCGTCAGCCTGTTGCGCGCCAACAATCCGTGGGACAAGGGGGGCGATATCGGGAAGCCGAACCGCCTGAAGCGCCTCGTCAATCGGGCCAGCTTTGCCGCCGAGCAGATCAACAACCGAGTGGGTTCGAAGAAGAACGTCGCGCATCACTACGATATCGGCAATGATCTTTACGCCCTGATGCTCGATGCCGAGCACTGGCAATATAGCTGCGCCTATTGGCCCGAGGGTGTCACCACCCTTGCCGCGGCGCAGGGGGCAAAGCTCGCGCATATCGCGAAGAAGCTGCACCTCTCGCCCGGACAGGAGGTGCTGGACATCGGCTGCGGGTGGGGCGGGATGGCAATCCACCTCGCCAAGCATCACGATGTCCGCGTTACCGGCATCACCCTGTCGGAAGAACAGGCCGCGCTCGCCCGCCAGCGGGTGCAGGCCGCCGGCGTGGCCGACAAGGTGACGATCCTGCTCGAGGATTACCGCGATACCGCCGCTTCGGGCCGCCGCTTCGATCGGATCGTATCGGTCGGCATGTTCGAGCATGTGGGCCGCGCGCAGTTCGAAACCTTCTTCGAGGCTTGCGCAAAGATCCTGGCGGACGACGGCGTGATGCTGCTCCACACCATCGGGCGCTTCGGCGGTCCCGGCACCACCGATGCCTTCACCCGCAAATACATCTTCCCCGGCGGCTATATCCCCGCCCTGTCGGAAACTCTCGCAGCCTCGGAGAAATACCGCCTGATCGCCTCGGACGTCGAGACGCTGCGGCTCCACTATGCCAAGACGATCCACGCCTGGTATGCCAACTGCATGACCCACAAGGACAAGATCGTCGCGATGTATGACGATAAGTTCTTCCGGATGTGGACCTTCTATCTCGCAGGCGCGGCGACCGTGTTCGAGAACGGGGGCATGGGCAATTACCAGATCCAGTACATCCGCAGCCGCCATGCGCTGCCGATCACGCGGGATTATCTGATCGGCGCCTAGCCCATCTCGTGCGCGCCGGGGCGCTGACGCGGGCGATAGACAGGACCGAAGCCCATCAGCGCCGCGCCCACCAACGGCAGGGCGATAACCCATAGACGCACGCCAGTGACCCCTTCAGGGCTGGCAATCGTCAGCCCCGCTGTCGCCCCCAGCCCCGCGCAGATCGCCAGCACACCCAGCACCGCGCGCAGACGCGGCACGGTGCGGCCGCCCCGGATCGGGCCGAAGCTGCGTTCATGCCGGGCGAAAATGCCGATCATCGGCAGCAGCGCGAGGATATAGACCGCGATCCATAGCGGCCGCGTGATCAACCACTCCCCCGTGCCCGGCACCGGGCCGAGGCCCCAGCCGCCCAGCAGCAGCCAGTCGATCGTCATCACCAGCACGAAAGCGGTGAGGTGCCACAGGAACACGGTCATGATCATGCCGTTCATCAGCACCGTCGCCGTCCAGATGCGCACGCTTTTGAGCATCCGCCGCCCGAGCGGCTCCAGCGCCAGCACCAGCCCGACCTGCATCATCCCGAGCGCGAGCAGCGCCAGCGTGGGCGGGAGCGAATTGGAAAAGCCGCCGGGCGCAGAGACCATCGAGACGGGGTAGAAGCCAAAGACGGTGATCCTCACGAGGATCGCGAGCGACACCACGAACCAGCCCCACGCAAACAGAGGGCGCGCGAATTTACCAGCCCGCCACGCAAAGCCCAACTGGTGGATCGCGAGGAACACCCAGAGGAAGTTGGTGAAATTGACGTAGGGCACCTTCATCGTGAAGGTCAGCCAGTCGGTCAGCATCGCCAGCGGCACGAACAGCAGGACACTCCCCCAACCGAGCCGCGCCCACAGACGATGCGCGATCGGGGTGAAGGCGGTAACCAGCAGATAGACCGCGAGGAACCACACCGGGATCAGCGCCGCCTCGGTCGCCATGCGGATTTGCGCGCGCGGCAGGCCGACCTGCGTCATCACCAGCGCCAGCGCCGCCCACAGCAGCAGCACCGGGAACGTGGGCGTGATGAGCCGCTGCACGCGGCTAGCCAGCCAGTCGCGATAGACGCCCGCCTGATCGGGTCCGGCCTTCGCCGTTGTCGCCGCCCAGCTCACCTGATTGGCATAGCCGCCGACGAGGAAGAACACCGGCATCACCTGAAAGCCCCAGGTCAGCCAATGCGCCCATTGCGAAATCGACAGCAGATCGCCGCGCCGCAGCTCTCCGGCAGCGTCGATATAGAGCCCGGCCATCAGCCAGTGGCCGACGACCACCGCCAGAATCGATACCGCCCGCAGAAAATCGACCCAGCGGTTACGCTCCGGCGGGGTCAGTTCCGCCAACTCGCGCGCCTTGCTCCACATTGTCAGCATTCTCGGATCCCTGCCACGCGACCGGTTTGCGCCGCATGGCAGGGGTTTAGCACCGAATTCTGAAAGGAGAATTGCCGCCTGCGCGGCCTTCCCCGCTCTTGTCAGGCTCCGACGAGCTTTACCGCGCCATGATCGTCGGTGTGATCGCCGTGCCGGTGATGCAGATGCCCGTCATGGACGAAATCCATGTGATCGCCGTGCTGGACGGTCATGTGCTCCTCGCCCGCATGACCGTGCGGATGATCGTCGGCGGTAACCCGAGCCACCAGTTCCTCGGCCTCGGGATTGGCTGCACTCACCTCGATCGCGTGCTCGTCGACATGGCCGCCATGCGCGTGGTGGAGGTGCCCGTCGTGGAGGTAATCGACATGGCCGCCGTGATCGACCGCCTGATGGTCGCAGCCCTTGGCATGGGCATGGCCTTCATGCCCGCCGTGAAGCACTTCGTGCGCTAGCACCGGCGCGGAAATCAGAGGAAGCGCCAGCACGGCGCAGGTCAGGGATCGATGCATGATTGTGCCCTCCACAAATGACGATCCCGCTGCTGCCATACACGATCGGCGGACCAGAGTCGCATGGAATATCGGGGCGTTTAAGGGCTTTAGGCAGACCTGCTCCGCCCTGCACGAAAGCGCGATTGCCCCCGCCGCCCCGCGCTGATAGGGGCGCGCGCAATTCATCGCCCCAAGGAACCTCGCGCCATGTCCCAGAAAGTCGTCCTCGCCTATTCGGGCGGTCTCGATACCAGCGTCATCGCCAAGTGGCTGAGCGTGGAGCGCGGCCTCGAGGTGGTGACCTTCACCGCCGATCTCGGACAGGGCGAGGAGATCGAGCCCGCCCGCGCCAAGGCCCGCGCTATGGGCATCCCCGACAATCACATCTTCATCGAGGACCTGCGCGAGGAATTCGTGCGCGATTTCGTCTTCCCGATGATGCGCGCCAATGCCCGCTATGAAGGCGACTACCTGCTCGGCACCTCGATTGCCCGCCCGCTGATTTCCAAGCGCCTTGTCGAGATCGCGCACCAGACCGGAGCAGACTTCATCGCGCACGGCGCGACCGGGAAGGGCAATGATCAGGTGCGCTTCGAGCTTTCGGCCTATGCACTCGATCCCGATATCAAGGTGATCGCCCCGTGGCGCGAGTGGGACCTCGCCAGCCGCACCGCGCTGATCGCATGGGCCGAGGCGCACCAGATCCAGGTGCCCAAGGACAAGCGCGGCGACAGCCCCTTCTCGACCGACGCGAACCTCCTGCACACCTCGTCCGAGGGCAAGGTGCTGGAAGACCCGTGGGAAGAAACCCCCGATTACGTCTACAGCCGCACGGTCAATCCCGAGGACGCGCCCGACGTGCCCGAATACATCACGGTGGATTTCGAGAAGGGTGACGGCGTGGCGCTTAACGGCGAGGCGATGTCGCCCGCCACTCTGCTGTCTGCCCTCAACGACCTCGGCCGCAAGCACGGCATCGGGCGCCTCGACCTCGTCGAGAACCGCTTCGTGGGCATGAAGAGCCGCGGGATGTACGAAACCCCCGGCGGCGAGATCTACGCCCGCGCGCATCGCGGGATCGAGCAGATCACGCTGGATCGCGGCGCGGCGCACCTGAAGGACGAGCTGATGCCGAAATATGCCGAACTCATTTACAATGGCTTCTGGTTCTCGCCGGAGCGCGAGATGCTGCAGGCGGCGATCGACCACAGCCAGGACAAGGTCACCGGCACGGTGCGCCTCAAACTCTACAAGGGGCTGGCGAGCGTGGTCGGGCGCAAGTCGCCATACTCGCTCTATTCGGAAGCGCACGTCACCTTCGAGGACGACGCTGGGGCCTATGACCAGAAGGACGCGGAAGGCTTCATCAAGCTGAACGGCCTTCGTCTGCGCCTGCTCTCGCGCCGCAACCGCGACGCCTGAACGCATTTGGGCGGGGAAAACCGAGTCGCTGCGGTCGTCGCGGCGGCTCGGCGCCCTTAATGTAACAGTGCGGCGCCAGTTTCATTGCCGCTCTTTGCTCCGCTTCGCGACAAATGCGACGAAGCGTTGAGTTATCCACGCGTGTCCACAGGCGTTCTTGCCTGAAGTGGAAAAGTCGCGGTTCGGAATATTGTCAGAACGCCGATTCAGGCGCACTTTCAAGCTGTCTTCGGGACACAAACCAACCGGAACGGAAGGCCGCAAGGCTCTGAAGAACCTGAGGTTTTGATCCCAAGGATGGCGGTGACATCTGTCCACGCGCCGATCTGGAGACGGCATGCAGGAGGCTTCGGCCAAAGGCAAGCCGGCTCAATTCAAGGGTCGGAGCGACGCGATGTCGCCGGACAGGCTGAGTACCTGGCCGAGCGGAAGAGCAGCGGAAACGGCGAAAGCCCCCAAGCCGCGGTTCTTGTGATCGGGAAAGGAACAGAAGCCTCGGCCAAGCGAAGGCGCGGCGGCGAAAATCGGAAGGCTCAGGCCGGAAGACGGACGCAGAACCAAGCCGGAGCGAAAGCCGGATGCCGGCGCGAGCGCCGGTGACAAATCTCTGGCAAGGCCGGCCGCAAGGCAGGGCAGCAAGAGGCTAGACATCGGGCGCCAAGCATGGCCCGCAAAGCGAAGGAAGCCGAAGGTTCGCCGGAGGCATCGGACGCGGAACGGATCATCCACACGCCGGTGAGAGTGGGGTCGGCAGCAATGCCGGCCCCATTTGCATTGCGCGCTCCGCCATGCGCCTCCTCCCCATCCGCTCAGGTCCGAGTCGATTCCCGCAGATCATGCAGACGCGCATGCCGCGCTGATGCGACATCGCTCGGTTCATCGCAATTCTGAGGCTATTGGTGCCTGCGGTGAAGGATCGGGACGATGAAATACTAACCTGGTTTGCCTTCAGCAAACGCCCGGCTGTATCCGCGCCGCCATGCGGACGGGAAATCGCACCGAGGGCCAGAAGGCCCGCAGCTTCGCCAGCCGGAGCATTCAGGCCATTGTCGCCGCAGGGCTGCTTGGCCTCGCGCCGCTGGCCGCTTCCTCGGCAGCCGCACCGGATGCCACCACCGCGCGGATCGAACCCGCCACAAGCACTGCCGTCATCGAGCTCGTGCCCTTGCAACCGACCGCCGAAGTGACTGTTCCTACCGTCGCCGACGAGGCTCCCGCCCCCTCCGCCCCGCAGGAAACCGTGATCGGCCGCGGCAGCGCCTCCTACTACGCCGCCAAGTTCAATGGCCGCCGCACCGCCAGCGGCGAACGCTTCGACAACGCCGCCATGACCGCCGCGCACCGCACCCTGCCCTTCGGCAGCATCGTGCGCGTCACCAACCCGGCCAACGGGCGGAGCGTGATCGTCCGCATCAATGATCGCGGCCCCTTCAGCGCCGGCCGGATGATCGATGTCAGCCGTGCCGCCGCCGAGGAGCTAGGCCTCGTCGCCCGCGGCCACGGCACGGTCGAACTCGCGCTCATCGCTGACTGACGCCCCGCTTCAGGGATTGGCCGAATAGGACATCCCGAGCGACGAGGTATCGCCGCTGATCTTCAGGGTCAGCCGCGCGGTCTGGGTGCCAGAGGTATTGCGCAGCAACGCCATCTCGCCCGGAGCGAAGCGCGCATCGACCGCGGCGCCCGGCGCCACAGTGCCGCGCATCACAGGCTGCGCATCGGGAAGTTTGCCCATCACCACCACCGCGACCGGCCCGGTGTTGCGCCCCTTCACGGCAAAGCCGCCCTCCTGCCCGCCGCCCAGATCGAAGGTCTGCCCCGGCTCGATCTGCAGGTTCGAGTTGATCTCGCCGGCAGCGACCGGAACCGAGAGGGCGACGGCAAAGGCGAAAACGGGCAGGCTGTTCCGGAAAAATCGCATCGGGCGCTCCACTATTCTGTCCCATCGATAGGAACCTACGCCTCCCGCATGCCCGGGGATGCAGAGGGCGGACGATAGGCCGGCCTCCCCCTCTTGCGTGCCGACGCCGCGCGGCTAGGAAAGGCGCGAAAGCCCGCCGCGAGGGGAAATGGCGGGAGCGGCCAATCGGGGGATTTCGCCATCACGCTCGCACTCATCCTGCTTTACGTCGGAGCCCAGATCGCGCTCGCCGTATGGGCCGGACGCGGCGCGCGATCCGATGCCGACTACCTCGTGGCCGGTCGCAAGCTAGGCACCTTCGCTGTCGGCATGAGCCTGTTCGCCACCTGGTTCGCCTCCGAAAGCCTGATCGCCACGTCCTCCGAAGTCGCGCGCGAGGGGCTGGCGGGTGCCCGGGCCGAACCCTTTGCCTATGCCATCGGGATCCTCGCGATCGCCCTGTTCTTCGCTTACCGCTTGCGCAGCGGCGGGTTCATCACCCTCGCCGATTTCCTCAAGGACCGCTTCGGACCGCGCACCGAGAGCCTTGCCGCGATCGTGATCGCGCTGTCCGCCACCACCTGGTCGGCCGCGCAACTCTTTGCTTTTGCCAGCATCATCGTGAGTGCCTCGGGCCTCACCTTCACCCCCGCCCTGATCGGTGCAACGCTGCTGGTGATGAGCTACACGCTGTTCGGCGGCCTCGCCGGGGACGTGGTGACCGATATCGTGCAGGGCCTCATCATCCTTGCCGCGATTATCGTCCTGTTCGTGCTGATGGCCGACGCCGCCGGGGGCCTGCCCGCGATGTGGACCGCCATGCCGCCCACGGTGTGGACCTTCACCGCGCCGGGGGAGACATGGGTCGACCGGGTGGAGCTGTGGCTGATCCCGATCATCGGCACCATGGTCAGCCAGGAGGCGCTGGCCCGCACGCTCGGGGCGCACTCGCCCGAGGTGGCCCGCAAGGGGGCGTTCCTTGGCGCGGCCGTCTATCTGTGCGCGGGGCTGGTGCCGGTCGGCTTCGGCCTGTTCGGCCCGCAGCTCGGGCTCCCGCTGGCCGAGGGGGAGGGCTATCTGCCCAGCCTTGCCAAGGCGCTGCTCCCCGGCTGGCTCCTGATCATCTTCACCGGAGCGCTCGTTTCCGCGATCCTCTCCTCCGTCGATTCCGCCCTGCTCGCGGTCTCTGCGGTGGTGACGGAGAGCGGGTACAAACGCCTGAAACCGAACGCTTCTCCCCTCGCCCTGCTCCGGGCCGCGCGCATGGCGACCTGCGGCGCGGCGGCGGTCGCGGCGTGGCTGGCGATGCAGGGGGAGAGCTTGCGCAACCTCGTCCTCGATGCCGGAGCCATTGCCGCGGTGCTGGCCGTGCCGATCATCGCGGGGCTGGCGGGGGTGCGGGCCTCAGAGCGGGCGGCGGTCCCGGCGATCGTGGTCCAGATCGCGGCGCTCGGGGTGCTCGACTACGGATTGGGCCTGTCCGGCGCGTTTCTGTGGATGCTGGCGAGCGGGATTGCGACCTTTGCCGCGATGGCCGCGCTAGAGCGCCGCAAAACCGCCTCTGAGGGGGGGCTGGAGGAGGTCTAAGGGGGTCTGGGCGCCTCTGGAGGTGGTCTGAATTTCGTACTTTCCTCTACCAATCAGTCACTTGTGTTTTTCGACAGGCGATTTTACTGAATTTCCGGCCCCGCGAGGGCCATTCCGCCCCTCCACCGACATGGCCAGCAGCACGGGCCGCGGCGCTGGCCGGAGGGGCGGCGAGAAGGGGCAAGCGGGGCTCTAGCACTCCCCGAGGCCCCCGCGACCGGGCATCAACCGCTCGTTGGCGAGCACAATCCATTTCTCCTCCGGCTCGGACGGAGCTTGCTTCGGGATGGATGCTGAAACAAGTTCAGCATGACGGGGGTTTTCGGAGCAGCCGTGCCTGCCCCTCCACCATCCTTCGGATGGTCCCGCTGACCCGCAAGCGGGCCGTCTTCGACTCCCCCTTGCAGGGCAAGATTACTTCGCCAACAACGGCGCGAGGTACTGGCCGGTAAAGGAGCGTGGCTCTTTGACGACTTGTTCCGGCGTCCCAACGGCAACCACCTCCCCCCCGCGCACGCCGCCCTCCGGCCCGAGGTCGATGATCCAGTCGGCGGTCTTGATCACGTCGAGGTTGTGCTCGATCACCACCACCGAATTGCCCTGTTCCACCAGCCGGTGCAGCACTTCGAGGAGCTTGCGGACGTCCTCGAAATGCAGGCCGGTGGTCGGCTCGTCGAGGATGTAGAGGGTCTGCCCGGTCGAGCGGCGGGCGAGTTCCTTCGCCAGTTTCACGCGCTGGGCCTCGCCGCCTGACAGGGTGGTCGCCTGCTGGCCGACCTTGACGTAGCCGAGACCGACTTCGTTCAGCATCCGCATCTTCTCGCGGATCGGGGGGACGGCCTTGAAGAACTCCTCGGCATCCTCGATCGTCATGTCGAGCACGTCGGCGATCGAGTGGCCCTTGAACTTCACCTCGAGCGTTTCGCGGTTGTAGCGTTTGCCGTGGCATTCCTCGCAGGTGACGTAGACGTCGGGGAGGAAGTGCATCTCGATCTTGATGAGGCCGTCGCCCTGGCACTTCTCGCAGCGGCCACCCTTGACGTTGAAGGAGAAGCGCCCGGGCTTGTAGCCGCGCGCGAGGCTTTCGGGGAGGCCGGCGAACCAGTCGCGGATCTGGGTGAAGGCGCCGGTGTAGGTGGCGGGGTTGGAGCGCGGGGTGCGGCCGATGGGGGACTGGTCGATCTCGATGACCTTGTCGCAGTGGTGCAGCCCAGTGATCTCGTC
>Ga0114986_1000009_pt1 | contig 48572 bp, 47 predicted proteins | sample Shrwel1BS1Day17_FD_96988 | JGI IMG/M metagenome (GOLD analysis project Ga0114986, IMG submission 96988) | Subsurface microbial communities from deep shales in Ohio, USA - Utica-3 well 1 S-1-Day17 | ecosystem: Environmental > Aquatic > Deep subsurface > Shale gas/oil reservoir > Produced... | reverse complement strand
TCGTCCATGCGCACGAACCACTGGGCCGCGGCGCGGTAGATCACCGGCGTCTTGTGGCGCCAGCAGTGTGGGTAGCTGTGCGTGATGTCCTGGGTGGCGAACAGGCGCCCGGCGTTCTTCAGTGCCTCCAGCACCACCGGCACGGCCTTCCAGATGTTCAGGCCACCGAAGAGCGGGAAGTCCGCCGCATAAGAGCCGTTGCCCTGCACCGGGTTGAGGATGTCCTCGTAGGCCATGCCGTGCGCGACACAGCTGTTGAAGTCGTCCACGCCGTAGGCGGGGGCCGAGTGCACGAGCCCCGTGCCGTCGTCGGCGGTGGCGTAGTCGGCAAGGTACACGGGCGACAGGCGACGGTAGCCCGCATCGACGTCGTAGAGCGGATGCTTGAAATTGATCAGGCCGAGGTTCTTGCCCAGGGTGGTGGCCAGCACCTTGCCGGTCAGCTTGAAGCGCTCCATGCACTTCTCGACCAGCACGGCCGCCAGCACCAGCAGGCCGCGCTCGGTCTGCACCAGCGCGTACTCCAGCTCAGGGTTCAGGTTGAGCGCCTGATTGGCGGGGATGGTCCAGGCGGTGGTGGTCCAGATCACGGCGTAGGCCGGTTGCTCCAGCTTCGGCAGGCCGAAGGCGGCGGCCAGCTTCTCCGGCTCGGCACACTCGAAGCCCACGTCCAGCGTGGAGCTCTTCTTGTCCTGGTACTCGATCTCGAACTCGGCCAGCGAGGAGCCGCAGTCGAAGCACCAGTACACGGGCTTGAGGCCGCGGTAGACGAAGCCGCGCTCCATCACGCGCTTGAAGGCGCGGATCTCGGCCGCCTCGTTGACGAAGTCCATCGTCTTGTAGGGGTGGTCCCACTGGCCCAATACGCCCAGGCGCTTGAAGTCGGCCATCTGCTGCGCGATCTGCTCGGTGGCAAACGCCCGGCTCTTGGCCTGCATCTCGTCACGCGGCAGGTTGCGGCCGTGCAGCTTCTCGATGGCGTTCTCGATCGGCAGGCCGTGGCAGTCCCAGCCCGGGATGTACTGCGCGTCCAGGCCCTTCAACTGGCGGGCCTTGACGATCATGTCCTTCAGCACCTTGTTCACCGCATGGCCGATGTGGATCTGACCGTTGGCGTAGGGCGGGCCGTCGTGCAGGATGAATTTGGGTTTGCCGGCACGGGCATCGCGCAGCTTCTTGTAGCGGCCCTGGTCTTCCCACTCCTTCACCCAGCCTGGCTCGCGCTTGGGCAGGTCACCGCGCATGGGGAAGGGCGTGTCGGGCAGGTTCAGGGTGCTGCGGTAATCCGGTTTGTTGGTGTCAGACATGGCGATGGTTTCGTATGGGCTTCGACCCGCTCAGCCCGAACGCAGAGGTTGGGGGCAACATGAATAAGCCGTGTGCCCTGAGCGTGGTCGAAGGGCGACGACCGTGGTGACGAGGACGTCTAAATTCGGTCGCGCGTGGTCTGCCGGTGCGTCTCGGCGTGCATGGAGGCGAAGAACGCGCGTGCATCGTCGCAGTCCTTCGCGATGCCCGCGGTCAGGGCGTCCAGACTGTCATAGCGCAGTTCGTCGTGCAGTTTGTGCAGCAGTTCCACGCGAATGATTTTACCGTAGGCCCCCTCCGGCCCCAGGTGGGCCGGCCAGTCCAGGCAATGGGTTTCCAGCAGCACGCGGCCGCCGTTGACGTCATTCGGATCGACCGAAGGACGCACCCCGAGGTTGGCCACACCGCGCAGTGGCGCATTGCCCAAGCCATGCACCAGCACGGCGAAGATGCCGCTGGCGGCTGGCTTCCAGTGGGCAAAGCGCAGGTTCAGCGTCTTGAAGCCGAGTTCGCGCCCGAGCTTGCGGCCGTGCACCACGTGGCCGGAGATGTGGTACGGGTGGCCCAGCAGGCGGGCGGCGTCGGCCATGCGGCCTTCGCCGAGAGCGGTGCGCACCGCCGAGCTGGACACACGCAGGCCATGCACCTCATAGCTGTTCATGCGCGCCACGTCGAAGCCCCGCGCGGTGCCGGCGGCGTCCAGCAGGGCATAGTCGCCGGCGCGCTTGGCGCCAAAGCGGAAGTCGTCGCCCACCAGCACGTAGCGCGCGCCGAGGCCCTGCACCAGCACGTCGTCGATGAAAGCCTGGGGCGAGAGCGAGGCCAGCCGGGCATCGAAGGGCAGCACGATCACCTGGTCGATGCCGCAGCGCTGCAGGTCGGCGAGCTTGTCGCGCAGGGTGGCGATGCGCGCCGGCGCGAGATCGGCGTTCTTTGTCACGCCGGCGAAATAGTCACGCGGGTGCGGCTCGAAGGTCATGGCGCAGCTCGGCACACCGCGCTGCTGGGCCTCGCTGCGCAGCAGGGCCAGCATGGCTTGGTGGCCGCGGTGCACGCCATCGAAGTTGCCGATCGTCAGGGCGCAGGCCGGGGCAATGCCGGGGTGGTGGAAGCCACGGAAGACCTTCATGGAGCGATATGGTTTTGATAGCGGTCAGCGCTGTAACGGAAAGCATCTGACGTCTATGTGTCACGAAAACAGGGTATATTGTGACCGAGAGACGCAGACGTTCCGTGTTGCTGGTTTTTGACCGATCAGGAGGCGTGTTTTGAAAGTCTTGAAGCTGTCGGCCCAGGGGCTGCCCCAGTCGTGGATTTCGCTGGAAGAAGCGGTGTTGCATTACGCTGCCGACGAGGTGCGCTGGGAGTCCGGCGGTGAAATCGCCGTCTTCCACGGCGGCCACAACGCCATCACCGGCCAGCAGTCGATTATCACGGTCAACAGCATCATCGGCACCAAGGGCGTGCCGAACATCAACCCCTTCAACCTGCGCCCCAGCCTGACCAACAGCAAGCTGTTCGCGCGTGACCGCAACATCTGCGCCTATTGCGGTGACCATTTCGTCGAGACCGAGCTGACGCGCGAGCACATCATCCCCTTCGCTCAGAACGGGCAGGACCACTGGATGAACGTTGTCACCGCCTGCCGTGCCTGCAACCACCGCAAGAGCCATCGCACGCCCGAGCAGGCCAACATGCCGCTGCTCTACGCGCCCTATGTGCCGAGCCTGTGGGAAGACTTCATCCTGCGCAACCGCCGCATCCTGGCCGACCAGATGGAATTCCTGATGGCGCATGTGCCGCGCTCCTCCAGGTTGCTGATCAACTGAGGGCGCAGTCCGCCGTCACGGCGGATTTTCATTACCATGGCGGCAATTCTTTTCTGCCTCACCTATGCCGCCTCAGCGAACCCTGCGTGTCCTGGTCGTCGACGACGATCCCATCCAGCAGCGCATTGCCGCGCGCCTGCTGCGTGAACTCGGTCATTCGGGGGCCCTGGCCGGCAACGGCGAGCGGGCGCTGCAGATCCTGCAGCAGCAGCCGTTTGACGCCATCCTGCTCGACCTGAACATGCCGGTGCTCGATGGCATGGCCACGCTCGCGGCGCTGCGGGCGCAAGCCACCGCGGCGCGACCGCACCCGCCGGTGGTGCTGGTCAGCGGCGACGATCTCCTGACGAACTGGGATTACTACCGCACGGCCGGGGCCACGTCGTACCTGCAAAAGCCGCTGGACATCCAGGCGGTGAGTGCCCGGCTTCAGCACCTGGGCTGAACCGGCCCCGGCATCCCGGGAGATGCCCTGGAAAAACCCGCCTGCTCGTGCTTGACAAGTCTCGGGTGCGCTCGTGAAAATAGCACTTTTATCAAATAAATCGCTACTCCGGGCGATTCTTCCCGCCAACAACGACAAGAAGGGACGTTGATCCATGCGCCTAAATCTGCCTGTCACGCAAACGGGTTACGACTTCCCGGCCGACCAGACGCTGATCTCGGTCACGGACCTCAAAGGTCGCATCACCTACTGCAACCACAACTTCATCTCCGTCAGCGGCTACACACGCGAGGAGCTGATGGGACAGCCGCACAACATGGTGCGGCATCCGGACATGCCGGAGGAAGCCTTCCGCGACATGTGGGACACGATTCAGGGTGGCAAGCCCTGGACCGGGCTGGTGAAGAACCGGCGCAAGAACGGCGACTACTACTGGGTGCGGGCCAATGCCACGCCCATGCGCAAGGGCGCGGAAATCATTGGCTACCTGTCGGTGCGAACCAAGCCGAAGGATGAAGAGGTGCAGGCCGCCGAGGCCCTCTATGCCACCATGCGCACCGAGGCCGAAAGCGGGCGCCGGCTGCACCAGTTGCGGCACGGGCAGGTGATCCGGGCCGATTGGATTGGCGCCGTCGTCCGTACGCTCACGCCCGGTCTGCGCAGCCAGATCGTGTTGCTCAATCTGTGGGCGGCCGCGGGGCCTTTCGTCACGGCCCAACTGGATGCGCCGCACTGGGTCACCGCCGTGGTGGCGGCGTTCACCGTCACCACGGCGGCGCTGCTCGCCATGCGCCTGACGCTGCGGCCCCTGAAGGAGGTGGTGGAGACTGCCAACCTGATTGCCAGCGGCGACCTGACCAGCTTCATCCAGGTGACTGGCAAGGACGAGATTGCGGAGCTGCAGCTGGCCATGGCGCAGATGGCGCTGTCGGTGCGCACCGTGGTGCGCGACGTGCGCCATGAAGTGGCCAACCTGCGGGGTGCCACCCAGGAAATCGCCGCCGGCAACCACGACATGTCCATGCGCACCGAGTCGCAGGCCTCCAACCTGGAGCAGACGGCGGCCTCGATGGAACAGATCAATGGCACCACGCAGCAGACCACCCAGCTGGCCCGGGACGGGGCCCAGGTGGCACGCGAGACCTCCACCGTGGCGCGGCGCAGCCACGAGGCGGTGCTGGCGGTGGCGCAGACCATGCAGGAGATCTCGGAATCGTCGCGCCGCATCGGCGACATCATCCAGGTGATCGAAGGGGTGGCCTTTCAGACCAACATCCTGGCGCTCAATGCCGCCGTGGAAGCGGCTCGCGCCGGTGACCAGGGCCGTGGCTTTGCCGTGGTGGCCGCCGAGGTGCGGGCGCTGGCGCAGCGCACCACGGCTGCCGCCAAGGAGATTCGCGACCTGATCGAGGAATCGCGCGAACGGGTGGACAGCGGCGCGGCACGCAGCGCCGAGGCCCGCGAGCGCATGGACGAGGCTATGGAGTCGGTCGACAAGGTCGCGGCCGTGCTGGAGAACATCAGCCATGCCACCAGCGAGCAGTCGCTCGGCGTGGCCAAGGTCAGCACCGCGGTGGTGGACCTCGATGCCATTACCCAGCAGAACGCGGCCATGGTGGAAGAACTCGCGGCCGCCGCCCAGTCACTCAACTCGCAGGTGCAGCAGGTGCACGATTCCATCCGTGTCTTCCGCCTGACCAACAGCGACACCACGCTGGCCGAGATCGATGCCGTGGCGCTGCGCAAGGAAGGCAAGGACGGCCAGGCGGCCAACGGCGAACTGAACTACCAGGGCGCACTGCAGTCGCACCAGCAGTACATCGTGGACCTGCGCAACGCCATCATGCGCAAGCTCACACTGGAGGTGGATCGCTACCGCCGTGACGACTGCTGCGACGTCGGCGAGTGGATCGTCGGCGCCGGCAAGCAACGCTACGGCCACGCCCCGGCCTTCAGCGAGCTGATCAAGCACCACCACGCCATGCACCAGGAACTTGGCCGCGCGGCCGAGGCCGTCAACCAGAAGCGCATGACGGAGGCGCAGGCCATGCTGGAATCCGGCCAGTCGGTGCACCACGCCTCGCGCGCGATGATGGCGGCGCTCAAGGCGCTGCTGCAACGCTGAAGCTCGGCAGGTTCCCCGCGTGGCGCCGGGAACCTGCGTCTGCGGTCAGGCGAAGACGCCGGCCGTCTCCTGCATGCGGACCGACACCTCACCCAGCTGGTGCAGGCTGTCGCCGAAAGTCATCTCCAGCTGCGTCAGCTTCTTGAAGTAGTGGCTGACGATGTATTCGTCGGTCACGCCGATGCCACCGTGCAGCTGCACCGCCTGCTGGCCGACGAAGCGCATGGACTGGCCCAGCTGGTACTTGGCGCGCGCCAGGGCGCGACGGCGCTCGTCGGCCGGGGCATTGAGCTTGAGGCTGGCGTAGTAGCTCATCGAGCGCGCCAGCTCCAGCTGCATCTTCATGTCCGCGGCGCGGTGGCGCAGCGCCTGGAAGCTGCTGATGGTCACGCCGAACTGCTTGCGCGTGTTCAGGTACTCCAGCGTCACGGCCAGGGTCTGGTCCATCACGCCCACCGCCTCGGCGCAGGCGGCCGCGATGCCGATGTCCACCGCATGCTCCAGCGCCGTCAGTCCGTCACGCGTGACGAGTTGCGCAGGGGCCTGGTTCAGCACCACGTCGGCGGCACGGCCACCGTCTTGCGTGCCATAACCGCGCGTGGTCACACCCGCGGCGTTGCGTTCCACCAGGAAGAGGGCGATCTGGCCGTCCACCGTGGCCGGCACCAGGTAGGCGTCGGCCTGATCACCTGCTGACACTACGTTTTTGGTAGCGCTCAGCGTCCATCCACTGGGCGTTTGAGTCGCTTTCGCTTCGCAAATGTCAAGCCGGTAGCGGGCGCGGCGTTCCTGCTGCGCCAGTACCACCAAGGCCTCGCCGCTGGCGATCTTCGGCAGCCACGCGCTCTTGAGGTCCGCGCCGGCATAACCGGAGAGCACCGCGCCGGCGATCAGGCTCTGCGCCAGCGGCTCCAGCACGATGCCGCGGCCCAGCTCCTCCATCACCACCATGCCTTCCACTGGACCCATGCCCAGGCCACCCTCGTCTTCGGGGATGTAGAGGCCGCACAGGCCGAGCTCGGTGAGTTCTTCCCAGGCCTTGCGTGAAAAACCAGGCACGCCTTCCTTGCCGGCCTCGATGCCGCGGCGGCGCTCGAAGCCGTAGCCCTTCTCCACCCACTTGTGCACGGCATCACGCAGTTGCTGCTGGTCGTCGCTGAAATCGAAATCCATGTTGTTCTCCTGTTCGCGCGGCGATCAGCCGAGGATCGTCTGGGCGACGATGTTGCGTTGCACTTCGTTCGAACCGCCGTAGATGGTGGTCTTGCGCATGTTGAAGTAGGTCGAGGCCAGGGGCGCATTGGCCCCCACGCCGCCAGGGAAGTCGCCCTGCCAGCCGGCTTCCATGGCCTCGCGGATCAGCGGCAGCGCATACGGGCCGGCGGCCAGCATCATGAGCTCACTGTAGCGCTGCTGGATCTCGCTGCCGCGGATCTTGAGCAGGCCGGCGATGTCCAACGAGTTCTTGCCCGACTTCTCGGCGGAGAGCACGCGCAGCACCAGCATCTCCAGCGCCACCACGTCCACTTCCAGCTTGGCGATCTCGTCGCGGAAGCGCACGTCGTCGTACACGCCTTCGGTTTTGGCGATGCGTTTCAGGCGCTCCAGTTCGCGCTTGGCGCGGTTGACGTCGGCGATGTTGGTGCGCTCGTGGCTGAGCAGGTGCTTGGCATAGGTCCAGCCTTTGTTTTCCTCGCCGATGAGGTTCTCGGCCGGTACTTCCACGTTGTCGAAGAAGACCTCGTTGACTTCGCACTCGCCGTCCAGCAGGCGGATCGGTCGCACGGTGACGCCGGGGGACTTCATGTCGATCAGCAGGAAGGAGATGCCGGTCTGCGGCTTGCCTTCCGTGCTGGTGCGCACCAGGCAGAAGATCCACTCGCCGTAATGGCCCAGCGTGGTCCAGGTCTTCTGGCCGTTGACGATGTACTTGTCGCCCTGGCGCTCGGCACGGGTCTTGACCGAGGCCAGGTCGGAACCGGAGCCCGGCTCGCTGTAGCCCTGGCTCCACCACACTTCGCCACTGGCGATGCCGGGCAGGAAGCGCTTTTGCTGCTCCGGGCTACCAAAGGCCATGATGACCGGCGCCACCATCACCGGGCCGAAGGGTACGACGCGCGGCGCACCGGCCAGCGCGCATTCCTCTTCGAACAGGTGCTTCTGCACCGCGTTCCAGCCCGGGCCGCCGAATTCCTTGGGCCAGCCCCAGCCCAGCCAGCCCTTCTTGCCCAGGATCTTGGCCCAGCGCTGATGGTCGTCGCGGGTCAGGTGCAGGGCGTTGTGCACCTTGTGGGCGATGTCGGTGGGCAGGTTGTCGCGCACCCAGGCGCGGATTTCCTCGCGGAATTTCTGTTCTTCGGGTGTGAATGCCAAATCCATGTATGTCTCCAGTGAGGCGGTCCAGGTCGCGGATGCAATCGTCAACCTTGGTTCCGGTTTTTAGCACGATCGTTCGAATCAGCCTGTCCAGATCGTGACAAGCCTGATAATTCGTGCGTTCCATGAAAAACATCGTCATCCTGATTTCCGGCGGCGGCTCCAACATGGCGGCCATCGTCAAGACCGCCACGCGCGAACGTTGGCAGGACAAGTTCGGCGCCCGCGTGGCGGCTGTCATCAGCAACAAGGCCGATGCCAAGGGGCTGGACTTTGCGCGTGAGCACGGCATAACCACCGCGGTGCTGGACCACAAGGCCTATGACAGCCGGGAAGCCTTTGACGCCGCCCTGGTCACCGCCATCGACGCCCATCAGCCGGCGCTGGTGGTGCTGGCCGGTTTCATGCGCATCCTGACGCCCGGTTTTGTGGGCCATTACGAAGGTCGCCTGCTCAACATCCACCCTTCGCTGCTGCCGGCCTTTCCGGGGCTGCACACGCACCGGCGCGCCATCGAAGCCGGCTGCAGATTTGCTGGCGCCACCGTGCACCGGGTGACCGCCGAGCTCGATCACGGCCCCATCCTGGCGCAGGCGGTGGTGCCGGTGCTGCCGGGCGATGACGAGCACACCCTCGCGGCGCGCGTGCTGACGCAGGAGCACCAGATCTACCCGCGCGCGGTCGCGGAATTGCTACAAAAACTGTAGCTTATTGCGATCATCAGGTGGGGTCTGTAGCCTGATTTCGTTCTGAAACCCAGGCAAAGCGCGGTTGCCGCACGCCGTCGATGACCACTTCCTCGGCAAACATCGCCGCCGGCCGCACCCACAGGCCGCGCTCGCCGTAGAGCGCGCGGTACAGCGTCATCGGCTCCAGCGTTTCGCTGTGGCGCGCGGTGCCCAGCACCTCGTACAGCAGGCCCTTGTAGTGGCGGTACAGGCCGGGGCGGGTCTCGATCAGCGGGGGGAGGTGTGCATTGGACATGGGACAATTCTGACCTATGCATCCCAAATCCCTGCTGGACGTCTGCACCGAGCTGGTCCGGATCGCCCTCAAATTCGATCATCCGGCCGATGCCGTGGTGTCGCGTTTCTTCCGCGACCACCGTGGCCTGGGCCCGCGCGAGCGCGCCACCCTGGCCGAAACCGTCTACACCGTGCTGCGCAAGAAGCTGCTGTTCGACCAGCTGGCGCTGTCGGGCAGTGGCCCGAAGGAGCGCCGCATGGCCATCCTCGGTTTCCATGGCCCACGCGATTTCCTCAAGAGCGCGCTGACCGAGCAGGAAAAAGCCTGGCTGGACCAGTGCGACAAGGTCCGGCCCGAAGATCTGATGGAGCGCCATCGCCACAACCTGCCCGACTGGCTGGTGCAGCCGCTGAAAGACCAGTTGGGTGAGGGCTTCTGGCCGCTGGTCGACAGCCTGAACCAGGGTGCCGGCCTCGACCTGCGCGTCAACACCCAGCTGGCCAAGCGCGAGGCGGTGCAGAAGGAGTTGCAGACTGCCGGCATCAAGTCAGTACCCACTCCGTATTCGCCCTGGGGCCTGCGCATCGAGGGCAAACCGGCGCTGAACAAGCTCGACGCATTCACCCGCGGCGCCATCGAGGTGCAGGACGAAGGCTCGCAACTGCTGGCCCTGCTGCTGGAAGCCAGGCGCGGCGAGATGGTGGTGGATTTCTGCGCCGGCGCGGGGGGTAAGACCCTGGCCATCGGCGCGGCCATGCGCAGCACCGGCCGGCTCTACGCCTTCGACACCTCGGCCCACCGGCTTGATGCCCTCAAGCCGCGGCTGGCGCGCAGCGGCCTGTCCAATGTGCACCCGGCCGCCATTGCCCACGAACGCGACGAGCGCATCAAGCGCCTGGCCGGCAAGATGGACCGGGTGCTGGTGGATGCACCCTGTTCCGGGCTGGGTACCTTGCGACGCAACCCGGACCTGAAATGGCGCCAGACGCTGCAGGCGGTCGAGGAGATGACGGTCAAGCAGGCTGCCATCCTGGCCAGTGCCGCGCGCCTGCTCAAACCCGGTGGTCGGCTGGTCTACGCCACCTGCAGCATCCTGCCGCAGGAAAACGAGGCCATTGCCGAGGCCTTCTCGGCCGCCCATGCCGATTTCGAACCGCTGGAGGCTGGTCCGGTCCTGGAGCACCTGCAGGTGCCCCATGCCGCCAGCCTGTGCAGCGGCGGCGAGGGCGGCATGCGTTATCTGCGTTTGTGGCCGCATCTGCATCAAACCGACGGGTTTTTTGCCGCCATCTGGCAGAAAAAGCCCTGAACCGTCTTGAAGTCAGGGTTTTCGCCAGCAACTGCGCATCAGCTATGGTCAAAGCAGGGTCCAAGCCTTAAAATCCATACCTACGGGGGTGGCGCTTGGCCGCCCCTATTACTATTCACTTCGTTGAGAGTTGTTTTATGTTGTTACCTGACTGGGCTGTGCTGAACGCGGCGATCGATTGGCTCGCGCACGGCCTGTGGGATCTGACCTGGTGGCAGATCATCCTGTTTACCCTGGCCATGACCCATGTGACCATCGCCAGCGTCACCATCTTCCTGCACCGCCATCAGGCCCACCGCGCGCTCGACCTGCATCCTGTTGCGTCGCACTTCTTCCGCTTCTGGCTCTGGATGACCACTGGCCAGGTGACCAAGGAATGGGCGGCCATCCACCGCAAGCACCACGCCAAGTGCGAGCAGGCCGAAGACCCGCACAGCCCGCACGTCTACGGTATCAAGAAAGTGCTGCTGGAGGGCGCCGAGCTCTACCGTGCCGAGGCCAAGAACCAGGAAACCCTGGCCCGTTACGGTCATGGCACGCCCGACGACTGGATGGAGCGCAACGTCTATTCGCGCTACTCGTGGCAAGGCGTTGGCCTGATGATGATCATCGACCTGACGCTGTTCGGCGCGGCCGGCTTGGCTGTCTGGGCCGTGCAAATGGCCTGGATTCCGGTTACCGCGGCCGGCATCATCAACGGCGGCGCCCACTACTGGGGTTACCGCAACTTCGAGGCGCCCGACGCCAGCACCAACATCTCGCCCTGGGGCATCATCATCGGTGGCGAAGAACTGCACAACAACCACCACACCTACCCGACCTCGGCCAAGCTGTCGGTCAAGCCCTATGAGTTCGACATTGGTTGGCTCTACATCAGCCTGATGCAGATGGTGGGCCTGGCCAAGGTCAAGAAGACGCCGCCCAAGCTGGCTTATGGCGACATCAAGCCGGTGGCGGACGACAAGACGCTGGAAGCCCTGATCGCCAACCGCTACGAGATCATGGCCGGCTACGCCGCCGGCATGCAGCGCGCCTTCCAGCAGGAAATGGCCGCACTCAAGGCACGCAGCGCCGATACCGCTGTGGTCAAGACGGCTGCCCGCTGGCTGCACCGCGATGCCGACAAGGTGCCGGCGGCCGTGGCGCCGGAACTGGCCAAGGTCCGCGCGGCTTCGCCGGTGCTGGACAAGATGGTGACCATGCGCGAAGAGCTGCGTCAGCTCTGGCTCAACACCTCGCTGTCGCGCGAGCAGCTGCTGGCCAACCTGCAGGCGTGGTGCCACCGTGCCGAGGAAAGCGGCATTGCCGCGCTGCAGGACTTCTCGCGCAAGTTGCGCGCCGCCCGCGCCTGATCGGCTCTCCGTGCCGCATGAAAAGCCCGCCCTGTGCGGGCTTTTTTTGTGCCCATGCTTGCCGGCATGGGGGTCGTCAGGGGCAGACCCCGGCAACAAAAAAGCCCGCACAAGGCGGGCTTCTTCGTCAGGAGCACGGCTGAATTACTTCAGCTTGGTTTCCTTGTACTCGACATGCTTGCGAGCCTTGGGGTCGAACTTCATGATCGACATCTTCTCGGGCATGGTCTTCTTGTTCTTGCTGGTGGTGTAGAAGTGACCGGTACCGGCCGTGGATTCCAGCTTGATCTTTTCGCGTCCGCCTTTGGTGGCCATGGTGCTGCTCCTTCAGTGATTAGGCTTGGCCACGTGCACGCAGGTCGGCGAGCACGGAGTCGATGCCGTTCTTGTCGATCAGACGCAGGGCAGCGCTGGAAACGCGCAGGCGGACCCAGCGGTTCTCGGACTCGACCCAGAAACGGCGGTATTGCAGGTTCGGCAGGAACCGGCGCTTGGTTTTGTTGTTGGCGTGGGAAACATTGTTTCCGACCATGGGCTTCTTGCCCGTGACTTCACATACGCGTGCCATGAGGACACTTCGCTTTCTGTAAAACGGCGGTCACTGACGTGAGCGCCTCACCTCGCCAGATTTCCTCAAAGGGCAGGGTGGCGGTAACCCATGAAAGCCGGGCGAACCCAGCAAAGCCTGCAATTATAACCAAAACGGGCGAAGGTGCTCAAGTTTTGATCAACCAGGGCCGCGCGCAGCGCCGGCCTCATCGCAGGCACCCGCGGAACCGGCTAGGACGGGCCGCTGGGTGCGCCCCCTTGAGGGGGGATGCGAGCCACACGCAGTGGGCGAGGGGGGCCCTTTATTCCTGCTCCAAAAAGCGTTGCGCGTCCAGTGCCGCCATGCAGCCGGTCCCGGCGCTGGTGATGGCCTGGCGGTAGATGTGGTCCTGCACGTCGCCGGCGGCAAAGACGCCCGGCACGCTGGTCATGGTGGCGAAGCCATGGTCACCGCCGCGGGTGATGATGTAGCCGCCTTCCATGTCGAGCTTGCCGGCAAAGATCTCGGTATTGGGGGCATGGCCGATGGCGATGAAGCAGCCCTTGAGCATCAGGTCTTCCGTGCTGTCGTCCTTGGTGCTCTTGAGACGCACGCCGGTCACGCCGCTGGCGTCGCCCAGCACCTCGTCCAGCGTCTTGAAGGTCTTGAGTTCGATCTTGCCGGCAGCCACCTTTTCCATCATCTTGTCGACCAGGATGGGCTCGGCCTTGAACTTGTCGCGACGGTGGATCAGATAGACCTTGCTGGCGATGTTGGACAGGTACAGCGCCTCTTCCACAGCGGTGTTGCCGCCACCGACCACGCAGCAGACCTGGTCGCGGTAGAAGAAGCCGTCGCAGGTGGCACAGCCCGAGACGCCGCGGCCCATGAAGGCCTGCTCGGACGGCAGGCCCAGGTACTTGGCCGAGGCGCCGGTGGCGATGATGAGCGCGTCGCAGGTGTAGGTGCCGCTGTCGCCCTTGAGGGTGAACGGACGCTTGCTGAAGTCGACCTCGTTGATGTGGTCGAACACGATCTCGGTCTTGAAGCGCTCGGCGTGGGCCTGGAAGCGCTGCATCAGGTCCGGCCCCAGTACGCCGTCCACGTCGGCGGGCCAGTTGTCGACCTCGGTGGTCGTCATGAGCTGGCCGCCCTGGGCCATGCCGGTGATCAGCAGCGGCTGGAGGTTGGCGCGTGCGGCGTAGATGGCGGCGGTGTAGCCCGCCGGGCCGGAGCCGAGAATCAGGACCTTGGCATGCTTGTTCTGTGACATTCTGAAACCTTCGCGATGGGACTGTAGCCACGATTGTATGAACGGACGGGCCGTCCTGCAGGAATCGGGCCGCATACCCCCGGGGGGCAGATGTCATCGGGCGGCCGCGAAGGGGAAAATGCGGCGACGACTGCGTTAAGCTTGGCCTTCCACCTGCCATGACCTACACACTCAACACCCTGAACAACACCGCCCGCAGCGAGGAGGCGCCCACCCGCACCGGCTGGGGCCGTTTCGCCCATGAGCTGGCCTTGATCGCCGGCCTGGTGCTGCTGGCGTTCTGGCTGCTGGCGCTGCTCAGCCACTCGCTGCAGGATGCCGCCTGGTCCACATCGGGCGAGAGCGGCGCCATCCACAACCGCGGTGGTCGCCTGGGGGCCTGGCTGGCGGACGCCGGCTATTACCTGCTCGGTTTCTCGGTCTGGTGGGCCTTCGCGGCCGGCGTGCGGGCCTGGTTGGCCGCGCTGGCGCGCTGGCTGCGCGGCCATGAGTTGATCGCGACACCGGCGGCGCAGGAGGCACCGCACCTGAGCCGTTTCGCCGCCAGCCGCGCCGCCTTCTGGCTAGGGCTGGGCATGTTGTTGTGCGCCAGCGCGGCCATCGAATGGGCGCGCTTCCACAGCTTCGAACCCCGCCTGCCGGGCCATGGTGGCGGGGTGCTGGGGTACTTTGTCGGGCCGCTCAGTGTGCGTTGGCTGGGTTTTACCGGCTCGGCTTTGGTGGCCATTGGCCTGGGCGTGATTGGTTCGGCACTGGTGTTCCGTTTTTCCTGGGGCCATGTCGCGGAGCGCATCGGCGCCTGGATTGATGGCTTCATCGAGGCTCGACGCGAGAAACGTGAGATCGCCGAAGACCTGGCGCTGGGTCAGCAGGCCGCGCGCGAGCGCGAGGAAGTGGTGATGGAGGAGCGCGAGGAGATCGTCGAGCACCACCACGCCCCGGTGCTGATCGAGCCGGTGATCGTGGATGTGCCGCAGAGCACGCGCGTGGCCAAGGAGCGGCAGAAGCCGCTCTTCAGCGAACTGCCGGATTCCAAGCTGCCGCAGGTGGACCTGCTGGATGGCGCCCAGGCACGCCAGGAAACCGTGGCGCCCGAGACGCTGGAGATGACCAGCCGCATGATCGAGAAGAAGCTCAAGGACTTCGGCGTCGATGTGCGCGTGGTACTGGCGCAGCCGGGCCCGGTGATCACGCGTTACGAGATCGAGCCGGCCACCGGCGTGAAGGGCTCGCAGATCGTGGGCCTGGCGAAGGACCTCGCGCGCAGCTTGAGCCTGGTGTCGATCCGTGTGGTGGAAACCATTCCGGGCAAGAACTACATGGCACTCGAGCTGCCCAATGCCAAGCGGCAGTCGATCCGCCTGTCCGAGATTCTGGGTTCCCAGGTCTACAACGAGGCCAAGAGCCTGCTGACCATGGGCCTGGGCAAGGACATCGTGGGCAACCCGGTGGTGGCCGACCTGGCCAAGATGCCGCACGTGCTGGTGGCCGGTACCACCGGCTCCGGCAAGTCGGTCGGCATCAATGCCATGATCCTGTCGCTGCTGTACAAGGCGGAGGCGCGCGACGTTCGCCTGCTGATGATCGACCCCAAGATGCTGGAGATGTCGGTCTACGAAGGCATTCCACATCTGCTGGCGCCGGTAGTCACCGACATGAAGCAGGCCGCGCACGGCCTGAACTGGTGTGTGGCCGAGATGGAGCGGCGCTACAAGCTCATGAGCAAGCTGGGCGTGCGCAACCTGGCTGGCTACAACAACAAGATCGACGAGGCCAAGGCCAAGGAACAGTTCATCTACAACCCCTTCAGCCTCACGCCCGACTCGCCCGAGCCGCTGGAGCGCTTGCCGCACATCGTGGTCGTCATCGACGAGCTGGCCGACCTGATGATGGTGGTGGGCAAGAAGATCGAGGAGCTGATCGCCCGCCTGGCGCAAAAGGCGCGCGCGGCTGGCATCCACCTGATCCTGGCCACCCAGCGTCCGAGCGTGGATGTGATCACCGGCCTGATCAAGGCCAACATCCCCACGCGCATTGCCTTCCAGGTCTCCAGCAAGATCGACAGCCGCACCATCCTCGACCAGATGGGGGCCGAGGCCTTGCTGGGCATGGGCGACATGCTCTACATGGCCAGCGGTACCGGTCTGCCGATCCGCGTGCACGGCGCGTTTGTCAGTGATGACGAGGTGCACCGCGTGGTGAGCTACCTCAAGAGCCAGGGCGAGCCGGATTACATCGAGGGCGTGCTCGAAGGCGGCACGGTCGATGGCGAGGGCGGCCTGGACGGCGAGGGTGGCGCCAGCGGCGAGAAGGACCCGATGTACGACCAGGCGGTGGAGATCGTGCTGAAGAACCGCAAGGCCAGCATCTCGCTCGTGCAGCGCCACCTCAAGATCGGCTACAACCGCGCCGCGCGTTTGGTGGAAGACATGGAGAAGGCCGGCCTGGTCAGTGCCATGAGCAGCAACGGCCAACGCGAAATTCTGGTGCCGGCGCGCGCGGAGTGATGGTCTTGAAGCATTTTTTTGCTACGATTTTGATAGCTGCTGGCGCCCATCCTGCATGGGCCAACGGCCTGGAGAGCCTGGAAAATTTCATGCGCACGGCCGCCAGTGGCCGCGCCGAGTTCACACAGGTGGTGACCACACCCGCGCGCGAGGGTCAGGGCGCGCGCAGCAAGACTTCCAGCGGCAGTTTCGAGTTCGTGCGTCCCAACCGCTTCAAGTTCGTCTACAGGAAACCCTTTGAGCAGAGCATCGTGGCCGATGGCCAGACGCTGTGGCTGTACGACGTGGACCTGAACCAGGTGACCGCACGCAAGCAGTCGCAGGTGCTGGGCAGCACGCCGGCTGCGCTGATCGCCGCCGCGCCCGACCTGCGCGCGCTGCAGGCCGACTTCACGCTTGCGGCTGTACCTGACCAGGACGGCCTACAGTGGGTGGAAGCCCGGCCCAAGGCCAGGGACGGCCAGTTGCAATCCATCCGCGTCGGTTTTCGCGCCACGGCCCCGGGCACCGAGCTGGCGGCGCTCGACATCCTTGATACCTTTGGCCAGCGTTCGCGCCTGAGTTTCAGCCAGGTCGAACTCAATCCGCGCCTGCCGGCGGATACCTTCCAGTTCAAGCCGCCCAAGGGCGTGGACCTGATCCGGCCCTGAGCGGGCGGCTGGCGCCTGAGCTTTACGGCGTTTGCGGCGCGCCCGGGTTGGCGTCGGGTGCGTCGCCCGCTGGGGTCTCGGAGTCCAGCGTATCGGTTGACGGCGTGCCGTGCGTTGCTGCCTTGCGCTGGGCTTTCTCTTCCTTCTTTTTCTTCTTTTCCAGCTCGCGCTGCCGTTTTTCGTACTGGTAATTCGGTTTGGCCACGTGCTTCTCTTGGATGATGTTGATACCGTGCACGATACCCGATTCGTTGCCCGCCGAGGCGAATCTCAGCCCTCGCTGAGGGCCGTGGCGATGAGGTCCAGTTCCACCGGCGCATTCTTGGGCAACTGGTAGACGCCCACCGAGGTGCGTGTGTGCACGCCGGCTTCACCCAGCACCTCATGCAGGAGGTCGGAGGCGCCGTCAGCCACCTCGCTCAGCTGTGTGAAATCGGCGCTGCACTGCACGTACACCGTCATTCGCAGCACGCGTTCGACGGCGTTCAGGCTGCCCAGGCTCTGGCGCAGCAGGGCCAGGGCCCGCATGACACAGATGCCGGCGGCGGTCTGTGCCTGTATCAGAGTGAGTTCCGTGCCGACGCGGCCGGTGAGCACGAGGGATGACCCCACCCGTGGCACCTGGCCGCTGACATAGACCTCGGTCCCATGGTGCACCACCGGGGCGTAGTGGCCGCCGACCTGGATGGCGCCGTCGAAACTGTGCCCGAGCCGGGCAGCGATGGCCTGGAAGCGGCTCTCGCGGGTGTGGTCCATGTTCGTCCCCTAAACTTGCGTCAGTTGCATCCTAGCCTGTCCATGTCCACCGCATCGAGCTCCGCCCCTCATCAACCCTTGGCCGAACGCCTGCGTCCCAAGACGCTGGGCGAGGTCATCGGCCAGCAGCACCTGCTGGGAGAGGGCATGCCGCTGCGCATTGCCTTCGAATCGGGCCAGCCGCACAGCTGCATCCTCTGGGGCCCGCCGGGGGTGGGCAAGACCACCATCGCGCGGCTGATGGCCGATGCCTTCGGTGCGCAGTTCATCACCATCAGCGCCGTGCTGGGCGGCGTGAAGGACATCCGCGAGGCGGTGGAGCAGGCGCAGGTGGCGCTGGGCCAGGGCCGACGCACCATCGTCTTCGTCGACGAGGTGCACCGCTTCAACAAGAGCCAGCAGGACGCGTTTCTGCCGCATGTGGAGAGCGGCCTGTTCACCTTCATCGGCGCCACCACCGAGAACCCCTCGTTCGAGGTGAATTCCGCCTTGCTGTCGCGTGCCGCGGTCTATGTGCTGCAGTCGCTGACGGAAGACGATCTGAAGCAGATTGTGGCCCGGGCGCTTGAGATACAGGCAGTGCCTGCTATTGATAACGTAGCAATCGACCGCCTCATTGCCTACGCCGACGGCGACGCGCGCCGCCTGCTCAACACGCTGGAGACGCTGGCCGTGGCGGCCACACAGCAGAAGCAGGACCCCATCACCGAACCCTGGCTGCTCAAGGTGCTGGGTGAGCGCATGCGCCGCTACGACAAGGGCGGCGAGCAGTTCTACGACACCATCAGCGCGCTGCACAAGTCGGTGCGGGGTTCGGACCCCGATGCCGCGCTCTACTGGTTCGTGCGCATGCTCGATGGCGGCGCCGACCCGCGCTACATGGCGCGCCGGTTCATCCGCATGGCCAGCGAAGACATCGGCCTGGCCGATCCGCGTGCGTTGCGGCTGGCGCTGGACGCGGCGGAGGTGTACGAGCGGCTGGGCTCACCCGAGGGGGAGCTGGCGCTGGCGGAGTGCGTGGTGTACCTTGCGGTGGCGCCCAAGAGCAATGCGGTCTACATGGCCTACAACCAGGCCAAGGCCTTCGTGAAGAAGGATGGCACGAGGCCGGTGCCCATGCACCTGCGCAACGCGCCGACGAAGCTCATGAAAGACCTCGAATACGGCAAGGGTTACCGCTACGCCCATGATGAAGCGGGGGGCTTCGCCGCCGGGGAGCGCTATCTGCCGGACGGCATGGCCGAGCCGGGTTTCTACCGACCGGTGGAGCGCGGGCTGGAGATCAAAATCGCAGAAAAATTGCGTACACTCCGCGCGCTGAACGAAGACCGTCGCAAGACCCAACAATAAGCGAGGCCTGACGCAAGTGGCATGAAGCTTGCGAAAGGCAATCATGGACATCCTTCTCCAACAAATCATCAACGGCCTGGTGCTGGGGAGCATGTACGCGCTGGTGGCTCTGGGCTACACCATGGTGTACGGCATCATCGGTCTCATCAACTTCGCCCATGGCGAGGTGCTGATGGTGGGCGCGCTCACCAGCTGGACCATCATCGGCTGGATGCAGGGCGCCATGCCGGGGGCACCGGGCTGGCTCATCCTGTTGCTGGCGCTGTTGATCGCCTGCGTGGTGGCCGCGGCGCTGAACTACAGCATCGAGAAGATCGCCTACCGGCCGCTGCGCAACGCGCCGCGGCTGGCACCGCTGATCACTGCCATCGGCATGTCCATCCTGCTGCAGACGCTGGCGATGATCATCTGGAAGCCCAACTACAAGTCCTTCCCCACGCTGCTGCCGAGCACGCCCATCCCCATCGGTGGCGCCTCGATCACACCAACGCAGGTGCTGATCCTCGCGCTCACCGCCGTCTGCCTCGCCGGCCTGATGTGGCTGGTGCATGCCACCAAGCTCGGCCGGGCCATGCGTGCCACGGCGGAGAACCCGCGTGTGGCGGCGCTCATGGGCGTGCGGCCGGACCGCGTGATCTCGGCCACCTTCATCATCGGCGCCGTGCTGGCAGCCGTGGCCGGCGTGATGTGGGCAGCCAACTACGGCACGGCCCAGCACACCATGGGTTTCCTGCCGGGGCTCAAGGCCTTCACGGCGGCGGTGTTCGGTGGCATCGGCAACCTGGCCGGCGCGGTGGTGGGCGGCATCCTGCTCGGGCTGATCGAGTCGATTGGCGCCGGCTACATCGGTGACCTCACCGGTGGCGTGTTGGGCAGCCACTATGCCGACATCTTTGCCTTCGTGGTGCTGATCGTCGTGTTGACGCTGCGCCCGTCGGGGTTGCTCGGTGAGAGAGTTGCGGATCGAGCTTGACCATGAAACCACAACAACGCCTCATCGCCATCCTGCTGGCCGCCGTTGGCCTGCTGGTGCTGCCGCTCATCCTGCAGGGCTTCGGCAACGCCTGGGTGCGCATTGCCGACATGGCCCTGCTGTTCGTGCTGCTGGCGCTCGGCCTGAACATCGTGGTGGGTTATGCCGGCCTGCTGGATCTGGGCTACGTGGCCTTCTTCGCCATCGGCGCCTATATGTTCGGCCTCATGGCCTCGCCGCACCTGAGCGACCATTTTCCCATGTTCGCCGCGATGTTCCCGAATGGCCTGCACACGCCGTTGTGGATCGTCATTCCGCTGGCGGCCCTGCTGGCCGGTGTGCTGGGCGTGCTGCTGGGGGCGCCCACGCTGCGCTTGCGCGGTGACTACCTGGCCATCGTGACACTGGGTTTCGGCGAGATCATCCGCGTCTTCATGAACAACCTGGACCATCCGGTCAACATCACCAACGGGCCCAAGGGCCTGGGGCAGATCGATTCCATCAAGTTCTTCGGCTTCGACCTCGGCAAGAAGCTCAACCTGTTCGGCTACGACATCTCGTCGGTCACGCTCTACTACTACCTGTTCCTGGTGCTGGTGGTGGTCAGCGTGGTCATCTGCCACCGGCTGGAACTGTCGCGCATCGGCCGCGCCTGGATGGCGATCCGCGAGGACGAGATCGCCGCCAAGGCCATGGGCATAAACACGCGCAACATGAAGCTGCTGGCCTTCGGCATGGGCGCCACTTTCGGCGGTGTCTCGGGCGCCATGTTCGCCGCTTTCCAGGGCTTCATCTCACCCGAGTCCTTCAGCCTGATGGAGTCGGTGATGATCGTCGCCATGGTGGTGCTGGGCGGCCTGGGGCATCTGCCGGGCGTCATCCTCGGCGCCGTGCTGCTGGCGGCGCTGCCCGAGGTGCTGCGTTATGTGGCCGGCCCGCTGCAGGCCATGACCGACGGCCGGCTCGACGCGTCCATCCTGCGCCAGCTGCTGATCGCACTGGCCATGATCGGCGTCATGCTGCTGCGCCCGCGCGGCCTGTGGCCAGCACCGGAGCATGGCAAGTCGCTGCCGGCCAAGGGGGAGGCGTCATGACGGACGTGCTCCTGAATGTCAGCGGCGTCAGCAAACGCTTCGGCGGCCTGCAGGCGCTGAGCGATGTGGGCCTGCAGATCCAGCGCGGTCAGGTCTATGGCCTGATCGGGCCGAACGGCGCTGGCAAGACCACCTTCTTCAACGTCATCACCGGCCTGTACGCGCCCGACAGCGGCCGTTTCGAACTGGCCGGCCGCCCCTACCAGCCCACGGCCGTGCACGAGGTGGCGCGTACCGGCATTGCGCGCACGTTCCAGAACATCCGCCTGTTTGCCGAGATGAGCGCGCTGGAGAACGTGATGGTCGGCCGCCACATCCGCAGCGGTTCAGGCCTGTTGGGCGCGATCTTCCGCACGTCGGCCTTCCGTGCCGAAGAGGCAGCGATTGCGGCGCGGTCGCGCGAGCTGCTCAGCTATGTTGGCATTCCGCATCTGGCCGACTACAAGGCCCGCACCCTGAGTTATGGCGACCAGCGCCGGCTGGAGATTGCCCGTGCCCTGGCCACCGAGCCGCAGTTGCTGGCGCTGGATGAGCCGGCCGCTGGCATGAATGCCACCGAGAAGGTGCAGTTGCGCGAACTGATCGACCGCATCCGTCAGGACGGACGTACCGTGCTGCTGATCGAGCACGACGTCAAGCTGGTCATGGGCCTGTGCGACCGCGTCACCGTGCTCGACCACGGCAAGCAGATCGCGCAGGGCACGCCCGCCGAGGTGCAGCGCAACGCGCAGGTGATCGAGGCCTACCTGGGGCATGGCAACGGACACGGTGCCACGGCGGCACAGGAGCAAACCGCATGAGTGAGGCAGCAGACAAGCAGGTGTTGCTGCAGGTGCGTGGCCTGAAGGTGGCCTATGGCGGCATCCAGGCCGTCAAGGGCATCGATTTCGAAGTGCGCGCCGGTGAACTGGTGTGCCTGATCGGGTCGAACGGCGCCGGCAAGACCAGCACCATGAAAGCCGTCACCGGTACTCTGCCGTGTGCCGGCGAGGTGCAGTACCTCGGCCGTTCATTGGCCGGGCAGGGTGCCTGGGATCTGGTGCGCCAGGGCCTGGCCATGGTGCCCGAAGGGCGCGGCGTCTTCACGCGCATGAGCATTGCCGAGAACCTGCAGATGGGCGCCTACAGCCGCAACGACCGGGCCGGCATCGCGCAGGACATCGAGCGCATGTACGCCCTGTTCCCGCGCCTGAAGGAGCGCCACACCCAACTGGCCGGCACCTTGTCGGGTGGTGAGCAGCAGATGCTGGCCATGGCGCGCGCCCTCATGAGCACTCCGAAGCTGCTGCTGCTGGACGAGCCGTCCATGGGGCTGTCGCCGGTGATGGTGGACAAGATCTTTGAGGTCATCCGCGATGTGGCGGCGCAGGGCGTCACCATCCTGCTGGTCGAGCAGAACGCCAGCCGCGCGCTGGCCATCGCCGACCGCGGCTACGTCATGGAGTCGGGTCTGCTCACGCTCAGCGGCCCGGCCCAGACCCTGCTGCACGACCCGGCCGTGCGCGCCGCTTACCTGGGCGAATAACGCAGCGCCTTGCTCAGGTTTGCGGTACACCGCGGCGTGCGCGGGCTACGATGCGTGTTCTGTCCATACCCCCAGGAGGATCCATGAAACGCATCACCCTTGCCCTCATCGCCCTCGGTCTGGCCGGCAGCGCGCTGGCGCAGGAAGCCGTGTTCCAGACCAAGACCCTGACGCCGGAGGCGGCGCTCAAGGCCGCGCAGGCGGCGCTGGAGTCTTGCCGCAAGCAAGGTTTTCAGGCAGCGATCGCCGTGACCGACCGCAATGGCCTGGTGCAGGTGCTGCTGCGCGACCGCTATGCCGGCCCGCACACACCCGACATTGCGATCAACAAGGCCTGGACGGCGGCGAGCTTCAAGACCTCGACGCTGGAGTTCGGCAAGGACACCCAGGCCGGCAAGCCGATGAGCGGCATCCGCAACCACCCGCGTGTGATTGCCGCGGGCGGTGGCCTGCCGATCGAGGGTGGCGGCACGCTGGTGGGTGCCATCGGCGTTTCGGGTGGACCCGGCGGCGAGGCCGACGAGTCCTGCGCCAAAGCCGGCATCAAGGCGATTGCCGACAGCCTGGAGCTCTGATCCACTGCGTCAGAAGCTATCAATTCGATAGCTGGTGAAGCAGGATGGAAAAGGGCTGAAGGCCTTAAAGGTTTGAAACCTCAGTCCACCTTGGCGCCCGAGGCCTTCACCACCCGTTCGTAGCGCGCGCGCTCGCGCTGCATGAAGGCGCCGAATTCTTCCGGCGTGCTCGGCACCGGTTCGGCCATCAGCGCGGCGAAGCGGCTCTGGGTTTCCGGTGCTTTCAGCGCCGTGACGAAGGCCTGGTTGAGCTTGGCGATCACATCCTTCGGCGTCGCGGCCGGCGCCACCAGTCCCCACCAGGTGTCGATGGCAAAGCCTTTCAGCGTGTCGGCCATGGGCGGCACCTCGGGCAGGGCCGCTGATCGCTGCAGCGTGGTGACGGCAATCGCCTTGAGCTTGCCGGCGCGGATGTTGGGCGCAGCGGTGGCCAGGTTGTCGATGTTGAAGTCCACCTGGCCGCTGAGCAGCGCGAGCTGCGCCGGGTTGCCGCCGTTGTAGGGGATGTGGACGGCAAAGATGCCGGCCTGCGCCTTGAACATCTCGCCCGCCAGATGGCCGGCGCTGCCATTGCCACCACTGCCGTAGTTGAGCCGGCCTGGGTTGGCCTTGGCATAGGCGATCAGGTCCTTGAGGCTGTCGATGTGCAGCCGTTTGGCGGTCTCGGCATTCATCACCAGCACGTTCGGTACCCGCAGCATCTGCGTGATGGGCGCGAAGTCGGTGGCCGCGTTGTAGGGCATGCGGCTGTAGAGCCAGGGGTTGATGGCATGGGTGGCGGTGGCCGCGATGCCGATGGTCAGGCCGTCCGGCGCTGCCTTGGCCACCGCATCGGCGCCGATGTTGCCGCCGGCGCCGGGCCGGTTCTCGATGATCACCGTGCCCAGCGTGTCCTTCACGCGCTCGGCCAGCGCGCGCGCAGTGATGTCGATCGGGCCGCCCGGTGCGTAGGGGACGACCAGCCGCATCGGGCGCGCAGGCTGGGCGAGGGTGGTGCCGGCCAGCGGGGCCAGGGCGGCGGACAGGACGAGGGCTCTGCGTTTCATCGGGTGTGCTCCTGAGGGGGCGCTGACGCGCCAATCTGTGCTGTGGCTACGGCCGCTGTCATGCAGCTTAACTTGGCCACGCCAAGTTAGCCTGCGCCGCAAACATGAGGCTACGCACCATGTTTGTCCGCTTCGCTGGTGAAGGAATCGGCGTAGAACTCTTCCTCCGGCAAGCCGGCTTGGGCGGTGTAGTCGCGCCGTGCCGAGTCCACCACGATGGGCGCACCGCAGGCGTAGACCTGATGGCCTGACAGGTCGGGGAAGTCCTGTAGCACCGCCCGGTGCACAAAGCCGGTCCGGCCATGCCAATGGTCTTCGGGCAGCGCGTCCGACACCACTGGCACGTAGCTCAGGTTGGGCATCTCCGCGGCCTTCTGCACCACCCAGCCGTGCAGGTAAAGATCAGCCGGCCGGCGACCGCCCCAGTACAGCGTCACCGGGCGTGCGATGCCCTTGTGCTGCATGTGTTCCAGGATGGCCTTGATCGGCGCAAAGCCGGTGCCGGAGGCCAGCAGCACGATGGGCTTGGCGGAATCTTCCCGCAGGAAGAAGCTGCCGAACGGGCCTTCCACGCGCAGGATTTCCTTCTCCTTTATGGCGCCGAACACATGGTCAGTGAACTTGCCGCCTGGCATGTGGCGGATGTGCAGCTCCATCGTGGGGCCAACCGGCGGCGTGGCTTCCCGGGCCGCCGCCAGCGTGTGCGGCGCGTTGGCCATGGAGTAGCTGCGCCGCGCACCGTCGCGCAGGATGAACTCGACATACTGGCCGGCGTGGTAGGCAAAGCTGTCGTTGGCCGGCAACTGCAGGCGCAGCAGCATCACGTCGGCTGATTTCTTTTCCAGCTGGTTGACGCGCACCGGCATCTTGCGGATGGGGAAGGCGCCTTCCTTCGTCACCTGACGCGACTCCAGCACCACGTCGCTCTGCGGCACGGCGCAGCAGGTCAGCACCAGGCCGGCGGCCTCTTCTGCGGCGCTCAGCGCCTTCTCCTGATGCGTGCCGTGCACTACGGTGCCGGAGAGCTTCCTGCACTTGCAGGAGCCGCAGGCGCCGTCCTTGCAGCCATAGGGCAGGCCGACACCCTGACGGATGCCGGCCGCCAGGATGGCCTCGCCGCTGCTGACGCTGAAACTGCGGCCGCTGGGCTGGACGGTGACCTGGAAGGCGTGTTCGCTGCTCGACATCTTTTCGTTATCCTTGAACAAATCTGTACGCAAAGGTTGGAATTTTGCCTTCAAACCAGAATCCTCTTGGCGCCCTGCCGGCGCGCTTTCGCCGCGAACGCGTGCTCATCGTCGGCTGTGGCGATGTCGGACTGCGTGCCGCGCGGCTGTTGCGGCCCCATGTGCGCCTGCTGGCGTTGACGTCCTCGCCCGAGCGCCGGGCCGAGTTGCGCGCGCACGGCCTCACGCCGCTGAGCGGCAACCTCGACCAGCCGGCCACCGTGCGCCGTCTGGGTGGCCTGGCCACGCGCGTGCTGCACCTGGCCCCGCCGCCGGGCGAAGGCTGGGATGATCCGCGCACCCGCGCGCTGACGCAGGCGCTGCGCCGGCGCAGCCTTCCGGCCATGCTGGTGTACGGCTCCACCAGCGGCGTCTATGGCGACTGTGACGGGGCCTGGGTAAACGAAGCCCGCCCGGCGCGCCCGCACACGCCGCGGGCCCAGCGCCGTGTGGCGGCTGAGCAGAGCGTGCGCTTCTATGGCCGCAGCGCCGGTGCAAGCGTCAGCGTGCTGCGCATTCCCGGCATCTACGCACCCGACCGTGAGGGCGGCACGCCGCGCGAGCGTCTACGCAAGGGAACGCCGGTGCTGACGGTCGAGGACGACGTCTACACCAACCACATCCACGCCGATGATCTGGCACGCGCCTGTGTGCTGGCACTGTGGCGCGGTGCGCCGCAGCGCGTCTACAACGTCAACGACGACACGGTGCTGAAGATGGGCGACTACTTCGACCTGGCCGCCGACCTCTACGGCCTGCCGCGCCCGCCGCGCGTGCCGCGCAGCACCGCGCAGGACAAGTTGCCATTGATGCTGCTGAGCTTCATGAGCGAGTCGCGCCGTATGGACAACACGCGGCTCAAGAAAGAATTGCGGGTGGCGCTGCGGTACCCGACGGTGCGGGAGGGACTGCTGGCGACTGGATGAAGAAGCGGCGGGGCTTGGGAGCGTGCCGGTTCGCGAGTGCAAATGCACTGGCTGTTCTAGGGAATGGTGCTCGGGGCCGGAATCGAACCCGCGCACGTAGTGCGCTTCAACAATATCGCCTTCAGGCGTGCCGGTTCGCGAGATCAAACCGGTCGTGTATTCAGAGAGGTGGTGCCCGGGGCCGGAATCGAACCGGCACGCCTTGCGGCGGGGGATTTTGAGTCCCCTGCGTCTACCAATTTCACCACCCGGGCGGGGAGGAAGGCAAGAGTGAAATTATGGCACAGTGTGGGGCATGAAGTACCCGACCATCGAAGACGCCATCGGCAAAACGCCCCTGGTGGCACTGCAGCGCATCGGCGCGGCCGAGAATGCCGCGCGCGGCAATGTGATCCTGGGCAAACTCGAAGGTAACAACCCGGCGGGCTCGGTGAAGGACCGGCCGGCCCTGTCCATGATCAAGCGTGCTGAGGAGCGCGGTGACATCAAGCCGGGTGACACGCTGATCGAAGCCACGTCTGGTAACACCGGCATTGCGCTGGCCATGGCGGCAGCCATCAAGGGCTACCGCATGGTGCTCATCATGCCGGAAGACCTTTCCATCGAACGCGCCCAGACCATGAAGGCTTTCGGTGCCGAGCTGATCCTGACACCCAAGTCGGGCGGTATGGAGTACGCACGCGACCTGGCGGAGCAGATGGAGCACAGCGGCAAGGGCCGCGTGCTGGACCAGTTCGCCAACCCGGACAACCCCCGCATCCATTACGAGACTACCGGCCCCGAGTTGTGGGAGCAGACCGGTGGGCGCATCACGCACTTTGTCAGCGCCATGGGCACCACCGGCACCATCACCGGCGTGTCGCGTTTCCTGAAGGAAAAGAATCCGGATATCAAGATCATCGGCGCGCAGCCCAGCGAGGGCTCGCGCATTCCGGGCATCCGCAAGTGGCCACAGGAGTACCTGCCCAAGATCTACGATCCGAGCACGGTGGATGAACTGGTCTATGTGAGCCAGGACGACGCGGAAGAGATGTGCCGCCGTCTGGCGCGCGAGGAGGGCATCTTCGCCGGCATCTCGGCCGCCGGTGCCTGCTGGGTGGCGCAGCAGATCGCGGCGCGCGAACAGAACGCCACCATCGCCTTCGTGGTGTGCGACCGCGGCGATCGGTATCTGTCCACCGGGGTGTTCCCCGCCTGACACAGGCGCGGCAAGCGCCATGACGCATGCGTACCGTTTCTGCCCGAGCTGTGCGGCACCGCTGGCGTTGACGGTACGGCAGGAAGACGGCGGCGCACGGGAGCGACTGCGTTGCACCGCCTGCGATTTCACCCACTGGAACAACCCGACGCCGGTGCTGGCGGCAGTGATCGAGTACCGGGGGCAGATCCTGCTGGCGCGCAATGCCGCCTGGAGCGGCAAGATGTATGCCCTGATCACCGGCTTCATGGAAGCTGGCGAAACGCCCGAGGAGGGCATCGCGCGTGAAATCCGCGAGGAAACCAGCCTGGAGCCGCAGGAACTTGACCTCATCGGCGTCTATGACTTCCAGCGCATGAACCAGGTCATCATCGCGTTCCACGCGCGCTGCGAAGGTGAGGTGCGCCTTTCGCCCGAGCTGGTGGACTACCGCCTGTTCAGCCCGGCGACGGTCAAGTGCTGGCCTGCCGGCACCGGTTACGCACTGGCCGACTGGCTGCGCGCGCGTGGCCATGCGCCGCAGTTCCTGGACTGGCCCTCGGCCTGAGGGGCCAGCGATACACTCAGGCTCAACGGGGCCGCCGAGCCGCCGGGCATAACGACATAAAGGGGACGCACCGATGACGGGCCTACAGGGATTGGTATTTGCCGAGCAGGAGAACCATCTGCTGGCGCGGGTGCAGGCGGCGGATGACCGCCCGCAACTGGACGAGGCCACGCTGCACGCGCTGCTGCAGCAGGCCGGTTATGGGCTATGGTTCTTGCAGGAGGGTGCGCTGGCCACGCTGGTGGCGCGCTACAACGCGATGCCGGGCGCGTTTGAGCTGACTATCGGCGAGCGACGCGATGCCAGCTTCCTGCTCGACATTGCCAAGGATGCCTCCTGTGCCTGGATCAATGTCGAGCCGGCGCGCGGCGGCAAGCCGCTGGCCTGCGAGGCGGTACGCCAGGCGCTGCAGGAAGCCGGTGTGGTGTTCGGTATCGATGAAGCCGCGCTGTCCCAGGTGTGCGACGTGACTGAGCCCGCCCATCTGCTGGTGGCCAGCGGGACAGCGCCGGTGCATGGCGACGATGCGCAGTTCAAGCTGCTCGTCAACCTGGCGCGTGATCGCGCGCCCAAGGTCAACGCCGAGGGGCTGATCGATTTCCGCGAACATGGTGACATCCCGTCGGTGGAGGTTGGCACGCTCCTGATGCGGCGCATCCCCGCCACGGCCGGTGTGGACGGACGCGACGTGCGTGGCAGCACGCTGGCCGCCACGCCCGGACAGGACCACCCGTTTGCCGACAAGCTGGCGGGGGTGGTGGTGTCGGCTGACGACCCGAACGTACTGGTGGCCACGCTCAAGGGGCAACCGGTGTGCGTCGATCACGGCGTGCTGGTCGAGCAGTTGCTGACGCTGGGCCATGTCGACATGGACTGCGGCAACATCACCTACGATGGTTCGGTGCGGATCGATGGCGACGTGATGTCCGGCATGAAGGTGCATGTGAGCGGGGACATCAGCGTCACCGGCACGGTCGAAGGCGGGGAGCTGGAGGCCGGCGGCAACATCCAGGTCGGCGCCGGCATCATCGCCCACGCCAAAGTGAAGGCGGGGGGCTCGGTATCAGCCCGTTTCGTCGAGAACTCGCAGGTGTCGGCCGGCACGGTGATCGCGATCGACGACATGGCGCTCCAAAGCGACCTGCAGGCGCTCAACCAGATCATGGTCGGCATCAAGTCGCCGCAGCGCGGCCGGCTGGTCGGCGGTTCGGCGCGCAGCATGATGCTGGTGCGCACGCCCTTGCTCGGTGCCGAGTCCAGCGGCGTGACCGCGGTGCAGGTGGGTGTCAACCCGGTACTGGAGGCGCAGCACCACGCGCTGGAGCAGCGCATCGAGAAACAGGGAGCGGACCAGGAGAACCTGAAAAAGGTGGTCAAGCACCTGACCCAGACCGGCGACAAGAACGGCATGTTGCCGCGTGCCAAGGCCTCGTGGCAGCAGGCGCTACAGTCGTGGGCCCGTTCGCTGCAGGAGAAAGAGGAGCTGGAGCAGCAACTGGCGCTGTTCCGTCAGGCGCGGGTCGAGGTCGGCCTGGGCGTGGCGGGTACAGTGGATCTGGTGTTCGGCAAGCAGTCGCGTCGCCTGCAGCGCCCGTATGACGCTGGCGTTTTCTCGATCGATGAGGCTGGGCATGTGGTCTTTACCGGCAAAGGTGCAGCTGCAGTGGTGGTGCACTGAGCGCCGAGCAGAAATTGCTTAAAATTGAAGCAATTGAAGGAATTGAGATGAACATCGACCGAGAACTCGACACCCGTGGCCTGAACTGCCCCCTGCCCATCCTGAAGGCCAAGAAAGCCCTGTCGGAGATGACCAGCGGTCAGACGCTGAAGGTGATTGCCACCGACGCCGGTTCGGTGCGCGACTTTGTGGCGTTCGCCAAGCAGACTGGCAATGACCTGGTGGAGCAGACCACCGAGGGCAAGGACTACATCCACATTCTCAAACGGCGCTGAAGCGCCGGGCGCCAGCCGGATGGTGCGCAGCGTCTCAGATTGACAGCGCCTTCAGGTAGTGGCGGAAGCTTTCGCCCACCTCCGGGTGCGCCAGTGCCAGTTCCACCGTCGCTTCCAGAAAGCCCTCCTTGCTGCCGCAATCGTAGCGCTTGCCGGCATAGGTGTAGGCATAGACGGCCTCATGCTTCAGCAGCCCGGCAATGCCGTCGGTGAGCTGAATTTCGCCCCCGGCACCACGCGGTTGCTGGCGGATCTGCTCGAACACGCCAGGCGTCAGGATGTAGCGACCGGCCACGGCCAGACGTGAGGGCGCCACCTCGGGTGCCGGTTTCTCCACGATGCGCTCGATCTGCAGCAGGTGTTCGCCGGCGGCTGTACCGGCCACGATGCCGTAGCGCCGCACGTGCTCCTGCGGCACCTCCTGCACCGCCAGCACCGACCGGCCCAGGCGCTCGAACACGTCGGCCATCTGCGCCAGCACCGGTTGGCCGCCACGCGGCCCCATCATCAAATCGTCGGCCAGCAGCACGGCAAACGGAGCGCCCTCGGTCAGGTGCTCGGCGCAGAGCACGGCATGACCCAGGCCCAGCGCGCGCGGTTGGCGCACGTAGGAGCACAGCATGTCCTCCGGCTGAACTGAACGCACAATGTTCAGCAGCACCCGCTTGCCAGCCTGTTCCAGTTCGCTTTCCAGCTCGTAGGCGGTATCGAAATGGTCTTCGATGGCGCGCTTGTTCCGCCCGGTCACAAAGACCATGTGGCGGATGCCGGCCGCATAGGCCTCCTCCACCGCATACTGGATCAGCGGCTTGTCGACCACCGGCAGCATCTCCTTCGGCGCCGCCTTGGTGGCGGGCAGGAAGCGCGTGCCGAGGCCGGCCACGGGGAAGACGGCGGTCTTGATCTCGATGCTCATGCCTGACATTCTCCCCCGGTATAGCGTTATTTCAGGCGCTGGAGTTGGTCCTGGATCTTGGCCAGCGTGGCGGTGAAGTCGGCCAGGCGCTTGTTCTCCTGCTCGATCACGGCGGGCGGCGCCTTGGCGACGAAGGCCTCGTTGGACAGCTTGCCACGGGCCTTGGCGATTTCGCCTTCCAGACGCGCGGCTTCCTTGCTCAGGCGCGCTTTCTCGGCCGCCACGTCCACTTCCATGTGCAGACACAGACGAGCTGTGCCGACCACGGCCACGGGCGCGGCCTGGGCGGCGGCCACCCACTCGGCTTCGCCCTTGAACACCTTCACTTCATTCAGCTTGGCCAGGGCCTGCAGCACCGGGGCCCACCGCGTGATGAAGGTGGCCTCAGTGTCATCGCTGGCCAGCGCATACAGCGGCAGGCGCGTGGAGGGCGAGACGTTCATCTCGCCGCGCAGGTTGCGGCAGGCATCGACGAACTGGCGCAGGCGCGCCACCTCGGCCATGGCATTGGCGTCAATGCGCTCGGGCTGGGCCACCGGGTAGGCGGCCACGCTGACCGACTCGCCGGCCCGGCCCGCCACCGGAGCCACCTTCTGCCACAGCTCTTCGGTGATGAAGGGGATCAGCGGGTGCGCCAGACGCAGGATGGTTTCCAGCGTGCGGATCAGGGTGCGGCGGGTGCCGCGCTGCTGCTCGGCAGTGCCGTTGTTGATCTGCACTTTGGCGATTTCCAGATACCAGTCACAGAATTCGTTCCAGACGAAGTCGTAGATGGTGTTGGCCACCACGTCCAGTCGATAGTCGGCGAACCCCTGCGCTACCTGGGCCTCGACCTGCTGCAGCAGCGAGACGATCCAGCGATCGGCTGCGCTGAATTCGAGGTAACCCCCACCGGGCACGCAGGCTCCGGCGGCATGGTCGGCCAGGCCGCAGTCATGGCCTTCGCAGTTCATCAGCACGAAGCGCGTGGCGTTCCAGAGCTTGTTGCAGAAGTTGCGGTAGCCCTCGCAGCGCTTGCTGTCGAAGTTGATGTTGCGCCCCAGCGTGGCCAGCGAAGCAAAGGTGAAGCGCAAGGCGTCGGCACCAAAAGCCGGGATACCGCTGGGGAATTCCTTCTCGGTGTTCTTGCGCACTTGCGGCGCGGTCTCGGGCTTGCGCAGGCCGATCACGCGTTTGTCCAGCAGGGGCGCCAGCGCGATGCCGTCGATCAGGTCCACCGGGTCCAGCACATTGCCTTCGGACTTGCTCATCTTCTGGCCCTGCGCATCGCGCACCAGGCCGTGGATGTAGACGTGCTTGAACGGGACCCGGCCAGTGAAGTGGGTCGTCATCATGATCATGCGCGCGACCCAGAAGAAGATGATGTCGTAGCCGGTGACCAGCACGGTCGAAGGCAGGTAGAGGTCGAAGTCCTCGGTTTGCTCCGGCCAGCCCATGGTGCTGAAGGGCACCAGGGCCGAGGAGTACCAGGTGTCGAGCACGTCCTCGTCGCGCGTCAGCTTTTTGCCGGCGCCAGCCTTCGCCTGTGCTTCCGCTTCGTTGCGGGCGACATAGACCTGGCCTTGCTCGTCGTACCAGGCCGGAATCTGGTGGCCCCACCAGAGCTGGCGCGAGATGCACCAGTCCTGGATGTTGTTCATCCACTGGTTGTAGGTGTTGACCCAGTTCTCGGGCACGAACTTGACTGCGCCGCTATCCACGGCATCGATGGCCTTCTGCGCAATGCTCTTGCCGGTCGGGTCCTTGTCACTGACCTTGCTCATGGCGACGAACCACTGGTCGGTCAGCATGGGCTCGACGATCTGGCCGGTGCGGGTGCAGATCGGCACCATCAGCTTGTGCTTCTTGGTCTCGACCAGCAAGCCCTGTGCTTCCAGGTCTTTCACGATGGCTTTGCGCGCGACGAAGCGGTCCAGGCCGCGGTAGGCCTCGGGGGCGTTGTCGTTGACCGTGGCCTGCAGCGTCAGCACGCAAATCATGTCCAGCTTGTGGCGCTGGCCCACCTGGTAGTCGTTGGGATCGTGCGCAGGCGTGACCTTCACCACGCCGGTGCCGAACTCCTTGTCCACGTACTCGTCGGCAATCACCGGGATCTGGCGGCCCACCAGCGGCAGCGTCACCATCTTGCCGATCAACGCCTGATAGCGCTCATCCTCGGGGTGCACCATCACGGCCACGTCGCCCAGCATGGTCTCGGGGCGGGTGGTGGCCACGACCACGCTGCCCGAGCCATCAGCCAGCGGGTAGCGGATATGCCAGAGCGAGCCGTCCTTCTCCTCGTTCTCCACCTCCAGGTCGGACACGGCGGACTGCAGCACCGGGTCCCAGTTCACCAGGCGCTTGCCGCGGTAGATCAGCCCTTGCTCGTACAGGCGCACGAAAGTCTCGGTCACCACGTTGGACAGTTTCTCGTCCATGGTGAAGTACTCGCGACTCCAGTCCACGCTGTCGCCCATGCGGCGCATCTGGGTGGTGATTGTGTTGCCGCTCTGTTCCTTCCACTCCCAGACGCGCGCCACGAAGTTCTTGCGGCCCAGGTCGTGGCGGCTGATCTTCTGCTCCTGCAGCTGGCGCTCCACCACGATCTGGGTGGCGATGCCGGCGTGGTCCGTGCCCGGTACCCAGACCGTATTGGCGCCCAGCATGCGGTGGTAGCGCGTGAGCGAGTCCATGATGGTCTGGTTGAAGGCGTGGCCCATGTGCAGCGTGCCCGTCACATTGGGCGGCGGCAGCTGGATGGCAAACGACGGCGCGCCGGCTTGCGCCTTGCCCGTGCCGCGGAAGCCGGCCCGGCCATAGCCGCGCTTTTCCCACTCGGGACCCCAGTGCGCCTCAAGGGCGGCCGGTTCAAACGATTTGGACAGGCTGCTCAAGCCCGGTTGCTGGACGGTGTCGGTCATGGAGTTGCGATATAGGTCGGACTGGGAGCCGCCCGGGGCGAAGCGGGCGCCACACACACCCCGGCGCGCGCGGGGTGCAAAAGCCTTGAATTTTATGCGATCACCCCGTATCGGGCGCCCCGCCGGGGCGGGTTCAGTGACCCTCGTGGCGGCGCAGCACCGGCAGGGCGACAGCGGCCAGCGAAGCCAACAGGGCCAGTGCCACGCCGGCCGTGACGATGGCGGCCTGCATGCCCAGTTGCCGCAGCAGCAGACCGGCGACGATGCCCGACAGCGCCGGCAAGACCTGCGAGGTGATGGCGTACATGGACATGATTCGCCCCCGCAGCCGCTCTGGCGCCTGGACCTGGATGCCAGCGACGACCAGGCTGATCACCAGGCCGCCCAGCCCTCCCACACTGGCGAGCAGCAGCGCCGACAGCGCGGGCGCCGAGACGGTGGCCAGCAGTGCAAACAGCAGGCCGGCCACAAGGATGCCCGCCAGAACGACGCGTCCGTGGTGCACGCGCCGGGCCAGCGCCAGCGCCAGCACGCCTCCGGCGATCAGGCTCAGGGCCAGCAGTCCCAGGTAGGCGCCCCGCTGCACTTCCGACAGGCCTAGTTGCTCTCGGGCGAGCCGCGGCAGCAGGATCTGCAGCGGGCCGGTCATGGCGTAGCCGATCACCGCGGCCAGCATGAGCTGGCGCAGCAAGGGGGCACCACCTACGGTGCGAAAACCCTCGGCGATGTCCTGCCAGACCGACTGTGCCGAGGGCTGCGGATTCGCGTGGGTGCGCTGGCCTAGCAGGAGCAACGACGACAGCACAAAGCCCAACGCCGCCACAGCCAGCACCGCAGGCCAGTCGGCCTGGGCGCGGATCAGTCCGATGAGCAACGGCGCAAGCCCGAACCCCAGCAGGACCTGCAGATTGAAGATGATGGTCAGCGGACGCAATTCGACAGGTTGCGCCAACTGCCCCAGGGCCGTGAGCCGCGCCGGCCCGACGAACGACCATGCCAGCCCGCCGCAAAAAGCGCCTGCGAGCACCCATGCCACGCGTGCATCCTGTCCTGCACCCAGCTCAGCCCAGGCCAGGCAGGCCAGCCCGAGCAGGAATAAGGTCTGCGCGCCATGGATCACGCGGCCGGGGGCTAGCCGGTCGCACAGCACGCCGCCAAACCAGCCGAAGACGATGGAGCTGCCGAAAGCCAGCCCGAAGCCCAGGCCGGAGAGCAGGTCCGAGCCTACCGCCTCCTGCAGGTAGAGGATGACCGTGTAGTTGAACATGTGCCCGGCGGTGAAGGCCAGCAGGCACGAGAGCAGGAAAGGAACGTGGCGGCGCATCGGTGACAGCTCAGCGCGCGCTGCCAGGCCAGAGCTGGATCAGCGTGGGCTGCGCGTCCTCGATGTGCCAGGAGGGGAAGCTGGCACTCGACAGGATGACGCGCCCGTCCTGGCCGAACTCCACGTCGCGGGTGAAGGTGGCTTTGCGCGGCAGCGGGAAGAAGCGCCAGGTACCAGTGGCGATGTCCAGGCACTGGGCCGAGTCGGAGTTGGTGCCCGTCACCCAGACCTGATGCCGCGCGCGGTCGACATTGAGCGCGTAGGGCGTGTCACTGCCTTTCGGCACCACTGGCAGCTCGAAGGTGGTGAACTTGCCGTTGGCCGGCTCATAGCGCAGGATGGCGGACTCGTTGAACATCACGATCCATAGGTTGCCGTCGCGGTCACTACGCAGGCGGCGCGGGCCCTTGAGCGGCGTGGGGATCATGGTCACCTGGCCCGTGGCCGGATCGACCGAGGCGATCTCGTCGGTGTGCAGGCGCGCGATCCACACCTTGCCGTCGGGCGTGATGTCGATGCCATAGGGCAGCGGTACCCCGGTGGAGGCGTGATCGACCTTCACCCAGTTGGTGATGGGCAGTCCCCAGCCGATCAGCTTGAAGAAGAAGGGCGTGAGCTTCACCGTCATCCTCTCGCCGAAAGTGCGGAACGGCAGGTCGTAGGTGGTGAACTTCGCGGTCGTGCGGTCGAACATCGCCACCTGGTTGGACAGCGCCAGCGTGAACCAGACGCGGTCCTTGGCGTCGATGCGCACGGTGTGCGGGTAAAAACCGCTGTCCATCTCGTGTGCCTGGAAGCGCTTGGTGACTGGGTCAAACTCGATCAGCCGGCGCTGGTAGGACGGGGTGATGAACACATGCCCGTCCTTCCTCGATTCGGCCAGCGAGTGGATGCCCTGGTAGGTTTCATGCTTTGGGAAGTCGCGCAGGCGCCCGGCCAGCAGGCCGCCGAGCTTGTCGCCCGGCTGCGGCGGGATCTTGTAGACCGTGTAGGCCCCGGTATCCGGGTCCACCTCGTACAGCCGGTCCTGCAGGTTGTCACCCACGTAGACCTTGCCATTGCTGTGCATGAGGAAGTCGTGCATCTGCGAGAAACGGTCGCCTAGCGGCAGTTCTGCAATGCGCGCCGACGCCAGCGTCTGGCGCCAGGGCGTGGCGGCCGGCACCTGCTTCGGGCGGGCGTTGACCTCCTTCCAGTGCTGCTCCAGCACGGCCGGCAGGTCCTTCTGTGCCTGGCTGGACAGGCGCGAGCCGTAGCGCACCATGCGCTTGATGGCGCTATCCCATTCGCTGGCGCTGCGCTCGCCCCGCAGGAAGGACGAGCCTTGCTGGTGGCAGAAGCCGCAGTGCAGCAGAAATTCCTTGCGCAGAGCGGTGTCGGGGATGGCTCGCTCCAGTGTGGCCGTCCAGGCGTTGGAGGGGGCCTGCTCGGCCAGCGCGCGTGGATCGCGTTCCGTCCTGAGCGTGACCAAAGACCTTTTTTCCAGTTCCTTGCCAGAGATACGCAGGTCCTGGTAGCCCGGCTTGCGCAGGCGCAGGGTCCAGGCCCCGCGCACGTCGGGTAGTGTGGTCGCGCCATGCGCGTCGGTAAAGCGCGTGTGTTCGAACAGGGCCTGCTGTGGCCGGCCGGAAGCGGGATAGCCATTGTCGGAATCGTCTACCTTCGCAGGGGCCTCGGGGAGCAGTGTGACCATCACCAGCCCAAGGGGGCGACCATCCTCGCCCCGCACCTGCAGGTCCAGGGCGTGGGCTGAAGCACCCATCATCAGAGCCCAGGCGAGCCAGGCTGTCGTGTAGCGATTCATCGTGAACTCCCTTCGTTCATGGCTTGGCAATCTCCCCCTGCAGACGACGCGTCATCAGGCGGGCGTAGAAGTCGGGCCACAGGCGCGTCAGCCACCACGCGGCATGGGCCGTGAAGCCGTGGCGCAACAGCCGGCGCCGCCGCACGGCCGCCTGCATGATGGCCTGCGCCACCTCGTCCGGGGTGGCCTGGCGGCCGGTCGTCAGGCGCGGCTGCGCCGCGGGTTGTCCGTCGCCGCCCAGGGCAGCGCGGTCAATGCCGGTGTCGATGAAAGCCGGGCAGACCAACAGCACCTCCATCCCGTCACCGGCCACCTCTGCACGCAGGCTGTCGAAAAAGCCGTGCAAGGCGTGCTTGCTCGCGGCGTAGCCGGTTCGGCCGATCAGCGGCGAGAAGCCCGCCACGCTGGAGACGACGACCACCAGCCCGCGCTGCGCGCGCAGGTCCGTCAGCGCCGCCTGGGTGCAATGCACGGCGCCGAAGAAATTCACATCCATCACGCGATGAATGACATCCAGGCGGGTCTCGGCCAGCGCGCTGCGATGGGCGATGCCTGCGTTGTTGACCAGCACATCCACCGGCCCCAGCGCTGCGCGCACGCAGCGCAACGCCGCTTCGCAGGCTGCCGCGTCGGTTACATCGCAGGTCTGGTGATGCACGGCAAGGCCTGCGGCTTGCATCTCGCCCGCCAGACGCTGGAGACCGGTGGCGTCGCGGTCCAGCGCGGCCACCCGGGCGCCTGCTTCGGCAAAGCGCAGGCACAGGCTGCGCCCCAGGCCGCCGGCTGCACCGGTGACCACCACGACCTGGTCGCGAAAGCTGCGCTGGCTCATGCGGAGACCTTGGCCTTGCGCGGGCGGTGGCTCACGGCAGCTGCCCCTGGCGCGCCCTGCGATACAGATCGAAGACCTGGGACGATGTCAGCCGCGGTACATAGCCGAAGACTGTCTTGAGCCGGGTGTTCAACAGCACCGGACGGTAGCGCAGGAAATCCAGCTGCTCGGGGCCGTACTGCGTCAGCCCCAGGGGTTTGAGCAATGCCAGCGCGCCCTTGAGCATCCAGGCCGGCAGTACCAGCCGGCGCTTGCCCAGACGCTGCGCGATCTCGCGCAACGTGAGGGCACCGTCCCCCGCCACGTTGTAGATGCCTGCAGGTCCTTCACCGATGGCGCGGACCATGATCGCCACCACATCCTGGTCCCAGATGAAGACGAAGGGGCTCTCTGCGCCGGCGATGGCCAGCAGGCGAGGTTTCTCGAACAGATCGGTGATCTGGTTGCGCACCGTCTCACCCAGGATGGTGCCGATGCGCAGGACGACCTGCGCCAGTTGGGGGTGTTGCACGCGGTACTCGGCCAGCAGTTCCTCCACCAGACGCTTGTGGTGCGCGTAGGGAAACACCGCGTTGCCACGCACCGGCATGTCCTCGGTCAGCCAGGCGGGGTTGTCGGCGTGGTAGCCATAGGCGGCACCGCTGGACGAGACGACGATGCGGCCAACCCCGTGGCGCACGCAGGCCTGCAGCACGTTGCGCGTGCCGTTGACGTCCACGTCGTATTCCAGCGCGCGGTTGCTTCTCCGGCCGGGGGTGACGATGGCCGCAAGGTGCACCACCGTGTCGATGCGATAGCGGGCGATCAGCTCGCCCAGTTCCTGCGAACGGATGTCGCCGCTGGCGTAGTCGACGCCCGGCAGGGCCTCGGTCGGTGCATGCAGGTCATGGGCCAACACCAGCTCAGGCCGCTGGCCCGCGGGCAGTTCGGACAGCCGCTGGACCACCTGGCGCCCGAGGTAGCCGCCAGCGCCCGTCACCAGCACGCGCTGGCCCGTCATGCCTGCGTCTCCTGCGGAGCGCGACGCTTCCAGTACATCGCCAGCGTCAGCCCGGCCACGATGTGCCAGATGCCCCACCAGGCGGTGACGATGGCCATGCCCCCCAGGCCGTTGAAGAAATTGAAGATCAGGATCAGGCCCAGCCCCGAGTTCTGGATACCCATCTCGAAGGTGATGGCCCGGCGGTCGCGCTCGGGCAGGCGCAGGGCGGCCGACAGGGTGTAGCCGCTCACCAGCGCCAGCAGGTTGTGGATGAAGACCACCAGCAGCACGTACTGGATGTAGTCGAGGAAGTGCCGGAAGTTGGCCGCCAGCGCACCGACGATGAAACCCACCAGCACCAGCATCGAGAGGATCTTCATGGGTTTGCGGATGCGCAGCGCAAAGTCCGGGTAGCGCCGAGCCACCCACATGCCCGCCACGAGGGGAACGCCGAGCAGCAGCACGATGACCTCCAGCATCTCCCACGGACTCATGGCGACCTGGCGCATGAGGCCACTGGTGACCGGATGCAGGGTACCCCAGAAGGTGAAGTTCAGCGGCGTCATGACCAGCGCCACCACCGTGGACAGGGCGCTCACGCTCACCGACAGCGCCGTGTTGCCTCTGGACAGATGAACCAGGAAGTTCGAGATGTGCCCGGCCGGGCAGGATGAAACCAGGATCATGCCCAGCGCGATGCTGGGGACGGGGTTCAGGATCCAGACCAGCACATAGGTCATGGCCGGGAACAGGATGTGATGGCCGATCAGGCCCAGCGCCAGCGCACGCGGTGTACGCAGCGCCGCCTTGAAGTCGTCTACCTTCAGCTCCAGAGCCACCCCGAACATCACCAGCCCCAGCACCGCGTTGAGCAGGGTCAGGGTTTGCGGGTTGAAGCTGAGCTGCACCTGGTCGATGGGTGCCATGGTCTGTCTCCTGTGGTTGGCGATCTGCGTGCGTGGGCGTCGGCCTCTTCTTGGTGGCGGCAACTTTAGGGCAAACTCGCGTTCGCGTCCCGTGTCGTTCGGGACAGGAAACCATCAATTCGGGACACCGCACTGCAACATGACTGTCGAGCACAGTGTCACGGCCCGCTTCAGCCAGGCCATCGTCGAAGCCGCCCAACGGCAGGGAATCGCCCTGCCCGACACGCTGCGTGACGCCTTGTCCGGCCAGGTCCGGGTGCCGATGGCGCAGCAAGATGCGCTGTGGTCGCTCTTTGTCGGTGCCGGCGCGGACCCGTTGGCCGCCTTGCGCCTGGGCGCCGACCTGCAGGCCGGGCACCTGGACATCGTCGGCATGCTGCTGCTGAGTTGCGACACGCTGGGCGACGGGCTGGAGGTACTCTCCGAGTACGCGCCCATCATCGGCGACAACGCGCGCTTTGAGGTGACGCGCGAGGGGCGACGTATCCTGTTGCGCTACCTGCCCGACTATGCGGTGTGCCGCGAACAGCGGGTGGAGGCGGCCTTGGGTTGCGTGCTCAGCCTCGCGCGCTGGATGACCAGCGGCCGCTTCCAGCCGGACGAGGTGTGGTTCGCCCATGCACCTCGGGCCGAGGTGGCTGCCTACGAGGCCTTGCTGGGCTGCGCCGCGCGCTTCGGCCAAGGCGGCAACGGCGTCATGATGGACCCGTCAATGCTCGACTGTGGCCTGATCCAGGCCGGCAGCCAATTGCATGCGCACCTGCGCCTGCTGGCCGACGAGATGCTGGCGTCACTTCAGCAGGGCAGCGTTTCTGCCCGCGTGCAGCAGCTCATCCGGCAGTACCCGCGCTGGGGCAAGGAACGCATTGGCGAGCAACTCGGCATGAGCGGCCGCCACCTCAACCGCAAGCTGGCGGCCGAGGCCATTTCCTTCAAGGGTCTGCGCGAGGTGGTATTGCACGAAATGGCCGTACAGGCGCTCAAGGCAGGCCAGAGCGTGGCATCGGTGAGCGATCGGCTCGGTTTCTCCGACGAGAATGCCTTTGCGCGGGCATTCCGCCGCTGGCGTGGCGAGACGCCGGCGCAGTTCGCGCGTGGCGAACGTTAGGGCCTGTTCGTACTGGTGAACTTGGCGTGAACAGGCCCTGGGGGCTCCTCACGCGGGCAGGCTTTTCGCAGCGTCGATGCACTGCGCCAGCACGTCCCTGGCGCCGATCTGGTTCGCCAGCAGCAGGATCAGCCGGGCGTTGAGCAGCTCCGACTGTTCGCGGCTCAGGCCGGCATGGGCATCCAGCAGCTGTTCGTAGAAGAGGTCGGCATCCTGGAAGTGCAGGGTGGTCTTCATCGTGTACTCCTCAGGATTTCAGGCCCAGGGCCTGTTCGATGGCCTGGATCAGGTCGGCGTCCACGCTCTCACCGGTGGCGGCTAGATACCCGTCTGGCCGTACCACGGCCCAGGCGTGGCCGAACACATGGCAGGTGCCCTGCAGGTGGCCCTGCGGGTCACGCACGTGTTCACGAGCCTGCGGCTGCGTGTCGGGGCCGACCACCTGCACGCAGCGCACCGGCGCCTGGCCAGCCAACTGACGGAGGCGCTGTGCGGCGGCATGGGACATGTCCCCGAACACCAGCACCAGCAGGTCGCCGTCGGCCCACTCGATCAGGTCGTTGACGGCGCCACGGCTGTTGTCGGCCCAGCGGAAGGTCACGTTCTGAACCGACACGCCGCCACTGCGGTCGCAGACGCTGGACTTCGTGTAGTTGTTGGCCATGGCCATGCGCCCGGTGTTGATCAGCGGGCGTGCGAACGGGTACTGGCGCGCCAGGCTGATGGCGGCGTTGCGGAAGGTGCGCTCCATGCCATCGGCCGGCCGCAGGAAACGTGCCGTGCGGTTGGTCACCATCACGTTCTGAGCGGCAGCCTCGTGCCGTTCCTCGTGGTAGCTGTCCAGCAGGCTGGCCGGTGCGCGACCCTTGAGCACGGCCGCCAGCTTCCAGGCCAGGTTATCGGCATCGGCCACGCCGGTGTTGCCGCCGCGCGCGCCGAAGGGGCTGACGATCTTGGCCGTATCGCCCATGAAGTACACGCTGCCGATGCGCAGCCGGTCCAGGCACTGGCTGCGGTAGGCATAGGGGCCGACCCAGACGATCTCCGCCTCGGCCTCCACCTCGGGACCGAACTGCTGGCGCAGCCGCTCGCGCACCACGTCCTCACGGCTCACATATTCGGGGTCCGCGTTGGGCTCCATCTGGTAGTCGATGCGCCAGACGTCGTCGGCCATCAGGTGCTGCCAGACGGCGCGGTTGCCGTTGAAGGGCGCCTCGATCCAGGTGTGACGCTCCTTGGGCGGGTGGTTCTTGAAGCGCACGTCGGCGATGCACCAACGGTCGTCACCGCGGCGCGAAGTCATGGTGGCGCCGGTCCAGCCATGGAACGGCGTGTGCGAACCCGTGGCGTCGATCACATGCTCGGCCTCCAGCGCGTAGCTGCCGGCCGGCGTGTCCACGACCAGCGTGGCGTAGCCCGTGTGCTGCTGGAAACCCGTCACACGCGACTTCCAGCGCAGGTCCACATGGCCCAGGCCGTAGATGCGCTCGACCAGATAACCCTCGATGTAGAACTGCTGGATGTTGATGAAGGGCGGCTGGGCCGAGAGGCCGAAGTTGCTCTGCTGGCGCAGGTCGAAGGAATAGACCTCGTCCTGGCCAGCGAAGGTGCGCCCCACGCTCCACTGGATACCCTTGGCGGCGATGCGTTCGTAGATGCCCAGGCGCTGGAAGATCTCCAGCGACTTCTGCGTGTAGCAGATGCCGCGCGAGGAGGCACCCTTGACGCCCACGGTGTTGTCTTCGTCCAGCAGCACCGCCGGCACGCCCAGCTTGGCCAGGCAGCAGGCCATGGTCAGGCCGGTGATGCCGGCGCCGACGATGACCACGGGGTGGCGCAGCACCTCGCCGCGCTTGAGTTCGGGCGGTTCAACGAACGGGTACTCGGGCAGTTCGTAGCCCGAGCCCTGGGTGAATTCATAGCCGTTGGTGTAGGCGGTGTCGCGCCAGGCGGTGCTCATGCGACACCACCTTTCTGCGTCGCGGCGCGGGCGGCCACCTCCGGCCGGTCGTTCTGCTGCGGCTTGAGCGGCGCGGCCACCTTGCCGGCGGCGCGGTCCTGCCGCCACTGGGCCTTGCGTGTGGTCCATTCGTTCAGGCGGGCATGTGCGGTGGTGCTTTCCTTGAGCATCTGAAATTCGTCGGCGACCTGGGCCGACAGCTCCAGGCGCACGCCATTGGGGTCGAAGAAATAGATGCTCTTGAAAATGTGGTGGTCGGTGACGCCGATCACCTCGACGCCGTGCGCCTGCAGCCGCGCCTTCATGGCTTCCAGCTCCGCCAGCGAGTTGAGCCGGAAGGCGATGTGGTTCACCCACAGCGGCGTGTTGGGACTGGGTGCTGCGGCCTCGTCGTCGCCCAGGTCGAAGAAGGCGATGAAGGAGCCGTCCTGCAGGCGGAAGAAGAAGTGCGTGTAGGGGCAGTACTCGCCGGTGCTGGGTACGTAGTCGCTCTGGATGATGTGGTACAGCGGCAAGCCCAGGATGTCCTCGTAGAAGTGGCGCGTTTCCTCGGCGTCGCGGGCGCGGTAGGCGTAGTGGTGCAGCTGCTGGATCGGGGCCGGCGGCGGCAGGCTGGCCGGTGTCGTGGTGCTCGTCATGTTGTCTCCTCGCGTGTCGATTCACCCATGCGAAACCAGTTTACCGTACCGTAATCCGGGGTGGCCATGGCGGGCGACTGGCGCTGGATTCCGTTAATTGCTGAGAATGACTATCAATAACAGCGATCAATAGACGTCGGCAATTCACTGCATTGAAACTGCCTATTAGACCGATAGCGGCAAGGCCAGTAGTCTGTGCGAGTCTTTGATCCTGTGTGTTCAAGGCAAGTGCGTCAGATCTTCAACTTGATTAGGAGATAACCATGGCAGCTCTCAAAGGCTCCAAGACGGAGCAGTGTCTGAAAGAGGCGTTTGCTGGCGAGTCCCAGGCCAACCGCCGCTACCTGTATTTCGCGAACAAGGCCGACGTGGAAGGCCAGAACGATGTGGCAGCGCTGTTCCGCTCCACTGCGGAAGGTGAGACCGGCCATGCCCACGGCCATCTGGAGTTCCTGGAGCAGTCGGGCGACCCGGCGACCGGCCTGCCCATCGGCTCCACCCGCGACAACCTGAAGTCTGCCGTGGCCGGCGAGACCCATGAGTACACCGACATGTACCCCGGCATGGCCAAGACGGCGCGTGAGGAGGGCTTCGACGAGATCGCCGATTGGTTTGAGACCCTGGCGAAAGCCGAGCGTTCGCACGCCAATCGCTATGCGAAGGCCCTGGCTGAACTCGTTGACTGAGCGGTGACCGCTCTTCGCCACGCCAGCCGGCGTGGCGGTTTTTCAAAGAGGCTTCACCCGGAGGCTTCTTCGTAAAACGCCCAACGACAACGAGACAAAGGACCGACCATGGCACGCGAAGGCAGCTTGGAAGCGCCCACCCGGCACCCGATCGACTGGAAAAATCCCGCGTTCTACGACGAGGCGGCGACCTTCAAGGAGTTGGCGCGCATCTTCGACATCTGCCATGGCTGCCGCCGCTGCGTGAGCCTGTGCGGCTCCTTCCCCACCTTGTTTGACCTGGTGGACGAGAGCGAGACCATGGAGGTCGACGGTGTCAAGAAAGAGGACTACTGGAAGGTGGTCGACCAGTGCTACCTGTGCGACCTGTGCTACCTCACCAAGTGCCCCTACGTGCCGCCGCACGAATGGAACCTGGACTTCCCGCACACCATGCTGCGCGCCAAGGCCATCAAGTTCAAGAAGGGTGAGGTCGGCACCGGCGAAAAGTTCCTCGCCTCCACCGATGTGCACGGCTCCTTTGCCGGCATTCCCATCGTGGTGCAGGCGGTCAATGCGGTGAACAAGACCAAGGTCGCGCGCGGTGCCATGGAGAACCTGCTGGGTGTGGACAAGGATGCCTGGTTGCCGGCACTGGCGACAAGGAAGTTCCGCTCCGGCGCGGCCGACAGCCAGCCTTGGCCCGTGAAGGACGGCGAGAAGACGCCGGGCAAGGTGGCGATCTTCGCCACCTGCTACGTCAACTACAACGAGCCCGGCATCGGCCACGACCTGCTCAAGATCCTCGACCACAACGAGATTCCTTATGTGATCGTTGAGAAGGAAAAGTGCTGCGGCATGCCCAAGCTGGAGCTGGGTGACCTGGAGGCTGTCGACGCCAGCAAGCAGGCCAACATCCCCGTGCTGCACAAGTACGCCGCGGAGGGCTATGCCATCCTGAGCGCGGTGCCGAGCTGCACGCTGATGTTCAAGCAGGAGATCCCGCTCATGTACCCCGAGGACAAGGCGGTACAGGAGGTCAAGGAGGCCATGTGGGATCCGTTCGAGTACCTGATGGCGCGCAAGCGCGACGGTCTGCTCAAGACCGAGTTTCCGCAGGCTTTGGGCAATGTCAGCTACCAGATCCCCTGCCATGGCCGGGTGCAGAACATCGGCAAGAAGACCGAGGAGATGCTCAAGATGGTGCCGGACACCACCATCAACACCATTGAACGCTGCTCCGGCCACGCCGGCACCTTTGGCGTCAAGAAGGCTTACCACCAGCAGGCCATGAAGATCGGCAAGCCGGTGTTCAAGGCCATGGCCACCATGAAGGACGGCGCGAAGCCGGACTACATCAGTTCCGATTGCCCGCTGGGTGGTCACCACATTGCACAAGGATTCGAGGTCAACGATCTGGGGGCACCGGAGTTGAAGCACCCACTCACGCTCGTGCGCATGGCCTATGGATTAAGGTAAACGAAATTGCGGGACAGATCTTCAGCTCTGTCCCCAACTGACTGGAACACTCACTATGCAACTCACCGGCAAGATCACCCCCGACAGCCTCATGACGCTGGAGGCTTACAGCAAATGGCGCAAGGAGCACAAGGGCGAGATCGTGACGCACCGCAAGTTGCGCACGGTGCACCTGGGCGAACACATCAGCGTGCAGTTCGAATCCGAACTGACCATGCGTTACCAGATCCAGGAGATGTTGCGCATCGAGAAAATCTTCGAGGAAGAGGGTATCCAGGACGAGATCAACGCCTACGCGCCGCTGGTGCCGGATGGCACGAACTGGAAGGCGACGATGATGATCGAGTATCCCGACATCAACGAACGCAAGCGCGAACTGGCCCGCCTGATCGGCGTCGAGGACCGCATGTTCGTCGAGGTCGAAGGCTATGAACGCGTCTACGCCATCGCCGACGAGGACCTGGACCGCGAGAACGACGAGAAGACCTCGGCCGTGCACTTCCTGCGCTTCGAGTTCACGCCCGCCATGCGCGCGGCCGTCAAGGCCGGGGCCGGCGTCAAGCTCGGCTGTGACCACACCCACTATCCGGCCCATGTGGCCATCGGGGCCGAGACGCTGGCGTCGCTGGCGGGCGATCTGAGCTGAGCCGCGTCAGGCAGCTGCGCCGACCTGGTACTGCTCCCACGTGCGCCATTCGGGGCCTGGAGGCGCCGTCAGCACCAGTGGCCGGGCGTCCACAGGGTGCGCCAGCGTCAGGCGTGTGGCATGCAGCCACAGCCGCTGCACACCCAGCAGGCCGGCCACCGTGCGATTCAGCGGGCCCTTGCCATGCGTGGCGTCGCCGATGATCGGATGCGCGATGTGCTTCAGGTGCCGGCGCAGCTGATGCCGTCGCCCCGTGAGTGGTTGCAGGTCCACCAACGCGCAGCGCGTGGTGGAGAAATCGCCATAGGGGATGGGCAACTCGTAATGAGTCAGCGTGCGGCAGCGTGTCTGCGCGGCTTGCATTTCCGCGCGCCCCGGGCGCGCGTCGTCCTCCAGCCGTTTGAGCGGGTGATCGATCAGGCCGTCCGGCGGTGGCCAGCCGCGCACCACGGCCAGGTAGGTTTTCTGTACGGCGTCCGTTGCCTCGAAGGCCTGGCCCATGCTGCGGGCGGTGTCGGCATCGAGCGCGAACAGCAGCACGCCACTGGTGCCCTTGTCGAGCCGGTGCGCCGGCCAGACCGGGCGGCCAAGCTGGTCGCGCAGCAGTTGCAGGGCGAATTGCGTCTCTCCGGCATCCAGGCCGGTGCGGTGCACCAGCAGGCCCGGCGGCTTGTCCACGGCCACGAGATAATCGTCCTGATACAGGATACGCAACATGCTTTTCTTACTCTCACCCGCCAAATCCCTGGACTATGACACGCCGGCCGGCGACGTGCCGCACACGCAGCCGCTCTTCACCCCGCAGTCGGCCGAGCTGATCGAGATCCTGCGCGGCTACTCGCCGCAGGGCATTGCCGAACTGATGGACCTGAGCGACCAGCTTGCCGGCCTCAACGTCGCGCGCTACCAGGCCTGGAGTCCCAAGTTCACCGCCAGGAACTCCAAGCAGGCCGTGCTGGCCTTCAACGGCGACGTGTACGAGGGACTGGACGCCAAGACGCTCAAGGCGGACGATCTGGCCTGGGCACAGGAGCATGTCTGCATCTTGAGCGGCCTGTATGGCGTGCTGCGGCCGCTGGACTGGATGCAGCCCTACCGGCTGGAGATGGGCACGACGTTGGAGAACCCCAAGGGCCGCAACCTTTACAAGTTCTGGGGCAGCCAGATTGCGGATTACCTGAACGAACGCCTGCAGGCCGACAAGACCCCGGTGGTGGTCAACCTCGCTTCGCAGGAGTACTTCAAGGCCGTGGACCAGAAGGTTTTGAAGGCGCGCGTGATCGAATGCGTGTTCGAAGACTTCAAGGGCGGCAAGTACAAGGTGATCAGCTTCCTGGCCAAGCGTGCGCGCGGCCTGATGGCGCGCTACGCCGCCACCAAGCGGGTCAACACACCGAAGCAACTGGAGAAGTTCAACCTGGAAGGCTACGCCTTCGACGCGGCGGCCTCGGAACCGGATCGTCTCGTGTTCCGTCGCAAGGTGCAGGCATGAGCACGCCCGAGAACTCCGCGCTCGGCAAGGCGGTTGCCTACGTCGACCAGTACGACCCGAGCCTGCTGTACCCGATTGCGCGCGGGCCCAAGCGGCAGGAGATTGATGTGCCGGCCACGCTGCCCTTCATGGGCGCCGACCTCTGGACGGCCTACGAGTTGAGCTGGCTCAATGCGCGCGGCCGGCCGCAGGTCGCGCTGGCGCACATCACCGTGCCCTGCGAGACACCCAACATCATCGAGAGCAAGTCCTTCAAGCTCTACCTCAACAGCTACAACAACACGATATTCAACGACACGGCCGAGGTGCAGGCCCGGCTGCGTGCCGACCTCAGCGAAGCCGCCTGGCGCGGCGCCGAAAAAGGCGGCACGGTGGGCGTGCAGCTGATTGCACCCGAGCTGTTCGACCAGCAGCCCATCCACGAGCTGGACGGCGTCAATCTCGACCGGCTGGACATCGAGTGCACGCAGTACACGCCCGCGCCGGAGCTGTTGACGGCCGCCTTTGACGAGCAGCCCGTGAGCGAGGTGCTGACCAGCAACCTGCTCAAGAGCAACTGCCTGGTGACCGGCCAGCCCGACTGGGCCAGCGTGCAGATCAGCTACAGCGGCCCGCAGATCGACCAAGGGCGGCTGCTGCAATACCTGGTGAGTTTCCGCAACCACAACGAGTTCCACGAGCAGTGCGTCGAGCGCATCTACATGGACCTGTGGACGCGCTGCAAGCCGACCAAGCTGTCGGTCTACGCGCGCTACACGCGCCGCGGCGGGCTGGACATCAGCCCCTGGCGCACCAGCCACCCGCAGGCGCTGCCGGCCAACGTCCGCACGGCGCGTCAATAGGCAACAGGTCGGGCGATCCGTTGCCCGGCGCGCGTCCTGCCGGCTGGCCCGCCGGACCTCAGTGCCGGAAGACGACCGCCTCCAGCTTCAGGCCGAGAATCTTTTTCGCCGCGGCGTCGGCCTGGGCACGGGTCGCAAAGGGGCCGACCCGCACCCGGGTCAGCTCGCCCTTGCGGGTCGTCACGCTGTCGGACAGCGCGGGCAGGCCGGCGTTCTCCAG
>Ga0114986_1000008_pt1 | contig 51124 bp, 32 predicted proteins | sample Shrwel1BS1Day17_FD_96988 | JGI IMG/M metagenome (GOLD analysis project Ga0114986, IMG submission 96988) | Subsurface microbial communities from deep shales in Ohio, USA - Utica-3 well 1 S-1-Day17 | ecosystem: Environmental > Aquatic > Deep subsurface > Shale gas/oil reservoir > Produced... | reverse complement strand
CTCCCAGACCCCCCTTCAGACAGGGATGGCGCGATGTTTCATGTGAAACACCGCGCCATCAGGGATGGGGAGGAGAGGCCCCCTAGAAATTGTACTGGGTCGAAAACTGCACCCGCTGCAAATTGCCGCTGCGCCCGTCTTCCAGCGTGCGCGATGCATACATCACCTCGATCCCCACATTGAGCGGCGGGATCGGGGTCCAGATCAGGTTGGCGAACGCGTTCCAGCTTTCGTCGGTCACCTGATTGGTGGTGAGCCGCACCGGATTGTCCGCCTTGAAGTATGACCCCGCGATGTTGGAGCGCAGATTGTCCGCCCAGACATGGCGGTAGGCGGCAAAGCCCGACCATGTGAAGATCGGGTCGAGCGTCCCGTCCAGCTTGATCGCGGCATCATTGACGATGTTGAGGCCGATATAGCGCCCGAGCCCATCGCCCGCCGTCGCCATGAACCTCAGGTCGTCCTTGGCCCCGACCATGAGCTTGCCCGAAAGGCTGAGGCCATAGCCCCACGCGGCATCGTCCACGCCCATCAGATCGTCGGTCGAAACATGCAACTGCCGCACGATCCCGGCGGCAGTGAAGCTGCCCCACTCGCCGCTCCAGTTGTAGCGGCCGACGATGTCGGGGATCTGGTCGTCGCCCGGGGTGACCATCACCCCGTTCTGTGCGGTGACGACAGTTTCGGGTTGTTCTACAGCGAGTTGCAGTCCGCCCTTGGTATAGCGAATCAGCGGCTGGCGATCGAACACCGTGCCCGGCGTCACCCCGATGAAATCGAGCGAATCCGGCAGGGCGCCCACGTTCTGGAAGGTCGACCAGCCCTGTCCGAAGGTCCAGTTGTCGTAGTTGATGAGCGCATGGCGGATGCGGGGGGTGAAGCTGTTGGTGACGCGTTCATTGCCGCCTTCGGTGACATTGAAATCCAGCTCGATCAGGCTGGAAAGCTTGTGATCGGTGCCGACATCGGTCTCGGTCTTGAACAGGAACCGCGTCTGGCGGGCGGAGAAATCGGTGTCGAACCCGCTCGCTCGGCCGCCCACCGGGATCGATGAGGGAAACAGGAAATCGCGCAGGATCGAATTGCCCGCCAACTGCCCGCCGTTGGTGCGCTGGCTGACCGCGTCGAGCTTGACATAGCCGCCATAGGTGACGCGGGTCTTGCCCATCCGGAAGCCCTCGCCTTGCGGAATCGCGAAGTCGATGAGCTTGTCGGACATTTCCGCCTGACGGTTTGCGAGCGAGCGGGTCGCCTCCTCGGTCGCCTCGGCCTGCTGGCGCATCGCCTGCTGTTCGGCCCGGATGACGCCGGTCTCGGCGCGGATGGCTTGCAAGGCGCTGGCTTGCTGCGCCTGCGCGCCGGCATCGGCATCCATGCGCGCGATCAGCCCCTCGACCAGCTTTTCGAGCCGGTCGAGCCGTGCATCGACGCTCTGGTCCTGCGCCAGCGCGGGGCTTGCACCGAGCACGCTCGCCGCCAGCAGCGCCGCCCGGAAGGACCGGGCCACCCCCGATTGAACCATGTGACTCTCCCATCCTCTTCTTATCGCTCCCAGAATGCGCGCAAGCAGGGAGGGCGGACAGTTAGCGGATGGTCGTAAGACCTTTGTCTGATGGGGCGGCGAGTGTAGCCTGATGTAGAAGAAGGCCGAGAATTAGGGAGAGTCGAGATGATCCACGCCGTAGAGCGGCCCCAGGCCCAGACGCCCACGCACTGCACCGCCGAACAGTATGAAGCGATGTACCGCGCCTCGGTGGAGACGCCCGACGCCTTCTGGCTGGAGCAGGCGCATCGGCTGGACTGGGTCAAGGCGCCCACGATCGGCGGGGACTGGGCCTACGATCCGGTCGCGATCAAGTGGTTCGAGGATGGCCAGCTCAACCTGTGCTACAATGCGGTTGACCGGCATCTGGCGACCCACGCGAACAAGACCGCGCTGATCTTCGAGCCCGACGATCCGGCGAACGAAAGCCGCAGCCTGACCTATGGCGAACTCCACCGCGAAGTGGTGCGCATGGCCAATGCCCTGAAGGCGCTCGGCGTGGCGCGCGGCGACCGGGTGACGATCTACATGCCGATGATCCTCGAAGGCGTGGTCGCGATGCTCGCCTGCGCAAGGCTGGGTGCGGTGCATTCGGTGGTCTTCGGAGGCTTCTCGCCCGAGGCTCTGGCCGGCCGGATTGAGGATTGCGGCAGCCGCTTCGTGATCACTGCGGACGAGGGCCTGCGCGGCGGCAAGCACGTGCCGCTCAAGGCCAATGTCGATGCCGCGCTGAACCTCGCCGCCCACGCCACGCCGGTCGACGGCGTGCTGGTGATTCGCCACACCGGCGGCGCGATCGACATGACGGAAGGCCGCGATCACTGGCTCGAAGCCCTCGCCAGCGATGCGGATTGCCCGTGCGAGGTGATGAACGCGGAAGACCCGCTGTTCATCCTTTACACGAGCGGTTCTACCGGCAAGCCCAAGGGCGTGCTCCACACCACCGGCGGCTACGGCGTGTGGACCGCGACGACCTTCCACTACATCTTCGATTACCAGCCCGGCGAAGTGTTCTGGTGCACCGCCGATATCGGCTGGGTGACGGGGCACAGCTATGTCGTTTACGGCCCGCTGTTCAATGCGGCGACCGCCGTGGTGTTCGAAGGCGTGCCCAACTACCCCGATCACGGGCGATTCTGGGACGTGGTGGACAAGCATCAGGTCAACATCATCTACACCGCCCCCACCGCGATCCGCGCCCTGATGCGCGAGGGCGATCATCATGTGACGAGCCGCAGCCGCGCCTCGCTTCGCCTGCTCGGCTCGGTCGGCGAGCCGATCAACCCCGAAGCGTGGCGCTGGTATTTCGATGTGGTGGGAGAGGGACGCTGCCCGATCATCGACACCTGGTGGCAGACGGAAACCGGCGGCTGCATGATCACCACGCTGCCCGGCGCGCACGACATGAAGCCGGGGAGCGCAGGCCTCCCGTTCTTCGGCATCCGTCCGCAGCTGGTCGACAACGAGGGCGGAGCGCTGGAGGGCGCCGCCGAGGGCAACCTGTGCATCACGCACTCCTGGCCCGGTCAGGCGCGCACCGTCTACGGCGATCACGACCGCTTCGTGCAGACCTACTTCAGCACCTATGCTGGCAAGTATTTTACCGGCGACGGCTGCAAGCGCGATGCGGACGGATATTACTGGATCACCGGACGGGTCGACGATGTCATCAATGTCTCGGGCCACCGCATGGGCACCGCAGAGGTCGAGAGCGCGCTGGTGCTCCACCCCAAGGTCGCAGAGAGCGCGGTGGTCGGATACCCGCACGACATCAAGGGGCAGGGCATCTATTGCTACGTCACGCTCAATGCTGGCGAGGAGGGCAGCGATGCGCTGCTCGCCGAACTGAAGGCGCATGTGCGCAAGGAAATCGGCCCGATTGCCACGCCCGATGTGATCCACTTCACCGACGGCCTGCCCAAGACCCGCTCGGGCAAGATCATGCGCCGCATTCTGCGCAAGATCGCCGAGAACGAGTTCGGTTCGCTGGGCGATACCTCGACCCTCGCCGACCCCTCGCTGGTCGAGCGGCTGATCGAGGGCAGGCAGAACCGCTGAGGCGCGCATGATCAGCCGTATTGTCATCGCCGATGATCACCCGCTGTTCCGCAGCGCGCTTGCCCATGCGGTGGGCAGGGTGTGGCCCGAAGCGACCATCATTGAAGCCAGTTCCGCTGCCGAAGCGCGCGCGGCGCTGGCCGATGGCGGCGCGGAGACGCTGCTGCTCGATCTGCACATGGCGGATTCCTCGGGCCTGTCGGTGCTGATGGACCTGCGGCAGGATTACCCTGCGCTCCCCATCGTGATCGTCTCGGCCTCGGAGGAGTCGCGCGTCGCGGCGGCGGCGGCGCAATTGGGCGCGGCGGGGTTCATCCCGAAGTCCGCGAGCCTCGATGCCATCCGCGAGGGGCTTGCTGCGGTCCGCGATGGCGATGTGTGGTTCCCGCAAGACGGCGCAGCGGGCGCGGACGATGATCTTGCCCGCATTGCCAGCCTCACGCCCGCGCAGCGCCGCATTCTCGCCGGCATCCGGCAAGGGCTGCTGAACAAGCAGATCGCCTATGAACTCGCCATCTCCGAGGCGACGGTGAAGGCGCACATCACCGCGATCCTGAGGAAGCTCGGCGTCGGCAGCCGCACGCAGGCGGTGCTGCTCGCCGCCAAGCTCGACGTCGATCAGCCGGTGGCGGACCCCGCAAGGGCCTGAGCCCCGGCCTCACGCCCCTGTGCCAGCGCGGTCGCGATGAGCGCGCGCAGGGCTGCGGGCGGCGCGGGTTTGAGCAACCGGTTGGCTCCCATCCGGGCGGCAGCCGCCTCGGTTTCCTCCGACGCCTCGGCGGTCAGCAGAATGGCGGGCGGGCGAGTGCCCCAGCCTTCGCACAGCGCCGCGAAGGCGGCATCGCCGCGCTCGGCATCGTCGAGCCGGTAGTCCATGATCGCCACATCGGGCGAGTGCGGCATGGCGGCGCGGGCTTCGGCAAGGCTGGCGGCGGTCGTCACGGTCAGCCCCCAGCGGGTCAGCAGCGCGGCGGTGGCGGCGAGGGCGGCGGGCTCGTTGTCGACCACCAGCACCCGCGCATTGCCCAGCCCTCCGGTGCTGCGCGCCGGGACAATTCGCAACTGAGCGGTGGCCTCGCGGCGCAACACCGGCATGGCCAACGCAAAGCGGCTGCCGTGGCCGGGGCGCGAGGTGGTTTCGACCTCGACTTCGAGCAGCCGCGCCGCCCGCCGCACGATGGCAAGGCCCAATCCCAACCCCTCGCGGTCGGTCGAAGCGCCGCGCTCGAACTCGCCGAAGATGCGCTCGATATCCTCGGGCGCGATCCCCCGGCCCGTGTCGTGGATGCAGATCACCGCGTTCTCGCCGCGCCGCCGCACCCCGATCAGCACGCCGCCTTCGGCGGTGTAGCGCACGGCATTGCTGAGGAGGTTTCGCAGCACGGCAGTGAGCAGCGCGCGGTCGGCCATGACCCACACGTTCGTGCGGGCACGCTTCAGGCGGAGCCCATTGGCCTGCGCCTGAAGGGTAAATTCGCGTGCGACATCCTCGAACAGCTGGTCCAAAGCAACGGGCTCGGGTGCCGGCACAACCCCGCCGCTGTCCAGCTTCGATATCTCCAGCAAGACCCGGATCAGCCGGTCGGCGGCGACGATCGAGCCATCGAGATCAGCGACCAGCCGCTCCAGCCCTGCCACCTCCTCGCCCAGTGCCGAAGCAAACAGGCGTGCAGCGTTCAGGGGCTGGATCAGATCATGGCTCGCCGCTGCAAGAAAGCGGGTCTTGGACTGCGTCGCCTGCGCCAGCAGGGCATTGGCCTCGGACAGCTGCCGGGTGCGCTCGGCGACCTTGTCCTCCAGCGCCTGTTCCGCGCGGCGATCGAGCGTGATGTCGGTATAGGATGTGGTGTAGCCACCCCCCGGCGTTGGCGCACCAACGATGCGCAGCACGCGGCCATCGTGCTGCACACGCTCGATCCGGTGCTCCGTCCCGGCGCGCATATAGGCGAGGCGGCGTTCGACCTGCTCTTCGATCTCGGCCTCTGACAGGTGCCCGCGCGCGAGGTTGAAGCGGATCAGCTCGGCAATCGGAGTGCCGACAGTGACGAGCCCGTCGGGGAGGTCGAAGAGCTGTTGATAGCGGCTGTTCCACGCCACCAATTGCATCTCGCCATCGACCAGCGCGACGCCCTGATCGATGCTCTCGATCGCGGTCTGGAGCAGGTCGGCGGAGAAATTGAGGCGGCGCTGTGTCTCGTCGAACATGGCGACGACTTCGGGCAGGGGAATGGGATCGCCTCCCGCCCATGATCCCACCAGCATGCGGGCGGAAGATGTGCCGATCACGCCGGAAATGACCCGCTCCGCCAGCTCCAGCACCGCCGCGCCGGCCGGATCGCCATTGCGCATCTGCAGCGGGGCCAGCGCTGCATCGGCCCGCTCGCGCCCGACGAACTGGGCGAGCAGCGCGCGCACATCGCCCACGCGCTTGGAGGTGGCGAGGCGGGGCAGCTCTCCGGGCATGGGCGTGCCCACGAAAGCGGCGGCCTGCGCGGAATCGAGCAGCGAGGGGCGGACAAGGGCCGAGACCAGCCAGTAGAGTGCGGTATTGACCCCGAGGCTCAACACCACGCCCGAAACCAGTGGATCGGGGTGGATGCTGACCGGCGGGGGCGTGCCGCTGGCGGCAGGCACGATCAGCAGCGCCAGCCACAGGGCAAAGCCGCTGGCAAGGCCCGCCAGCATGCCTGCGCGGTTACCGTGCTGGCTCACCATCCCCAGTACCAGCCCCGGTGCGAATTGCGCGGCGGCGGCAAAGGCCAGCGTGCCCATGCCGGCGAGGTCGGTGATCCCGGCAAAGCCGCGGTAGAAGGCATAGGCCGCTCCCAGCAGGGCGGCGATCACCACGCGGCGGATCAGCAGCAGGCGTGCAGGCATGCGGCTACGGTCGCCCCGACCGGCCAGCGCGCGGCGCAGCAGCAGCGGAGCGACAAGGTCGTTGGTGATCATGATCGACAACGCCACGCAGGCGACCACGATCATCCCGGTGGCTGCCGAAAATCCACCGAGAAACACCAGCACCGCCAGCCATGGCGCGCCGCTCGCCAGCGGCAGCGCGAGCACCATGGTGTCGGGATCTGTGCCCGCCGGCAGCACCGCGAGGCCTGCCAGCACGATCGGCACGATCACAGCGGCAGTCAGCGCAAGGTAGGCCGGCAGCACCCATCGCATCGCCGGGGTGGCACGCTCTCCCGGGGCTTCGATGAAGGTCATGTGGAACTGGCGCGGCAGGCACAGGATCGCCGCCGCTGCGATGGCGGTGAGTACCATGAAGCGCGCATCAAACTGGCCTGGCGCAAGCAGCGCGGGGGGCGTTGACGGGGCGGGAGCATTTTCTGACGCCAACAGCACGGCGACCGCCAGCGTGCCCACGGCGAGCAGGGCGGCAAGCTTGACCACCGCCTCCAACGCGATGGTCAGCACCAGCCCGGCATTGTCGCCTGCCCGGTCCGCCCGGCGCGAGCCGAACAGGATCGCGAACAGGCCCATCAGTGCCGCGACAATCAGCACCAGCTCGTCCGCGGCCACCTGCATGCGCAGATCGGGGGCCATCAGCAGCAGCGTAGTCCCCACCGCATCCAGCTGGAGCGCCATGTAAGGGAGAGTCCCGCAGGTCGCGATTACTGTGACCAGCGCGGCGAGCGATGCGCTCTTGCCGTAACGGGCCGACAGGAAATCGGCGATCGAGGTCGAATGCTGCGCCTTGGCCTGAGCAAGGATCTTGCGCACCAGCCCGAAGCCCAATGTGAAGACGAGGATCGGGCCAAGATAGATCGGCAGGTAATTAAGCCCCGCGGTCGCCGCCGTTCCGACCCCGCCGAAGAAGGTCCAGCTGGAACAATAGACGGCAAGGCTGAGGCCATAGATGCTTCCCGCATGCCGCTTCAGCCAGCCTTCGCCCGAGGCTCGGCGATCCCGCCACGCGGCGAGCCAGAACAGCGCACCCAGATAGAGTGTGGCGGCAGCCAGCGCCGCGCCGAGCATCATGACCCCGTCCTCTCCCTCCGCACCAAAGGTATCGCAAGCCCGCGCCTATGCAAAGGGGCGGCACCCTTGCGGATGCCGCCCCTCCTTGCGACCCTTGCGGGCTAACTCACTCGTCGATGTTGCGGCGGAAGGTTTCGGGCAGGAACAGCAGCCCCGCAATCACGGTCAGCACGCAGATGATGATCGGATACCACAGCCCGTAGTAGATATCCCCGGTCGCCGCGACCATCGCGAAGGCAGTGGTCGGCAGGAAGCCGCCGAACCAGCCGTTGCCGATGTGATAAGGCAGGCTCATCGCGGTGTAGCGGATGCGGGTGGGGAACAGCTCCACCAGCAGCGCTGCGATCGGGCCGTAGACCATCGTCACCAGCAGCACGAGGAAGGTCAGCACCGCGATCACCACGGGCGTGTTGATCTCGGCAGGGTCCGCCTTGGCGGGGTAGCCTGCCGCCGTGAGGGCTGCCTTTAGCTCATCCTGAAAAGCGGTGATGGCCACCTTGCGCTCTTCGCCCGACACCTTGGCCGGATCGGGGGCGGTGAAGGTCTGTGCGCCGATCTTCACCTGGGCGATGCTGCCGGCCGATGCTTCGACCTTGGTGTAGCTCACCGCGCTCTTGGCGAGGAACGACTTGGCGATATCGCAGCTTTTGGCATCGAACTTGTTCTTGCCGATGGGATCGAACTGGACCGAGCAATCCTCGTTGTTGACGATCACGCTGACAGGGGCGGCCGCCTGCGCCCGGGCGAGCGCCGGGTTGGCTGCTTCAGTCAGCAGGTGGAACGCAGGGAAGTAGGTCACCGCCGCGAGCGCGCAGCCCGACAGGATGATCTTCTTGCGGCCGATCCGGTCTGACAGCCAGCCGAAGAAGACGAAGAACGGCGTACCGATAGCCAGTGCCACCGCGATCAGGATGTTGGTGGTCGCGCCATCGACCATCAGCATCTTTTCAAGGAAGAACAGCGCGTAGAACTGGCCAGTGTACCACACCACAGCCTGCCCCGCGACCGCGCCGAGCAGCGCGATCAGCGCCCAGCGGCCGTTCTTCCAGTTGCCGAAGGCCTCGGAAATCGGCGCCTTGGAGTTGGTGCCTTCTTCCTTCATTTTCTGGAAGACCGGGCTTTCCTGCAACTGCATGCGGATCCACAGCGACACGCCGAGCAGCACTGCGGAAACGAGGAACGGCACGCGCCAGCCCCATTCCTTGAAGGCTTCCTCGCCGATTATCGTGCGGGTGCCGATCACCACCAGCAGCGCTGCAAACAGGCCGAGCGTGGCGGTGGTCTGGATGAAGCTGGTGTAGAGCCCGCGCTTGTTGTTGGGTGCGTGTTCGGCAACATAGGTCGCAGCGCCGCCATATTCGCCGCCGAGCGCCAGACCCTGCAACAGGCGCAGCGCGACCAGCATGACCGGCGCAGCCACGCCGATGCTGGCATAGGACGGCAGCACGCCGACCGTGAAGGTCGCCGCCCCCATCAGGCCCATCGTCACCAGGAAGGTGTATTTGCGCCCGACCAGATCGCCCAGCCGACCGAACACCAGCGCGCCGAAGGGGCGCACTGCGAACCCTGCCGCGAAGGCGGCGAGTGCGAAGATGAAGCCGGTGGTCTCGTTTACCCCGGAAAAGAACTGCGCCGAAATGATCGTCGCCAGAAGGCCGTAGAGGTAGAAATCATACCACTCGAACACCGTGCCCAGCGACGAGGCGAGGATGACGCGTTTTTCCGTCCCCGTGGCCTCGTGATGCTTGGGCAGGGCGCCATCATATGCCGTTGCCATTATCCGTCTCCCGCTTGTGCGCCCGATCCCGGCGGCCCCATCCCTGAACGCGGGGCCACATCTGTCGAGGCGTGCAAGGTCGCGCTTTAGGGCGCGGGGGGATAGCTAGACCTTGGTCGGATAGGGCGGGCGTCGGGCTATTCCCCGGCGGGGGCGAAGGTCAGGCGCAGATCGGGGCTCTCGATCACGAGCTGCCGACCGTCGAGCGTGGTGGTGTAACGCTGCGCCTCGGCAAGGCCGGTGGCGAGCTGGTCGCCGAAACTGGGCCGGGGGCAGAGCATCTTGGTGCTGGCCACCGGGCCGAAGCTGATGCTGGCCGCACCATTCACCGGCTGCCCCGCTGTCCAGTTGGTGCGGCCGCGGTTGCAATCGAGCCGCACCTCGGCCTCCCCGCCATCGCGAAGGCCAAGCGTGTGACGCGCTTGCAGCGCCGGGGTGAGAGTGGTGGTGCTGCCCGATGTGTCGATCGCCACCAGCCGCCATTCGCTTGCCGTAAGCGGGTGCGTGTCGGGGATGGTCGTGCAAGCGGCAAGGGCAAGGGCTGCGGCAGCAGCGGCAAGAGCGGCGGGCAGTTTCATCGCGGTGTTCCCCTGATTGTTGCTCCCCGCGACATAACGCGCGATCATGAACCCAGCCTATCCGGCGCGCTTGCCCCATGAAAAAGGCCGCCGTGGCGCGAACCCCGGCGGCCTTTTGAAAGCCGTAATGTCAGCGCGGGCGATCAGCCCTCGCGGGTGCCCGACAGCGGCATGGCGCCGAAAGCGCCCGCGTTCACCGAACCGGTCAGCGTGTCGCCATCGATGGTCGCTTCGCAATCGAGCGTCATCGGCATGGGGACGACCATGTTCATCTTCCACTTGATGGTGTTGCCCTCGATGGTGCCGCCGGCGATGTCCATCGAGCCGAGGCTGCCGACCAGCGAACCCGAGAAGGTGTCGCCATCGGGCACGACGGTGAGAGTGCCGGTCTGGTCGCCCATCGGGCTCTTGACGGTGGTCTTGTAAGTTCCTGCAACGGACATGATCCATCTCCTCCTAAAGGTCCGGACCATCGGTGACCCGGCTCAACTGGCGTCGCTATTTACACGAGTGTCAGCGCGCTTCAACCGCAATCGGGCCGAAGCGCGCCAGACCTCACTCCCCTTCCATCTCGCGCTGTTCGATCGGCAGACCGAGCGGTTCGAGCTGGGCGCGGACCTTGCTGGCGTCGCCGACCACGACCCACACAAACTTGTCGGCATCGATCGCCGCACGGGCGGCGGCATCCAGCGCCTGGGTGGTCTGGGCGGTGTAGATGTCGGCGAGCTTTTCCTGATAGTCGTCCGGGCGACCGAACAGGGCATTGCTCTGCATCGCGCCAAGCACCGCGGGCGAGGTTTCGAAACGACCCGGCAGTGCGCCGATATCGTTCGCCTTGTAGCGCTCAAGCTCTTCGGCGGTGATGCCCTTGGTGGTCAGGAACTCGCGGGTTTCACGGATCATTTCGGCGACGGAGTCCCCGGTGCGGTCAGCCTGCACCCCGCCGGAAATGCCGTAGACCACCGCGTTCTCGCGCGCCTGCGCACCGCCGCGCACGCCGTAGCTCCAGCCCTTGGTCTCGCGCAGGTTCATGTTGAGCCGCGCCAGGAAGTTGCCGCCCAGCGCGTTATTGGCGCTGTTGAAGGCAACGAAGGCATCATCGCCGGCATCAAGCGGCGTGACCTGCGCACCGAAGATGAAGCTCTGCGGCGAGTTGGGGCGGTTGACGAGAATGATCCGACCGCCGTCCGCCACGCGGTTGGCGGCGAAGTTCTTGGTGCCCTTGGGCGCGGCCGGGGCCTTCCAGTCGCCGAACGCGGCGTTCAATGCGGTCACGATCTCGGCAAGCGGCTTGTCGGAGATGACGAAGACCTCGCCATTGTCCGGACGGATCCACGTGTCCTTGAAGGCGACAAGGTCATCGCGGGTGATGCTGCTGATGCTTTCGACAGTGCTGACCCCGCTGTAGGGCGTGCCGGCGCCGAACAGTTCGGGCGTGAGCGTGCGCTGGGCGATCGCCTGCGGCGTCTTCATCGCCTGACGGATGCCGGTGATCGTCTGGGTGCGGACACGTTCGAGATCGGCAGGGTTGAAGGCCGGCTCGCGCATGATCTGACGCATCAGATCGAGACTGGGGGCAAGGTTTGCTGTCAGCGCAGACATGGTGAAGGTCGAGCGGTCATCGCCGCCGCCTGCATCGATGCTGACGCCCAGCCGCTCGCTCGCCTCTGCGATCTGCTGGCCGGTGAGCTTGGCCGTGCCTTCGGTGAACAGGCCCATGGTCATGCCTTCAAGGCCGCTCTTGGCCGCCGGGTCGGCAGCGCTGCCTGCATTGAAGCTCATGGCGACATAGGTCGCCGGCACCGTCGTGCGGCGGGCGTAGGTGACCTTCATCCCGTTCTTGAGCGTGGCGCGTTCGATGTCAGGGAAATCAAGCTTGGCGACAGTGTCGATCGCGGGCTTGGGGCGTTCGACCGTGACGGTCAGAGCCTCTGCCGCGCGGTCGCGCTCGGAGGCATTGGCAGCACCTGCGCCGACCGAGGCGGCTTCCTGATAGGTCGCGTCGCGCGCGCCCGGTTCCAGCACCAGAGTAAACGACGGGCGGGTCATCCAGCGGGCCATCGCGTCCTTGACCTCGGCCGGTGTGACCTTGGCGAGTTGCTCGAGCTGAGTGGCATAGAACGAGGCATCGCCCGCCAGCACCTCGCCATTGGCCAGCGTCACCGCCTTGCCGCTGAACCCGCCGACCTGTTCCAGACCGCGAATGGTGCTGGCAAGGCCGCTGGTCGCGGCGCGGCGCACTTCGTCCTCGGTCGGGCCTTCGGCGATGAACTTCGCGACCAGTGCATCAAGCCGCGCTTCCAGTGCCGCCAGATCCACGCCCGGTTTGGCAGTCGCGCTTACCGAAAGCAGGCCGACACGCTGGAAATTGCTGCTGCCTGCCGAAACGCCGACCGCCAGCTGTTCATCGCGCACCAGCACCTCGTCGAGCCGGCTCGATGCAAGGCCGCCCAGAATGGCAGTGCCGACATTGAGGGCAGTCAGATCGGCATCGGTGATCCCCGGTCCGGGCCAGTAGCGGGTGATGCGGGTGGTGGCGACCTGGTCCTTCATCACCTTGCGCACGTTTTCGGCCAGCACCGGCACCTCGGCGGCGGCAGGCGTGTTGACCGGGCCGCGCTTGATCGCGCCGAAATACTTATCGGCCAAGGCCTTGGCTTCAGCGACCGAGACATCGCCCGCCATCACCAGCGTCGCATTGTTGGGGCCGTACTTGTCGGTGAACCACTTGCGCACGTCTTCCATCGAGGCGGCATCGAGATCGGCCATCGAGCCGATCACAGAGTGGTGATAGGGGTGGCCTTCGGGAAACAGGGTTGCCAGCAATTCGTAGAACACGAGGCCGCCGGGCTGGTTGTCGCCCTGACGCCTTTCGTTCTGCACCACGCCGCGCTGGTTATCGAGCTTGCCCTGCGTGACCGCGCCGAGGAGATAGCCCATGCGGTCGCTTTCCAGCCACAGCGCGCGTTCCAGAGCAGGGCGGGGCACGGTCTGGAAGTAGTTGGTGCGGTCGAAATTGGTGGTGCCGTTGTAATCGGTCGCGCCCATTTCGGCGAGGTACTGGAAGTAGTCAGCGGGCGCGTTTTCCGAGCCGTTGAACATCAGGTGCTCGAACAGGTGGGCAAAGCCGGTCTGTCCCTTGGGTTCGTCCTTTGACCCGACATTGTACCACACAGCCACGCCGACCACGGGCGCCTTGCGGTCTTCGTGGACGATCACGGTCAGGCCGTTGTCGAGCTGGAACCGCTCATAGGGGATCTTCACTTGCGCAACCAGCGCGGGCAGATCGGCGGATGCCTGCGGGGCAGTGCCGGCGGGGGCGGGTTTCGCCTGAGCGAGCGCTGGCGAGAAAGGTGTGGCAAGCGCAAGGGCAAGCGCCGAAAGGCTGGCGGCAGCGAAACGGTGGGTCATTGACGAAGGCTCCGGTGTTGGATCGGACGAAAGGGAGTGCGCCATTCAGCGCGCGGTGGTGACGGTCTTGCGGCTGCTGGCTTGCGCCAGCAGATCATCGCGCCAGAAGTGCACAGGCTTCAGCCTGTGTTCGACGAACAGCTTCATCTGGTCGGTGTAGTGCGGACTCCGGGGGCGGGTGCTGGCTGCACCGAAGGGCTGGACCGAGCGCGAGGCAACCCTTTGGCCCGGCTGCCATTCGATCCACATGATGAAGCTGTCCCCGTGCTTGAGGCTGAGGCGGCCATCCTCGGCCACGTCCCAGGTAGTCGCGGCGCGCAGGGTGTCCGATCCGCCGTCCACCGGAAGGTCGACCTTGCCCTGCCGCAGCCGCACCAGATCGCCCAGCGGAGGGTCGAGCCGACCGAAGTGGGTCATCAGATGCTCGCTGGCAGCTTTCAGCTTTTCTCCCACATCGGGGAAGGGCTTGTTGTTGTAATCGGCGGCCATGAAGTCGCGGATCAGGAGCATGGCAAGCGCATCGGCGGGGCCTTGTCCGTCCGACGTGAAATCCCACCCCAGCAACAGATCCCGCGCTTTCGCCAGTTGACCGGCTGCCTTCATCGCCTCCAGCCCGTCAAACAGCCGGTCGACATAGCCCTCGCGCGCATAACCGGTGTCGTATTTGATCCGCTCCAGAGTCGCCCGGTCGAGCACGCCCGCCTCGGACAACAGCTGGTAGGCGCGGCGCGAGCGGTTGGTCTGCTTGAGTTCGATACCCATCACCGGCGAGAACGCTTGAGGATCAAGATCGCTCCCGCTGCCGGCCGCGGTGAAGGGGGTGTTGTTCGAATTGTAGAGCCATCCGCTTGCCGGGCTCACGATCCGGGGCAGGGTCTTGTAATCGACTGCGCCCTGCCAGATCAGATCGCTGCGGTCGCCGGGGAGCACGCTTCTCCAGTCGACTTTCGCATCTTCGGGACGTGCGGGTATGGCGGCGTTGTAGACATAGGCGATAGTGCCGGTCTTGTCGGCGTAGACGAAATTGGTCGAGGGAATGGCGAGGCGCGACAATTGCGCCTCCCATTCGGCGAAGGTGGTCGCCTTGTTGAGCCGGTAGTACGCATCAAGCTGCTGCAACTGCCCGATCCCGCCGTAACGGACCGCAAAGGCACCATTTTCGTTGCGGATCACCGGGCCATGCACGCTGCGCAGCACTTCCTGCCGGATCGGCAGCACCATCGGGCCCATCTTGACCGGCAGCGTCACCCATTCGCTCTCCAGATCGCGCCATTGGCCATCCAGCTTGTAGCGGGTGCCGGTCTCGTCGAGTTCCAGCTGGTAGACGTCGATCATGTCCGGGGTGTTGACCGTGTTGGTCCACCCCAGATGCTCGTTATGGCCGAGGAATGGGAAGGGCGATCCGGGGAAGTTCGCGCCCGCAAAATGCCAACCTTCGCTGCTTTCGACCACGAGTTCGTACCACGCCACCCCGCCGCGCAGGGGCTGGTGCGAATTGGAGATGAGAGTGGTGGTCCCGCCGCCCTTTTGCGGTGCGACCGCGAAAGCGTTGGAGCCAAGATGCTCGGCATCCTCGCCCAGCGGCAGAACCAGGGTCCGGGCCTGTTTCGGTGCGGCGATTTTCGCCGTATCGGCACCGGGTAGGGCGGCGCGCGGAAAGCCGGGAATGTCGGGGCCATGTTCCCGGCGCAGGTCCTCGCTTGCCACCAGCGGGCCGATCACGCCGTCAAGCCCGAAGAAGAACGGCTGGCGCAGTGCAAAGCCCGCCGCAACGTCGATCCCGGCGACGGGGAAGAGGTTGGCGAGCTTCACCTCATCCGGATGCTCGGCGGCATACTGGTTGAGCCCGGCGGCATAGGCTTCGAACAGCGCACGGGTGTCGGCGGGAAGCTTGGGGTATTCCCGTTCCGCCGTGCCTCGTGCGTCGATAAGGTGATAAACATAATCGACTTTCGCGCCTTCGGCTCCCGCGATCGCGCCGTAGCGCCCGCGCGACATGGCAACGACATCCTGCAAGGTGAAGAAGTCGTCCTCGGCATGAGCGATGGCAACGCCATAGGCCGCATCGGCATCGGTCTTGCCGGTGATGTGCGGCACACCGTAGTGGTCCCGGATGATCTCGGCAGAATAGGTTTGCGGGGTAGGCGGAGCGGCGGCAGTCGCCATGAACGGCTCCCAGCTAGCAAGCCCCGCCACCGTCAGCACAAGCACACCTGCCAGCGCAAATGCGCCGCGCTTCACCCAGATTACCACGGATTTCTCTCCCAAATCGCGCGGGCCTTCCATCGCGCGAGGGTGGGGGGAGGTCAAGGCTTGCAGGTGATGCAACTGGCCCCTTGTCAGGAGCGCGAAATGAACCCACCTATTCGAGTAACACACCTGTCGCTGCGGTTTTTTGTGAGACCGGGACTTGTGTTGCCATTGTGCAACACTATCTGCTGGCGGTAACCTTTGGAGGGGTTAGACGATCATGAATCTCGAAAAGTTCACCGACCGTGCAAAGGGCTTCCTGCAAGCCGCGCAGACCGTCGCGATCCGCCTCAATCACCAGCGCATCACGCCTTTGCATATCGCCAAGGCTCTGCTGGAAGACAGCGAGGGCATGGCCGCTGGTCTGATCCAGCGCGCGGGCGGGCAAGCGCCGCTCGCCGCGACCGCGGTTGATGCGGGCCTTTCCAAGATCCCGGCGGTGACCGGATCGGGGGCGCAGGCGACCCCGGGGCTCGATAATGACGCGGTGCGCCTGCTCGACCAAGCCGAACAACTCGCCGACAAGGCGGGCGACAGCTACGTGACGGTCGAGCGGATGCTCACCGCGCTGGCTATGTCGCAAGGCGCCGCTGGCGAGGCGATGAAGGCCGCGGGGGTCACGCCGCAGTCGCTCAACACCGCCATCGAACAGCTGCGGGGCGGCAAGCGCGCGGACAGCGCGGGGGCCGAAAGCACCTATGACGCGATGGAGAAATTCGCCCGCGACCTCACCAAGGCCGCGCGCGAGGGCAAGCTCGACCCGGTAATCGGCCGCGACGAGGAAATCCGCCGCACCATCCAGATCCTCGCCCGCCGCACCAAGAACAACCCTGCCCTGATCGGCGAGCCCGGCACCGGCAAGACCGCGATTGCCGAAGGCCTCGCGCTGCGCATCGCCAATGGCGACGTGCCCGACAGCCTCAAGGGCCGCACGCTTATGTCGCTCGACATGGGCGCGCTGATCGCGGGCGCGAAGTATCGCGGCGAGTTCGAGGAACGGCTCAAGTCGGTGCTCGACGAGGTCAAGCATGCCGAGGGGCAGATCATCCTGTTCATCGACGAGATGCACACCCTGATCGGGGCGGGAGCTTCGGAAGGCTCGATGGATGCCTCGAACCTGCTCAAGCCCGCCTTGTCGCGTGGCGAGCTTCACTGCATCGGCGCGACCACGCTCGACGAGTATCAGAAGTATGTCGAGAAGGACCCCGCATTACAGCGGCGGTTCCAGCCGGTGTTCATTGCCGAGCCGACCGTCGAGGACACGATCTCGATCCTGCGCGGCATCAAGGACAAGTACGAACTGCATCACGGCGTGCGCATCACCGACGGCGCGATCGTGGCGGCGGCGAAGCTGTCGGACCGCTACATCCAGAACCGCTTCCTGCCCGACAAGGCGATCGACCTGATGGACGAGGCGGCGAGCCGCATCCGTATGGAAGTGGAGAGCAAGCCCGAGGAAATCGAGGTCCTCGACCGCAAGATCATCCAGCTGAAGATCGAGGAACAGGCGCTCCAGAAGGAGACCGACCAGAACTCCAAGGACCGGCTGGTCGCGCTGCGCGAAGACCTTGCCAATCTCGAACAGCAATCGGCCGAACTCACGACCCGCTGGCAGAACGAGCGCGACAAGATCGCGGCGGAAGGCAAGATCAAGGAAGCGCTCGATGCCGCGCGTCTTGAGCTGGAGCAGGCCCAACGCGAGGGTGACCTGGCGAAGGCCGGTGAGCTGTCCTACGGGCGCATTCCCGAGCTCGAAAAGCAGCTCTCCGAAGCGCAGGGCCAGGCCGCCAACGCGATGCTGCGAGAGGAGGTGACCGAGGAAGACATCGCCGGTGTCGTCAGCCGCTGGACGGGCGTTCCGGTCGACAAGATGATGGAAGGCGAGCGCGAGAAGCTGCTCCAGATGGAGCAAATTCTCGGCAAGCGCGTCATCGGCCAGTCGCAGGCCATCGAGGCCGTGTCGAAGGCGGTGCGCCGTGCGCGCGCCGGATTGCAGGATCCGGGGCGGCCCTTGGGCTCGTTCCTGTTCCTCGGCCCCACTGGCGTGGGCAAGACCGAGCTGACCAAGGCGCTCGCCGGGTTCCTGTTCGACGATGACAGCGCGATGGTGCGGATCGATATGAGCGAGTTCATGGAGAAGCACGCCGTCGCCCGCCTGATCGGCGCGCCTCCGGGCTATGTCGGCTATGAAGAAGGCGGGGTGCTGACCGAAGCCGTGCGCCGACGCCCCTATCAGGTGGTGCTGTTCGACGAGGTCGAGAAGGCGCATTCGGACGTCTTCAACGTGCTGCTGCAAGTACTCGACGACGGGCGCCTGACCGACGGGCAGGGCCGGGTCGTGGACTTCAGCAATACGCTGATCATCCTCACCAGCAACCTCGGCAGCCAGTATCTCGCCAACCTGCCCGACGGGGCCGAGGTCGCCACGGTCGAGAAGGACGTGATGGACGTGGTGCGCGGGCATTTCCGGCCCGAGTTTCTGAACCGCCTCGATGAGACCATCCTGTTCCATCGCCTCGGGCAGGAACACATGGCGCCGATCGTGGATATTCAGGTGAAGCGCGTCCAGAAACTGCTGGCGGACCGCAAGATCACGCTTCATCTGACCGATGCGGCGCTGCGCTGGCTCGGGCGGGTCGGCTATGATCCGGTCTACGGAGCTCGGCCGCTCAAGCGCGCGGTGCAGCGCTACCTGCAGGACCCGCTGGCAGAGATGCTGCTTGAAGGCCGATTGCCTGACGGAAGCACGTTGGCCATCGATGAAGGCGACGGCAGACTGGCGATGACGATTCGCTAACGTGGGCCTTCGGGCGCCGCGCAATAATATATCAGCCAAACGTTGCATCAGGGCTGTGGGGCGGTTTGTTGCGTGCAGGCCGCCCTATCTTTTAATATTCATAAAGCTGCATTGTAGCTTTGTTGCGCAAGTTTCCTTCGCTCGTCGCTGAATGTGGGATTAACGCAACACGCCCCGACAAATTTCTGTTTTCCGGGCACGCGCTTTGACACGAAAGTTTCGCCAATGCACAAAACGGTCACAGCGGGGACTTAACTCGGCAATCATTCTGGCCTGCGTCTGTCACATGGGGCAATCTTGTGACGGTGCACGCTGATTGCCGTTGTGTCTCCGGTTTGGGCAACTGGAGTGACCATGAAGAAATTTCACAGCAATTCGATCAAGGCTCTGGCTTTCTCGGCCTCGGCGCTGACCTTTGCGATCGCAGGTCCGGCCTACGCGCAGGACGCCGCAGAGGGTGCGCAGGAAGAAGAAGAGAAGGTCGACGTCGCGACCGACGCGAAGGGTCGTACCGAACAGGGCGCCATCGTGGTCACCGGCTCGCGCATCGTGCGCGACACCTACTCGTCGATCTCGCCGCTTCAGGTGCTGACCACCGAAAACCAACAGGCTGTCGGCGCGTTCGACCCCGCGCAGATCCTGCAGCGTTCGACCGCTGCCGCCGGTACGCAGATTGACGCGACCTTCAACGGCTTCGTGCTCGACAACGGTCCGGGTTCGCAGACCATCAACCTGCGCGGCCTCGATGCCAGCCGCACGCTGTTGCTGGTCAATGGCCGCCGCCTGGCGCCCTCGGGTGTTGAGGGCGCGCCGACCAGTCCTTCGATCAACCTCATTCCGGGTACGCTGGTCGACCGCTTCGACATCCTGACCGACGGCGCTTCGTCGATCTACGGTTCGGACGCGGTCGCGGGCGTGGTCAACGTCATTCTGCGCAAGGACTTCGACGGTCTCGAAGTGCAGGCTGTCGGCGACGTCAACCCGCAGGGTCAGGGCGAAGATTACACCATCTCCGCCGCATGGGGTTTCAACACCGACCGCGCCGTGTTCGGCATCGGTGCCGAATACCAGGTCCGCGAAGAATGGAAGCTGCGTGACCGTGACTTCCTGCGTGGCTGTCTGACCAACCTGGAAGAAGATGCCAACGGCAACATCTACCAGCTCGGGATTTCGGATAACGCCCTCGTGCGTTCGCGTTCGAACAACCTGATCGGCGTTTCGGAAAGCGAGTGCGTCGTCACCAACATCGGTGGCCGCATCTTCCAGCCCTATACCCGCTTCGGCTCGGTCTATTTCCCGGCCAACGGCAACATCGCCAACTTCCCGCTCGATCCGCGCACCGGTCGCCCGTTCCCCTGGGCTGAAAACACTGACGCTTTCGGCCGCGAAATCGACGTAAACGGCGATGGCATTCGTGACGTCGACTTCCAGAACGTCAACACCAATGCCAGCCCTGAAGAACTCGACCGCACGATCGTTTCGGGTCAGGAGCTGATCAACGTCTTCGCCTATGGTGAATACACCTTCCCGGGTGACGCCAACATCACCCCGTTCTTCGAAGCGGCCTATACCCGCGCTGAAATCAACAACACGGGTTCGGGCCTGCCCCAGATCTTCCCGTCGGTGCCGGCGGCGAACCGTTTCAACCCCTGTAACTTCACCACCAACGCCAACGGCGTTGACTGCCGTGCACTGGACAACTCGTTCCAGCGCCTCAACCCGGGTCAGGCCAACGCCGGACGCGCCGCACGCCTGTCGACCGGCTTTGATCTTCCGACCCTTCCGATCGTTTCGATCCTCGGCGACCGTGACAACTTCAGCGTTGTGCAGGAACAGTATCGCGGCGTGCTCGGTGTGCGCGGCGACCTGCCGTTCATCGGTTCGAGCTGGACCTTCGAACTGGCCGGGACCTACTCGCGTTCCGAAGGCCGTTCCTCGCGCTTCGGTATCCGTGAGGACCGTCTCGCTCTGGCCCTCGGTATCGACCCGACCGCCGATTTCGACGGTGACGGCGTGTTCGACAACGACGGTGACGGCATTGCCGACGATTACAACGATGCCATCGACATCTTCCGTGGCGATCCGCTGTTCATCGGCGAGTGCAACACCGCAGGCCTCGCCAACCCGAACGCTGCCGCGCCGGGTCTGACCGGGGGCTGCGTGCCCGTGAACCTCTTCGCGCCGAGCGTGATGACCGGGGCGGTCGGTAACTTCGCCACTCAGGCGGAGCGCGACTACCTATTCGACAACCGCAGCTTCTCGACGACCTACGAGCAGGTGATGCTGTCGGGCTATGTCACCGGCGACCTGTTCGAGCTTCCGGCCGGCCCTGTCGGGGTGTCGCTCGGTGGTGAATGGCGCGAGGACTCGATCGACTCGAATCCGAGCTTCATTGCCTCGAACGGTCTGCTGTTCGGCTTCTTCGCGGATGGCGGTGCTTCGGGTTCCAAGTGGATCCGCGAAATGTTCGGCGAAATCGACGTTCCGCTGATGGCGGGCGAGACTCTGGTCGAGGAACTCTCGGTCAACATCTCGGGCCGTCTGACCGACGAAGAGTTCTACGGCACCAACGGCACCTTCTCGCTGAAGGGCGGCTGGCGTCCGGTGGCTCCGCTGCTGTTCAAGTTCAGCTACGGCACCTCGTTCCGTGCGCCGAATCTGCGCGAGAACTTCCTGCGTGGCCAGTCGGGCTTCACTACCCTGTTCGACCCCTGCGCGGTGCCTGATGCCGCCTTCGTCAACGGGGCCTATGATGCCTCGCTCGACCAGCGCGAGACCTTCGTCCTCGACAACTGCCGCCGCGAGAACCGCGATCCGACCCGCGTCGGTATCGACTCGCAAGGCCTGAACACGATTTCGTCGGTGAGCGGCGAAATCACCCAGGGCGGTTCGCTCGACATCGAGGCGGAAACCTCGCGTTCGATCACGGCCGGTTTCGCGTTCGAGGAAGATTGGGCCAGCGGTTTCCGCTTCGCGTTCAACTTCAATTACTACGACATCAAGATCAAGGGCGCGATCGTCGAGCCTTCGGGTCAGTTCATCGTCAACGATTGCTTCCTTCGTGAAGATTCGGCCCGCAGCGAATTCTGCGACCGTATCGAGATCGATGCGAGTGATCGTCGCCTGATCAGCGGCGTGCAGGCCGGCTTCCTCAACCGCGACCAGGAATCGGTGCGGGGTATCGACCTCAACTCGAGCTTCGGTTACCCGCTCACCCTTGGCGGCGAGACGATCGACCTGTCGCTCAACCTTCAGGCCAACCACCTGATCGAGCGGTCGAACATCCAGCGGACCGGTGTCGATACCTTCGTCACGACGAACTTTACCGACCGCTTCGGCTTCCCGGACTGGACTGGTCTTGCGACCTTCGGTGCGCGTTGGGAGGATTTCCTCTTCACCTATCAGGTGCGCTACATCGACGCGATCGGCAACTCGAACTCGCTTGGTGTGCCCTACCGTGACCGCGTCAACTTCGGTGACGCCTTCTCGCGCGGGCCGGCTGGCGGCGTTCCGGCCTTCTCGCCGACCTGTCTGGGTCGCGGTTCGGCCAATGGCGTGGTTGCCGGTGACGGCGTGTTCTGCCGCCCGGTCGGCACGACCGACGAGTACTTCGAGCACACCACCTCGGTGCGCTGGGACAATGGCGATCTCCGTCTGATCCTCGGCGTCCGCAACATCTTCGACACGCCGCCGCCGCGCGTTTCGAACCGTGCGGGCATCCTTCAGGTCAACAACATTCCGATCGGGAACGGCTACGACCTCAATGGCCGCGAGTTCTTCGGTCAGGTGCTGTATCGCTTCTGATCCGCGAATGACCTGAAGCAATTTGAAAATGCGGCCTCCCGGCACTTGCCGAGAGGCCGCATTTTTCGTTTAGTGCCGTGGCAGTTCGCCGGCGCCTCCCCTGGTGCCGTCACGAGGTGTCCACTGTTCGGTTCAACCCTGTGTCCTCGGGAATGCACGGATCATGAAACTCATCAAAGCTTCGCTCACCGCCGCACTTGCCGGCGCTTCCGCCCTCGGCCTTGCGACCGCAGCGCCCGCGCCAACTCTGGCACAGGCCGCACCCGCGCAGTCCGCCGGTACGGTTCCGATCGACGTCTGGGCGCTGCGCGATGTGGTCGATCAGGTCGAGCTCTCGCCCGATGGCAAGCACTTGCTGGTGCGCAAGGTCGAGAGCCGCGAGGGTGAATACATCCTCGAGATCTACGCCACCGACGATCTATCGAAGCCGCTGCGCCGGCTCGCCGCCGATCCGATGGAGATCCTCAACGCGCGCTGGATCAGCGACAATCTGATTTTCGGCAACGCCTGGCAGCAGGTCCGCGAAAGCGTGAAGAGTCAGGAAGAAAACACGCGCAACTTCGCGTCCTATTTCTACAATCTGGAAAAGAACAAGTTTCAGCAGATTCGCGGAAGCTTCAGCGTGGTGACGCTGCTGCCGGACGAGCCGGACAAGATCGTCATCGCCCAGGGCAACTCGGTGACCGGCGGCCCCGGCGGCGATCCGCTTGCTGCCTTCCGCCCGCGCGATTTCTATAAGCTTGATCTGACCACCGGTGCGCAGGCGCTGATCCTCAAGGGCACGCGCAAATACGGCAACGTCACCTTCGACAACAAGGGCAACCCGCGCTTTGCGATCGGGCAGGATACCGACAACACCATCAAGACCTATTACCGCAAGCCGGGGGACGGTAGCTGGACCCAGTTCGGTCCAGTCTATGACCAGGACTCGATGGAAAACCTCTACCGCTTCATCGGCGGTTTTCAGGGTCTTGCCGGCTTTGATCCGGACAACCCCTCGATCGGCTACATCATCGACGCGCTGAACGGCGAGGACAAGGCTGCGCTGTGGGAGTTCAACTTCGACACCGGCCAGTTCGGAAAGAAGCTGTTCCAGGCCGAAGACGCGGATGTGCTGCGCGCGGGCTTCCACTCGATTCCGGGCAACGGGAAGCTTGCCTATGCCGAATACCCGGGGGCCAAGTGGGAACGGCATTGGTTCGACGAGGATGAGAAGGCGCTCTACGAGGCTCTCCAGCAGCAGATCCCGCACGCGCACAACCTCAACATCACCAGCCGTTCGCGCGATGGGCGGCGGATGATCGTCAACAACTCGGGACCGCGTGATCCTGGCTCGTTCTGGCTGGTCAAGGATGGGCAGCTCGCGAAACTGGGCAGCCGCAATCCGCTGATCAACCCCGATCAGCTCTCGGATGTGAAGTATATCCGTTACAAGGCGCGCGACGGGATGATGATCCCGGGCTACGTCACCATGCCCAAGGGCAAGGGGCCGTTCCCGCTGATCGTCATGCCGCATGGCGGCCCGGCGGTATCGGAAGTGGTCGATTATGACGAGTGGGGCCAGCTGCTCGCCAATGCCGGCTACATGGTGCTCCAGCCCGAATACCGCATGACGGTGGGCTTCGGTAAGAAGCACTTCGATGCCGGGCATAACGAGCACGGCTACAAGATGCAGGACGACAAGGACGACGGGGCGCTTTACCTCGTCGAGCAGGGTCTTGCCGATCCCGACCGGATTGCGATGTTCGGCTGGTCCTATGGCGGCTATGCAGCACTGGTTGCTGCCGCGCGCGAGGACAATATCTACCAGTGCGCAATTGCCGGTGCGGCCGTGTCGCGCCCCGAAGTGTGGTATCGCGACGTTATCGGTCCGGGCACGCCCAAGGCGATCGATGAATGGTTCCAGGGTCGCGGCGTGACCAAGGGCTTCAACCCCTATGCCAATGTCGACAAGGTCAACATCCCGCTGCTGATGGTGCATCCGGAAGACGATAGCCGCGTGCTCTATTACCACTTCGCGGACTACAAGAAGAAGTTCGAATCCCTCGGCAAGACGGGCGAGTTCATCACGCTCGAGGATGCCGACCACTTCTACGTGACACTGATGTATAGCCACCAGCAGCAGTTCTACACCAAGATGCTCGATTATCTCGCCAACGACTGCGGCCCGGGCGGGCTATAGAGTACGGCGTCACCGGTAAAGAAGAAGGGCGCGGCCAGCGATGGCCGCGTCCTTTCTCATGCCCCCGTACGACGGGAAGCTGTCACATCACCCGCCGGCCCTTGACCCCGATCTGGCCGTTGATGCGGATGAAGTAGTAGCCGAGCGACGCTTTCTTGAAGGTCAACTTGTCCCCGGCGGCGGGCGCAATCTTGCGGGGCGGATTGTTGATCTCCCAAACCGCACCTTCTGCGGTGGTGATGCGCCAGCTGTTCGAAGCGGTCTGGCGGCTGCTGGCGATCGTCGTTTCGAACAGTTCGGTTGATTCCTCCGCCTTCTCCTTCTCGTCGGCTTTCAGCAGTTCGGTCTCCGGAAGAGTCAGGCCGAACAGCTGGCGACGGGTCTTGCGGACCTCTTCCCGATCGACAAGGCGCACATCACCCGCTTCGACCGCACCGATCAGGGTGCCGACATGCGAATCGTAACACGCTGCGCGCGCTTCCACTGCCGCAACTCCGCGGCAGGCGCGCAGGTCGTCGACAAGGCGCGCCGAGCCGGGCCAGCCTGCCTGCTGCGCAAGCACGGCTGCACCGCCGACGAGCGTAAGGCCAGCAGCCGCGGCTGCCCCCCATCGGATGCGCCGCGCGGGCGGGGCGTGCTTGTGGCTATCGGTCATGTGCACTCTCCTTGAAGGGCCGGGATACCCCGTATCACGCGATCAGGCAGGGCGCTATCTGCAAGCTTTCACACGATCAGCGTGTATCTTCAGGCCTTTGCAGATATGTCACACCACTCCGACCTCGGTGCCGCCGTGCAGTGTAACCGATCTGCAACAGGGTGGCTTCAAGCGTCACCACACCGCAAGCTGCCGATTGCAGGCGGGAAGCCGATTGTCTTAAGCGGCGCGTCTTACTCCGTGGACATTTCGTCCGCGTGCTGAAAGGGGACCCGCAAATGCAACGCTTCCAGAAAGCATCGCTGCTCGCCGGGACGATCATGGCTGGCGCCATGTTCGCCACGCCGGCGTTCGCCCAGGACGAAGTCACGACTTCGGCTGCCGAAACCAGTGAAACGCCCGCCATCGTCGTTACCGGTTCGCGCATTCAGCGCACCGATCTGAACTCGACGAGCCCGGTCACGGTCGTTTCGCCCGAAGAATTCCGTCTGACGGGTGCCGTCAACGTTGAGCAGGTGCTTAACACCCTGCCGCAGGTCCTTCCCGGCATCACCGGCTTCTCGAACAACCCCGGCAACGGCGCGGTTACCCTGAACCTGCGCAACCTCGGCGCCACCCGCACCCTGGTGCTGGTCAATGGCCGCCGCTGGATGTTCTATGACACCAACCAGATCGTCGACCTCAACACCATCCCGCAGTTCTTGCTGGGCGGTGTGGAAGTTTCGACCGGCGGCGCCTCGGCCGTCTACGGTTCGGACGCGATCGCCGGTGTCGTCAACTTCAAGCTGCGTGACATCGAAGGTCTTGAACTCGGCGGCAGCTACTCGCTGACCGGCCGCGGCGATGCTGCGCGCTACCAGTTCAACGCCGCCATCGGCTCGGCCTTCGACGACGGCCGCGGTGCGGTGACCATGTTCGCCAACTACACCCGTCGTGATCCGGTGTTCCAGGATGCGCGCGTGTTCTCCGAGCGTGCGGCTGGTGACGGCTGTATCGTCCCCGGCTCGACGGGTCGCGGCGATATCGGCACGCCGTTCCCGAGCGGTATCGCTGTAGGCACCTGTATCGCCCGTGGCGGTGAGCTCGGCTTCGTGCCGCAGGGTTCGGCGACCACGCCGACCGGCACTTTCAACGCCGGCCCGACCGGCGCGCAGTCGACCTACATTTTCAACCCGACTGGCGGCGGTTCGCGTCTGTTCCAGGATCCGGCCGACCTCTACAACTTTGCGCCCGATAACTACCTGCAGCTCCCGCAGGAACGTTACCTGCTCGGCGCCTATGGCCACTACGAGTTCACCGACGGCATCGAAGCCTATTCGGAAGTCTCGTTCGTGCGCAACGACGTGGCAACCGAACTCGCGCCGACTCCGGCCGGCATTTCGGCTCCGCTGTTTGTCAACAGCCCGTTCTTCAATGACCAGACCCGCGCACTGCTCAACCAGAACCCGGTGAGCACCACGGCTGGTGCGACCCTCGGGAACCCGCTGTACCGCCAGACCCAGGTCAACTTCCGCTTCAACGACATCGGCAGCCGCAACTCGGACTTCAACCGTGAAGCCTTCCGCGTTCTCGGCGGCGTTCGCGGCGGGATTACCGACAACATCAACTTCGATGCGTACTACTCGTACTCGCGCACGACCAACACCAACATCCAGCAGGGCAACATCTCGGCCAGCCGTTTCCGCAACGCGCTGACCGTGGAATTCGTGCCCGGCAGCACCACGCAGGTTCGCTGTCAGGATGCAACCGCACGTGCCGCGGGCTGTGTGCCGCTGAACGTCTTCGGGACCGGCCTCGCCGATCCGGCGGCGCTGCGCTACCTCGCCATCCAGGCGACCAACATCACTACCTCGGACATGAAGAACGCGGTCGCCACGGTTAGCGGCACCCTGTTCAACCTCGGCCTGGGTGCGGATGACATCGGCTTCGCGTTCGGCGGTGAATATCGCGAGATGAACTCGGAGTTCATCCCTGACACCTTCCTCGCCTCGGGCGACGTGCTGGGCTTCAACGCCGGTCTGCCGACCAAGGGCGGCTACGACGTGAAGGAAGTCTTCGGCGAAGTCCGCGTCCCGGTGATCGAGGAGGGCTTTGTCCACGCGCTCGAATTCACCGGTGCGTTCCGTTACTCGGACTACTCGCTCGAGCGCGTCGGCGGGACCTGGACCTACAACGTCGGCGGCGAATTCGCTCCGGTGCGCGGCGTCCGTTTCCGCGGCATGTACTCGCGCGCGGTGCGTGCGCCCAACGTGCAGGATCTGTTCGGCGGTGCGTCGACCGGCTTCCCGCAGGCGACCGATCCGTGTTCGGACCGCGGTCCTGTGGCCGAACGTACCCAGGCTCTGCGCGACTTCTGTATCGCTTCGGGCGTGCCGGCGGCTGCCGTGTTCACCCGCGCCGTGCAGCCCAACGCGCAGATCCAGGCCGACTTCGGCGGCAACCCGGATGTGGGTGAGGAAACTTCCGACACCTACACCGCTGGTGTGGTGATCCAGCCGGCCTTCGTGCCGCGCCTGAACATCGCGGTCGACTACTTCAACATCACCGTTGAAGACACGATCAACACCCGTCTGGGCGGCCTCGGCAGCGCGCTCTCGCTGTGCTTCAACACCGTCCGGAACCTGCAGGATCCGGCGTGCACGATCTTCGCGGGCAAGCGCAACACCGGCACCGGCGCACTCGGCCTGAACTCGGGCGGTCTCAACCCGTCGCTGGTTCAGGACAACGTCGGTAAGCTGGAAACCGCGGGCGTCGACGTTCAGATCGATTACTCGGTGCCGCTGTTCAAGGGCGACCTGTCGTTCATGTTCCTGGCCACCTGGCTCGACAAGTATCGCAACACTCCGGTGGCGCTGCTGCCGCTTCGCGAAAACATCGTCGAAGGCACCTACGGTCTCCCCGATTACCGTCACAACTTCCGCGTGACCTACGATCAGGGCCCGCTGACGGCTTCGGTGCGCTGGCGCTATGAAGGGGCCACGGAAGACTTCCGTGTCCAGAACACCTTCAGCGGCAACGACCGTATCCCGAACAATGCCCTGCCGCTGCGTTCGATCGGTGCCTGGAACTACTTCGACCTGGCTCTGGGCTTCGATGTGGACGAGCGCATGTCGATCAACGCGGGCGTCAACAACCTGTTCGACAAGCAGCCGCCGGTTCTCGGTGCGCAGGCCGAACAGGGCAACACCCTGCCGAGCTTCTTCGACGTGCTCGGCCGCGACTTCTTCGTGGGTGTGAACTTCACGTTCTGATCCCGATCAGAAGCGACAAACAGGAAGGGGCGGCGGATCAGGCGATCCGCCGCCCCTTTCCTTTTGCGGTGGTGGAAGCGAAGCGGGGACCGGCCCAGCCCGAACGTCAGGCGCGCGCGGTGACGTCGAAGGCGACAGTCATGCGGCGACCGCGGCTGATCGGGCGCGTGCCGTGGAACAGCGTGCTCGGAAACAGCACCAGCGTGCCCTCTGCGGGCCGCACCGTGTGGAGGCTGCTCAGGCCTTCTGCGAGCCCCGGTGGCGGGTTGCCGAGTTCAAGCCATCCGGCCTCACCGGGCGCATCGACCTGTTCGGGCACCAGCCAGTAGCTGGCAGAGGACAAAAGTCCCCGCGGGTGGATATGTGCCGCGTGATGCCCTTCGCCATCGAGCAGGATCGACCAGCTACCGTTGATCGCCCAGGGCTCATCCCTGCGAGCCAGCAAAGGGTGCGTGGGATCAGCCGGGGGGAGACCGGCGCGATAATCCGCCATCGCTTCGTAAAGCGCCGCTTCCAGTCGTGCCAATTCCGGCTCGGCGCGGGCAAAGAGCGCGCCCTTGGTCTGGCTGCCCTGCTTGACCGATTGCCCGATCGGCATGGCCGTGTGAGCGTGGAGACGGGCCAGAAGCCCAGTGATCGCCTCGCGTTCGTCGGTCCCGAGCGGCAAGGCAATCTGCCGCACGAGTCCCGGTTGCCCGTGCAGCCATTCGTGCCGTGCGTCACCTGTCATCCGCCACGCCAGATCGCTGAGCGCCCAGGCCGCGACATCCCCGGGCCGGGCGGCGCGCGCTTGATCGAGGGCCGCCTCGGCGCGCTGCGGATCGCCAAGCCGCAGGGCATTGCGTCCGCGCGCGATCATCCAGTCGGGCCCCGTCTGCGCGGTGAATTCGTCGAGCAGTTCTTGCGCGTCACCTGCCTGTCCCGCCTCGCACAATGCCACCGCCTGTGCGAGCGCGAGGTCGGCGTCTTGCGGCCAGATCGCCCGCGCACGGGCAAGCACGGCGGCGCTTTCGGCATGGCGGTCGACACCGTCGAGCACGTCGCACCACGCCCGCCACGCTGCGGGTCCGGCGCCCTGTAACGCGGTCACGCTCTCGAAGTGGTCGGCAAAGCGCGCCCGATCACCGCCGGCCCAGCGCAGTTCGGCGTGGAGCTTCAGTCCGTCGGTCCACCCCGGGACATGAGTCACGAGGGTGGTGGTGCACTCCAGCGCCTCGCTGATCCGTCCTTCGACGGAAAGGGCCTGCGCATAATCGTACAACAGGTAGGGGTCGCCGCGGTTGAGGGTCAGTGCGGTCTCGATCAGCGCAACCGCGTCCGGGGCGCTGCGTTCGAGCGCAAGGCGAGCGCGGCTGCGGGCAGTGTGCGGCCCGGCCGGGTCAAGCGCTGCCGCGCGCGCCAGACTGTCCGCGGCCTCGCGGTATTGCCCGGCCTGTCGCTCGTTATCGGCACGGGTCCGCCAATAGGCGGCATTGCCCTGCGCTATCCTCGCGAGAGGGGCGAGCAGGGCGACCGCGCGGGCGGGCTGATCGAGCCGGCCCAGCGTGATCGCCGCATTGACCGCAGCCTCGACCAGGTCCGGTGCGAGCGTCAAGGCCTGTTCGAACAGCGCCAGAGCGCGGGTTAGGCGCCCGGCCTTGAAGTGGAAATTGCCAGCACTGTTGGCGAGCCGTGGCTCCTTCGGGAAGTCCGCCAGCGCGCGGTCATAGGCGGCGGCAGCCTCGGCATCGCGTCCCTGCGCGGCAAGCTGGCTCGCCTGCATCGCGGCGGCCTGTGCGCCGCTTGCCACGCCGTTCATCGATTGCGCAGCCAGCCGGTCACCGCCATCCGGCCGACCGGAGCAAAGGGGGGCACATAGCTGACCAGATGAGGCTGCGGCACGCGGAACAGGTTCAGCGCGTTGAACCGCGGGCGGAAGCCTTCAATGACGTCGCCTTCTTCGTCCAGAAACAGCAGATAGCCGCCCCAATCCGGGTGCCAGTCGTCCCGGGCGAGGTTCAGCACATAGGCGACCTCCCAGCCTTCGGCGACGTGGCTGTCATTGTGGCGGCCGAGATAGTGACTGGGGCCGTAGAGGGTCGCCTGCCCGTCGGCTTTGCACAGCGCCCCGATTCCGGTCACCGCGCGCACCAAGTCGAGAAAGGCCGGTGCATTGAGGTGTTCGAGCAGGATCTCGTGCGGTCCCCCCGGATCCCGGCCTTCGCGCATCGCTTCGAGGATCGGGTAATGGGCAAAGCGGAAGCCATATTCACCGCGTGCGGAATGCTGTTCGGCGTTGCGGGAGGCATCGCGCAAGGCTTGCTGGCCTTGCGGCGTGCGGGTTCTCGCGCTGCTGAAGCTTTCCGGCTTGGCCGAACCCGCGCCTACAGCCATGCCCCAGTCGGTCCCGCGCGCCAGCACCATCTGGAGTTCTGCCGCGCTATCCGGCGTCAGCACATCGCGCAGTTGCACACGCCCCGTCGCGGCAAAGCGGGCAGCGTGCGCTGCGATATCGAGCGCGGGATTGATTGCGAAGAGGGTCTTCACGCCTGCCAACCCAGTCTCACTGCACCCGCCGCCCCTTGACCCCGCCCTGACCGTTGATGCGCAGGAAATAGCTGCTGAGCGCGCCGGCCTTGATTTCCAGCGGCTGCCCGACCTTGGGCTTCATCAGGCGTGCGGGCATCTCGTCAAGCTGCCACTGTGCGCTCTCGGCGGTGGTAAGGACATACTTGCCATTGATCGTGCGGACGCCTGCGATGGTGGTCTGGAGCGTCGTGAATTCCTCGGCCTGCTTCGGATCGTCCTTGTCGTCCTTGCCGCCGAAGATGCCGAGATCGGGTAGCGAAAAGCCGAACAGCTTGCGCCGCGTCTGGCGCACTTCCTCGCGGTCGACGACCCGCACCTCGCCCTCGCTGCTGGCGGCCACCATCGCCGCGACCGCACTGTCATAGCAGGCGAGGCGTTCAGCGGGATCGGTCTTGGCCTGACAATCGCGCAAGCCCTTGATGTAGGCGCTTTCGGGCTTGTCATCGGCCGCAGCGGCGAGCGGTGCGGCGGTGAGGGCAGCCAGCATCGCGGCGGCGACAGTCATACGGTTCATCGCGGTCATCTCCCCTCGGATATCGTCCGGGGCTCTGATTACGCCTGCAAGCGCATCGTGGCAAACCCTCGCATGATCGTCAGTCGGCATAGCCCATGCGTTCGGCCCAGGGTGCAAGGATCGGCAAGACTGGCGCGAGCTGATCGCGGTAACGCTGCCAGCGCCCCCGCGCGCGGGTGTAGAGCTTTTCGCCGATCTGCGCATAGCTGGCGGTGCGCACGCGGGTGCGGGTGCGGGCGGTTTCCTCGTGGGAGAGGAGTCGTTCGTCCCAGCCAAGCCCGAGCCATTCCACCAGCGGCTGCAACTCGGCGCGCGGGTCCTCGACCAGCCTTTCGTAGCGCACGGCGTGGGCGGAGGGGGCGAACAGCTCGACGGCGCGGTGCCAGGCACGGAAGGCGGCATCATAGGTCAACGCGGCTTCCTGAAGGTCGGTGAAGCTGCGCATCGCGTGGTTCAGCGTGAAATTCGCCATGAAGCAGCTCAGCACCGCATCGGCCGGGTGGCGCTCGGCGAGGATGAAGCGGGCCTGCGGGAACAGGCGCAGGATCAACGGCACGCGCGCCATGTTGAGCGGGTGCTTGTCGACCAGCCAGCGTGCCCCGTCCCAGCCATGCCTGCGGGCGGCGGCAAAATAGGCATCGCGCAGGGACGCGATCTGCGGCGGGGTGAGGTTGGCAATATCCGCGTCACCGGCCACCCGCGCCACTTCGGCGATCATGGGCCGCTCTTCCAGCACGCACAGATCGGCAAGGCCCATCAGCATGGTATCGAGTAGCGTCGTGCCCGAGCGCGGGAAGCCGACGAGGAACACCGGATCACGCGGCGCACCTGCGGCAGCGGCGGCAGGCGGGGTCCAGCGGGCGGCCCAATCCGGCGTCCAGCGGGCAAGGTCCGCCTCCAGCCCTTCGCGATAGGTCGGACCGGAGCGCGGCGGGGCCTCTGCCATGGAAGCGGCATTCATCGCCTCGAATGCGGCAAAGGCGCGCGGGGCATCGCCGAGGCGTTCGGCGATGTTGCCGATCAGCGCCTCGCGGCGGATCGGGTTGATGGTGGCGGGGATCGCTTCGGCATGGCGCGCGGCGTCTTCGAAACGCCCCTCGCGCTGGGCAAGCCAGGCGTGGAGAAAAGCGACTTCCGGCGGGCAGGCAGCAGGCTCGAGACTGGCGAGGAACGCGGCCAGAGCGTCGGTGCGGTTGGTCGCTTCGTAGAGTCGCCCGAGTTCGATGTGGGATTCGCCGAATTCGGGCCACTTTGCCACCGCCGCTTCCAGCACGGCAATCGCCTCGTCCAGCTCCTCGTTATGGGCGAGCGCCATGGCAAGTTCGGTCTGAACCGCTCGGTTATCGGGCGCGATGACTGCGGCATCGCGCGCCACCTTGAGCCGTGCGTGGCCGATGTCGGCGCGGCGCAGCACATCGGCCAGATTGAGATACATGCCCGGCTCGTCCGGCATGTGGGTGATGGCGTGTTCGAAGGCCGCAATTGCCGCATCGAAGCGGCCGAACGAGGCGTGGATATTGCCGAGATTGTTCCAGCTTGCGGCGTCCTGCGGTTCTGCGGTCAGCACCCGGGCATAGGCCGCCACCGCCTCGCGCAGGTGCCCGCGCTGCTGGCAGATCCATGCCTCGATCCGGGCAAGGCCGGGAACCGGCGACCCGGCAGACAGCGCCAACGCATCATCCTCGCGCCCCGCAGCCAGCAGCGCCCGGGCGTAATCCTCGCGGATATCGGTGTCCCCGGGGCGCATCCGGGCAAGGGGTTCGAGGTGGGCGAGGGCGCGCGGACCATCGCCCAGTTCCAGCGCGGCAAGGCCGGCGATGGCAAGGAATGGCGCGCCGGCATCGGTCGGGGCAGCATGCTTTTCGGCCAGCGCCAGCGCACCCGCTGCATTGCCCGCGCGCCGCAAACGGATCGCCTCGTCAAGGGCTGAGGACGCGGTGGTGGGCTGGGTCATGGGGTAATGTCCTGTCGGGGGCGGGCAATGTCGAAAGCAATGGTCAATCGCTCGCCTGCGATGAAGGGGCGCGTACCATGCCACATGGTTGAGGGGAACAGCACGAGGCGGCCCGGACGGGGCTCGACAAGGCGATAGGGCGCAAGGCCCGGCACCAGTTCGCGCGCCTCGCCAAGGCTGAGCCAGCCGGCGTGATCGGCCTCTCCGCGTCCGAGGGTCTCTGGCAGGGCGAGGTAAAGGGCGGAACTGAACCAGCCTTGCGGATGGACATGATCGGTGTGGAAGCCTGCGCCGGTCAGCCGCACCGACCACGAACCGGCGATGCGCTGCGGCACGCGGCGGGCGGGGAGGGTGGGGTGCGCAGGATCGGCGTCGGGGAGCTGCGCGACATGCCGTGCGACGATCGCGAGCAGGCGCGCCTTGAGGTCGCGGATCGCAGGCTCGGCGCGCAGCAGCAGATTGCCGTCGGTCTGCGTGCCACCGCGCACCGACTGGTCGAGCGGCGCGGCCTTGGCAAGGTGCAGGCCGCGAAGGTGCTGGGCGAGCGCGGCGAGGTCTTCAGTCGGCAAGCCTATATCGTAGACCCCCACGAGGCGCGGATCGCCTTCCAGCCACTGCGCCCGGTCGTCTCCCGTCATGCGCCACGCGAGCGAGAGGTAAGGCCACAGGGCATGCGCCCCCGGCTGGCCGAGCATCGGTTCGAGCAGGGCTGCGGCAGCCTCGGGCCGGGCGGCGCGGATCAGGTGGCGGGCGTGCATCCACGCCGCACCCGGATCGGCGGACGCTCCGGCGGCGGCGAAATGGGTGTCGGCCTCCGCAATCGCACCGCTTTCCGAGGCGATGTGCCCGGCGTTGAGGCTGAGCCATGCCGCATCGCCCAGCGCAGCGCGCGCTGCTTGTTCAGCGGCCTCGGCGCGCGGCAGGTCGCGGGCCTGAAGCGCGATGGCGATGGCGAGATGGTGAAGCTCGGGCGAGCGAGGGTTGCGATCAAGCGCAGCGGCGATGCTGGCGAGCGGGTTTTCGCCCATCTGCCCGCGCAGGGCGGCAAGGCTGCGGTGCCCGTCAAGCCACAGCGGGTGGGCGGCGAGCATTGTTTCGAGCCGGGCGATGGCTTCGCCTGCGCGGCCTTCATGGAACAGTGCGGCGGCATGGCCGAGGATGACGCTGCCGTCCTGCGGCGCAAGCGCGGCGGCGGCGAAAAATGCGGCGGCGGGGCGGCCGGCCTCAAGAGTGGTGCGGGCAAAGGAATGGGCGATCAGCGCGTCGCGCGGGGCGAGGGCGGCGGCAGCGGCAAAGGCTTCGCAGGCGGTCAGGCTGTCGGTTGCGGTCCTTGCGGCAAGGCCGAGCAGCTGGTGGGCCTGCGCGCTGCGCGGATGGGCTTCGGTCAGGCGGCGGGCGAGGGGGATCACGGCTTCGGCCCGGTCGCCATTGATCAGCGCCAGACCCGCGCCCAGCGCGGCGGCCGGGTCTGCCAGGGGGAAGCGGGCAATCCTGTCGGAGGCTTCGGCGGCTTGCACCTGAACACAGTCCTCAAACGAAAATGGCGGACCTTTCGGCCCGCCATTCCGTGTCTATCGAAGTGGACGCTTAGAAATCAAGCGTCACGCCGGCGAAGACGTAGCGACCCAGCGAGTCGTACACCTGCGCAAAGACGTTGCCGTTGCACGAACCCGCCGGGCAAGCCTGCGAGCCGGTGACCGGCGGTGCCTTGTCGAAGACGTTGTTGGCGCCGAGGACGAAGTTGAAGTTGTCCCCTGCGTCATAGGTCAGCGTGAGGTCGAAGTAGTTGACCGCATCGAAGCCCCGGATACCCGGCTGGGTGGTCGCCGACAGGCCATCGAACACGACGCTGTCGAAGTAACGCCAGCGCACCGACGCACCGATCCCGTTACGCATGTTGAAACCGAGACGGGCCTGATGGCGCCATTCCGGATTCGGCGTGCCGCACAGGTTGCCGTACAGCCCCACGCACTCCACATCGGGAGCGCCCGGAACGCCGGCATTCGACGACAGGCTGTCGAGCCAGGTGCCGATGAAGTTGAGCGTCAACGTCCCGACATCACCGATTTCGCGGTTGTAGTTGATCTGCCCGTCGATACCCGAGGTGGTCAGCGAGCCGATGTTCTGCGGCAGGTTCACCACGAAGCCAGCCGGCGAACGCCACAGCGAGCCCGAGGGATCGCGGTCAACGAGGCCGCAGAAGAACGGATCCGAAGTATCCGTGCACTGCTGGACGATCAGGTCGGCCCCGATGCCGCCGATGGCGCCTTCAACCTTGATGTTGAAGTAATCGACGCTGGCAGTGAAGCCCGGCAGGAAGGTCGGGGTCAGCACGGCACCGACGGTGTAGGTGTCGGCGATTTCCGGCTGGAGGTTGACGTTGCCGCCAACGAAGCCGTTGTACTGCTCGGCCGGGTTGGGAGCCACGAACTGACCGACGGTCAGGCCCTGGGCAACGCAGCCCGGATCGCCCGCACGGCCCGAGCCGCCCGAACCGATCACGAAGCCCGCGCAAGGATCGGTCGAGCCGTCAAGCGCGACGCGGTTCGGCGCGAACAGATCCTGGATGGTCGGCGCGCGCACGGCCCGGTTGTAACCCCCGCGGATGCGGATGTCGCGAACCGGAGCGAGTTCGGCTTCGATCTTGTAGGTGTCGGTGTTCACACCCGTGCTGTAGTCCGAATAGCGGTAGCCGGCGGTGACGGTGAAGTCTTCCACCCAGCTGTCCTGCGCGATCGGGATACGCACTTCGGTGAAGAATTCCTTCACATCGAAGCTGCCGGCAACCGGAAGCGTCGGGGCACCCTGACCGGCGAGATCGCCGGTGCTGAACGCCACGTCCGAGTTGAACTCGAGCTTTTCCTTGCGGTATTCGGCACCGAGCACGATGTCGACACCCTGGTCCGACCAGGGGGTCTTCAGCCCGTACTCACCCAGCGAGCCCGACAGGAACGCGTTGGCGACCTGCTGGCTCACGATGCCGCGCGAGAAGCCCGGCGTGGAGAGGTAGGCAACCGATGCCGCGCTGGGCGCCACGGTGCCCGGCGAGAAGATGTCCCACGGCACGCAGTTCGGATCCGAACCGTCGAGCGTCGAACGGCAGACGGGCGTGCCGCCCGGACCGGTGACGACATCGAGGGCACGGCCGAGGCGCTGCACCGAGAAGTCGTTAAGGTAGGTCTGCGCGTAGTTGTTACGGCCATACTGGTAGAAGGCGTCATACGACCAAGCCGGCGACAGATCGCCCTTCACACCGACAACGGCGCGATAGCTCACGTGCTGGAGATCGTCCTGGCGGCCGCCCCCTTCGACGTTGCGACGCAGGATCTGCGCGAAGGCACGGTTGTAGGTGGTGCCGGTCAGCGGGTCGATGAAGCCGAACGGGGTGGTCGGCAGCAGCGGTTCGCCGATGTTGCGTGCCGTGCGGGCAGCGTTTTCGGCGGCAACGTTGCCGGTCACGATGAAGGCGTTACCCGGCAGCGGGCTGACCAGCAGGTTGCCGGCGTTGCACAGCTCGCCGCGCTGGGCGGGCGAGAGCAGCGGGTTGTCGCAGTTGATCGACAGGGTGTTGCCGAAGTTACCCGACGGAGCGATCTGGGCGACCGTGCGGTCGTCCATGAACATGAACTCCATGTACGGCTTGATCGCGCTCGAGATTTCGTAATCCGCGAACACGCCGGCGGTGTAACGCTCGTCCGGGCGCTGGAAGTAGTTCAGCGGGCCGAAGTTGAACGGCGTGGTGCCGGGCAGCAGGGTCCGGTTCGGGCCGAACTGTGCAAGGGTCGAGGTGAAGTCGGCGCCAATGCCTTCGTTGTAGAACACGGTCCCGGTCGCCGAGGTCGCCGAACCGCCGCAGTTGTAGGCACGGCCACCAGCGGTCACCGAAGCCAGCGAAGTGGCTTGCAGGGCGCACGCCGAGTAATCGCGGCGGGCCTGGAGCACGGGGTCGATCTTGCGGTAACCGGCATAGGCGGTGACACGGCCACGGCCGTCGTCGAAGCTGCTGCCGAAGGCGATGGTGCCGTCGAAGGTTCCGCCATCGGTGACGCTGCCGGTCGGGAAGCCGAAGTTGCGGGCGGTGAGCGCTTCACGAATGTCGCGGCCCGAACGGTTGTTGTGGTTGTAGACGCCGTAGTTGGCGTTGATCTTGAAGCCTTCGAAGTCGGTGTCGAGCACGAAGTTGACAACGCCGGCGACCGCGTCGGCACCGTACACCGACGAAGCACCGCCGGTCAGCACGTCAACACGCTCGATCAGCGCGGCGGGGATAGCGTTGATGTCGGCAGCCGAGGTGCTCGGCGTGCCGGGCATCAGGCGACGGCCATTGACCAGCACCAGCGTACGCTCGGCACCGAGTCCGCGGAGGTTGAGGGTCGCGGTCCCGGTCGCGCCGTTCGAGATGGCGCCGCCCTGGCCTGCGAAGACCTGCGGGAGCGAGTTGATGAGGTCTTCGACGCGGGTGGTGCCCGTCAGAGCGAATTCCTCGGCGGTCACGACGGTGACCGGGGTGGCCGATTCAAGGTTCGGCGAACGCAGGCGGGTACCGGTGACGACAATCGCCTGTCCGGCATCTTCGCTTTCTGCGGCGGTATCCGTGGTTACGTCGGCATCCTGCGCATAGGCAGGGGCGCCGATCGTCAGCGCGATGACGGCAGTTGCCGCACCGGCTTTGAGAAGCGTGTGCTTCTTCATTGTGGTCGTCCTCCTCTAGGTTTGACCGGGTCATGTGACACTTCAAACGTCAAGGGTGCCTGACGTAAACGCCAGACAGCCCCCTCCGGACCTCGGCCATGCGCCAAGCGGCAGACCGGTGCAATTCAACGTCACCCCGCAGCAATGCTTTGCGCCGCCGATGTATTATATCTGCAACAGTCTGAAGGTGGGGCGTTGCAAGGCTGCGACGAAGGACCGATCATTTTGATCGCTTGATTTGGGGCACTCGCTTCAATAGGCGATGCGCCAAGCGAGTGGCGAAGCGCAACTGGTTTGCCCCGCTCCCGCCCTGCCAGGGCGCCGAGAGAGAGGAGAGTTTCATGACCACAGCCTATATTGTCGAAGCCGTCCGCACCGCAGGCGGCCGTCGTGGCGGGCGTCTGGCCGGGGTTCACCCGGTTGACCTGCTGGCCAAGTCGCTGGACGCGATTGTCGAGCGGTCGGGCATCGATCCCAAGGCGATCGACGATGTGGTGACCGGCTGCGTCACCCAGGCGGGCGAACAGGCGATGCAGGTCGGGCGCATGGGCGTGCTGGCCAGCAAGCTGCTGCCGCAGTCGACCCCCGCCGTGACCATCGACCGCCAGTGCGGCTCCAGCCAACAGGCGATCCAGTTCGCCGCGCAGGCGGTGATGAGCGGCGTGCAGGATGTGGTGATCGCCAGCGGCGTGGAAAGCATGAGCCGCGTGCCGATGGGCTCCAACGCCACGCTGCACATGAAGGAGGGCCTCGGCCACTACATGTCTCCCGAGCTTCAGGCGAAGTATCCCGGCATCCAGTTCAGCCAGTTCATGGGCGCCGAGATGATCGTGAAGAAGCACGGCTTCACCAAGGACGATCTCGATCACTTCGCGCTGTCCAGCCACCAGAAGGCGATTGCCGCCACGCAGGCTGGCGCCTTCGAGCGGGAGATCGTGCCGGTGACCATCGAAACGCCCGATGGCGAACAGCTCCACACCATCGATGAAGGCATCCGGTTCGATGCGACGCTGGAAGGCATTGCGGGGGTCAAGCTGATCAGCCCCGATGGCGCGCTGACGGCGGCCTCGGCCAGCCAGATCTGCGACGGTTCTTCGGCAGTGCTGGTGGTTTCGGAAGCGGCGCTGAAGGCCCATGGCCTCACCCCGCTGGCCCGGATCCACAATCTGACCGTCACGGCGGGCGATCCGGTGATCATGCTCGAAGAGCCGCTGTTCGCCACCGACAGGGCGTTGCAGCGTGCGGGCCTGACGATGGCCGACATCGATCTGTACGAAGTGAACGAGGCCTTCGCGAGCGTTCCGCTGGCGTGGCTCAAGCACACCGGGGCGGATCCGGACAAGCTCAATGTCCACGGCGGCGCGATTTCGCTCGGCCACCCGCTGGGGGCGAGCGGCACCAAGCTGATGGCGACCCTCGTTCACGCCCTGCGCCGTCACGGCAAGAAATACGGCCTCCAGACGATGTGCGAAGGTGGCGGTGTCGCCAACGTCACGATCATCGAGGCGCTCTGAACAACCCCCACTGAGAGGACTAAGCAATGGAAGTTTCAGCCAATACCCCCGCCGTCGTCACCGGCGGTGCCTCGGGCCTCGGCGCGGCGACTGCCCGCGCGCTGGCGGCCAAGGGCGCGAAGGTCGCGATCTTCGACATGAACGCCGAGAAGGGCGAAGCGCTTGCCGCGGAAATCGGCGGCGTGTTCTGCCTGGTCAACGTGACCAAGGACGAGGACGTCGACGCCGGTTTCGCCAAGGCCCGCGCCGCCCACGGGCAGGAGCGCATTCTGGTCAACTGCGCCGGCATCGGCAACGCGATCAAGACCGCCAGCCGCAGCAAGGAAGACGGCTCGATCAAGCACTTCCCCATCTCGGCCTTCGATTTCGTCATTCAGGTCAACCTGATCGGCACCTTCCGCTGCATCGCCAAGTCGGCGGCGGGCATGATGACCCTCGATCCGCTCGACGAGTTCGGTGAGCGCGGGGCGATCGTCAACACCGCGAGCGTCGCGGGCGAAGATGGCCAGATCGGCCAGGCGGCCTACTCGGCCTCGAAGGCGGGCGTTATCGGCATGACCCTGCCGATCGCGCGTGACCTCATGAACGAGGGCATCCGCGTCAACACCATCCTGCCGGGCATCTTCGACACCCCGCTGCTCGCCGCTGCACCGCAGAACGTGCGCGATGCGCTGGCCGCTTCGGTGCCGTTCCCCAAGCGTCTCGGCATGCCGGTGGAGTACGCCAAGCTCGCCATGACCATGATCGAGACCGGATACTTCAACGGTGAAGACGTCCGCCTTGACGGCGCTATTCGCATGGCCCCGCGCTGAGCGAATGTTTCACGTGAAACCCGCCGGCAAAGCGGGTCTGGACGGGGTCTAGAGGGGGTCTGGACGGGGTCTGACCCCTATCAGGACCGCTCTGGACCGCCGCAAGGGAAGCCCTCGCTTTTGCGGGGGTTTTCTTTTGCTCAAGGCATGGCATCACAGGCGGCAAAGGAGAGGGATTTTCCATGACCCAGTACACCCAGATCATCGTCACCAAGGCCGATGGCATTGCCACCATCACCCTCAACCGCCCCGACAAGATGAACGCCTATACCCGCACCATGGGGCAGGAGATCATGGCGGCGATGGACGATATCGACGCCGACGATGCGGTGCGCGCGGTGATCTTCACTGGCAGCGGCGAGCGGGCGTTCTGCGCGGGCGCGGACCTGACGCCCGAAGGGGGCGGGCAGGTGTTCTCCGACCCGACCGAGGTTGCCGACCTGTCCGACCCCAAGGTCCGCGACGGCGGCGGCCTGCTGACGCTGCGGCTGTTTGAATCGAAAAAGCCGCTGATCTCCGCCTGCAACGGCGTGGCGGTGGGCGTGGGGGCGACGATGCAGCTGGCCATGGACATCCGCCTTGCCAGCAGCACCGCGCGTTACGGCTTCGTCTTTGCCCGGCGCGGGATCGTGCCGGAGGCGGCATCGAGCTGGTTCCTGCCGCGCCTTGTCGGCATCCAGCAGGCATTGGAATGGTGCTACACCGGCCGCATCTTCGATGCCGAGGAGGCGAAGGCGGGCGGCCTCGTGCGTTCCATCCACGCGCCGCAGGACCTACTCCACGCCGCGCAATCGCTGGCGCGGGAGATCGCCGATAACACCTCGGCCATTTCGGTTGCCATGACCCGGGCGATGATGTGGCGTCTGATGAGCGCCGACCACCCGATGGAAGCGCACAAGATCGACAGCCGTGCCATCTACCGCCTCAGCCGCGGGGCCGATGCCAAGGAAGGGATCGCCAGCTTCCTCGAAAAGCGCAAGGCGATGTATCCCGGCAAGGTCAGCGCCGACATGCCCGATTTCTACCCGTGGTGGGACGCGCGCCCCTATGAGTGAGGAAGGCGAGCTGGCAGGGTTCCTGCCTTACCAGCTGTCGGTCACCTCCAACGCGGTCAGCAGCCTGATCGCCGAGCGGTATCGCAAGCGGTTCGCGCTCAAGATCCCCGAATGGCGGGTGATGGCGGTGCTGGGGGACAGCGGCCCGGAAGGTTCAGGCGCGGGCGGCCCCATGACCCAGCGCGGGCTGACCGCGGCGACGGTAATGGACAAGGTCGCGGTCAACCGCGCGGTCAAGGTGCTGGAGGAACGGGGGCTGATCGCCCGCGTGCCCAATCCCGGCGATGGCCGCTCGCACCTGCTGGCGCTGACGGCGGAGGGCAAGGCGATCCACGCCGAGGTCATGCCGCTGGCCCGCGCGACCGAGGCCGATCTGCTCGATGGCCTCGCCCCCGATGAGGAGGCTCTGCTGCGCCGTCTGCTTTCGGGCCTGCGCGAGCGGGCGATGCAGTTGGCCGAGGGCTGAAACGGAAAAGGCCGGAGCGAAGGTTTCCCCCCGCTCCGGCCTCCGTCCGGTCCCGATCCGGAACCCGCCTGCTAGCCGGCGGGATTGTTGTTCACGAGGTTGTCCGAGATCGAACAGGCCGCCGGGCCCAGAATGACCACGAACAGCGTGGGAAGAATGAACACGATCAGCGGCACGGTCATGATCGCGGGCAGACGCGCGGCCTTTTCCTCGGCGCGCATCATGCGCTCGTTGCGGAATTCGGCCGAGAGCACGCGCAGCGCGGAGGCGAGCGGGGTGCCGTAGCGTTCGGTCTGGATCATGGTCGTCACCACGCCCTTCACCGCTTCCAGATTGACGCGGTAGGCCAGGTTGTTGAACGCCATGCGCCGTTCGTTGAGGAACGAAAGCTCGATCGCGGTCAGGGCGAATTCATCACCCAGCTCGGGATAGGCGCGGCCCAGTTCCTTGGCGACGCGGTTGAAGGCGGCGTCGACGGTCAGACCGGCCTCGGCGCAGATCACCAGCAGATCGAGCGCGTCGGGAAGGCCCTTCTGGATTTCCTTGGTGCGCTTGGTCGCCTTGTTGCTGAGGTAGAGTTCCGGGCCCTTGTAGGACAGGAACACCGACATCGCGAAGGCACCCAGCCGGGTCATCGGGCCCCAGTCGGGCCAGAATTCGACGACGTAGAGCAGCACGCCCATCAACCCGCCAATCACCAGCGGCGCAATCGCACGCGCGCCGATGATCAGGACCGCCAGTTCCTTGTTGCGGTAGCCCGCGTATGCCAGCTTCTGCTGGATGATCTTGATCTGGCTGTCCTGAAGGACGTTCAGCTTGTCGAGGCTGCTCTTGACCTTGTCGGTCGTGTCGGTGCGGCGCACCAGGCTGGTGCGCTTCTTGCTGGCCGAGGTGACGATCCCCGCCTTGAGCTGTTCACGCCGCGCCTCCAGCGCCTTGACGCGCCGTGCCATCGGGTCGCGGATCGTGACCGCCGCATAGACGGCCAGCATCGCGGCGAAGGCGGCGAGGCCGACAAGCACGGTGCCGACGAGGATAACGTCGAAGCCGAGCAGGGTCGGGCCGGTGGGTTGTTCGATCATGTGCCTGTTCCCCGCCCGTCAGATCTCGAAGTTGACCATCTTGGCCATGATGAACACGCCGATGCCCATCCAGCAGCCCGCACCCAACCCGGCGACGATCAGACGATCATCGGTGAAGAAGGTCATCATGTAATCCGGGTTGATGTAGAGGATCGCGAAAAACACGAGGAAGGGCAGCGCGCCGACGATGTAGGCCGATGCCTTGGATTCGGAGCTCATCGCCCGGATCTTCAGCTTCATCTGCGCGCGCTTGCGCAGCACGTCGGCAAGGTTCGACAGCGTTTCGGCGAGGTTGCCGCCGGTCTCGCGCTGGATCGCCAGCGTGATGGTGAAGAAGTTGAATTCGGCGATGCCAAGCTTGTCGGCGGTGTCCTGGAGGGCGTCCTCCATGGTCTTGCCGACCTTGATGCGGTCGATCACCGACTTGAATTCGTAGCCCACGGGGCCGGGCACTTCGGTCGAGACGATCTGGAGCGTCTCGGTCACCGGCAGACCCGAGCGCAGACCGCGCACGAGCAGCTCGATCCCGTCCGGGAACTTGGTGACGAAGGCATTGGTGCGCTTGTTGATGAGGCGGCCGACCACCATGTGCGGCAGGCCGGCGCCGATGAACAGGCCCACGCCAAGCGACAGCAGGGGCGCGCGGCTGAAGATGAAGATCAGCACCGCGATGCCCAGACCAAGCCCGATCGAGGCGTAGAGATACTGCGTCACCGTCCAGTTTTTGCCGGTGCGGTTGAGACGCATCGCCAGCGCGTCGATCCGCGATCCTGAGCCTGCGACCTTGTAGGCCTTGGGCTTGCGGGCCGCCAGAGCGCGCTTGAACTGGGATTCGACCTTCGCATCGAGGCTTTCGGAATGGCGCAGGCGCAGCGCCTCCATGCGGCGCTTCTGGGCCTTTGCGACGCCCGAGCCGGCAATCAGGGCATAGCCCATGACCAGCACGCCGAAGATCACCAGCGTGATCAGCAGGGTTTGGAAGAAGTCCATGCCGTCGTTTCCTGCCTCGTTCCTCGGCCGCGCCGCATGTGCAGCGGGCCCCCTTTCAACCGGGTTGCCGCCGGGGAGGGCGCATCGCCGCCCCCGGCAGAAACGCCCTTACTCCGCGGCCTGGGGCTCGCCCTTGGCCTTCTTCGGCAGCAGCGACTTTATGTCGAAGTTGCCGAGCAGCGACTTCTTCTCGCCTCCCGTCACGGCCATGTCGTCGGTGCTGACGCCCATCACGCGCTCGGCGATCTGGCGGATCGCCGCGGTCGCCTTGCTCGAACGGTTGGCATCGACGAACACCTGACCCAGCTTCGCCGCGTTGGACGCCGCCTTGATGTCGTAAGGCACCACGAAATCGACCTTGCGTTCGATCGAGGCCTCGAAATCGGCCTTGCTGATCTCGGCCATGCTCGGCTGAACCTTGTTGGCGACGATCATCGGGTGCGCGTGGGCCGCGTTGGTCTTCAGCCACGACAGGATCCGGATCGTGTCACGCGCCGAGGCGAGGGTCAGCTCGCAGGTCAGCAGCACCAGGTTCACGTCAGCCAGCAGCTGCGGGAAATTGATGAGCATGTTGCGCGGCAGATCGATGACCGTCATCTCGAAGGCCTGCCGGAATTCATCCTCCAGCTGCACGAAGGCCGAACCATCGGTCATCAGCGGCTGGTTGATCGGCGCTTCCGCCGACAGGATCGACAGGTTGTCGCCCGCCCGCACCATCGCACGTTCGATGAACAGCGGGTCGATACGGCTCGGGTTCTCGATCGCGTCCGTCAGGCCGCGGCCCGGTTCGAGGTCGAGCGCCAGCGCACCGGTGCCGAAATGGACATCCAGATCGAGCAGCGCGGTCGGCGCGCGGTGCGCCTCGCTGAACAGCCATGCGAGCGAGGTGGCGAGGGTCGAAGCGCCCACGCCTCCGCGGGTCCCCACGACGGCGGTCGAGATGTGGCGCTTGGCCGCATCGGCATCGCCCGCCTTGGGGCTCATGAACACCGCCAGCGCCTGGTTGAGCGCATCATGCACCTGCTGCGGCGAAAGCGGCTTGAGCAGATAGTCATGGATGCCGCTGGCCAGCAGGTCGCGGTACAGGCGCACATCGTTCACCTGACCGATGGCGATCACCACCGTGCCGGGCTCGCACACTTCGGCAAGCGCGTTGATGTCGTTCAGCGGGTCGCCGCTTTCCGACAGGTCGACCACGAGGATCGCCGGCGAGGCGCTGACCGAGAGCGATTGCACCGCATTGCGCAGGCCGCCCTTGTTGCATTTTTCCGGGGCCCAGCCGAGTTCGATGACCACCGGACGGATCACGTCCAGCGCATTGTCGTCGCAGATATAGGCCGAGAAGGGGTCGCGGTTGCCGGGGATACCGGATTTCCAGGGAGCATTCATGGCTTAGTTACCTCCTCCGCCGTTACCACCGCCGCCACCGGCCTGGCCGGCTTCCATCAGCCCGCCCTTGCCGGTCGGTTCCATCTCGCGATAGGTCGAGATTGCCTTGCTCGAGGTCGCGATGACCGTCTCGCCCGAGCCCTTCTTGCCTTCCAGCAGATCCTGCGGATCGGCGACCATCGCAGCGAGGTTGCTGTTGATCGCGCAGCCGAAACCGGGGCTCGTGCCGTTGTTGTAGTTCATGTCCGATTTGGCCGACCAGTCGGGGCAGCCCGGCACGCTGGCTGTCGATCGCGTGATGACCACGCGTGCCTGGCCCGGCTGGAGATAGCCCGCGGTAACCGGGGCAGTATCGCTGATCATCAGCCCGTACCGCGCCGCCAGATCGCGGATCGCGCCGGCCACCGCCGGGTTCTGCCCGGGGTTCTCGATCGCGATACGGTCACCGTAACGCAGGTCCATCGTCTGGAACCAGCCGTTGAGGCGCTGCTGTTCCGAGATCGGGAGACCCGAAGGGCTCGTGTTGACATCCAGCACCATGTTGGTGCGTTCCACCACCGGCTGCTTGACGCTGTAGAGCGAAGTGTTGGTCGGCATCCCGCCACAACCCGCAAGGCCAAGGCCGAGCGTCAGCGCGAGAGTGAGGGCAGGCACGCGGGCCAGCCGGTTCGATCGTGCATTCGGCATCTGAGGCACCTTTCTCGTGTTAGAGGCTGAAGCCCGGAGCGGCAGCAGCGGCATCAGCCTTCGCGGCGCGTTCGGGACGGCGGGACTTCTTCTCGGCGCTGCGCGGCTGCTGCGGCGCGGCAGGGATGATCGCGGCCGGATCGGCGGCGCTCACCTTGGGCGCGGGAGCATCGGGCTGGGCGGCGGTCGGCATCGGGCGCTGTTCGCCCGAAACGCCGGCATTGTCGCGATAGCCGAGCAGCTGCTGGAACTCGTTGGCCGAACGGTAGCCATCGGTCGGCAGCTTGATGTCCTTGGCGTCGACCGGCTTCACCAGATAGGGGGTGACGATGATCACCAGCTCGGTTTCGCCCTTGCGGAACTCGCGGCTGCGGAACAGGTTGCCGAGGATCGGCACGTCACCCAGGCCCGGCGCCTTGTCGAGCAGGTTCTGCGCGTTGGCGCTCATCAGCCCGGCGATCATGAAGCTCTGACCCGAACCCAGCTCCACCGTGGTTTCGGTGCGGCGGGTGGTGATCGAAGGCACCTGGAAGCCGTTCAGCGTGATCGCGCCATTGGTCGAAAGCTCCGACACTTCCGGACGCACGCGCATCGAGATGCGGCCGTTCGAAAGCACGGTCGGGGTGTAGGCAAGGCTGACACCGAACTGGCGGAACTGCACCGTCACCTGACCAAGGCCCTGCGCCAGCGGGATCGGGAATTCGCCGCCCGCCAGGAAGGTCGCGGTTTCACCCGAAAGCGCGGTGAGGTTGGGTTCGGTGATGGTCGTCACCAGACCCAGACGCTCCGACAGGTCGAGCGCGCCCAGCATGTCCATGCCGAACAGGCGGCCAAGGCCCGAAAGGGTGGTGCCGTTGTTGCTGTTCACCCCGGTGCCGATGATTTCGCGGGTCACCGGCGTGCCGTCTTCGGCGAACACCGGCAGGCCGTTGGCGCCGATCACGGGCACGGTGATGGACGGGTTGGTGATCCCGTTGCCGGTGGCGAAGGGCCCGCCAAGGCCGTATTCGCCGGTGACGATCTGCCGCGATCCGGTGCCGACACCGAAGCGGAACCCGCCGGTGGTGTCGAAGCTCTGGAGGTTGCCACCGATGCTGCGCAGCAGGCTGCGGTTCACTTCGGCGATCTTGACCTGAAGGTTGACCTGAAGCGGTGTCGCGGTGCGCAGGCGGCTGATGACATTGGCTTCCTTGCCGAGGAAGGCCTGCACCAGACGCTCGGCCTCGGCGGCATCTTCAGGGGCGCCCACGGTGCCGGTCAGCAGCACGGTGTTGGCCCCCATCGTCGACACGCTCACCTTGGCATCGGGCATCGCCATGGCGAGCATCTGGTCGATGCTGCCGATGTTCGATCCGACGCGGATGTTGGCCGAAAAGATCACGTCGCCGCGTTCGTTGCTGGCGTAGATCGTGGTTTCGCCGCCCGCCTTGCCGAACACATACAGCTGGCGCTGCGACTTCACCTGCACATCGGCCACTTCTTCGTTGGCGACGAAGACATCGGCCATGCTGCCGGGCACCGTCACCAGTTCGCCCTTGCCGATCGACAGGACAATCTCCTGCGAGGGACGGACGACCTGCTGGGCGGTTGCGGTCGTGGCCGGCATCGCCGCCATCGGAGCCGCGGCCATTGCGGCCACCAGCAGCTTCAGCTTGAACTTGCGTGTCATGGGTTTCCCCCCCCTCGGGTTTGATCGACATGGTCATGGCTTCCCTCAGAAGACCAGCGTGGCACCGGCGGCGGGCAGGGTCTGCCCGGCGCGGCGCACGCCATTGGCCTGGCTCGAGACCATGGAGCCGACAGCGGCCTTGGTGCTGACGGGCGTTTCGGTGGTTTCCTTGCCGCGGGTGACGCGGACGCTCGGACCCTTGTAGGCGGGCGCCGCGTTGCCGCTGCCGCCGGCCGGAGCCGCAGCCGGAGCTGCCGCCGGAGCGGAATAGGCCTGCGGGGCAGCCTTGGGCGGCACGGTGGTGCGCTGGAAGCGCGACACATCACCGCCGGTCACGAAGGTCGTGCCCTTGTCGAGCGGGCGTGCCATCGCGGCCTTGAGCAGACGCTCTTCCTGTTCCGGCGTAGCGCCTTCGGGGATCTGGATGTCGCCAGCAGCCACAGCGCGTTCCAGTTCCGACTGGCTGTCGGCGATCGAGCGCAGCGCAAGGCTGATGGTGCCGATCGTCTGGGCCACCGCGATCTTTTCCGCGATCTTGGGCGTCACTTCGAGCGTGACCGTGCGGAATTCGGTGACTTCGGTCTTGCCGTTCTCGTCCACCTTCTTCTCGACCGCCTGGTCGGTTGCCAGCACGCGCAGGTTGCGCAGCACGGTTTCCGCGGTCTTGAGCGGGGCGGATTGGTCGGCGCCCTCGATCTGCTGGGTCAGCACCAGATCGACGCGGTCGCCGGCGAAGACGAAGCCGGCTACACCGGTGGTCGCCGAAACCGGCACCGTCACGGCGCGCATGCCCGGCCCGAGAGCCGCTGCAAGGAAGCCGCGATCGCCCGGCGCGACAAGCGAGCCCTGCGTGACCGGCTCGCCGGCGGTCACCGGATAGCGCACGACCGTGCCGAGCAGCTTGTTCATGTCGGCCTCGCCGTCGATGAAGTAGGCGTCCTGCACCAGCTCCTTGGGCCAGGGCTGGAAGGCCAGCGCATCGGCGGTGATGATGGTGCCCGCGGTCAGTGCCCGTTTGGCAACCAGCACGCGCGGCCCGGTGGGCACAGATGCAGCATCGGCATCGGGGGCGGCGCCTCCGGCGAAGATGCTGCGAGCGGCGAAAGCCGTCCCGATCGCGATGATCAGCGCGCCGAGCAGCAGAACCAGTTTCTTCCTATCCATGGCTCAAATAGCCCCCTCGTAATCGCCCTTAGATTGGTTAGCGGGCAGGTATGGTTTCACTGCGTAAGTCCTGACTGGTTAAAATCGGGTTATGCGGTGACAGACGCGATCGCCCCCTCGGGCAGATAATTGATCGCCAGCGTCCAAAGACCGCCCACCGCAATCGCCACGCCATAGGGCACGGCGATGCGATCGCGCTGGCGGCGGGCGACGTGCCAGAACACCAGCATCACGGTCAGGATGCCCCCGGCGATCGACATGATCAGCAGCAGTTGCATGTATTCGTAGAACGGAATCCACAGCGCGAGCGCAGTCAGCAGCTTCACATCGCCCCCGCCCATCACCTTCATCGCGAACAGCGCGGCAAGAATCGCGAAGGCCCCCACAGCCATGCCTAGCTGCAGCGCGACATCGGGCCACAGCGAAAGCCCCTGCGACCACCAGAAGGCGGGCGCTGCCAGCGCGATGGCAAGGTTCAGCCAGTTGTCGATCTGGCGGCGGCGGATATCCGTGAATGCGGCCACCAGCAGCGCAATTGCCAAGGCGATCAGCAGACCGTAGGAAATGGTGTTCATCGACTTCGTGCCCCCGGCAAGGCCGCGCACCACGCGTCGGCCGTCCTTCATTGGGACACCTGCTACAGATTATGACTTACCAAATAGTAACCACGATTGGCGGCGCGCGGTCGGCGTTTTCCGGGAGAGGCCAATGAACATTGCGGTGAGTGACGCCGTGATCGACCGCCGGGCGATCCCCGCCGAAGCGCGGGAGAGCACCTGGGCGGCTGCCGATGGCCACGTGATCCGCCGTATCGACTGGCCCGGCGCGTTATCGCCTGCCCGGGGCTCGATCCTGTTCCTGCCCGGACGCGGCGATTTCTACGAGAAGTATCTCGAAACGCTGGAGGAATGGCACCGCGCCGGGTGGCGGGTGACGGCCTCGGACTGGCGCGGGCAGGCCGGATCGGGGCGGCTCGGCAAGGACGCGGTGACGGGCCATGTCGAGGATTTCGGCATCTGGATCGATGATCTCGCCTTGCTGTGGGAGCGGTGGGTTGCCGAAACGCCGGGCCCGCACGTGCTCGCCGCGCATTCCATGGGCGGGCATATCGTGCTCCGCGCGCTCGTGGCGCAGCGGGTAAGGCCCGATGCGGTTGTGCTGAGCGCGCCGATGACCGGCATGAGCGGCCCGCCGCTGCCGCTCGGCATGCTCCACCGCGTCGCGCAGCTGATGTGCAAGGTCGGCGATCCGATGCGGCAGGCGTGGAAATGGAGCGAGAAGCCGGGCGAGCTGCCCGTGGGCCGCGCGAACCTGCTCACCCACGATCCCGAACGCTACGCCGACGAGGGCTGGTGGCGCGAACACCGCCCGCAGCTGGTGATGGGCCCGGCCAGCTGGCGCTGGGTCGAGCGTGCCTATGCCTCGTGGATCCGGCTTGAGGCCAGCGGCGCGCTGGAGGGCGTGGACGTGCCGGTGCTGATCATCTCGACCGCTTCCGACAAGCTGGTCAGCCACCCCGCCAACCTCGCCGCTGCGCGCCGCCTGCCCAAGGGCGAAATCATGGCGCTGGGCGAGGAGGCCCATCACGAGGTGCTGCGCGAGGTGGATGCGGTGCGCGGACCCATCATGGCGCGGATTGCCGGGTTCCTCGACAGGGCCGCGCCCCCCGGTTCATCGGCGCCATGATCCACGATATCGCCGTGATCGGCGCCGGCATGGCGGGCGCGAGCCTTGCTGCCGAGCTTGCCCCCCACGCCCGCGTCCTGCTGCTCGAAGCCGAGGACGCGCCGGGCTATCACGCCACGGGGCGCTCTGCGGCGTTCTGGGAGGAATGTTATGGCGGCCCCGGCGTGGTGCCACTGACCCGCGCTTCGGGCAGCTATCTGGGCGAACACGGTTTCCTCACCCCGCGCGGTGCGCTTTACATCGGCCGCGGCGAGGACAGAGCGGCGATGGCGCAATTCCGCGCCAGCTATGACGGGACAGGGGTGCAGATCGCCCCGCTCTCGCGCGCGGCGCTGGCCGATCGCGTACCGCATATCCGCCCGGAATGGAGCGAGGCACTTTACCAGCCCGCCTGCGCGGATATCGATGTGGCAGGGCTGCATCAGCATTATCTGGCCGAGGCGCGGCGGCAGGGCGTGACGATGGCCACCCGCGCGCGGGTGAGCGGGCTTGCGCGTGCGGAAGGCGTGTGGAGGATCACGTCTGAGCGCGGCGAGACCTGGCAGGCAGCGACCCTTGTGAACGCGGCAGGCGCGTGGGCGGATGACAT
>Ga0114986_1000006_pt1 | contig 55489 bp, 44 predicted proteins | sample Shrwel1BS1Day17_FD_96988 | JGI IMG/M metagenome (GOLD analysis project Ga0114986, IMG submission 96988) | Subsurface microbial communities from deep shales in Ohio, USA - Utica-3 well 1 S-1-Day17 | ecosystem: Environmental > Aquatic > Deep subsurface > Shale gas/oil reservoir > Produced... | reverse complement strand
GTCCTTGCCCGGGTCAGCGTGCTGGCGGACAAGGCGGAGCTCAAGGGGGTCCAGCAGGCCCTCGCGCAGGCGGCCGCCATCGCCGAGGGCGTCGCCCTGGCTCGCGAGTGCGCGAATCGGCCCGGCAACCATTGCACCCCCACCCATCTGGCCCAGGAAGCCCGCAAGCTGGCGCGCGAGCACGGGCTCAAGGTCGAGGTCCTCGACCGCAAGGCCGTGGAAAAGCTGGGCATGGGGGCTTTCCTCGCCGTCGCCCAAGGCTCGGAACAGCCCCTGCGCTTCATCGTGCTGCGCTACGAGGGGGGCCGCAAGGGCGAGGCGCCGCATGTCCTGGTGGGCAAAGGCATCACCTTCGACACCGGGGGCATCTCCATCAAGCCGGCGGGCGAGATGGACGAAATGAAATTCGACATGGGAGGGGCCGCCAGCGTGCTGGGGACACTGCGGGCTGTCGCCCAGCTGAAGCCGCGCCTCAACGTCATCGGGGTGATCCCCGCGTGCGAGAACATGCCCGATGGTCGGGCGGTCAAGCCGGGGGACGTGGTCACCAGCCTGTCAGGCCAGACCATCGAGATTCTCAACACCGATGCCGAAGGTCGCCTCATCCTGTGCGATGCGCTGACCTATGTCGAACGCTTCAAGCCGGCGTCGGTCATCGACATCGCCACGCTCACCGGCGCCTGCGTGATCGCGCTGGGCCATCACCACACCGGACTGTTCACGGCCGATGATGAATTGGCCCAGGCTTTGCTCACCAGTGGCCACGAGTCACTCGACCCGTGTTGGCGCATGCCGCTGGACGACGAGTACGAGGAAGCGCTCAAGAGCAACTTCGCAGACATGGGCAACGTGGGCGGGCGCGCGGGAGGGGCCATCACGGCCGCCATGTTCCTGCGCAAGTTCACGGGCAAGTACCGCTGGGCGCACCTCGATATCGCCGGGACGGCCTGGAAGAGTGGCGCCGCCAAGGGGGCCACGGGCCGCCCTGTGGGCCTGCTCACGCGCTACCTGCTGCGCCAGGCCCGCTGATCCAGGGTGAGGCCATGACGGCCATCGCATTCCACTTCAACATGTCCGACAAGCTGGGCTATGCCTGCCGCCTGCTGCGCAAGGCGGTCCGGCAGGGCGTGCAGGTGGGGGTGGTGGGGGGAGAGCGCCAGCTCGCGGAGCTCGATCGGGCCCTGTGGAGCTTCGACCCCGTGGATTTCGTGCCTCACGCCAGTGTCGGGGACGGATCGGCCTCGGTGCCCGCGCCTGTGGCTGCGCGCACGCGCCTGTGGCTGGCCCGGCGTGCCCACGAGCTGCCGCACCGATCGGTGCTGGTGAACCTCGGGGCGGAAGTCCCCGAGGGCTACGAGGCATTCGAACGCCTCATCGAGCTGGTTGCCAGCGACGAGAACGACCGCCGGGGAGGGCGGCAGCGCTGGAAGCACTACCAGGGTGCGGGTCACCAGATCGAGCGCCATGAGGTGGGGCCCTCCGGCTGAGGCCACGCGCCTTCAGCTGGCGCGCCACTTGCTTGGAGCGTGACGGCCACGCAACATCAATCAGGGGCAACGCCATGGAGTTTTTCACGCGGATTGATATACAGTTTGCGGTTCAAGCTCCGGGGCGGCATGGCCGTGCCCTCAACCCAGTTCGCTGAATTTCTTTCAAGGACATCTATGAAGAAGCTGACACTCCTGGCATCCGCGGTCGCTCTGGCCGGTTTGGCCGCATGTGGAAAGAAGGAAGAGGCACCCGCTGCCGCGGCGCCTGCTGCGGCGCCTGCCGTCAGTGAGGAAGTCGTTCGCCTCGGGCACGTGGGTCCCACCAGCGGTGGCATCGCCCACCTGGGCAAGGACAATGAGATGGGTGCGCGTCTGGCTGTTGACGAACTCAACGCCCAGGGGCTGGTCATCGGTGGCAAGAAGATCCGCTTCGAGCTGCTGGCCGAAGACGACGCCGCCGATCCGAAGCAAGGCACCGCGGCCGCTCAGAAGCTGGTGGACTCCGGCGTCAAGGGCGTGATCGGTCACCTGAACTCCGGCACGACCATCCCGGCCTCGAAGATCTACAACGACGCGGGCATTCCGCAGATCTCTCCCTCGGCCACCAACCCCCGCTACACCCGTCAGGGCTTCAACACGGCCTTCCGCGTGGTGGCTGACGACGTGCACCTGGGTGGCACGCTGGGCCGCTATGCCGTGGAAACCCTGCAAGGCAAGGCCATCGCCGTGATCGACGATCGCACCGCCTACGGTCAAGGCGTGGCGGATGAGTTCGAGAAGGCCGTCAAGGCTGCCGGCGGTAACGTCGTGGCGCGCGAGTTCACGCACGACAAGGCCACCGACTTCACCGCCATCTTGACCACCGTGAAGGGCAAGAGCCCCGACGTGGTGTTCTATGGTGGCATGGACGCCGTGGCCGGCCCGATGCTGCGCCAGATGAAGTCCCTGGGCATCAACGCCAAGTTCATGGGCGGCGATGGCATCTGCACGGGCGAACTGCCCAAGCTGGCTGCCGGCAGCATGGCTGACGAGCAGGTCTACTGCGCCGAGGCTGGTGGTGTCGAAGGCGAGCAGAAGGCTGGCATGGACGCGTTCAAGGACAAGTTCAAGCAGAAGTTCAACATCGACGTGCAGCTGTACGCACCGTACGTGTATGACGCGACCCTGACCCTGGTGGAAGCCATGAAGAAGGCCGACTCCGTCGATCCCGCCAAGTACCTGCCTGAACTGGCCAAGATCGAATACAAGGGAGTGACCGGTACGATCGCCTTCGACGAGAAGGGCGACATCAAGAACGGTGCCCTGACCCTGTTCACCTACAAGGGTGGCCAGCGCGAGCAACTCGCCGTGATCCGCTGATCATCGGGGCCCTCGGCCCCATGAAAAAAGGCGTCCTTCGGGACGCCTTTTTCTTTGCCCGGCCTTCGCGGCCGGGGAGTCCGCTCAGATCTTGGCGGTGCTGATGTAGCTGTCGTAGCGCCACTCCGAGAAGCGGCTCCACAGGATCTGGTCGCGCTGGAAGGCGCGCATGTCCTGGTGGATCTTCTTGAACTCGGCCGACTTGGCCTCGTGCTCGGCAAACACCTCCATGGCCGTCCTGAAGCCCGCGTCCATCACGGCCTTCGGGAAGGCCACGAGCTTGGTTCCGGAGGCGACCAGTCGCTTGAGCGCTGCCGGGTTCTCGGCATCGTACTTGGCGGTCATGTCGCGCGCAGCCACGGCGCCGGCAGCACGGACGATGGCTTTGTTCTCGGCTGACAGGGCGTCAAAGGCCTTCTTGTTGATGAAGAAGGCGAGTTCGGCGCCACCCTCCCACCACCCTGGGTAATAGTAGAAGGGGGCCACCTTGTTGAAGCCCAGCTTCTCGTCGTCGTAGGGGCCGACGAACTCGGTGGCATCGAGAGTGCCCTTTTCGAGCGCCTGGTAGACCTCGCCGGCCGGCATGTTCTGGGCCACCACGCCCAGCTTGGCCATCGACTCGCCGAACAGGCCGCCACCCATGCGCATCTTCAGTCCCTTGAGGTCGGCGGCGGTCTTGATCTCCTTGCGATACCAGCCGCCCATCTGAGTGCCGGTATTGCCTGCGCTCATCGAGACGATGTTGAACTTGGCATAGAACTCGTCCATCAGCTTGCGGCCGTTGCCATGCTCCATCCAGGCGTCCATGTGACGCGCGGTCAGTCCGAAAGGCACGGCGCAACCGAAAGCGAAGATCGAATCCTTGCCAGTGAAGTAGTAGGGCGCCGTCTGCGCCATTTCGATGGTGCTGTTCTGGAGCGCGTCGACCACGCCGAAGGCGGGCACGAGCTCGCCGGCAGCATGCAGCGACACTTCGAAACGACCGCCAGACAGGGCCTTGACCGTCTCGGCAAACTTCTCTGCCGACCCGAAGATGGTGGGCAGGGACTTGGGAAAGCTCGAAGCCAGGCGCCAGCGAACGGCGGTTTGAGCATGAACGGCCGGGGCAACACCCGCGGCCAGGACACCGGCGATGCCGGCGTTTGCAATCAGGGAACGGCGATCCAACTTCACGAAAACTACTCCTCGGTACTCTGAAAGAAAACGGTGCAGCATCGCCACCAAGGCGGGCCGCACCTGTAACCGAGTATGCCAGTCGGGTGCCAGGACGACCGGGCGCCGCCGAATACCGGTGTACGGCAGTGCGGTTCCGGAAAAGCAAAACCCCGCAGAGCGAGGCTACATGCGGGGTTCTGGCGGAGAGGGCGGGATTCGAACCCGCGGTGGGCTATTAACCCACACACGCTTTCCAGGCGTGCGACTTAAACCACTCATCCACCTCTCCAGGGTGTCTGTGCGGCCCAACGGCCGAAGCGCGAGATTGTAGCAAGTTTGAAGGTGCTTGCGAACGCGGTCGAGCGAAGAGGGCCTGCCGATCAGCGGCCGGAGGGTGTGGCCCCCTTCATCAGCGTCATCGCCGTGCCGATCAGCGCGGAGACTTCGGTCATGTTGCCGGGCACGATCATGGTGTTGTTCTTCTGCGCCAGCTGGGCGTAGGCTTCCACGGCCTTCTCGGCCACCTTGAGGTTCACGGCCTCGGCGCCGCCGGGCTGCTGGATGGCGGACGCAATCTTGCGGATGGCGTCGGCGGTGGCGTCGGCCACGGCGACGATGGCAGCCGCCTGACCCTGTGCGATGTTGATCTCGGCCTGGCGTTCGCCTTCCGACTTGTTGATGAAGGCCTGGCGCTCGCCCTCGGCAATGTTGATCTGCTCCTGCTTGCGACCTTCGGAAGCGGCGATCAGCGCGCGCTTCTCGCGTTCGGCCGTGATCTGGGCCTGCATGGCCCGCAGGATCTCATTGGGCGGTGTCAGGTCCTTGATCTCGTAGCGCAGCACCTTCACGCCCCAGTTCAGCGCAGCCTCGTCCAGGGCATTGACCACGGCGATGTTGATGGCCTCGCGCTCCTCGAAGGTCTTGTCCAGTTCCATCTTGCCGATCACCGAGCGCAACGTGGTCTGGGCCAGCTGGGTGATGGCGATGATGTAGTTCGACGACCCGTAGCTGGCGCGGGTCGGGTCGGTGACCTGGAAGTACAGGATGCCATCCACCGCCAGCTGGGTGTTGTCCTTGGTGATGCAGACCTGGCTGGGTACGTCCAGGGGAATTTCCTTCAGCGAGTGCTTGTAGGCCACACGATCGATGAATGGCACCAGGATGTTCAGGCCCGGGTTGAGCACGGCATGGAAGCGGCCCAGGCGTTCAACCACCCAGGCGTTCTGCTGGGGAACGACCTTGAGCGAGCGAATGATGAACACCAGCACGATGGCGGCGATGACGAGGGCGACGATCTGAAAGTCCATGGGTCCTCCTGAGGTGAAAGCGGGGTCAGCGGTCGATCAGCAGGCGGGTGCCTTCGACGGCCTTGATGACGAACACACCGGGTTCGGGCATGTCCGAACCCGCATAGCGGGCGGTCCAGGTGGCGCCGCGGTAGTGCACGCGGGCGGTGCGGTCGGCCTGCCACTGTTCCACCGTGACACGTTCGCCGACGTCGAGCTGGTTCAGGTCGGCCCGGCCTCGGCTGGACAAGGCGGCGGCCTTGCCCCGTCGCCAGCGCCATCCGGCCACGGCGCCGCCTCCGACCAGTGCGGCGGCCACCAGTTGCCCGGCCATCCCGGCACCTGCATGCGCCGCCAAGGCGCCTGCCGACAGGCCGAGGGCGAGCATCAACAGATAGAAGGTGCCCGTGAGCAATTCGGCGATCACGGCCATGCCGGCCAGGATCCACCACCAGGTTGATGCCTCGAAATCCATGGGTGCAGGCCTCCACTGTGTCAATGATCCGCCGGCAGTGTACGTGCTGGGCGGGCGCAATGACCCAGAGACTCACCCGTCAGGGTGTGGCGCGTGCGGAACAGGACGAACCCGTCATCGCCTCGGGGTGCCCGAAGCCCTACACTTCGCGGTTTCCGTTCTGACTTGAGCCCAGGGGGCCGCCATGCTGCGCTTTCACTTTCCCGTCGTGATCATTGATGAGGATTTCCGCTCCGAGAATGCCTCGGGCCTGGGCATCCGCGCCCTGGCTGGTGCCATTGAAAAAGAGGGTTTCGAGGTTCTGGGGGTGACGAGCTACGGCGACCTGTCGCAGTTCGCCCAGCAGCAGAGCCGGGCCAGCGCCTTCATCCTGTCGATCGATGACGAGGAGTTCGGCGCCGGGTCCAGCGAGGAGGTGGACGTTGCGCTCAAGGGCCTGCGGGCCTTCGTCAGCGAGATTCGCTTCAAGAACGCCGAGATTCCGATCTATCTGTACGGCGAGACGCGCACCTCCCAGCACATTCCGAACGACGTGCTGAAGGAACTGCACGGCTTCATCCACATGTTCGAGGACACCCCGGAGTTCGTGGCACGCCACATCATCCGCGAGGCCAAGAGCTACCTCGATTCGCTGGCGCCACCGTTCTTCCGCGCGCTGGTGGGCTACGCCCAGGACGGCTCCTATTCCTGGCACTGCCCCGGGCACTCCGGCGGCGTGGCCTTCCTGAAGAGCCCCATCGGTCAGATGTTCCACCAGTTCTTCGGCGAGAACATGCTGCGTGCCGACGTGTGCAACGCCGTGGAAGAGCTGGGGCAGCTTCTGGATCACACCGGCCCGGTGGCGGCATCGGAGCGCAATGCGGCGCGCATCTTCAACGCCGACCACTGCTTCTTCGTCACCAACGGCACCTCCACGTCCAACAAGATGGTGTGGCACCACACGGTGGCCCCGGGGGACGTGGTGGTGGTGGACCGCAACTGCCACAAGTCCATCCTGCACGCGATCACGATGACGGGCGCTGTGCCGGTGTTCCTGACGCCCACGCGCAACCACTACGGCATCATCGGCCCCATCCCGCAGAGCGAGTTCACCCGCGAGGCCATCCAGAAGAAGATCGCCGCCAATCCGCTGCTCAAGGGGGTCGACCCGAAGAAGGTGAAGCCGCGCGTGCTCACGATCACGCAGAGCACCTACGACGGCGTGCTCTACAACACAGAGAGCATCAAGTCGATGCTCGATGGCTACATCGACACGCTGCACTTCGACGAGGCCTGGCTGCCGCACGCGGCCTTCCACGACTTCTACGCCGGCATGCATGCCATGGGCAAGGGTCGGGTGAAGACCAAGGAGTCGCTGGTGTTTGCCACGCAGTCCACGCACAAGCTGCTGGCCGGCCTGAGCCAGGCCTCGCAGATCCTGGTGCAGGACTCGCAGACCCGCAAGCTGGATCGGGCCCTGTTCAACGAGGCCTACCTGATGCACAGCTCGACCTCGCCGCAGTACGCGATCATTGCGTCATGCGACGTGGCGGCGGCCATGATGGAGCCGCCTGGCGGCACGGCCCTCGTGGCCGAGAGCATCCAGGAAGCGCTGGACTTCCGCCGTGCGATGCGCAAGGTGGAAAAGGAGTTCGGCAAGGACTGGTGGTTCAAGGTCTGGGGACCCGACAAGCTGGTCGAATCGGGCATCGGCGAACGCGAGGACTGGCTCATCAAGGGGTCGGCCAAGTGGCACGGTTTCGGCAAGCTCGCCGAAGGCTTCAACATGCTCGACCCGATCAAGTCGACCATCGTCACCCCGGGCCTAGATCTCAACGGCAAGTTCGCAAAGACGGGTATCCCGGCTTCGATCGTCACCAAGTACCTGGCCGAACACGGCGTGGTGGTCGAGAAGACCGGGCTCTACTCCTTCTTCATCATGTTCACCATCGGCATCACCAAGGGCCGCTGGAACACGATGCTGACAGCCCTGCAGCAGTTCAAGGACGACTACGACAAGAACCAGCCGATGTGGCGCATCCTGCCGGAGTTCTGTGCACAGCATCCGCGCTACGAGCGCATGGGCCTGCGTGACCTCTGCCAGGGCATTCACGAGATGTATGCCCGCAACGATATCGCGCGCCTGACCACCGAGATGTACCTGTCCGACTTGCACCCGGCGATGAAGCCCAGCGACGCCTATGCCCGCATCGCCCACCGCGAGACGGAGCGGGTCGAGATCGACAAGCTGGAAGGGCGCATCACGACGTCGCTGCTGACGCCTTATCCCCCGGGGATCCCGCTGCTGATCCCCGGCGAGCGCTTCAACCGCAAGATCTGCGACTATCTGCGCTTCACGCGCGAGTTCAATGCGGCCTTCCCCGGCTTTGACACCGACGTGCACGGCCTGGTGGAAGAGGAGGATGCGACCGGAACGCGCCGCTACTATGTGGATTGCGTGCGCTGACGGCGGGGCCGTCAGAGCACGTGGGAGATCAGCATGCCCGGCGGATGATCGCCGGGCGTCTCGCCCGGTTGCGCTGAACGAGGCACGCTGCTGCCGGCATCGCGGCGCATCGCCACGCCCACGGCCATCATGTCGACCACCAGCAGGTGCAGGATGCGCGAGATCATCGCCAGGAAGGTGGCACTGTCCTCGTTGTGATCTACCGGGATGCACACGGTGGCCTTCTTGGCCAGCGGTGACTTGCTGGCCGTGATGGCCAGCACAGCAGCGCCTCGGTCACGCGCCAGTGTGGCGGCGCGCACCAGCTCTGGCGGTTGACCTGAGCTGGAGATGAAGACGGCGACGTCCTGAGGCCCCAGCAGCTCGGCTGCCATCGACTGCATCGAGGCATCGGTGTGGGCCACGGAAGGGATGCGGAAGCGGAAGAGCTTGTGCTGTGCGTCGAGCGCCACCACCGTGGAGTTGCCCATCGCGTAGAACTCGACGCGCTTGGCTTCGCGCAGCAGCTCGATGGCCTGGTCCACGGCTTCGACGTTGAGCGACTCACGGAATTGCACGATGGCGGAGATCGTGTTGTCCAGTACCTTGGCGCACAAATCGGGTGTGGCGTCCTGCCGGCGCACCTGGGTCCGCTGCACGGGGATGTTGCCGGTCAGGCCGGAGGCGAGCTTGAGCTTGAAGTCGGCCAGCCCCTGGAAGCCCAGCGAGCGGCAGAAGCGGATCACCGTGGGCTGGCTCACCTCGGCCATCTGGGCGATCACGGCAATGGCATCGTTCAGCACCGTGCGCGGGTTGTCGAGCACGAAATCAGCCACCCGTCGCTCGGCCGGCGTGAGGCTGGGGCGGGCGGCCCGTACACGCTCCATCAGCGGATTGCCTCCCTCATGGGCCGGCACATGCTCGGCCAGCAGCGAGGACACGCCATGGAAGGCCGGGTTCTCTGCCGTGAGGACATAGGTGGGGATGCGCGCCACGTAGCCGGAGAAGCGGCCCTTCGCCTCGAAGCGTTCCCGGAAGCCCGAGCGCAGGAAGAACTCGCCCAGGCGCGGCACGATGCCGCCGCCGATGTAGAGGCCGCCAGTGGCCCCGAGTGTGAGCGCCAGGTTGGACGCCACGGTGCCGAGCATGTTGCAGAAGGTCTCGACGGCTTCCACGCACCAGGGGCAGAGGTTCTGGATGGCGCGTTGGACGATGTCGGTGGTGCTCAGGCGGGCCGGCAGGTCGGTGCGCCCGTCGATCAGGGCCTGGTAGATGATCTCGATGCCGGGGCCCGACACCAGCCGTTCGGCGGACACGTGGGTGAGGGCCTTCCAGGCGTACTGGAGCACCTTGAGCTCACGCTCGTCGGCGGGCGAAAAGCTGACGTGGCCGCCTTCGGTGGCGAGCGTGGCCCAACGGTCACCCACGGGCACCAGGCCCGAGACGCCCAGGCCGGTGCCCGGGCCCAGCAGACCGATCACCCCATTGGCCTGCGGTTCGCCGCCACCGACCTGTTCACGCCCCTGTTCACCCACCCGAGGCAGCGACATTGCCAGTGCGGTGAAGTTGTTCACCACCAGCAGGGTGGACAGACCCAGCAGGCGCTGTGCCCCGGCAATGGAGAAGGCCCAGTCGCGATTGGTCATGCGGACCCAGTCGCCTTCGATCGGATTGGCGATGGCCACGGCCGCATGGCGCGGTTTCGTCCCCGGTGGCAGGCTGTCCAGATAAGCCTGGACGACCTCCACGAAACCCGGGTAGTCGGCGCAGGGGAGCACCGTCACGTAGTCGAATCGCCCAGGCTGATGCTCCAGGCAGAAGCGTGCGTAGGTCGCTCCGATGTCGGCGAGCAGGCGCGGATCGGGGTAGGGAGGCGTGAATCCTGCCACGTCAGCGCTCCCCATCGACCCGAGCATCGGGGTGGTCAGGACGGAGGCGGTGGCATCGAGGGTGGGCAGGGGCATGGTCGGGTCTCTCCATGCGCACTGTACCCAAGATTGCCCGCCGTCGATCCGCACGGGTGGCGCGAAGGCCCAGGAGTTGCATGCCTGGCCCTTCAGCGCGATGCGGCCGGCGCGCGCTCGAGCAGCACGACCCGTCCAGCCTCGAGGCGCACCTGGCCCGAGGTCACGCTGACCACCTGACCGGTGTAGGCATCGCGCAATCGTTCGCCTTCCTTGAAGACCGAGCCGACAGGGATCGTTGCCGGACCCGGCGTGGGCAGAGCCACCACCACGCGGTCGCCACTGGGCGCATCGATGCGGCTGAACACATAGGGCGAGGCTTGCAGCTGCTCGTGCACGCCGCGAGCCAGCGCAACATGGCGTGCGCGGAACGTGCCCAGCTTGCGCCAGTGGCCCAGAAGGTCCTGGTCGATGCTGTCCCAGTTCATGAACGAACGGGTGGACTGCTGGGGATCGGTGCGCGGGCGGTGGCCTTCGGGGCGGCCGGTTTCGTCACCGTAGAAGATCTGGACCCCACCGGGCACCAGCATCAGGGCCGTGCCTGCCTCGTGCAGCCGCTTGCGGCTGAAGAGCTCCGTGTCGTGCGAGGAGATGTAGGCGAGGTTGTTGAAGTCCGGCCGGCCCGCGTAGACGCGCGCATACTGGGCGAAGATCGGTTCGGGCTCGTTGAATCGCCGTCCCTGTTGCTGGAAGTTGAAGTCGATCATCGCATCGAAGCCGGCATCGTGCAGCGCGGTGCGCTCCGGCCCGTGTCCCCAGTACTCGCCCACCATCCAGAAGGGCTCGTCGTCGATCTTCTGCTGGGGGTTCTTCGCCTTCCATTCGGCCAAGGCCTTGGTGGCCTCGCGCTTGAGTTCAGCCCACGCTTCGGGTTCGACGTGCTTGACGGTGTCGGCGCGGAAGCCGTCGATGCCGTACTCGCGGACCCAATCGGTCAGCCACTTGACGAGATAGCCGCGCACGGTGGTGTCCGGCAGGTCGACCGCCCGGGTGCCGGGTTTGTTCCGCAGGAAGGTCGGCAGCTTGACGGCTTGCTTGCTCTCGGTCCGAAAGTCAGGCAGGTAGGCCAGCTGCATGGTGCGATCGTCACGTCCACCGTCGATGTAGCCGGGCAGGCCGGCACGGACCCAGTCGCGCCCCCACCATTCGCCGAAGGCGAAGTTGTTGTAGTCGATATAGCTGTGGTAGTTGCGCAGGTTGGCATTCTCGTGGCCCGGCCAGAGCACCTTGGGCACGAGCTCGGTGGCGGTGCGGATGTCCAGGTAGCCCGGATGGTTCATCACCACGTCGAAAAGCACGCGGATGCCCTGTGCGTGGGCCGTGCGGACCATCTCACGCAGTTCCTCGGGGGTGCCCATGTTCTGGTCGAGCACGGTGTAGTCGAGCGCGTAGTAGCCGTGGTAGGCGTAGTGCTTGAACTCCTTGTCGCCGCCGACCACCCATCCGCGGATCTGCTCGTAGGGGGCGGTGATCCACAGGGCATTGACCCCAAGCGACTTGAAGTAGCCCTCCTTGAGCTTGACGGTCAATCCCTTGAGATCACCGCCCTGGAAGGTGCCCACGTCGTCGCGCGCATTGGCTTCGCGCTGGCGGCCGTAGCTATTGTCGTTGCCCGGGTTGCCGTTGAAGAAGCGATCGGTGATGACGAAGTAGACGATCGGGTTGTCGGCGAACCGGCCAGGCACGCTGTCCGGCGTGGCCGTGCTGGCCTGGACGGCCGTCGTGGCGGCGGCCTGGGGCTTGGGCGGCGGGGCAGAGGTGCCGCAGGCGGCCATCAGGGGCGCAAGCAGCAGGGCCAGGTGGTGGGGCTTCATGGCATGACGGGAACAAAAGGGAGGGCACCGCCCCGCGCATGGCGCGGAGCGGGTCGGTCACAAGCGCGCTCGGAAGGCCTCAGCTCACTTGCAGGGCTTGGCTTCGCGGGCCTTCTTGGCATCGGCCAGGGAGGTGTAGATCGCGCGGTCGCCGTTGTTCACCCAGATCTGCTTGTGGGCGTTGCCATCGAAGGCCATGTCGCGGCCGCCCTGGTCCTTGGTGTCACCCTTGTGGATGATGTAGTTGACGCGGCCCTTGACGTAGTCGTCGAGCTTGGTGTGCCAGTACACGCCGAAGTCGTCCTTGCCGGTGGGCATCATCGGCCGTTGCCATTCGATGCCCGGCAGGGGAATGCCGCCGTCCTTCCACAGGTGCAGGCCCCAGCCGTCATAGTTGTTGTCGCAACGGTTGTAGTGGATCGACACGAAGCCAGCCGGGGGGGCCGAGCCCTGGGCCAGGGCGCTGCCCAGGGTGAGCGCAGCCAGGGCCGTGGCAGCAGCGGCCTTTGCAAAGTGGTGTGCAAGCGTCATGGTGATGTCTCCTTGCGGTGGTTGAGGGGCGGTTGGGGAAGGGGGTGCAGGATCTCAGCCCTTGATGCCGCCAGCCGTCAGGCCGGAGACCATCCACTTCTGGGCGAGGATGAAGACGACAGTGATTGGCAGCCCCGAGAGAATGGCGGCTGCGGCGAAGTCGCCCCAGAGATAGCGCTGTTCGTACAGGAAGAGCTTGGAGCCGACAGCCAGGGTGAGCTGGTCTTGCCCCTGCAGCAGCACCGAGGCCACCGGGTATTCGATGATGGCGTGGATGAAGGCCAGCAGGAAGACCACCAGCAGAATGGGCACCGCCATGGGCAGCAGCACGAGGCGGAAGGCTTGCCAGGGGGAGGCACCGTCGACCTTGGCCGCTTCCTCGATCTCGCCGGGGATGGTGTCGAAGTAGCCCTTGATGGTCCAGGTGAACAGTCCGATGCCGCCCGCGTAGGCCAGCAGCAGCGCGGCGTGGCTGTTGATCCCGAAGAAGGGGAAGACGTTGCCGATGCGGTCGAAGATGGCGTAGATGGCCACCAGGGCCAGCACGGCCGGGAACATCTGGATCAGCAGCAGGGCCGACAGGGCCTGCGACTTGCCGCGGAACTTCATGCGCGAGAAGGCATAAGCGGCGGTGGTGGACAGCAGCAGGGTGATGATCCCCGACAGCGTGGCCACTTTCACCGAGTTCCAGAGCCAGCGCAGCACGGGGAAGGGCGGCTCGACCATCCGCCCGTCCGGCCCCTCATAGGAAATGCCCAGCGCCAGCTTCCAGTGCTCGAGGCTGATCTGATCGGGAATGAGGCTGCCCGCGGCAAAGTTTCCAGGGCGCAGCGAGATCGACAGGATCATCAGGAACGGGAAGATGATCACTGCGATCAGGCAGATCAGGACGGCGTGGGCCGCCAGCACGCGCCAGCGATGGGATTTGTCGAGAACGATGGCCATGGTGTGTGCTCCGGGGCCTCAGCGGGCTTCGTCCTTGGTGATGCGCGTCGCGCGCAGGTTGATCCATGAGAGCAGCGCCACCATCGCGAAGATGACGGTGGAGATGGCGGCCGCCAGACCAAAGTTCTGCCCTGAGTCCTCGAAGGCGATGCGGTAGGTGTAGGACACCAGGATGTCCGTGGTGCCCGCCGGAATCTGGGTGTCCAGGAAATCAGGGCGCCCGCCGGTGAGGAGGTTGATCAGGACGAAGTTGTTGAAGTTGAAGGCGAAGGACGCGATCATCAGCGGTGCCAGCGGCTTGATGACCAGCGGCAGCGTGATGCGGAAGAAGTTCGTCAGCGGTCCGGCACCGGCCACGGCCGAGGCCTCGTAAAGGTCGGACGGGATGGCCTTGAGCAGGCCCATGCACAGCACCATCATGTAGGGGTACCCCAACCAGGTGTTCACGATCAGCAGCATGGTCTTGGCCAGGAAGGGGTCCGAGAACCAGGCTGGCTTGATGCCGAAGAGCCCGTGCAGGATCAGGTTGATCTCGCCGAAGTTGTTGTTGAACAGGCCCTTGAACACGAGGATCGAGATGAACCCGGGCACCGCGTAGGGCAGGAAGAGCAGCGTCTGGTAGACGCCGCGGAAGCGCAGGGCTTCCCAGCTGAGGAGCACGGCCAGGATCATGCCGACCGACGTGGCAAAGAGCACCGTCAGCGCCGCGAACACCACGGTCCAGATGAAGATGCGCACGAAGGGTTCACGGAAGGCTTCATCGGTGAAGATGCGCTTGAAGTGCGCCGCGCCGATCCCGACCTGGAAACCCGGAGCAACGTTCTCACCCGCCTCGTTCTGATAGAACCCCACCTCGAAGTTGGGGCGCAGCACCGAGCCTTCCTGCCTGTTGCTCAGGCTCCCGTCGGGGTTGAGCGCATAGAGTTTCTGGACTGGCGCAAACTGGCGCAGGCCGCTCATGCGAACCAGACCGCCATCGGGCATGGTCACCGTGAGAGCGCGCAGGCGAGGCTGAAGGCGGATGAGTTCTCGCAATTCCACCGGGGCCAGGCCGTCGGGGTCCTGGCGCGCGGGCTGGGTGACCACCGGCTCGGGCGTCGGGTCCTCCAGGTCGAGTTCGGGGCTGAGGAAGAGCTCGCCGGTCTCTGAGTCCTCGAAGCGACCTCGATAGATGCTGCCGTCGCTCAGCAAGGCGAAACCATAGGTGCGCCCCTCGGCCTGGTAGGTCTCATCCAGGAAGTAGCTGGTCGCGCGCTCGAACGTGAGCAGGTTGCGCGAGCTGTAGTTGGTGAAGCCGATGGCCACCGTGTACAGCATCGGGAAGACCACGAAGATCACCACGGCGGCAATGCCGGGGAACAGGTATCGGTAGGCGTAGAGCCTTTGGGAGGAATAGACCCAGGCCGCCAGGGCCGTCACCGTAAGCACGGTGCCGGCCAGCAGGGTTTCGCCGGCCGCATGGATGAGGGTGACGAGGTAGAGCGCCCCCAAGGCCAGGACGATGCCGATGGCCGGAGGAGCCCAACGCTGCAGGACGGAAGTCTGGGTCATACGAGCTTGTCAGGTGGGCCGGCACAATGCCGGCCCGCCACGGAGCGGCCCTCGCGGGCCGCGTGGTTCAGGTCACTTCGCGCTGATGCGCTTGGCCGCTGCGTCCAGGGCCTCCTTGGGGGTCTGGCGGCCTTCGGTCATGTTCTGCAGGGCAGATGCCATGGACGACCAGAAGCGACCCATCTCCGGGATGTTGGGCATGGGCGCGCCATCCTGGGCGCTGGCCATGGTGGCCTGGATGTTGGGGTCGCTCTTGAGCTGGTTGAAGAAAGCCTTCGACGCGGGCGTGCCCAGCGGCACGTCGTCATTGACGGCCTTCAGGCCAGCCACGCTGAGCATGTGGTTCTCGATGAACTCCACGGCGATGTCCCGATTGGGCGAGGACTTGTTCACCATCGCCCCCATCACGCCCACGAAGGGCGCCGCCTTCTTGCCGGCCACGGTGGGGATCTTGGCCACACCGAAGTTGATCTTGGACTTCTTCAGGTTGTCCCAGGCCCAGGGGCCGTTGATCATCATCGCGACCTTGCCCTGGTTCACCGCCGCCTCCATGTCCGCGTAGCCGGCGCCCTTGGGCATCACACCGTCCTTGATCATCGTGGCGATCAGTTCGGCACCCTTGAGGGCGCCGGCATTGTTCACGCCGGTGTCGTTCGGGTCATAGGTGCCGTCGGCCTTCTGCTTGAAGGCATAGCCGCCGTTGGCTGCCAGCAGGGGCCAGGTGAAGTAGGTGTTGTTGTAGTCCCACAGGATCGCCTTCTTGCCCTGGGCGCTGAGCTTCTTGTCCAGCGCGATCACTTCCTCGAAGCTCTTGGGCGGGGTGGGCACCAGGTCCTTGTTGTAGATCAGGGACACAGCCTCGATGGAGATCGGGTAGCCCCAGGTGCGTCCGCCGACGTTGAAGGCTTTCCAGGCCAGCGGGTCGATGTCGTCGATGACCTTCTTCGACGGGGTCACGGGCTGCAGCAGGCCACCCTGGATCCATTCGCCTACGCGGTCATGTGCCCAGATCCAGATGTCCGGACCCTTGCCGGCCGCCGCGGCCTGCTGGAACTTGCCCGGGGCATCTTCCGGATGCTCCACGGTCACCTTCACGCCGGTCTTCTTCGTGAACTCGTCGCCGACCTTCTGCAGGCCGTTGTAGCCCTTGTCGCCGTTGATCCAGATCAGCAGCTTGCCGGGCTCGACGGCATAGGCCGAGCCGGCGAAGCCGGCCGACAGGGTGACGGCAGCTGCTGCGGCCAGCAGCTTGATGCGTTGACGTTGAATGTTCATGGCTTGCTCCTTTGGTTTCGGCCTGTTCGGGCGCTTGGGTATGTCCAATGACACGGTTGGGGAAACGTGGAAAACGGGGCCGTTCAGCGTGGGCGCGGGAGAGCCCGGCCGTCGGCATCAAAGACATGACATCGCTGTGGCGGGAGACCCAGATGGGCGGTGTCGCCAGCGGCCAGCGGGTTGTCTGGCGAGGCTCGCACGACCACGGGCGCTTGTGCACCAGGGACGTCGATGTAGAGGAAGGTGGCATCTCCCAGGTGCTCGGCAGCATGGACGGTGCCACGCAGCTCATTGTCTGGAGAGGCAGACTGCGAATCGATGTGTTCCGGGCGCACGCCAAGGGTGACAGGCGCGCCGGCGGCCAATGCCGTGGCGTCCACGCCGGCTCGCAGCAGGCGACCATCGGCCAGTCGCAGAAGCGCCTCCGTGGTTGCCGCGGATTCGAGCGTGGCCGAGATGAAGTTCATCTTCGGCGACCCGATGAATCCAGCCACGAACAGGTTGGCCGGGTGGTGGTAGAGCTCCATCGGTGTGCCCACCTGCTCGATGCGGCCCGCATGGAACACCACGATGCGGTTCGCCAGGGTCATGGCCTCGACCTGGTCGTGGGTCACATAGACCATCGTGGTCTTGAGCTCGCGGTGCAGCCGGGCCAGTTCCACGCGCATCTGGACACGCAGCGCAGCATCCAGGTTGGACAGCGGCTCGTCGAACAGGAAGACGCCGGGTTTGCGCACGATGGCGCGACCGATCGCGACGCGCTGGCGTTGTCCCCCCGAGAGAGCCTTGGGCTTGCGCTCCAGCAGATGCTCGATCTGCAGAATCTGCGCGGCGCGCTGCACGGCGGCCGCCTGCTCGTCCTTCTTCATGCCGGCCAGACGCAGGCCGAAAGCCATGTTCTCGGCCACCGTCATGTGCGGATACAGCGCATAGCTCTGGAAGACCATCGCGATGCCACGTTTGGCTGGTGGGACCTCGTTGACGAGCTGTCCGCCGATGTAAAGCTCGCCGCTGGTGATTTCCTCCAGGCCAGCGATGCAGCGCAGCATGGTGGACTTGCCGCAGCCGGAGGGGCCGACGAAGACGATGAATTCGCCGTCATGGATGTCGAGGTCGATGCCGTGCAGCGTCTCGATCTCGCCGTAGGACTTGCGAAGTGCCTTGAGTTGAAGATGGGCCATGGGTCGGTTCGGTGTCAGGCTCGGAACATCACGCCATCTTGCCGAAATAGGCACCGTAGGCGGGCAGGGTGAAACGCTGACCCTCGCGCCGGGCTCCCTCGAAGCCATGCCCGTCGACGGCAATGGTCTGCGGGGCCTGTGGCAACTCCAGGCTCACGGCGTCGTGGCCCAGGTTGAAGAGGGCGAGCAGGGTATCGCCGTGCGTGGCATCGGGAGGCGTGCGGATCAGTGCCAGCACGGGCTCCGGAGCGTCCAGGAAGCGGATGTCGCCATCGACGAGGCAGCGCTGGGTCCTGCGCCAGGCGATGAAGCGGCGCAACGCATTCAGCGGCGAAGCAGGGTCTGCCTCGTTCACGTCCACGGCCCTGGCCTGATGCTCGGGGGGCACGGGCAACCAGGGCTCGACGTCCCGGCCGGCGCTGAAGCCCCCCTGGGGCTGGTTGCGCGACCACGGCATGGGCGTGCGGCAGCCGTCGCGCCCTTTGAATTCGGGCCAGAAGGTGATGCCGTACGGGTCCTGCAGCTTCTCGAAGGGAATGTCGGCTTCGGTCAGCGCAAGTTCGTCACCCTGCCACCAGCAGACGCTCCCGCGCAGGCTCATCAGCATTGCGCCGGCCACCTTGATGTAGTCGGGCGTGGCGTTCGGGCCACCCCAACGGGTCATCACGCGGGCCACATCGTGGTTGCCGAAGGACCAGCAGGCCCAGCCGTCCTTCATCTGGGCTTCGAGTTCTTCCACCTGCTGGCGGATGTAGGCGGCACTTTTTTCCGCGGTCAGCAGGTTGAAGCTGTAGGCCATGTGCAGCTTGTCGCCGTTGGCCGTGTAGGCCGCCATGGTCTTGAGGGAGTCGTCGTCGCCGATCTCGCCCACGCTGGCGGCACCGTATTCGTTCAGCAGTGCGCGGATGCGCTGGAGATACGGCAGGTTCTCCGGCTGGGTCTTGTCGTACAGGTGACGCTGCATCCCATAGGGATTGGTTTCCATCACCGTCTTGGTGTCGCGGTTCGCGGCCGGCGGGTTGTCGCGCAGCTGGCGGTCGTGGAAGTGGAAGATGCAGGCATCGAAACGGAAGCCATCCACACCACGCTCCAGCCAGAAGCGGATGTCGTCCAGCACCTGTTGCTGCACCTCGGGGTTGTGGAAGTTCAGATCCGGCTGGCTGGTCAGGAAATTGTGCAGGTAGAACTGGCGCCGGCGCGAGTCCCACTGCCAGGCCGAGCCGCCAAAGACGCTCAGCCAGTTGTTGGGCGGTGTGCCGTCCGGCTTGGGATCGGCCCAGACATACCAGTCAGCCTTCGGGTTGTCGCGGCTGGAGCGGCTCTCGACGAACCAGGGGTGCTGATCGGAGGTGTGGGAAAGCACCTGGTCGATCATCACCTTCAGGTTCAGCTCATGCGCACGGGCCACCAGGCGGTCGAAGTCGGCCAGGCTGCCGAACATCGGATCGACATCGCGGTAGTCGGCGATGTCGTAGCCGAAGTCCTTCATCGGTGAGCGAAAGAACGGTGAGATCCAGATGGCATCGACCCCGAGGCTGGCCACATAGGGCAGGTGCTCGATGATGCCGGGCAGATCGCCGATGCCGTCGCCGTTGCTGTCGGCGAAGCTGCGGGGGTAGATCTGATAGATGATGCCGCCACGCCACCAGGGGGCGACTGAAGGTGCAAAGGAACTCACGCGGAAATCCGTGGATGCGTTGATGGATCGGTGCAAGGCGATGGGCACGCAGCAAGGGCAGCCTGCCCATCGCCTTGCAGGCGGCGACTGCCGCCTGCTCGGTGGAGGCCGGTCATGAAGCAGCGCGGGGCTGCCTCATGCGCGGATCACCACCAGGTTTCGACTTGCACGCCGTAGGTCATACCGCTCTTCTTGTCGGCAAAAACGTTGTTGGAGTTCGTGTTCACGCCACCGCGAGCCGCCTCGTTCCAGTTGGCGTAGGTGACGAAGCCCCGGAGTACCGGGCGAGACCAGAAGCCGCGCGACAGGCTGACCTGCGGAGCCACAGTGAACTTGTGCAGTCGCTGAGTGGCGCGGGAACCCGTGCCCTCCTTGCCTTGATCAAAGCCGTACTCGACGGCCAGGCTGAAGTTGTCGGTGAAGTTGTACTGCGGGCGGATGCCAAAGGACAGCCAATCAGCCTTGTAACCGCTGGCATCCTTGGTGTTGTCGACGATGAACGTCGCCATGCCCGACCAGTTGCTGCCGGACGGGGCGACGTACAGTTGCTCGACCAGTCGGATCGTGCGGTTGCCCGTGTCGGCCTGACCACCTGCATAGGCCGGGATCCAGTTCTTGCCAGAGCCGTTCCCTTTGCCGTACTGCAGGGCGACCTTGTTGAAGCCGCCGAACACGCCACCCTGGAAGTGCTGCAGGGTCAGCAGGTAGCCAGTGGTGTCATCCGCGCTTTCATCGTCGGGGGTGGTCGGGTCGTTGACGTTGGCACCGCGGATCACCTGAAGGGCCGTTTCGAGCTTGCCGTTGGGGTTGACCGGGATGTCGTAGAAGCGCGCTTCCAGACGCTTCACGGCGGTGAGGCCAACGTCAGGGCCGAACACGAAGCTGCCAGGAGCGCCATCGAGACCGGAGTTGCCACCATTCTGGTGATAGGCCAGAGCGAACTTGACACCCGAATCGCCCAGGGCGATGTCCTCGATCCCGGCACCGGGGCCGGTGTTGGCCCAGTAGTAGTAGTCGTTGATGTGGACGTCGTGGCGGTTGTAGAAGCGCTTGCCGACCCACAGCTTGGCGTCCTCGAAGGCGCCCTCGGGGAAGAACCCACCAGCGATGACGTAGTTTTCGCGACTGGCGATTTCGAAGCGATCCGTGGCCGACTCGAAGTCCTGCTCACCCTTTTCACGCAGAGCCAGACGCAGGTTGTACTTGGCCCAGGCCCCGTCAGACTTGCCGAACGGCACGGCGACGGCCGCCTCGCCATAGTTGTCGCATTCGTTGCCGAGGCGGTACTTGGCCTGAGCGGGCCAACCCAAGCGGAAGCATTGCAGGTTGCCGCCTTCGCTGGTCTGGCCCACCTGGGTGCGCACGTACCCATGGAACTCGATGCCCTGGGCGAACGTGGCCGGGGCTGTGAACGCCCCCGCCACGGCTGCGGCGGCTGCCAGCAGCTTGAACTTGTGTTGCATGGTTGAACTCCTCATCGTTGGTTGCTTGGGTGAGTCATGCTGCTGGCGGCCAGGGGCCGCTTCACAGCGGTTGGGGAAAAGCGGGGTGAGCGATCGAACGAAAAAGGGGCGGCGCCCGGCAGGGCGCCGCGAACTCGCTCGCTCAGGAAATGGGTCGCCCAAGTCACGCATCGCACCGTGGGCGCGACGTCGCTCTGACAGACAAAGGGCTGTAGGTCCACTACAAATCTCGATGTAGTTTGATAACAGGCGCAACTCTAGTAATGAAACTACTTGGAATGAACAAGGGATAACCCTTGCTCGGCGCAGGCTCAGGGTGAATGCCAAACCGGATCGCCGGGGTCGCTACCTCGATGACCTCGGTCGACGGATGGACAACTCGGATGAACTGGCCTAGCATTATCTGTAGTTTGCCTACATATTGGGCGCCAGACGAACAAGCATCGATCAAGGACTGTGACTGTGGACGAGACCTACCCCCGCCTTGTCGGGGACATCGGAGGCACGAACGCACGGTTGGCCTGGGTGAGGGGACCGGGTTGCGCGCCCGAGGGCGTGCGCACCTATGCCTGTGCCCACTACCCGTCGCTCGCCGACGTCATCCGTGCGTACCTGAGTGAGCAGGGGCACCGCTCGCCGCCTTGGGCGGCGATCGGGATTGCCAACCCGGTCGTTGGCGACTGGATCCAGATGACCAACCACCATTGGGCGTTCTCGATCGAGGGCATGCGCCACAGCCTGGGGCTCAAGCGTTTGCTGGTGTTGAACGATTTCACGGCGCTGGCCATGTCTTTGCCGTCCCTGGGGAGTGCGGACATCCGTCAGGTGGGGCCCGGGCACGCCGTCGCCAAAGCGCCTCGCGCCTTGCTCGGGGCGGGGACGGGCCTTGGCGTGTCGGGCCTGCTCTCGTCGGACAGCGGGCGCCTCGTGCCGGTGAATGGCGAAGGGGGGCATGTGACCTTGGCTGCAACCAATGACCGGGAAGCCGAGGTGTTGGGTTGGCTGCGCCGGCGGTTCGGGCATGTGTCGGCAGAGAGGGCGCTCTCGGGGCCTGGTCTGGTCAACCTGCATGACGCGCTGTGCGAGATCGATGGGCTGGCTCCTTCCGGGCACACTCCGGCCGAGGTGACCGAGGCGGCCCTGAGCGGCCGGGAGGCCCGGTCCGGGGAGGCCCTGGATCTTTTCTGCAGCTTCCTGGGGAACGTCGCGGGCAATCTGGCGCTCACCCTCGGGGCGCGCGGTGGGGTCTACATCGGTGGGGGCATCGTGCCTCGACTGGGCGACTGGTTCGATCGCTCCCCCTTCCGGGCTCGCTTCGAGGACAAGGGGCGTTTCAGGGCTTACCTGAGCGACATTCCGACCCTGGTGGTGCAGGCGCCGCACCCGGCGCTGCTGGGTGCTGCCCGCGCCCTGGACGAACTGGTCTGACAAAGGAGACACAACATGCAGACAAGAGTGACAACCTCCCCGACGGCTTGTGTCGGGGCCCTTGCGCGCAGGGTCGTCGCGGTGTTCCTGTGGCTGGGCGTCATCGTCATGCCGTCGCTGGCGTGGTCCAGTGGCGAAGCCTCGTCGCGGCAGCGGGAGTGGCGCGTCCAGGAGCTGTCGTGGGTGAAGCTGGTTCCGGCCGAGGCGGCCGCAGCGGGGGGCAACGTGCACCCGGCGTCGGCGTCCCCCGAAGCGGTGCGTCGCGCCCTGGGTAGTGTGAGCACGGTCTTCCGGGGGCGCACCGAAACGCTGTTCAGCAACGACGAGCTTGACGATCTTGTGGGCCCGATCGTGGCGGCGCTGGCAGCCGCAGCGCCGGGCAATGACGTGGAGATGCTCAGCACGACCAGGCGTCATGGAAACTTCATGAGCACCCCCTACGGCGTGACAGCCAGACTGTTCGTGACCGATGCGGGCCTGAACGTGATCGTTCACGATGCCCGGCTGGATTTTTACCACGCCTACCGGGCCACGAAGGTGCTGCCCGCGTTCCAGTACGGCTCGCGGCGTGCCGCGGGGCCTGTTGCCCTGACAACCACTCAGGGGCAGGCGGTTCGTTCGGACTGGCTGGTCTTTCCGCTTCAGGCTTCCCCGGCGGCTGTGACAGCCCCCGTCGGAGCCGCCGCAGCGCCCGCTGCGACGGCGGCAACCTTGCCGGCGCCGGCGAACGCAGCGCCGGCGCGCCGGGATGATCGCTTCTACGAGGAGCAGGAGCAGCGGCTGCGTGGGCTGCAGCGGCTGCGTGATCAGAACCTCATCACCGAAGAGGAATTCCAGCGCAAGCGGCGTGAGATCCTGCAGCTTCTATAGCGCAGGCGAGGCGCAGGAAACAGGAAAGGGGCCCCAGAGGGCCCCTTTGCGTTTGCTGGGCGCGCGGCTTCAGGTGTCCAGCAAGCCCGGCGGGACGCCACCCATCACCTGGCTGAAGCCTGCATCGACGTAGGTGATCTCGGCCGTCACGCCTGCGGCGAGGTCGGACAGGAGGAAGGCCGCCACGTTGCCAACGTCTTCAATGGTGACGTTGCGACGCAGCGGCGCGTTCGACTCGACGATGTCCAGGATCTTGCCGAAGCCCTTGATGCCCGAGGCGGCCAAGGTCTTGATCGGGCCTGCCGAGATGCCGTTGACGCGGATGCCCTTGGCGCCCAGATGGGTGGCCAGGTAACGCACGCTGGCTTCGAGCGACGCCTTGGCCAGGCCCATGGTGTTGTAGCTGGGGACAGCGCGCACGGCCCCCAGGTAGCTCAGGGTCAGCAGGGCGGCGTTCGGGCTGAGGCGGGGCAGGGCGGCCTTGGCCATCGCCGGAAAGCTGTAGGCCGAGATGTCGTGGGCGATGCGGAAGGCTTCTCGCGACAAGCCATCGAGGAACTCGCCTGCAATGGCTTCGCGCGGCGCAAAGCCGATCGAGTGGACAAAACCGTCGAAGGTCGGCCAGGCGTCCCCCAGCTGGTCGAACAGGGCCTGGATCTGGGCATCGTCGCCGACATCGCAGTCGAAGACCAGGGTGGAGTCGAACTCGCTGGCAAACTCGGTGATGCGCCCCTTGAAACGCTCGCCCACGTAGCTGAAAGCCAGTTCAGCCCCTTCCCGGCGGCAGGCTTTGGCGATCCCATAGGCGATCGAGCGGTTGGACAGCAGGCCGGTGATCAGGAAGCGCTTGCCGGCGAGAAATCCCATGGTGTCTCCGTGAAGGTCAAAGGATCCAATTTTGGCATGCGACCCGGCGGCCGCCAATCGAACAGGCAGAGCACGTGGGTGGCCCCTCCCACGCCAGTCGACAGGCCCGCGACTTGCTAGGAGCGCCCGCGCAGCGTACAATCCGACTTTCGCTAAGTCATTGTGGGCCATTGTGAATAATGGGCGGAGACATCCAGCCCATTTTTTTTGCTTGGTCGCCTTTGTTGCGCTTCCGCGGCCCGGTCAAGGCAGGGTCGTGGAGGCTGGTGACGCAGGGGGCGGATGACGAAACGCGGGAGTTTTCAGGGTTTGCGGGAGCTGGGCGCGTCAATGGGTTTGGGGTGGCAGGTTTTGGTCGAGAACACCGTCACGGGGTTGGGGTACGACTTCGTGGAGTGCGAGCGCAGCGCTGGCGGCTTGCTGCGCGTGTTCATCGATCGCGTAGCCAACGATCCGCGCGGTGAGTTCATCACCGTCGATGACTGCGAGAAGGTGACCCGCCAGTTGCAGTATGCGCTGGAAGTCGAGAACGTCGACTACCAGCGGCTCGAGGTCTCGTCTCCCGGGCTGGATCGACTGTTGCGCAAGCCGGCCGATTTCGAGCGCTTCGCCGGCCAGGAGATCGAGATCACCCTGAAGCTGGCCTTCCAGAACCGCAAGAAGTACCGAGGCGTGCTGGAGCCCCAGGGTGAAGGCTGGCGACTGGTCTTCCAGGATGGCAAGCAGGAACAGGCTTTGGATTTTTCGCTGGACGAGGTCAGGGAGGCCCGCCTGGTGCCGGTGATCGACTTCAAGGGTCGACGCCGCGGCACGGCACAGCCGCACCCCTCGGAAGGCGCACAAGAAGACGGAGGTCAGGAATCATGAACCGCGAATTGTTGATGCTGGTGGACGCGATCTCGCGCGAGAAGAACGTGGAGCGCGATGTCGTGTTCGGCGCGGTCGAGGCCGCTCTCGCCTCTGCCACGAAGAAGCTCTACGAAGGCGAGGTTGACATCCGCGTGGTGATCGACCGTGAGACGGGCGAATACGAGACCTTCCGCCGCTGGCATGTGGTGCCGGACGAGGCCGGCCTGCAGTTGCCGGACGCCGAAATCCTGCTCTTCGAGGCGAAGGAGCAGATCGGCGACATCGAGGTGGATGACTACATCGAGGAGTCGGTGGAGTCCGTCCCGATCGGACGCATCGGCGCGCAGGCAGCCAAGCAGGTCATCCTGCAGAAGATCCGCGATGCCGAGCGCGAGCAGCTTCTCAACGACTTCCTGTCTCGGGGCGACAAGATCTTCGTCGGCACGGTGAAGCGGCTGGACAAGGGCGATCTCATCGTCGAATCGGGTCGTGTCGAGGGTCGCCTGAAGCGCGGCGAGATGATCCCCAAGGAAAACCTGCGCACCGGTGACCGCGTGCGGGCGGTGATCCATGAGGTGGATCCGACCCTGCGCGGTCCGCAGATCATCCTGTCGCGCAGCTCGCCGCAGTTCATGATCGAACTCTTCCGCCAGGAAGTGCCCGAGATCGAACAGGGCCTGCTGGAGATCAAGAGCTGCGCCCGCGATCCGGGTTCGCGGGCGAAGATCGCCGTGCTGTCTCACGACAAGCGTGTCGATCCGATCGGCACCTGCGTGGGGGTCCGCGGTTCGCGTGTCAACGCCGTCACCAACGAGCTGGCCGGCGAACGGGTGGATATCGTGCTGTGGTCGGAGGATCCGGCCCAGTTCGTGATCGGCGCGCTGGCGCCAGCCAACGTTGTCTCCATCGTCGTGGACGAGGAGCGTCATGCCATGGATGTGGTGGTGGATGAGGAGAACCTCGCCATCGCCATCGGCCGTGGTGGCCAGAACGTGCGCCTGGCGTCCGAGCTCACCGGCTGGCGCATCAACATCATGACCGCCGAGGAGTCCCAGGCCAAGCAGGCTGAGGAAACCACCGCCATCCGGAGCCTCTTCGTCGAAAAGCTCGATGTCGATGAGGAAGTGGCCGACATCCTGATCGAGGAGGGGTTCACCAGCCTTGAAGAGGTGGCCTACGTGCCGCTGCAGGAGATGCTGGAAATCGAATCTTTCGACGAGGACACCGTCAATGAGCTGCGTGACCGTGCAAAGGATGCGCTGCTGACGATGGAGATCGCACGCGAGGAAAAGGTCGAGGAGGTGTCGCAGGACCTGCGAGATCTCGACGGTCTGAATGCCGAATTGATTGCCAAGCTGGCTGATGCCGGCATCCACACCCGCGATGACCTCGCCGACCTGGCTGTGGATGAGCTGACCGAAATGACCGGTGTCGAAGAGACACAGGCCAAGTCGCTCATCATGAAGGCCCGAGAACACTGGTTCACGGCCTGAGGCGCTGAACAGAGGTTCCGTTCGCCCAGCCACCGCAAGCTCGTCAAGGATTACACACAATGGCCGTTACCACAGTCGCACAGTTCGCTTCCGAGCTGAACCGCCCCGCGACGACGCTGCTCGAGCAGCTGAAGTCAGCCGGGGTGGCCAAGGCGTCCCCCGACGACTCGCTGACCGAGTCCGACAAGGAACGCCTGCTGGACTACCTGCGCAACGCGCATGGCACCGCCGGCAGCGAGCGCAAGAAGATCACGCTGACGAAGAAGTCGACCACCGAGATCAAGCAGGCCGACTCTTCGGGCAAGGCGCGCACCATCCAGGTCGAGGTTCGCAAGAAGCGTGTCTTCGTCAAGCGCGATGACAACGCCGCCCCGGTCGAGGAGGTGGCTGCAGCCAAGGCCGTGGTCGATGAGGCCGAGCTGCGCCGCCGCGAAGAAGAAGCCAGCCGTCAGGCCGAACTCCTGCGTCGCCAGGAAGAGGAGCTGGCTGAAAAGCGTCGCCAGCGTGAAGAGGCGGAAGCCCGGGCCCGCGAAGAGGCGGAAGCCCGCGCCCGCGAGGCCGCGCAGCGCGAGGCCGAAGAGAAGGCGCGTGCTGCCGAGGCCCGCCAGGCCGAGCTGGCAGCTGCCGCCGCAGCTGGCGAGGTCGCACCCGAACCTCCGGCACCTGCGCCCGCGCCCGAACCTGCCGAGCCGCCGAAGCCGGCGGTGCGGGTGATCAAGGCCGTGGATGTGGAAGCCGAAGAGAAGCAGCGCCTGGGCGATCTGGAAAAGCGCCGCAAGGCGGCCGAAGCGGAAGCCGCGGCGATCCGCGCCATGATGGCGGCGCCCAAGCGCGGCGTCATGACGGCCAAGAAGCCGGAAGACGAGAAGCCCAAGGTTGAAGCCGGCAAAGAGGGCATCAAGGGCACCATCCACAAGCCCAAGGCCGCGCCTGGGGCGCCGGGCGCAGCGGCAGCTGCGCCTGGTGCAGCCAAGCCGGGCGACAAGAAGTCGGTCAAGTCCGAGAAGCTGTCGTCCAGCTGGGCAGACGATGCCGCGAAGAAGCGGGCCCTGAAGACGCGCGGCGATACCGCCGGTGGCGCCCGCGGTGGCTGGCGCGCCCCGACCAAGGGCGGGCGCCGTGGAGACCGCGGTGACTCCGGGTCGAGTTTCGTGGCGCCCTCCGAGCCGCAGACCTATGAAGTGCACGTGCCTGAAACCATCAGCGTGGGCGACCTGGCCCACAAGATGTCCGTCAAGGCTTCCGAGGTCATCAAGCAACTGATGAAGCTCGGTCAGATGGTGACGATCAACCAGCAGCTGGACCAGGAAACGGCCATGATCGTGGTCGAGGAGATGGGCCACAAGGCCTTTGCGGCCAAGCTGGACGATCCGGAAGCCTTCCTGGAGGAGAGCGATGCGGCGCACGAAGCCGAGCTGCGTACGCGCGCTCCCGTCGTCACGGTCATGGGTCACGTCGATCATGGCAAGACCTCGCTGCTCGACTACATCCGCCGTTCGCGGGTGGCGGCTGGCGAGGCGGGTGGCATCACCCAGCACATCGGCGCTTACCACGTGGACACGCCACGCGGCACGATCACCTTCCTCGACACCCCGGGCCACGAAGCGTTCACGGCCATGCGTGCCCGTGGCGCCAAGGCCACCGACATCGTGATCCTGGTGGTGGCGGCCGATGACGGTGTGATGCCGCAGACCAAGGAAGCCATCCACCATGCGAAGGCGGCCGGTGTGCCGATCGTCGTGGCGGTCAACAAGATCGACAAGCCCGATGCCAACCCCGAGCGGGTGAAGCAGGAGCTGGTGGCCGAACAGGTCGTGCCAGAGGAGTACGGTGGTGACGCGCCGTTCTGTCCTGTTTCCGCCAAGACGGGGGAGGGCATCGACGCGCTGCTCGAGAACGTTCTGCTGCAGGCCGAGGTGCTGGAACTCACGGCACCGGTCGATGCGCTTGCCAAGGGGCTGGTGATCGAGGCACAACTCGACAAGGGGCGTGGCCCGGTGGCCACGGTGCTGGTGCAGTCCGGCACGCTCAAGCGCGGTGACGTGGTGCTGGCCGGTGCCAGTTTCGGCCGTGTGCGAGCCATGCTCGACGAGGATGGCAAGCCGACTCAGGAGGCGGGCCCGTCCATTCCGGTCGAGATCCAGGGTCTCACGGAGGTGCCCCAGGCAGGCGACGAGTTCATGGTTCTCGCCGATGAGCGCCGTGCTCGCGAGATTGCCACCTTCCGTCAGGGCAAGTACCGCGACGTGAAGCTGGCCAAGCAGCAAGCCGCCAAGCTCGAGAACATGTTCGAGCAGATGGGACAGGGCGACGTGAAGACGCTGCCGCTGATCATCAAGGCCGACGTGCAGGGTTCGCAGGAGGCGCTGGCGTCATCGCTGCTCAAGCTGTCGACCGACGAGGTCAAGGTGCAGATCGTGCATGCCGCCGTGGGTGGCATCAGCGAGAGCGACGTCAACCTGGCGCTGGCCTCCAAGGCGGTGGTGATCGGCTTCAACACCCGGGCCGACGCCGGTGCACGCAAGCTGGCCGAGCACAACGGCGTGGACATTCGCTACTACAACATCATCTACGACGCCGTGGATGAGATCAAGGCAGCGATGTCCGGCATGTTGACGCCGGATCAGAAGGAAGAAGTCATCGGCACGGCCGAGATCCGTCAGGTCTTCCGCGTCTCGAAGGTGGGCGCGATCGGCGGCTGCATGGTGCTGTCCGGCGTGATCCGCCGCAACGCGCGCCTGCGCCTGCTGCGCGACAACGTCGTGATCTTCACCGGCGAGCTCGATTCCCTCAAGCGCTTCAAGGACGATGTCCGCGAGGTCAAGGAAGGCTTCGAGTGCGGTCTGAACATCAAGAACTACAACGACATCCAGGAAGGTGATCACCTGGAGTTCTTCGAGATCAAGGAAGTGGCACGCACGCTCTGACCGGCGGAGGCGCTCACGCGCTCGGACCCCGCCGATCGAAAGATGGGCGGGGTTTGTGTTTGTAGCCCCAACCAGGAGTCCTTCACCATGCGACACAAGCGATCCATTCCCAACCGTTCCCACCGGGTGGCCGACCAGATCCAGCGCGATGTGGCTGAGCTCATCCGCGAGCTGAAGGACCCGCGCATCGGCATGGTCACGCTCAATGCCGTCGAGGTGACGCCCGACTACGCGCACGCGAAGATCTATTTCTCGCTGCTGGTGGGCGATCCGCAGGAAAGCGAAGTCGCGTTGAACGAGGCTGCCGGCTATGTCCGCAATGCGCTGTTCAAGCGCTTGCAGATCCACACGGTGCCCACATTGCACTTCGTGTTCGATCGCACCACCGAACGGGCGGCCGACATGAATGCCTTGATTGCCCAGGCCAACGCCACTCGAGCCAAGGACTGATCCACCATGCTGGCTGCTGCCGCACCCGCCGCACCCCGCCCGCGCGTTGCACGCCGGGCGGTGCATGGCGTGCTGCTGCTCGACAAACCCCTGGGTCTGAGCAGCAACGACGCCTTGCAGAAGGCCAAGCGGCTGCTGCGCGCCGAAAAGGCTGGCCACACCGGCACGCTCGACCCGATGGCCACCGGCCTGTTGCCCCTGTGCTTCGGTGCGGCAACCAAGTTCTCGCAGGTCAGCCTTGATGCAGACAAGACCTATCGCGCCGTGTTGCGCCTCGGTCAGCGGACGACCACCGCGGATGCCGAAGGCGAGGTCATCCAGGAGCGACCGGTGTCGGTCGATCGCGCGAGGATCGATGAGGTGGCAGCGCGCTTCGTGGGCGAAATCGACCAGGTGCCCCCCATGCATTCGGCGCTCAAGCGCGATGGCAAGCCCCTGTACGAGTACGCCCGCGCAGGGGTCGAGATCGAACGGTCGGCCCGGCGGGTGCGGATTCATCGCCTGGACATCGTGACCTGGCAGGCTGAACACCTGGAGATCGACGTGTCTTGCAGCAAGGGCACCTATGTGCGCACCCTGGCCGAAGACGTGGGCGAGGCACTGGGTTGTGGCGCCCACCTGGTGGCCCTGCGCCGCACCGCCAGCGGGCCGCTGCGGGTGGAGCAGTCCTTGACGCTGGAGGCACTGGCGCAGATGGACGAAGCGCAGCGCGACGCCCGGCTGCTGCCACCGGATGCCCTGGTGGCCGACTGGACGCCGGTGCGGCTGTCGGCTGCCGAGGCGGGACGCTTTCTGAGCGGCTTGCGGCGCCGTATTGACCTGCCGGATGCGGCCCAGGTGCGCGTCTATGGTCCCGAGCCTGGCGCCTTCCTCGGCAGTGGCCACATCGTGGCCGGTGAACTGATCCCGACCCGGCTGCTCAGTCCAGCCGAAGTCCAGTCTCTTCTGAACACTCCTGTCATTCCCTGACCTGTTTTCGGGTCATCCTACCCAACGAGATCATGAGCAAGCCCATCCGCAACATCGCCATCATCGCGCACGTCGACCATGGCAAGACGACCATGGTCGACCAGCTGCTGCGCCAATCCGGCACCTTTGCCGACCACGAAAAGGTGGTTGACACGGTCATGGACAGCAACGCCATCGAGCGCGAGCGCGGGATCACGATCCTGGCCAAGAACTGTGCCGTGAGCTGGAAGGGCACCCACATCAACATCGTGGATACCCCGGGCCACGCCGACTTCGGGGGCGAGGTGGAGCGTGCGCTGTCGATGGTGGATGGCGTGGTGCTGCTCATCGACGCCCAGGAAGGTCCGATGCCGCAGACGCGCTTCGTCACCAAGAAGGCGCTGGCCCTGGGCCTGAAGCCCATCGTTGTCGTGAACAAGGTCGACAAGCCCGGCGCCAACTGCGACAAGGTCATCAACGCCGCCTTCGACCTGTTCGACAAGCTTGGTGCCAACGACGAGCAGCTCGATTTCCCGGTGGTCTATGCGTCGGGCATCAACGGCTGGTCGTCGCTGGAAGAGGGCGCAGCGGGCGAGCAGTGGGGGCCGGACATGTCGGCCCTGTTCGAGACCATCCTCAAGCACGTTCCGCCCCACGAGGGGGATGCTTCCGCCCCGCTGCAGCTGCAGATCTCGGCGCTGGACTACTCCACCTTCGTGGGCCGCATCGGCGTGGGCCGGGTCAACGCCGGCACGATCCGTCCGGGCATGGACGTGGTGGTGATGGCGGGCCCCGACGCAAGCCCCGTCAAGGGCCGCATCAACCAGGTGCTCACCTTCCAGGGACTGGACCGCTTCCAGGTGACCGAAGCCGGTCCGGGCGACATCGTGCTGATCAACGGCATCGCCGACATCGGGATCGGCGAGACCGTGACCGACCCCCAGAATCCGCAGCCGCTGCCCATGCTCAAGATCGATGAGCCGACGCTGACGATGAACTTCTGCGTCAACACCAGCCCGTTGGCCGGCAAGGAAGGCAAGTTCGTCACCAGCCGCCAGATCTGGGACCGCCTGCAGAAGGAGCTGCAGTCGAACGTTGCGCTGCGCGTGAAGGAGACCGACGAGGACGGCGTGTTCGAGGTGTCGGGGCGGGGCGAACTGCACCTGACCATCCTGCTGGAGAACATGCGCCGCGAAGGCTACGAGCTGGCCGTTTCCAAGCCGCGCGTGGTGTTCAAGGACATTGACGGCGAAAAGCACGAACCCATCGAGCTGGTCACGGTGGACATCGAGGAAGGCCACCAGGGTGGCGTGATGCAGGCTCTGGGCGAGCGCAAGGCCGAACTGGTGAACATGGAGCCTGACGGCCGGGGGCGCGTGCGGCTGGAGTACCGCATCCCCGCGCGAGGCCTGATCGGCTTTTCCAACGAGTTCCTCAACCTCACGCGCGGCTCGGGCCTGATCAGCAACATCTTCGACGGCTACGAACCCCACAAGGGCGACATCGGCGGCCGCAAGAACGGCGTGCTGATCTCGATGGACGACGGCGAGATCATCACCTACGCGCTGGGCAAGCTCGACGACCGCGGGCGCATGTTCGTGAAGGCGGGCGACCCCGTGTACGAAGGCATGATCGTGGGCATCCACAGCCGCGACAACGACCTGGTGGTGAACGCCACCCGCACCAAGCAGCTCACCAACTTCCGCGTGTCCGGCAAGGAAGACGCGATCAAGATCACGCCTCCGATCGATCTCACGCTGGAGTACGGCGTGGAGTTCATCGAGGATGACGAGCTGGTCGAGATCACTCCCAAGTCCATCCGCCTGCGCAAGCGCTTCCTGAAGGAGCACGAGCGCAAGCGCGCCCAACGTGAAGCGGCTTGACGCCCTCGGCTCGCTGAGCCACGGCCGTGCCGTGGCGCTGATGGTGCTGGTGACGCTCCTGTGGAGCATTGCCGGCGTTGTCACGCGTCACCTCGAGGCTGCACGCTCCTTCGAGGTCACCTTCTGGCGCAGCTTCTTCAACGCCGCCTTCATGGTGGTGGCGCTGTCGCTTTGGAAGGGCAAGGGCCTGTGGGACGAACTGCGCCATGGCGGCTGGCCGCTGTGGGTGTCGGGTGTGATGTGGTCCATCATGTACACCTGCTTCATGGTGGCCATCACGCTGACCACCGTGGCCAACGTGCTGGTGACCATGGCTCTCGGGCCGCTGATGACCGCGCTGCTGGCGCGCGTCGCGCTGGGGCATCGGCTGCCTGCGCGCACCTGGGCGGCGATCGGCGCGGCCGGCGCGGGCATCGCCTGGATGTACGGCCGCGAGCTGGCCGGCGCCGAGCTGCGCCATCTGTTGGGCACCTTCGTCGCACTGGGCGTGCCCTTGGCCGCTGCGGTCAACTGGACGGTGATCCAGCGCACGACCCACCAGCCCAGCCTGAGCCGCCGGGGCGACATGCTGCCGGCGGTCCTCATCGGTGCCGTGATCTCGGCCGCTGTGACACTGCCGCTGGCCTGGCCCTTGCAGGCCTCCGCGCACGACCTGGGGCTGCTGGCCACGCTCGGCGTCTTCCAGCTCGCCGTGCCCTGCCTGATCGCCGTGCAACTGGCCCGCGTACTGCCGGCGCCCGAGGTGGCCCTGCTCGCTCTGCTGGAGGTGATCTTCGGCGTGGCCTGGGCCTGGCTGGGTGCGAACGAAGTGCCATCGCCGCATGTGCTCCAGGGTGGCTTCCTGGTGCTGGGCGCCCTGGTGCTCAACGAAGCGCTGGGCGTGCGGCGATCGAAGGCCGTGGCACCCGCGGCTGCAGCCGCTGACCCCTCATGACAAGGAGACTGACGATGATGTCTGCGACCCTTCCTGCTTTGAGCGGTGACGGCCTGGTAGTGGCCGAGCGTCGCGGCAGCCTGGGACTGATCACGCTGAACCGGCCGCAGGCTCTCAACGCACTGTCGCTGTCGATGATCCGCGACCTCACCACGCTGCTGCTGGCATGGCGAGACGACGTTTCGGTGCAGGCGGTGCTGGTGCGCGGCGCAACGCAGGAAGGCAAGGGCGTGGCCTTCTGCGCCGGCGGCGACATCCGGTTCTTTCATCAGGCGGCATTGGCGGGCGACCCGAGGCTGGAGGACTTCTTCACCGAGGAGTACACCCTCAACCACCTGATCCACGGCTACCCCAAACCCTACATCGCCCTGATGGACGGCATCGTGATGGGCGGCGGCATGGGGATCAGCCAGGGGGCGGCGCTGCGCATCGTCACTGAGCGCACGAAGATGGCCATGCCCGAGACCAACATCGGGCTGTTCCCGGACGTGGGTGGCGGCTGGTTCCTGTCTCGCTGCCCGGGCCGTGTCGGGGAATTCCTGGCGCTGACGGGCCAGGTGATCGCCGCCGGCGATGCCGTGGCCTGCGGGCTGGCGGACGGCTATCTGCCCAGCCAGGCCCTGGACAGCCTTGTCGAGGCGCTGTCGGTCGATGCGGACGCGGTCAGCCTGCTGGCCCTGGCGCGCTCGCGGCTGCAAGGCGTGCCGCCGCCGGTCCTGCAGGAACACAAGACCTTCATCGACCACTGCTTTGCTGCAGCCGACGTTGCGGGCATCGTGGCGGCCCTCGAGGCCGCGATCGGCAACACCTGGGCGCAAGAGACCGCGGCCACACTGCGCAAGCGCTCACCGCTCATGCTGGCCGTCACGCTGGAGCAGGTGCGCCGTGCCCGCCGCATGACGCTGACCGAGGACCTGCGCATGGAGCGCAACCTGGTGCGCCACTGCTTCCACCTGCGCCCCGGCCCCGCCAGTGAAACGGTGGAAGGCATCCGGGCGCTGGCGGTGGACAAGGACCACGCCCCCCGATGGAATCCTGCGCGGATCGACGAGGTCACGCCTGCGATGGTGCAGGCCTTCTTCGTGAGCCCCTGGCCGGCCCATGCCCACCCCTTGAACGGGTTACGCTGAGTCGTCGCCTGCGCGCAAGCCTCGTGCTACGCTGAAGGCGACATGGTTCGGGAGTGAAGGTCATGCAAGCCCCTGCGAAGTACTTGCTGATCATCGAGCAGAGCGGGGCCATGGTGGCCCGCCTCTTCGATGCCGAGCGCCGCCACCTGCTCGATTTCGACGCCAGTTCCGAGGAGGTGGCCGTGATGACCGCCGGCCTGCAGCCTGCCGTGGGGGCCCTCGGCGGCGAATGGGGCCTGGCCTTGTCCGGCCACAACGAGCAGGAGCGGGCCGCCGCCCAGGTCTATGCCCTCGACGTCTGACGCGAAGGGTCTGGGCTGACGCAGCCGCTGCGGCGCTGCGACAATACGGGTTTGTGCCTCCTGCCTTGCCTGTGACCCTGCCCAACCCCAGCCCTTGGCGTTTGTCCGTCGCCCCGATGATGGACTGGACGGACCGGCATTGCCGCTATTTCCATCGGCTCATCACCCGCCACACCCGTCTGTACACCGAGATGGTGACCACGGGTGCGTTGCTGCATGGCGACGTGGCGCGGCACCTGGACTACAACGCCGAGGAGCATCCGCTGGCGCTGCAGCTTGGCGGCAGCGAACCGGAGGACCTGGCCGCCTGCGCACGGCTCGCACAGCAATGGGGCTACGACGAGGTCAACCTGAACTGCGGCTGCCCCAGCGAACGGGTGCAGCGCGGCGCCTTCGGGGCTTGCCTGATGAACGAGGCCGCGCTGGTGGCCGACGGCGTGAAGGCCATGCGCGATGCGGTGGACCTGCCGGTTACGGTGAAGCATCGCATCGGCGTGGACCGGGTGGAAAGCTATGAGTTCGTCCGCGACTTCGTGGGCACGGTGGCCCAGGCAGGCTGCGAGGTCTTCATCGTGCATGCGCGCAATGCCTGGTTGCAGGGCTTGAGCCCGAAGGAAAACCGCGAGATCCCGCCGCTACGCTACGAGATCGTGCACCGGCTCAAGCGCGAGTTTCCCGGGCTGACCATCGCCATCAATGGCGGCCTGAAGGACGACGAAGCCATCGCGGCGCAGCTCGAGGTGCTCGACGGCGTGATGATCGGCCGCGAGGCCTATCACAACCCGTATGTGATGGCAGGCTGGGACAGCCGCTTCTTTGGCGACGAATGTTCCGTGCCAGGCCGAAGCGAGGTGGAGGCCGCGATGGTGGCCTACTGCGAGCGTCAGCAGGCGGAGCATGGCGTGCCGTGGCCGCACATCGTGCGCCACATGCTGGGCCTGTACAACGGCCTGGCCGGCGCACGCAAGTGGCGCCAGGTGTGGTCAGACCATCGGCTCAAGGCCTTGCCTGCCGCCGAGGTGATGGAACGGGCCGGCGAGGCCATGGCGGCCAGTGCGGCGTCGGCGCGCGAGGTGGCCAGCGCGTCGTCTTGAGCGTGTGCCTCAGGCTGCCGGCCGGCGTGCCGGCCAGGTGGCGAGGAGCACACCGCCCAGCGCCAGGCCGAAGGCCACGGCATGCAGGGGTGTGAACCGTTCCCCCAGCGCCACCACCCCGACCAGGGCCGCACTGACCGGCAGGAAGACCGTGAAGATGCCCGCCGATGCGGCTGGCACATGGCGCAGGCCGCTCATCCACAGCCACACCGTGATCATGCTGGCGGCCAGCGAATAGAAGACCAGCAGCAGCCAATGGCCTGCGGCCACGGAGCCGAAGTCGAACTGTGCGGCCAGAACCACCCCGAAGGGCGTGACCAGCGCCCAGCCCCAGAGGTTGACCAGGGCGCTGATGCGCTTGGCCGAGACGTTGCCGGTGAGCTTCTTGCCAATCACCACATAGAGGGCTTCGCAGCACACGGCGGCGAAGAGCAAGGCATTGCCCAGCAGGGCGCTCGAGCCGCGGGTCGCGCCCTCGGCGTCGGTGGCCTTGCCGACCGAGAGCAGGACGATGCCACCGACCGCCAGCACGATGGCCACCTGCACACGGGGAGCGATGCGCTCGCCCAGCAGCAGCCACGACAACACGGCCACCACCGCCGGGATGGAGGCCATGATGACCCCGGCCGCCAGGGCTGAGGTGAGCGACACCCCATAGAGCATGCACACCGAGAACAGGAAGTTGCCAAAGAAGGACTCCCAGAAGAGGAGCCGCCGGTCGGCCGCGCTCAGCGGCTTGTCTTCCGGTCGGCGCCTGACCCAGCCCGCCATCGCCACGGCGCCGATGCCGAATCGCAGCCACGCCAGCAGCAGCACCGGAAACACCAGGACCAGGATCTTCGACAGCGCCACGTAGCTGCCCACCAGGCCCATGCTCAGAGCCAGCGCGCCGTACGCCGCCACAGGGACGACGCGGGTCAAGTGTCGATCCTCAGCCAGGTGGTCTTGAGCTCGGTGTACTTGTCGAAGGCGTGCAGCGACTTGTCACGGCCGTTGCCCGACTGCTTGTAGCCGCCGAAGGGCACGGTGATGTCGTCCTCGTCGTATTGATTGACGTGCACGGTGCCGGCGCGCAGGGCCCGCGCCACACGATGGGCGCGGTCGATGTGGTGGCTCCAGACGCTGGCCTGCAGGCCGTAGGTGGAGTCGTTGGCCAGGGCCACGGCCTGGGCTTCGTCCCGGAAGCGGATCACGCTGAGCACCGGCCCGAAGATCTCCTCACGCGCGATGCGCATGTCATTTCGCACGCCATCGAAGAGGGTGGGCTCCACGTAGTGGCCCCCGGTGTCTGCGCGCACTTGCCGGCCGCCCGTCACGAGGCGGGCGCCTTCCTCTTCGCCGGACGCGATGTAGCCCAGCACCGTGCGCAACTGGCCTTCGTCGACGAGGGCGCCCATTTCGGTGGTCTCGTCGAGGGGATCGCCCGGCTGGAAGGTGGGTGCCAGGGCCTGGACGCGGGTGACGAACTCGTCGGCAATGGTGTCGTGCACAAGCAGGCGCGAAGGGGCGTTGCAGGACTCCCCCTGGTTGAAGAACATGCTCGCCGCAGCCGTCTTTGCGGCACGATCGAGGTCCTGGAAGTCATCGAAGACGATGAAGGCCGATTTGCCGCCCAGTTCGTTGTACACGCGCTTCAGGTTGGAGCGGCCCGCGTACTCCAGCATGCGCCGGCCCACGCGCGTGGAGCCGGTGAAGCCGATGGCATCGACGCCAGGGTGCAAGGCCAGGGCTTCGCCGGCTTCATGGCCGTACCCCGGGACGACGTTGAAGACACCTGGCGGCAGCCCGGCCTCCAGGGCGAGTTCGGCCAGGCGCAGGGCCGTGTAGGGTGATTTCTCGGAGGGCTTCAGCACCACGCTGTTGCCGGTGGCCAGGGCGGGCCCGAGCTTCCAGGCGGCCATGATCATCGGATAGTTCCAGGGCACGATGGCACCGATCACGCCCATGGGCTCTCGCGTGATGAGCGCCAGAGCCTGTGGCCCCGTGGGGGCGATTTCGTCGTAGACCTTGTCGATGGCTTCGGCGTACCAGGCGATGCAGCGCGCGGCGGCGGGCACATCCACCGAGGTGCTGTAGCGGATGGGCTTGCCCATGTCGAGGGTTTCGAGCAGGGCCAGTTCGTCCTTCGAGGCCAGGATCTTCTCGGCAAAGCGTTGCAGCACCCGCTTGCGGGCGGCGGGTGGCTGGCGCGACCAGCGGCCCTCCTCGAAAGCCTGGCGGGCCGCAGCAACGGCAGCATCCACGTCGGCCTGGCGACCGCGGACCACCGCACCCAGCCGTCGGCCGTCGATGGGGGAGTGCTTCTCGAAGGTCTCGCCGTCCGCCGCCTCGACACGCCGACCCTGGATCAGGGCCCGGCCATCGAAGATGGCGTTGGCAGCATGCTGGTGCCAATGGGTGCGGCTCATGGAGGCTCAGAAGTTCAGCACCACAGCGGTCGAGAGCATGTGGGCACGCTTGCGGTAGCGGTCCTCGATCTCGTCATAGAAGTTGTATCCGTTCGACCCGTCGAAGCGGTACTCAAGCTTGAAGGTGGTGTTCAAGCTGTAAAGATACTTCAGGCCGAAGGTCATCGCATAGCGGTTGGCACCCTTGTCCGGGTCGATGATGCTGCCGTCGGACGCGAGCTTGGGGCCGAAGCCGTTGCGGCCGTCGAAGTCGCCGCCGCTGAGCGGCGAGCCGTAGATCCCGCCGCCGTTCTTCTCGTTGTGGATGTAGTCGGCGCGGAAGATCCCCTGCAGGGTGGGCGTGAAGTTGTAGGCCATCAGGCCTGACAGGCCCCACCACTGGGCGCGACCGTCGTTGGAGGCTGCGGCATCTGCCGAGCCCACGGCCACCTGGCCCTGCCAGGTCCAGTTGCCGCGGATGTAGTAGGCGTCGAACTGGAAGAGGTTGATCGTTTCCCCGGCTTCCTTGCCATGGACGCCGGCAAAGCCGAAGCCGTCGAATTCGCCCTTGGAGTAGTCGATGCGATAGACGAGGGCGCCATGCCGAGCCTCGCGGTCGTAGCGGTTGGCATTGACGTTGGCGATACCGATGCGGTTCCACCACTTGCCCCGCGTGATGTCGATGGCGGCGCCGGTGTAGTAGCTGGGCAGGGTGAAGTCGAACAGCAGGTTGTGGCTGATCAGCGGATGCTGATGCGAGAAGGGGTATTCGTAGCCCGACCAGTCGGGGATCACGCCGGCCCAGAAGCGGGTCTGGTTGTCGGTGATGGGGACCGAGACCGACGCCTCGTGGATCCAGCTGCCGACGTTGAAGCCGGACGAACCACTCTTGTGCGGCAGCAGGGTGAGGCGCCAGATGGACTGGTCCTCGGTCTCCTTGACGATGTCGATGACTGCCTGGCCGAAATAGGAGTTGTCGAAGGCGTAGGAGTCCCGCCCGTAGCTGTTGCCCACGCCGTCGAAGTTGTTCAGGAAGGCAAAGCTTTCCCCAAAGCGATCGGTCCACAGGAAGGTCGGATCCATCATGCCGCTGATGCGCAGGCCCTTGAAGCCAGAGGCCTCCTGGTTGTCCTCCAGGGCTTCGGTCTTGGCGCGGATGCGGTTGAACTCGACCTGCTGGTCAGGCGTCATGCCGGCCGCCGGGGCGGGTGCCGGCGCGGCTTCGGCCGCCTTGAGCTTGCGCTCGAGCTCCTGCACGCGTTGCTGCAGGGCTCGCAGTTCATCGAGCAGCTCCTTGTTGGATTGCGCATGGCCGGCCAAAGGGAAGGCGGCCAGCAGGGCCAGGCTCAGGGTCGTGATCTTCCAGGTCATTGTCATGGTGGCTCCTCGAAAAATCGGTCGAATTCGTTGTCATCCTTGGCAAGTCAGGGCGACCCCGCACGGGCGGCAGCCGCCAGCTCCAGGCTGCGTCGCCGCTCGGCACGGGCGATGAGGTAGCTGGCCAGGATCACGCCGATGGAGACGATGACGATGATCACCGTGGCCATGGCATTCACGCTGGGGTTCAGGCCCAGCCGGGCGCGCGAGAAGATGACGAGTGGCATGGTGGTCGAGCCCGGTCCGCTGAGAAAGGCCGAGAGCACCACGTCGTCGAGCGACAGCGTGAAGGTGAGCAGCCAGGCCGAGACCATCGACTGGGCGATCATCGGCAGTGTGACCAGGAAGAAGAGCTGCGAGGGTCGTGCCCCGAGGTCCATGGCGGCTTCCTCGAGCTGGGGGTTGAGGTCGCGCAGGCGGGCCTGGATCACCACGGCGGCGTAGGCCACGCCGACGAGCGTGTGTCCGATCCAGATCGTGAACATGCCCCGGTCGGGAAAGCCGAGCACCCGCTGGACGGAGACGAGCATGAGCAGCAGCGACAGGCCGACGATGACCTCGGGCATCACCAACGGGGCGTTCACCATGCCCGAGAAGAGCGTGCGGCCGGCAAACCGTGTGTACTTCACCAGGGTGAAGGCCGCCAGCAGGCCAAGCACCACCGAGGCGCAGGCGGTGAAGAAGGCAATGCGCAGTGACAGCCACAGCCCGGCCATCATCTCCCGGTCTTCGAGCAGGGCCACATACCACTTGAACGTGAAGCCGGCCCAGGTGGTGGGCACTGGGGAGTCATTGAAGGAGAACACCACCAGGGCGACGATAGGCACGTAAAGGAACAGCAGACCGGCGGCCAGCCAGCCGACGTGCACCCAGGGTGCGGCACGGGTCTGAAGGCGCGCGCTCATCGGCCGGCCTCCCGGGCTTGCGCCTGGTAGCGGTGGAACAGGGCCAGGGGCACCAGGATGAGCAGGATCATCACGACAGCCAGCGTGGACGCCATGGGCCAGTCGTTGTTGCTGAAGAACTCGTCCCACAGCACCCGCCCGATCATCAGCGTCTGCGGCCCGCCCAGCAATTCAGGGATCACGAACTCGCCCACGCAGGGAATGAACACCAGCATGGAGCCGGCGATGATGCCGGCGCGCGACATCGGCACCGTGATGCGCCAGAAAGCCTGCCAGGGCGTGGCGCCCAGGTCGGCCGCCGCTTCCAGCAGGCGCAGGTCGAGCTTCGAGAGCGTGCCGTACAGCGGCAGGATCATGAAGGGCAGGTAGGTGTAGGTCATGCCCAGCACGAGCGAGAAGGGCGTGTGCATGAACTTGTCCGGAACCGTGAGCAGCCCCAGGGCGTAGAGCAGGTCGCCAACCCCTGTGCTCACCAGCAGTTCGGCTGCCCACCCGCCGTCGCTCAACAGGCCCTTCCAGGCGTACACGCGCAGCAGGAAGGAGGTCCAGAAGGGCAGCATCACCAGCATGAGCAGCGCCGGCTGCACGGTGGCACGGCTGCGGGCCATGAAGTAGGCAAACGGATAACCGATGAACAGGCACAGCACCGTGGTGGCCGCGGCGTACTTCAGCGAGGCCACGTAGGTGCTGAAGTACAGCTCATCGGCCAGGATGTAGGCGTAGTTGCTCAGCTTCACCGTGAGCTGGAGCACACCATCGCTCCAGCTCAGGATGTCCTTCACCGAAACCGTCTCCATCTCGGAGACGCTGATCTTCACGACGATGAAGAAGGGAAGCAGGAAGAAGGCCAGGAGCCACAGGTAGGGGATGCCGATCACGGCCGCACGGCCGCTGAGCCAGCCCCGGCGATCTGCCTGGGGGCTTCTTGCGATGGCGGCGGGGGCCTTCATTGCGTAAGCACCACCTGAGCGGTGTCGGACCAGCTGGCCCAGGCCGTATCCCCCCAGGTCAGGGCTTCGCTGCGCCAGCGCTCGGTATTGCTCTGGCTGACTTTGAGCACGGGCCCCTGGGCCGGCTGGAGGTGGTAGACCGTGAAGCTGCCGAAGTAGGACAGGTCCTTGATGGTGCCTTGCAGGCGATTGTGGGGGCCGGGCGGTACCTCGCGGGAGATGCGGATCTTCTCCGGCCTGACGGCCACCGTGACCGCCATCCCCTCGGTGCCGGTGATGCCGTGGCCGACATAGTGGCTGCAATGCCCGCAATCGATCACGACATGGTCGGGGTGGTCTTGCACCAAGGTGCCGTCCATGAGATTCACGTTGCCGATGAAGTCGGCCACGAAGCGGCTCGCAGGGGTCTCGTAGATATCGCCCGGCTCACCCACCTGCAGGATGCGGCCCTCGCTCATTACCGCAATGCGCGAGGCCATGGTCATGGCCTCTTCCTGGTCGTGCGTCACCATCACGCAGGTCACACCCACTTCCTCGATGATGTTCACCAGCTCGATCTGCGTCTCTTCGCGCAGCTTCTTGTCGAGCGCCCCGAGCGGTTCGTCGAGCAAGAGGAGCTGCGGGCGCTTGGCCAGGCTGCGGGCCAGCGCCACGCGTTGTTGCTGCCCACCGGAGAGTTGGTGGGGCTTGCGTTTGGCGTAGGCCTCCAACTGCACGAGCTTGAGCATCGCAGCCACACGCTCGTCGATCTCGGCCCTGGGCAGGCGGTCGCGCTTGAGGCCGAACGCGATGTTCTCCCACACGCTCAGATGGGGAAAGAGCGCATAGGACTGGAACATCATGTTGATGGGGCGCTCGTAGGGCGGCAGGCCGGCAAGGTCCTGGCCGTCGAGCACGATGCGTCCCGAGCTTGGCGTCTCGAAGCCCGCCAGCATGCGCAGCAGCGTGGTCTTGCCACAGCCGGATGAGCCCAGCAGCGCGAAGATCTCGCCTTTGGCAATGTCCAGGCTCACGTGGTTGACGGCTCGTTGTCCGCCAAAATCCTTCACCACGTCCTGGATCTGCAGGAAGCTGGGGTTCCGGACCCCCGCAGCCTGCACGGACGGTGCAGGGGTGTCGATGAGGGCTGCCATGTCGGGCGTGATCCGGCTCAACGGCCCGTCTTGAAGGCCGTGAAGATGCGTGTGGTCTGGCGGCGCAGGTCGTTGTTGATCGAGTCCGGGGCGGCCATCTTGGCCAGATCCTGAGCCGACAGGAAGACTGAAGGGTTGCTGGCAACTTCCGGGCGCACGAACTTCTTCGAGTCGATGTTCGGGTTGGCGTAGAAGACCTTGTTCGTCAAGCCCGCATGCACCTCGGGACGCAGGATGTAATTGATGAACTTGTAGGCGTTGGCCACGTTGGGGGCGTCGCTGGGGATGACCATCACGTCGAAGAAGAGCACACCACCCGTCGCGGGGATGGTGGCCTCGATGTTCTGGCCGGTCTTGCCGTCGATGGCCCGCTGGCGCGCGATGTTGATGTCACCCGACCACCCCAGGGCGAGACAGATCGAACCGCTGGCCATGTCGTTGATGTAGCCGGAGGAGCTGAAGAGGGTCACGTGCGGTCGGATGCTGCGCAGCAGGTTGGCCGCTTCGTTGTAGTCGGCCAGGTTCTTGCTGTAGGCCGGCTTGCCGAGGTAATGCAGCGCCGCGGGAATGACTTCCGAAGCCGAGTCGAGCACCGAGACCCCACAGGATTTCAGGCGCGAGACATATTCGGGCTTGAAGAGCAGGTCCCAGGAGTTGGCGGGCATGGGCAGGTCACCGAGGGCGGCCTTCACCTTGTCGACATTGATGCCCACCGTGGTGTAGCCCCAAAGCCAGTTCACCATGTACTGGTTGCCGGGGTCGAGCTTGGCCAGCTGCGCCTGCACCGCCGGGTCGAGGTGCTTCAGATTCGGGATCTGGGACTTGTCGAGCTTGGTGAGCAAGCCGCCGTCCATCTGCAGCTTGGCCCAGTTCGAGGACGGCACGACGATGTCGTAGCCGGTGCGACCCGCCACCAGCTTGGCATGCACGATCTCGTTGTTGTCAAAGTTGTCGTAGCGCACCCGGATGCCGAACTCCTTCTCGAAGTTGGCGATCGTGTCGGGGGCGATGTAGTCCGACCAGTTGTAGATGTTCAGGACCTTGGAGTCCTGCGCCAGGGCTCCTCCCGCGCCGGACAGGACTGCCGCCGCGCCCAGCGCACCGAGGGCGCCGGCAATTCGGCGGGGAAGGGAGCGAAAAGGCTGCAATTTCATCGTCGAGTCTCCAGGTCTGACAACAAAAAAACGAATCCGGTACACATCCAGGCCCTCAGGCCATCCATCCTTCGCGGCGCGCCTGCTCCAGGGTCAGGTCGAGGCACCGCCGGATCAGGACCCCCATCTCATCGATCTGCGCGGTGGTCATCACCAGCGGCGGGGCAATGATCATGCGGTTGCCCACGGCGCGCATGATCAGCCCATTGCCGAAGCAGTGCCCGCGACAGACCATGCCGATGCTCACCTCGTCCGGGAAGGGCTCGCCGGTGGCCTTGTCCTTGACCAGCAGCAAGGCGCCCATCAGGCCGCAGGTTTCGGCGTCGCCCACCAGGGGGTGATCCTTCAGCGTTTCGAAAAGCTTTGCAAGATATGGGCCTGTGGTGTCGCGTACTTGCTGCACCAGACCGAGTTCGCGGATCAGCCGGATGTTGGCAACCCCGACTGCACAGGCCGTCGGGTGACCCGAGTAGGTGTAGCCGTGCTCGAACTCGCCGCCCTGTTCGATCATCACTTTGGCCACACGGTCACCCACCATCACGCCGCCCAGCGGGATGTAGCCGCTGGTGACGCCCTTGGCGAAGGTCATGAGGTCGGGACGGTAGCCGAAGCGTTCGCAGCCGAACCAGTGGCCGGTACGGCCGAAGCCGCAGATGACCTCGTCGCTCACCAACAGGATGCCGTACTGGTCACAGATGCGCTGGATCTCGGGCCAGTAGGTCTCGGGGGGGATGATCACGCCGCCGGCGCCCTGAACCGGCTCACCAATGAAGGCCGCCACCTTGTCCGGCCCCACCTCCTGGATCTTGGCCTCCAGCCAGCGGGCGGCCACCTGGCCGAAATCGTCACGGCTCATGGACCGTCCCAGCTCGTACCAGTAGGGCTGCTCGATGTGGACGATGCCCGGGATGGGCAAGCCACCCTGGGCGTGCATGGCCGCCATGCCACCCAGGGAGGCGCCAGCCATCGTGGAGCCGTGGTAGGCGTTCTTGCGGCTGATGATCACCTGCCGCTGCGGCTGGCCCAGCACGTCCCAGTAGCGGCGCACCATGCGCACGACGGTGTCGTTGCCTTCCGAACCCGAGCCGGTGAAGAAGACGTGGTTGAACTGCGGGGGCGTGACTTCACACAGGAGCTCGGCCAGCTCGATGGGCGGCGGCGTGGCCGTCTGGAAGAAGGCGTTGTAGAAGGGCAGCTCCCGGAGCTGCCGGGTGGCCGCGTCGATCAGGGCCTGCTGGCCGTAGCCGACGTTGACGCACCACAAGCCGCTCATCGCATCGAGGATCTTGTGGCCCTCGCTATCCCACAGGTAGATGTTGTCGGCGCGAGTGATGATGCGTGAACCCTTGCGGGCCAGGCTCTGGAAATCGGTGAAGGGGTGCAGGAAATGGGCGGCATCGGCACGTTGCCAGTCGGCGGTGCTGCGCAGAGTGCGGGATGTCGAGGTGTTCATGCGGGCTCCTGAAGAACGAGGGGCGGTCAGACATGCAGCAGCAGGTGCTCGCGCTCCCAAGGCGAGATCACCTTCATGAACTCCTCGTGCTCGATCTCCTTGACCTCGGTGTAGACGGTGATGAAGTCCTTGCCCAGGACGTCGTGCAGGTCGCCTTCTGCCTTCAGTGCCGCCAGCGCTTCGCCCAGGCTGCGGGGCAGGGCATAGGCTCCCAGGTAGGCGTCGCCCTTGCACTCTGGCGTGGGCTCGATGCGGTGCTTGAGCCCCAGGTAACCGCAGGCCAGCGTGGCGGCCAGCGCCACGTAGGGGTTGGCGTCCGCGCCGATCACGCGGTTCTCGATGCGTCGCGCGGCCGGATTGGCCACCGGCGAGCGGATGCCCACGGTGCGGTTGTCGGTGCCCCACTGGATGTTGATCGGCGCAGCCGTGGAGCGGGCCAGGCGGCGATAGGAATTCACGTAAGGCGCAAACAGCGCCATCGCGGCCGGGATGTAGCGTTGCAGGCCTCCGATGTACCAGAAGAAGGCCTGCGAGGGACTGCCGTCGTCGTTGCTGAAGATGTTGCGCCGCGTCTGACGATCGACGATGCTCTGGTGCACGTGCATCGCGCTGCCAGGCTCGTTGGCCATCGGCTTGGCCATGAAGGTGGCATACATCTCGTGGCGCAGTGCCGCTTCGCGGATGGTGCGCTTGAAGAAGAACACCTCGTCAGCGAGCTGCATCGGGTGGTTGTGCAGGAAGTTGATCTCCATCTGCCCCGCGCCGACCTCGTGGATCAGCGTATCCACGTTGAGCTCCATCTGTTCGCAGTAGGCATAGATGTCCTCGAACAGCGGGTCGAACTCGTTGACCGCATCGATGGAATACACCTGACGCGAGGTTTCGGCCCGGCCGCTGCGGCCGCGCGGTGGGCGAAGCGGCTGGTTGGAGTCGGTGCTGCGTTCGATCAGGTAGAACTCCAGCTCGGGAGCCACCACCGGATCCCAGCCTTCGGCGGCGTAGAGGTCGCACACACGGCGCAGCACGGAGCGCGGCGCGTAGGGCACCAGCTGGCCATGCCTGTCGAAGCAGTCGTGGATCACCTGAGCCGTCGGGTCGGTGGCCCAGGGCACGATGCGCACTGTGGCCGGATCCGGGCGCAGGTGCATGTCCCGGTCGGTGGGGGTGATGACGTCGTAGTAGGGGCCTTCCTCCGGGAACTCACCCGTCACCCCGATGGCGACGATCGCTTCCGGCAGGCGCATGCCGCGATCCTCGGTGAACTTCTCACGCGGCAGGATCTTGCCGCGCGCGACCCCGGTGAGATCGGGCACGAGACACTCGATCTCGGTGACGCGCCGTTCGTTGAGCCAATGTTCCAGGTCGCCGAAGCTGAAGCTCTCTCTGACCACCATGATGTCCTCTTGCGTTGCGCCGCTGCAGCGGCTGCGGTGTGGGAAGCCGGGTCGTGGTCGACCCGTCTGGGGCACGCGGGAGGGGCAGGGTGTCAGGAGCCGCGATCCTCCAGGCCGTCCCGGAAGCGGTCACGAAAGGCCTGGCAGGCCTGACCAAAGGCCTTGAACAGCTTCAAGGAGACAGGGTTGTCTTGGGCCTGCCACTCCGGGTGCCATTGCACGCACAGGTTGAAGGCGGGCGCTGCCGCCACAGTGAAGGCCTCGACCAGGCCATCGGGCGCGGTGGCCTCGACACGCAGGCCGGGCGCCAGCCGCTTGATGCCCTGGCCATGCACGCTGTTGACCTCGAACTCTCCAGGCCCCAGGACCTGTTCGAGCAGGCCGCCGGCTTCGACGCGAACCGGGTGGGCCAGCCCGTACTGGATCTCCACGGGCTCGTCGGCGCGGGCGCGGTGATCGGCCAGGCCCGGCTGCTCCTGCACGGCTTGGTGCAGGCTGCCGCCCAGGGCCACGTTCACCTCCTGGAAACCGCGGCAGATGCCGAACATCGGGATGCCCCGTGCCAGCGCCCGACGGATCATCGGCAAGGTCCAGTCGTCGCGCACCGGATCCAGCGGCAACGAAGGGTCATGGACCGCTTCATCAAAGTGGCTGGGGTGTACGTTCGACGCCGACCCGGTCAGAAGGAAGCCATCCGCCAGGTCAAGCAGTTCGTCGACTTCCGCGGCCTGCGCCGCAGGTATCACCAGCGGCACACAGCCCGCCAGACGAACGGCATCGATGTACTTCTTGCCTGCAACGTGAAAGGGATGGTGTCCAAGCATCCGGTTGCAGGCAGGAACCAGCACCACGGGGCGCGGCCGGTTCGAGGACGAGGTCAAGGTGCTCATTGGGCTTGCTGCGCTGGGTTCTTAACCCCGTCTTGCGACACGGCGCACTGGGCTTACTGGTGCGGTTGAAGGAAACTGTGGAACTCGACTTCCTCGTGCAAGCAGTGTGCCAAAGCGCCTGCCGAAGTCAACGCGATTCGCCCTGGGGACTACCCGTGTCCAGAGGTCCGGGGTGCGGCTCATAGAACGTCGCGCAGTCGGTAGTAGGCCATGCCCAGCACCAGGGCCGGCATACGCAGCCAACGTCCACCCGGAAAGGGGCGGTGCCGCAGCCGCGCAAAGGTGTCGAAGCGCGTGGCATCGCCCGAGATGGCTTCAGCCACCAACCGGCCGGCCAGGCCCGTGAGTGCCAGGCCGTGTCCGGAGAAGCCCTGGAGGTAGTAGATGTTGGCGTGGGTGGCGCCGAGCGCGGCCTTTGCGGGCAGACGCCCGAAATCCGGGGCCCGGTTCATCGAGATGTCGACAAAGCCCCCCCAGGCGTAGGCCACGGGCGTCTCGCGCAGTGCGGGGAAGGTGCGGGCCATGCGGCGCTGCAGGCTGCGGGCGAGGTCGGGTGGGGTGCGGGTGCTGTAGCTCACCCGGCCGCCATAGAGCATGCGGTTGTCGGCGGTGGGGCGGAAATAGTCGAGCACGAAGTTGGTGTCGCAGACCGCCGAGCGCGAGGGAATGAGCCGATGCACCGTGTCGGCGCCCAGTGGCTGGGAGCACACGATATAGGTGCCTACCGGCATGATGCGCGCCTCGAGTTGGGGCGCCACGCCCTGCAGATAGACGTTCCCGGCCAGCAGCACCTGCGAAGCGCGCACGGTCGCGCGTGGTGTACGCAAGGTCACGCGGGTGCCCGGCGTCAGTCGCTCCACCGGCGTGTGTTCATGGACATGGATGCCCAAGCGAGCTGCGGCAGCCGCAAGCCCGAGGGTGTACTTCAGCGGATGCAGGTGACCCGACGCGGCATCATGCACCCCGCTGTGGAAGCGCGGGCTGTCGATCCAGTCGCGCAGTTCCTTCGGCCCGATCCATCGGGTCTCGAACCCATAGACCTGCTGCATGTGGGACTGCCACTGTTGCAGGGCGCGCGCCTTGCGTTCGCTCTCGGCCACGGCCAGGTAGCCCGGCTGCCAATCGCACTCGATGCCGAAACGTCGACAGCGCTCGTGGATGAGGTCCAGCGCCTCCAGCGTCATGCCCCAGACGCGTCGGGCCTCGCCGATGCCCAGCTGTTGCTCGATCTCTGCCTGGTCGCAGGCCAGTCCGGCAAGGGCCTGGCCGCCATTGCGCCCCGAGGCTCCCCAACCCACCTCCCGTGCCTCGAGCAAGGCCACGGAATGCCCCCGCTCGGCCAGTTCGATGGCAGCCGACAGGCCGGCGAGGCCGGCACCCACCACGGCCACATCGACATCGAGATCACTCTGCAGCGCCTCAAAGCGCTGGAGACGCGGTGCGGTGGCCGCGTAGTAGGAGTGGCGCGCAAGATCCTGATCGATGCGCAGCAAGCTCATGCAGCGGGGGCTTCCTGGGCTCCTCGGCTCAGCGCACGCGCCGGATGGCGTCACCCACCGTGCTGACGATGCGATCGATGTGCGACTTCTCGATGATCAGCGGCGGTGACAGCGCAATCGTGTCGCCTGTGGTGCGGATCAGCACCCCTTGCTCCCAGCAGTCGAGAAAGACCTCGAAGGCCCGCTTGGCCGGCTCCTCGGGGCGCGGGGCGAGTTCGATGCCGCCCACCAGCCCGATGTTGCGCACGTCGATCACGTGCGGCAGACCCTTGAGCGAATGCACGGCATCGGCAAAGTAGGCCTGCATCTCGGAGGCGCGCGTGAGCAGGCCATCGTCCGCATAGGTGTCCAGGGTGCCCAGTGCCGCCGCACAAGCCAGGGGGTGGGCCGAATACGTGTAACCGTGGAAGAACTCGATCAGGTGCTCGGGGCCCTGCATGAAGGCGTCATGGATGTGCTGTCTGGCGAAGACGGCGCCCATCGGGACGCAGCCGTTGGTGATGCCCTTGGCCACCGTCATCAGGTCAGGCGTCACGCCGAAGGTCTGCGCCGCAAAGGGCCGGCCGGTACGGCCGAAACCGGTGATGACTTCGTCGAAGATCAGCAGGATGCCGTGCTTGTCGCAGATCTCGCGCAGGCGCTGCAGGTAGCCTTGCGGTGGGATCAGCACACCGGTCGAGCCCGCAACGGGCTCGACGATCACCGCGGCGATGGTCGAGGCGTCATGCAGTGCGATCAGCCGCTCCAGGTCGTCGGCGAACTCCGCGCCGTGGGCGGGTTGCCCGCGCGAGTAGGCATTGCGGGCGGGGTCATGGGTGTGGCGGATGTGGTCCACGCCTGCGAGCAGGGTGCCGAACATCTTGCGGTTGGCCACCATGCCGCCCACCGAGATGCCGCCGAAGTTCACGCCATGGTAGCCACGCTCACGCCCGATCAGCCGGGTGCGATGGCCCTCGCCCCGCACACGGTGATAGGCGATGGCCATCTTCAGCGCTGTCTCCACCGCTTCAGAACCGGAGTTCGTGTAGAAGACCTTGTTCATCCCGGCGGGGGTGATCTTCACGAGCCGCTCGGCCAGTTCGAAGGCCTTGGGGTGTCCCATCTGGAAGGGAGGGGCGTAGTCGAGCTCGGCCGCCTGCTGCTGGATCGCCTGAACGATCTTCGGGCGTGCATGACCGGCGTTCACGCACCACAGCCCGGCCACGCCATCGAGCACCTGCCGCCCCTCGGGCGTCCAGAAATACATCCCGTCGGCCCGCGCCAGCAGGCGAGGGGCCTTCTTGAACTGGCGGTTGGCCGTGAACGGCATCCAGTAGGCGTCGAGGTCCTGGTACATCGCGGGTCTCCTGTGGGCGCGGGCCGGCCCATGCCTTCCCAGCATGGTTCACCGCCGCGCGAAGTCAAGCACGAGTCTAGGCCTGGGCGTGAGCAATAGGCTTGCGCAATGGGGGTGGGGAAGCCCTGGCCTTTCGCATAAGATTCGAACATTCAGCCGTTATGCACAATTCCATGCGCCCCTTGCTGCCTTCTGTGCAACTCGATGCGATCGACCGCGCCATTCTGGAGGTCCTGCAGGAGGATGCACGCCTGACGAACGTCGAACTGGCCGAGCGGGTGCACCTGTCGCCGTCGGCCTGCCTGCGCCGGGTCCGTCAACTGGAAGAAGCCGGCGTGATTGCGCAGTACGTGGCGTTGCTCAACCCCAAGAGCGTGGGGCAGCCCGGCACCTCCTTCACCATCGTCAACGTCGAGCGGACCACGCCCGACACCCTGCGCAGCTTCGAGCAGGCCGTGCGCGACGAGCCGCAAATCCTCGACTGCTTCTACGTGGCAGGCAGCAACGACTACCTGCTGCGCTTCACTTACCGCGATGCCGAGGACCTCGAGCGCTTCCACGCTGACGTGCTGCCGCGTCTGCCAGGCGTCGTGCGGTCGAACTCCATGCTGGTGCTGCGCACCGTCAAGAAGACGACGGCGCTGCCGTTGTGACGCCGGCACTGCGGGCCATGCGGCCGCACAGATAGGTCCAGACGAAGGCTGCGGCGGCCTGGCTCGTCAGTTCTGCGTGGTCGTAGGGTGGCGCCACTTCCACGCAGTCCATGCCCACGAAAGGCAGGTCGGCCAGTTCCTCCAGCAAGGTGAGTACCTGGGTGCTCATGAGCCCCCCAGGCTCGGGAGTGCCCGTGCCCGGCGCAAAGCTGGGGTCGAGGCAGTCGATGTCCAGCGTGAGATAGATCGGTGGCCGACCAGACTCCTGCCAGCGCTCGCGGATGGCCTGGACGACCGGAGCCATGCCGGCCGGGCCATCCCGTCCACGCAGGTCCCGGGCCGTGAAGATCTGCCCACCTCGATCGCGAACGTACTCGCGCGCGGCGCGCTCCCCCGACGAGCGGATGCCGATCTGCGTGACACATTCCGGCACCACCAAACCTTGCTGAAAGGCTTCGTGCACCCAGGTGCCGTGCCCGCTGGGCTCGCCGAAGTGGTCCACCCAGGTGTCGCAGTGGGCATCGAAGTGCACCACGGCCAGGGGCTGTCCCAGCCATTCGCGGTAGGCCTGAAGCAAGGGTAGGGTGATGGAGTGATCGCCGCCCAGCCACACCATGTGGTGCTGGCGGATGAGCGTCTTCACAAGCGGTGCCATCGCGTGGCGCATGTCCGCCAGCGATGTGTTGGGCAGCGGCAGGTCGCCACGATCGGTGAGCTGGCTTTGCGGCGCCACATCGAAATGGGGATGGATGCCGTCGCACAGCATGTGGCTGGCTTCGCGGATGGCGCGCGGGCCAAAACGTGCGCCGGGTCGGTTGGTGACCGAGCCGTCCCAGGCAATGCCCCCCACCCCATAGGGCCGGGCCAAATCGTTGCGCGCAGACTTCAGGAAGCTGTTGTCGGACAGGAAGGCAAAGGCTGTCATGGCGGGCGAGAAAGCAGGATGTGGTGTCCACTCTAGATCAAGGTGCTTTTTACATCACGCAATTTTCTTTTCTTGATGTGAAATTTCGGGATGCGGCGGTGCGACATTTTTTTTCATTGCGGTAAACGGTCTTCCGCATTACGGGATGGAATCGATAAGTCTTTGATTTGATGAGATTTAATGATGAGTCTTATATAAGACATAAGTGTTGGCGAGGCGCTTGCACGTGCCTATGCTTGAGTCCATTGCAACCCTCGTCTCTCTCTTACGGAACGGAGCCTCTCATGACCAAGCTGAACCGCGAACAACAAGCCGCCGCCCTTGAAAAGGAATGGGCCGAAAGCCCCCGCTGGAAGGGCATCAAGCGTGGCTACTCCGCCGCCGATGTGGTGCGCCTGCGGGGCTCGGTGCAGATCGAGCACACCCTGGCCAAGCGCGGCTCCGAGAAGCTGTGGAACCTGGTCAACACCGAGCCCTTCGTCAATGCCCTGGGCGCGTTGACGGGCAACCAGGCCATGCAGCAGGTCAAGGCCGGCCTCAAGGCCATCTACCTGTCGGGCTGGCAGGTCGCCGGTGACGCCAACCTGGCCGGCGAGATGTACCCCGACCAGTCGCTGTACCCCGCCAACTCCGTGCCCGCCGTCGTGCGCCGCATCAATAACACCTTCCAGCGCGCCGACCAGATCCAGTGGTCCGAGGGCAAGGACGACATCGACTCTTCGCCCCCATCGTGGCCGATGCCGAAGCCGGTTTCGGCGGTGTGCTCAACGCCTTTGAGCTGATGAAGTCCATGATCGAGGCGGGCGCCTCCGGCGTCCACTTCGAAGACCAGCTCGCGTCCGTGAAGAAGTGCGGCCACATGGGTGGCAAGGTGCTGGTGCCCACCCGCGAAGCCGTGGCCAAGCTGGTGGCCGCGCGTCTGGCCGCCGACGTGATGGGCACGCCCACCGTGCTGATCGCCCGTACCGATGCCGAAGCCGCTGACCTCGTGACCAGCGACGTGGACGACAACGACAAGCCCTTCTGCACCGGCGAGCGCACCGTGGAAGGCTTTTTCCGCACCAAGCCCGGCCTGGAGCAGGCCATCTCCCGCGGCCTGGCCTACGCCCCGTTTGCCGACCTGATCTGGTGCGAGACCGGCAAACCGGACCTGGCCTACGCCAAGAAGTTCGCCGAGGCCATCCACAAGCAGTTCCCCGGCAAGCTGCTGAGCTACAACTGCTCGCCGTCCTTCAACTGGAAGAAGAACCTGGACGACGCCACCATCGCCAAGTTCCAGCGCGAGCTGGGCGCCATGGGCTACAAGTTCCAGTTCATCACGCTGGCCGGCTTCCACAGCCTGAACTACTCGATGTTCAACCTGGCCTACGGCTACGCCCGCAACCAGATGAGCGCCTTCGTGGAACTGCAGGAAGCCGAGTTCGCCGCCGCCGAGAAGGGCTTCACCGCCGTGAAGCATCAGCGCGAGGTGGGCACCGGCTACTTCGACGCCGTGACCACGACCATCGAGCGCGAGGCCTCCACCGCCGCGCTGAAGGGTTCGACCGAAGACGAGCAGTTCTTCGACGAAAAGCACGGCTGATCCGACTCTGTCCGCCGGCCCAAGTGGCCGGCAGCTGGAGAAGCTCCCGCATCCTGGTGGATGTCTTGGCCCGCAGGCTTTGATGCCCGCGGGTCTTTTTTTGGGCCCTGCGCTACAATTTGGCTCATTGTTCCCTGGCAAGAGCGAGAAAGGCACGACGGGTTATGACACCGCGAACTTCGACTCCCTTCACCACAGAGGTCTAGTCGGTCGGCCGCGGCTTTCGTTTGTCTTTGTTCTTCCTGGATGAAAAGCGCGGCGACCCCCGCGCTTTTTTGTTTCTGGAGATCCCCATGGTTAGCGTTCAACTCCCCGACGGCTCGCGACGCGAGTTTCCCGCTCCGGTGTCCGTGGCCGAGGTGGCCGGCTCGATCGGAGCCGGCCTTGCCAAGGCCGCCCTGGCCGGGCGCATTGGTCGCGGCGATGAGGCCCGGCTGGTGGACACGAGCTACGTGATCGACGGTCAGGATGTCCCGCTGGCGATCGTGACCGACAAGGATGCCGATGGCCTGGACATCGTGCGCCATTCCACGGCCCACCTGCTGGCCTACGCCGTCAAGGAACTGTTCCCCGAGGCCCAGGTGACCATCGGCCCGACGGTGGAGAACGGTTTCTACTACGACTTCTCCTACAAGCGCCCCTTCACCCCCGAGGACCTGGCGGCCATCGAGAAGAAGATGGCCGAGCTGGCGAAGAAGGACGAGAAGGTCGAGCGCAAGGTCGTGCCGCGAGACGAGGCCGTGGCCTACTTCAAGAGCCTGGGCGAGCATTACAAGGCCGAGATCATCGCAAGCATCCCGGCCGGTGAGGACGTGTCGCTCTACAGCGAGGGCAACTTCACCGACCTGTGCCGCGGCCCCCACGTGCCCAGCACAGGCAAGCTCAAGCACTTCAAGCTGATGAAGGTGGCCGGTGCCTACTGGCGCGGCGACCACCGCAACGAGCAGCTGCAGCGCATCTACGGCACGGCCTGGGCCACCAAGGACGAACTCCAGCAGTACCTGCACATGCTGGAGGAGGCCGAGAAGCGCGACCACCGCAAGCTCGGGCGCGAACTGGACCTCTTCCACCTGGACGAGCATGCGCCGGGGCTCGTGTTCTGGCACCCCAGGGGTTGGACGCTGTGGCAGCAGGTCGAGCAGTACATGCGAGCGGTGTACCGCGACAACGGCTACCTGGAGGTCAAGGGCCCGCAGATCCTGGACAGGACGCTGTGGGAGAAGACCGGCCACTGGGACAAGTACCGGGACAACATGTTCACGACGGAGAGCGAAAAGCGCGACTACGCGCTCAAGCCCATGAACTGCCCCGGGCACCTGCTCATCTTCAAGCAGGGCATCAAGAGCTACCGCGACCTGCCGCTGCGCTACGGCGAGTTCGGCCAGTGCCACCGCAATGAACCGACCGGGGGGCTGCACGGCATCATGCGCGTGCGCGGCTTCACGCAGGACGATGGCCACATCTTCTGTACCGAAGACCAGATCCTGGACGAATGCGTGGCCTACACAGACCTGTTGCAGAAGGTCTACAAGGACTTCGGCTTCGAACAGATCATCTACAAGGTCGCCACACGACCCGAGGCGCGCATCGGCTCGGACGAGTCCTGGGACAAGGCCGAGCACGCCCTGATGGAAAGCCTGCGCAGGGCCGGCTGCGAGTTCGAGATCGCCCCGGGCGACGGTGCCTTCTATGGCCCGAAGATCGAGTACACGCTCAAGGACGCCCTGGGACGCCAGTGGCAGTGCGGCACGATGCAGGTGGATTTTTCCATGCCGCAACGCCTGGACGCCGAATATGTGGCGGAGGATGGCCACAGAAAGCCGCCAGTCATGCTGCACCGCGCCATCGTCGGCAGCCTGGAGCGTTTCATCGGCATTCTGATTGAACAGCATGCCGGTGCCTTGCCGGCCTGGCTGGCGCCCGTGCAGGTGGTGATCGCCAACATCACCGACGCTCAGGCAGACTACGTCCAGCAAGTGGCCAAAACGCTGCAAAAACAAGGACTTAGGATTGCGACCGATTTGCGCAATGAGAAAATCACGTATAAAATCCGCGAGCATTCCTTGCAGAAGGTTCCGTACATC
>Ga0114986_1000005_pt1 | contig 56178 bp, 62 predicted proteins | sample Shrwel1BS1Day17_FD_96988 | JGI IMG/M metagenome (GOLD analysis project Ga0114986, IMG submission 96988) | Subsurface microbial communities from deep shales in Ohio, USA - Utica-3 well 1 S-1-Day17 | ecosystem: Environmental > Aquatic > Deep subsurface > Shale gas/oil reservoir > Produced... | reverse complement strand
GGGTCTGAGAGGGGCGAAGCGGGGGGAAGAGTGCCCCGACCTCGCTCCCTATTTCGCCCCGGCGACAGTGCAGGGCAGGTTTTCCTTGCCGCCTCTGACGAAATCCACGGCGCGTCCCGGATCGTCGGTAAACACGCCTGTGATGCCGGCAGAGCGCAGCATTGCCATCAGCGCGCCATCGCAGCCCTTGCCCCTGGGGTCGGTTCCTGTTCTCAGCATTACGGGCAGGAATTCGTTCTCGGGCCGCACCGTCCACGCATGCACCGCCAGCCCCGCCGCCCTTGCATCGGCCACCAGTGACTTCGGCGTGCCCTCCGGCGTCAGCACCATCCCGATATGCGCGCCGACCGCGTCGGCATATTTCGCCACCTCGGCAAGGCCGGTGGGCGTGACCATCTCGGCATAGCGCATTGCGGGCTCGTCCGCCGGGCCATCCTCCGGCTTGACCAGTTGCACCAGCTTGAACCCGCCGCCGCGCTGCTTCAGCCGCTGCAAGGGGGCGATCTCGAAGCTCTGGATGAACACCGGGTCCTGCGGCGTGATCCCCAGCTGCCGGAACTCCCGCAGCAACAGATCTACAAGATCGATACCGTTGTTCTGGAGCAGGAATTCGGGGTGCTTCAATTCGGGGTAGAGGCCGATCCGTCGCCCGGTCTCGGCCTCCTTGGCGCGCACCAGCCTGACGATGTCGGACAGCGTGGGCACCTGATACAACCCGTCAAACCGCGCATTGGCAGGCCGGAGCGAGGGGATGCGTTCCTTCGCGCGCAAGGTGCGCAGCTCCGCGAGGGTGAAGTCCTCGGCGAACCAGCCGGCGATGCGCTGGCCATCGATGGTCTTTTCGCGGCGGCGATCCTCGTACTCCTCGCGGCTCGCGACATCGGTGGTGCCCGACAGCTCGTTTTCGTGGCGGGAGACCAGCACGAGGTCCTTTGTGGCGACAAGATCGGGCTCGATATAATCCGCGCCCTGATCGATCGCGCGCTCATAGGCGGCGAGGGTGTGTTCGGGGCGCTCGGCACTCGCGCCGCGGTGGGCGATGATCAGCATCTCGCCATTTTGCGCCGTAGCCGGAGTCGCCGCAAGCAGCAGCGCGGCGAGGATCGGGCGGACAAGATCATGCATGCAAGGCTCCTGTTGCGGCGCGTGCGGCGGCCAGCCGTTGTTCTCCCTGCCCGGCAATCCGCACGAAGGGCACCCCGGCATCGATCAGCACCTGCTCCACGATCCTTGCAAACCTGTGACGGTCGGCCGCGTCGGCGAAAAAGCGGGTGCCATCATCGACCCATGGCAGATCGGGTTCGAGCAAAAGGTAGAGATCGGCCTTTGGCGCCTGCACCAGTTCTTCGGGCCGCTCGCCCAGCAGCATTTCGCACCATGCGGCGGTCATGAGGGCATCGGTATCGGAAACCAGCAGCGGCCCGGCATAGGGGGCGGCGGCGGCGATCATGGCCTGCTGCGCGCGGCCGATCAGAAGCAGGTCGTCACGGGTCAGGGGCTCGCGGTGCGCCTCGCAATGGCTGCGGCCATATTCACCCACGGTCAGCGCGCCGGTCTCCTTGGCGAGCAGTGCCGCGAGCGTGGTCTTGCCGGTGCTTTCCGCGCCGTGGAGGCAAATGGTGCGGCGATAGTGGGCCTGCACCGACGCGGGCAGATAGGCCCAGTGCGCTGCCGGATCGGCGCGGACGGCGCTGGCGGAAAGCCCCGCAACCGGATCGTCGGCCAGCCCCAGCACCCGTCCGCCCAGCGGCACGTAGAGCCCGCCCACCTGCCGCGCCAGTTCCGCGCCGTAATCCTCGCCCGCGAACAGGTAGTCGATGGGTTCAGGATGCACGCCGGCCACGATAGCCCGCCAGATCGGCCAGAAATCGGCGGACTCCTCGGGCGCCTGCGGGACAAGATCTCCATGTCCCACCACCCGGCAATCGGGGCAGAGTTCGTGCATCCACGCCAGCCGCGTTGCGCCTGCGATTGTGTCATCGGGCAGCCAGCACACCAGCACCGTCAGCTCGTCCACCAGCGCGCGCGCCGCGCGGATCAGGGCGATGTGCCCGGCGTGCGGCGGCATGAACTTGCCAAGCAGGAAACCGCGCCGGATCACGCTGCGATTGCCTCCCCGGTCCGCGCCGCCCGGGCCCAGGCAATCAGACCTGCCGTCGCCATGACAAGGAACACCGCATAAAGTCCCGCCGTGAGATAAAGCGCGCGGTCGAGATAGACCCACACGGCCAGCACATCGATCGCAATCCACAGCGCCCAGTTTTCGACCCGGCGCATCGCCAGCAGCACCTGTGCGACGACGCTCGCTCCGGCGATCGTGGCATCGGCATAGGGGAGTGCGGCGTCGGTAAAGCGCGCCATGGCCCAGCCGATGGCGATGCTGGAGGCGGCGACCAGCACGAGAGCTGCGGTGCGGGAACGCGCATCCATCCACGTCACCGCGACCATCTGCGTCAGGCCTCCGGCGCGCGCCCACAGCCACCAGCCCCAGCCCTGCACGATGAAGAAGAAGACCTGCAAGCCCGCCTCGCCATAGAGCCGCGCCTCGCGGAAGATGACGAAATAGAGCGCCACCATCGCCATGCCGAAGGGGTAGTTCCAGATCGAACGCCGCACGAGCAGGCCGACATTGGCCAGCCCGAGCACGACGGCGATGATCTCCAGCGTGTTCATGCTTGCGGGCCGGTGGGTCAGCCGAGCGTGGCGGCCCATTCCTCGGGCTTGAAGCCAACGAGGATGCCGCCTTCATGCTCCACGATCGGGCGCTTGATGACCGAGGGGTGCTCGGCAAGCAGGGCAGGAGCGCTGTTGGCGTCGGCAGCGCGCGCCTTGTCGCCATCGGACAGCGCGCGGAAGGTCGTGCCCTTGCGGTTGACCACGATATCCAGCCCCGCCGCAGCGATCCAGCCCGCGATACGCTCGGGGTCCGCACCTTCCTTCTTGTAATCATGGAAGGTGTAGGCCTTGCCCTGACCATCCAGCCACACCCGCGCCTTCTTGACCGTGTCGCAATTGGGAATGCCGTAGAGGTGGATCACTTTAGCTTTCCTCGTCCTTGCGAGCAGCCGAGAGGCTGCGCGGCAATCCATGGTCTGACATTGCTGTGAAGCGCAATCCGGGAGGTCAGTCCATGGATTGCTTCGTCGCGGAGCTCCTCGCAATGACGAAGCTTAGGGTCAAGAGCGCGGGGCCAGATGTGCATCGGCAATCGCGACTGCCAGCGCATCTGCCGCATCGCTTCCGGCAACCGCTACGCCCGGCAGCAGCACCTTGATCATGGCGGCGACCTGCTGCTTTTCCGCCGCACCGGTGCCTGTGATGGCCTTCTTCACCAGTCGCGCGGCATGTTCGTTGACGATCAGACCCGCCGCTCCGCAGGCTGCCAGCACGCTCCCGCGCGCCTGCGCGAGCTTCAGCGTGGACTGGGGGTTCTTGTTGAGGAAGATTTCCTCTGCCGCCGCACGGGTCAGCGCGTGGGCGGCGATGACTTCGGCCAACCCTGTCTGGAGGGCGGCGAGGCGTAGCGCCATGGGCGCGGCCGGGTCGGTCTTGATCTGGCCATTGGCGACATGGCTGATCCGCGCACCCTCAGCGCGGATCACGCCCCATCCGGTGGACGAAAGCGAGGGGTCGAGGCCGAGGATCAGCACGCGCCTACAGCCCGACCATGAAGCCGAGCCGCCATAGCATCGCGAGGAGGAACGCGGCCCCGATTGCTATCGCCAGCAGCCACTCCCAGCGTTTCAGCCCAGCTTCTCCATCACCGCGTCGGAGATTTCGTAGTTCCCCCAGACGGTCTGGACATCATCGTCATCGTCGAGCGTGTCGATCAGCTTCATGAGAGTGCCGGCGGTCTCTTCGTTGACGTCGACTGTCAGCACCGGCTTCCACGCCAGCTTCACGTTGTCCGCCGGGCCGAGCACCTTTTCAAGCTCGCCTGCCACGCCGTGGAGGTCTTCGGCGGCGGTCCAGATGGTGTGGCCGTCTTCCGAGCTTTCGACGTCATCCGCGCCCGCCTCGATGGCGGCTTCGAGGACCTTCTCCTCATCGCCCACTTCGGCCTTGTATTCGATCAGGCCGCGGCGTTCGAAGCCGTGGCTAACCGAGCCTTCGCTGCCGAGGTTGCCGCCGTTCTTGGAGAACGCGGTGCGGACATTGGTGGCAGTGCGATTGCGGTTGTCGGTCAGCGCCTCGACGATCAGCGCGACGCCGCCCGGACCGTAGCCCTCATAGCGCATCTCGATATAGTCCTCGCCGCCCGCCTGCGCGGCCTTGTCGATGGCGCGCTGGATGTTGTCCTTGGGCATCGACTGCGCCTTGGCGGCGTTGACCGCGAGGCGCAGGCGCGGGTTCATGTCGGGATCAGGCATGCCCATCTTGGCCGCCACGGTGATCTCGCGGGAAAGCTTGGAGAACATCGCCGCGCGTTTCTTGTCCTGCGCGCCCTTGCGGTGCATGATGTTCTTGAATTTGGAATGGCCTGCCATTGGACGACTTCACCGAAAATGTTGGAGGATTGGGGGCGGGCCTTACTCCGGAGGGTGCGCTTGGCGCAAGGGCGCGTGTGGCCGATTCGTGGCGCTTGCGCGGGCTGCTTGCGGACATCTCGCGCTTTGTCTGGCGACCGGACTTCAGGGCCGCGCCGGTGGACTGGAGCCGCACGGCGGCACTGGCGCTGCTGATTTTGGTCGTACTGGACCTCACGCAGTTCGCGATTGCCACCCGCTTGCTCAATGCGCTGAGTGCAGGGGGCGGGGCCGAGGTCCTGCCTCCAATGAAAACGCCGAAGGGTTCCTTGGGTACCGAGCTGTTCACGGGTCTGCTGGTCGCCCCGCTGCTTGAAGAAGTGCTGTTCCGCGGATGGCTAACGGGCCGCGGGGCAGGGCTGCGGTTTGCTGCCTATGGTTTTGCGGGGCTGGCGTTGGTCGCGGCCGGTGCGGCATTCGCTTTTCTCAACCCACGCGCGGTGGGAGCGGCGGGAGTGCTTGTGGTCTTTGCAGGTCTTCTTCACTGGCTGCGCACGCGCACACGAGACCATGCGGTCCCGGCATGGTTCCGCCGCCATTTCCCCTGGCTGGTATGGGGATCGAGCCTGCTGTTCGGCCTCATCCACCTCGGTAATCACGAGGCTTTGACCCATCCCCTCGGGGTTGTGGTGGTGTTGCCGCAGGTGATCGGCGGATTGCTGCTTGCATGGACCCGAACCCGGCTAGGTCTCGCTGCCGCGATCATCCACCATGCCGCCTTCAACGCCGTGTGGCTGGCGGTGAGAGCCCTGTGTGGCTGAGCCTCAGACCCGCACCGCCGTGCCGCTCGCCGAGACCATCAGCATCGAGCCGTTGGGGCCGATCACTTCGTAATCGAGGTCGATGCTGACGACGGCATTACCGCCCAGTGCGGCTGCTTCGGCCTGCAGTTCCTCGATCGCCTGTTTGCGCGCATCGGCGAGGATGCGTTCATACGAGCCCGATCGGCCACCGACGATGTCGCGGATATTCGCGAACAGGTCGCGGAACAGGTTTGCGCCGACGATGACCTCGCCGGTAACGATGCCGAGATAGTCCTGAATCGGACGACCTTCCAGCGTGGGAGTGGTGCTGACGATGACGCCGCGCGCGTCCTTCCAGGGGGATGCCATGATGCGTGTCTCCTCTCAAAGCTGTCTTAATGAGATAGGACAGTCGGATGAAACGTCAATGACATCCCGCCTTGCGGAAATCATGCCATGCCGAGCGCGTTCTTGTACGTTTCCAGCAGCATATCCTGCTCGCTGCGATCGTCGGGCTTCATCTTACGCAGACGCACGATCTGGCGCATGATCTTGGGATCATAACCCACCGCCTTGGCTTCCATGTAGACGTCGCGGATATCGTCGGCGATGCCTTTCTTTTCTTCCTCGAGGCGTTCGATGCGCTCGATCAGCAGGCGCAGGCGGTCGTCGGCGGCGTGGGCGTCATCGGCCATGGGGGTCTCCATCTGGAAATGAGAATCGGTTCGCCCGCCGATAGCCGCGCGGCCGGACACGTTGAAGGCGCTGTGCAAAAGTTCCTCGCTCGCGTCCCGGCGAGAGGGGGAGAGCCTAGGTCAGTGGGCGTTCTTTGCCACGCTGGCTTCCATCCGCGCCAGTTGCTCTTCGGTCGCCGGAGTCTGGCGGGTCGCCTTCCATTCGGCGCTGGGCATCCCGTGGATCACCTCGCGCGCGGCTTCCTTGTCACCTTCGTAGCCCGCATCACGGATCCAGTCAGCCAGACAGTTGCGGCAGAAGCCGGCAAGGCCCATCAGGTCAATGTTCTGCGCATCGTGGCGGTGCCGCAGGTGCCGCACCAGCCGGCGGAAGGCGGCAGCGGCCTGAGCATCGTCCAGCGCGTCGAGTGGATCGGCATTGCTATTCATCGCGGCTTTTCCTTGAGTTGAAATGCGCCTGTGCCATAGGCTCTGCCCAAGAGGGATAGCCAAAAATGTCACGACGGATCGACCCCCGCGGCCGCAAGGTCAAGATTCTTGCCACCATCGGCCCGGCAAGCCGCTCTCCGGAGATGCTGGAGCGGCTGGTGCGGGCAGGCGCGGATGCCTTCCGCCTCAACATGAGCCATGGCAGCCATGCCGATCACGAGCCTGTGGTGGCCGCAATCCGCGCGCTCGAAAAGCAGTTTGCGCGGCCCATCGCGATCCTTGCCGACCTGCAAGGGCCCAAGCTGCGCGTCGGCACCTTTGCCGAAGGTCAGGCGGTGATCCGCCATTCGGGCCACTTCGTGCTCGATCGTGATCCGACCCCGGGCGATCACAACCGTGTGTGCCTGCCGCACCCCGAGCTGTTCGGGATCATGGAGCGCGGTCAGCGCCTGCTGATCAACGACGGCAAGATCCGGCTGAAGGTGCTGGAGGCGGATGAAAGCCGCATCCTGTGTTCGGCTGAAGTCGGCGGGGTGATTTCCGACCGCAAGGGCGTCAACGTCCCCGATGCCGAAGTGCCGATCCCGGCGCTCACCGAAAAGGACCGCCGCGATCTCGCATTTGCCACCGAGCAGGGTGCGGACTGGATCGCGCTGTCCTTCGTGCAGCGGCCCGAGGATATTGCCGAAGCGCGCAAGCTGATCGGCACCCACGGCACGGCGATCTGCGCCAAGATCGAAAAGCCCAAGGCTGTCGACCGGCTTGAATCGATCATCGAACTGGCCGACGGGATCATGGTCGCGCGCGGGGATCTGGGTGTGGAGCTCGAACCCTACGAGGTCCCGCCGCTCCAGAAACAGATCGTCAACGCCGCGCGCCGTGCCGGCAAGCCAGTGATCGTGGCGACACAGATGCTTGAAAGCATGATCGAAAGCCCCTCGCCGACCCGGGCGGAAGTCTCGGACGTCGCCAACGCGGTCTATGACGGGGCCGACGCGGTGATGCTCTCGGCGGAAAGCGCCGCGGGTGCCTGGCCCGAGGAATCCGTGGCGATGATGGACCGGATCGCCGTGCAGGTGGAACGGGACGAGGGCTACAAGGCGCGCGTGCGTTTCCTCGAAACGCCGCCCGATGCGACTACGTCCGACGCACTGGCCCACGCCTGCATGACCATTGCCGATACGGTTCCGATCAGCGCGATCACGGTATTCACCACCAGCGGTTCGACCGCGCGACGGGTGGCCCGCGAACGCCCGGCAACGCCGATGCTGGTGCTCACCCCTTCAACCCGCACCGCGCGCAAGGTGGCGTTGCTGTGGGGTGCGCATGCCGTGGTGACCAAGGATATCGGCAGCTTCGAAGAGATGATCGGCAAGGGCAAGCGCATGGCGCTGCGCCACAAGTTTGCGGCGGCTGGCGCGAAGCTGATCGTGCTGGCGGGCGTACCGTTCGGGACGCCGGGGGCGACCAACCTCCTCCACGTGGTGAGCGTGACGGGTGACGAACTGGACAAGCACAAGGGCTGAGGCCCCTGCGCCCGCTCAGAACGACTGACTGATCCTGAGGTTGAGCCGCGGTCTGTTGTCGCCCGTATCGTAGCGGTCTTCGGTCAGCGGAACCGCCACCTCGAAATCGAGGTCGAGATCGCGGGTGATGTCGGTGCGCAGGCCCGCGCCGCTTGACGCGAGCGTTCCGCCGCCCAGACCGCCCTGCAGGTTCGACACCGTCCCGCCGTCGGCAAAGGCGTAGAGCTGCACATGGCGCGCGGTGCCCAGCGGCTTGGGCCAATCGTAACGGATCTCTGCCAACCCTGCCACGCCCTCGTCGCCGACCCGTTGCGCGAAATCGTAGCCGCGCAGGAACTGCGTGCCGCCGAGCGTGAAGCTCTCGCCGATCAGCAGCGGGGCGGTGGACAGCTGGCCGATGCTCGCCAGTTGCAGGCTGACCCGCGGCATGATGCCGCGCCGCCAGTTCATCCACCAGGAAAGCGTGGTGAAATCGGGCTGCGAGTCCCAGCGCGAGGCGAGCGGATCATTGTTGCCGGTGGCACCCAGCACCGGCAGGCCCTGACTGACTGTCGCTCGCCCTTGCAAGCTTCCGCCGGCAAGCGGCCCGAAGCCGTAAAAACCGACCCGCGCCAGCGCGATCCGGTCCCAGCGCGCCAGCAGGCCGAGGCTGTCCTGCCTGAGATCCTGCAACTCCGCGCTCGTTTCCAGCCACAGGCTGCGCTGCTGGCCGCGCATCAGCGGATGGCGGATGCGGATGCCGCCCTGCCACGCCGTGCCGACCAGTTCGCGGTTGGCCAGATAGGCCCCCGGTTCGGTGCGCGAGTAAGAGCCGAAGGCTCCCACCGTCGTCCCGCGGTCATTGATGACCACCGTGTAGCGCGCGCTGAAGAAGGCGAGCTCCTCGGGATCGAGCGGTGTTGCCGAAAAGCTGAGATCCACCCGGTCGCGCGGGGAGATGAGGCCGTTGGCATCGAGATCGATGCGCGCGCGCACGGGGCCGAGCGGTTTGGTGCCGTCAGTAGCGATCAGCGCGCTGCCGCCGAAATCGCTGCGTCCTGCGTCAACAACCAGAATGCGCCGCTCGCCATCGCGTTCGAAGCGGGTGGAGCGGATCCACACGCCCGGCAGATCGTCGGTCAGCAGCACCTCGCGCTGCAACGCGGCGAGGGTGACCGGGCGGCCATCGACCAGCTGTTCGAGCTGGCGGCGAATCGCGGGATCATCCGATCCCTCGACCCGCACCGCATCGATCCGTCCTTCATCGATCCGCACCCGCAGCACGCCTGCCACGAGGGTCTGTTCGGGGATCCAGGCCGTGGCGAGAACATATCCTTCGTCGCGCGCGCGGGCGGCAACTGCGTCGGTGAGGCGGCCAAGATCGGCGCGGTTGAGCGGGCGGCCGGCGAAAGGTTCGATAACGGTGGCGAAATCAGGGCGGCCCATTGCCACCAGCCCGTCAATGACGATGGCGCCGACATCCAGCGCCGCCCCGTCATCGGCCACAAGCGGCATGTCGAGCACCGGCAGCACTTCGATCCGGATCCGGTCGGACGGGGGTAGGGACTGTTCGTCGCGATTGACCTGGGACTGCGGATTCGTCCGGTCGAAGGCGTCCTGGGCCGCCAGCGGACTCGCCGCCAGCAGCAGGATCCCGCTCCCGCAAATATTAACCGCTCGAAGAAGCAATTGGCAGCCCCGATCACTAATGCTGCGGGTTCCCTACACTTCAAAGGTTAATCAAATTTCATCGCAAGGCCTTGTTAACCAGAAGCTTAAACGGGAAGTCGGTCTCTGGCGTGTATTGCTAAGGCACGGAGAAACCTATGCGCATCCTGTGCCGCCTCTTAATGCCGCTCCTTCTGCTGCTGTTCAGCGGTGCGACTGCCTATGCGCAGGATGGACCCTGGGCTGTCAGCGAGGCCAAGGGCGTGGTCACCGTGATCGATGCCAAGGGGCAGCGACCGGCGAAGGCCGGCATGCAGCTTGCGTCGGGGGCCACGATCCGGACAGATGCGCGCGCTTCGGCAGTGCTGGTGCGCGGCAAGGAATTTGTGACGTTGCGCCAGAACGCGCAGCTGCGAATCGCCCCTGCCGTGCGCGAGCGCGGGGTTATCCAGATCCTTCAGGACTATGGCAGCGCGCTGTTCAATATCGGCAAGCAGCCCAATCCGCATTTCGGGGTCGAAACGCCCTATCTGGCGGCGTTAGCGAACTGATCCGTCCCGGCGCGGTGGCGATGATCGCCGCTGTCGACCCGCTGCGCATGGTCGTCGAGGGTGAGGGACGTCGCGTGCTGGATTCGCCCGCGCGTGGTGCTGCTGGCGGGGCTGCGGCGCCCGCGGCCGCTCCTGCGGCGCAGTCTTATGGGGCCTCGCAGGGACAAGGCGCCTCGGCACGAATCGAGAATGCAATCGTTAGCTCGCCGCAGGATCTTGGCGCGGTGTCCAATGGCTTCGTCAGCGGCGAAGTGGCCGTGCTTGCGGCGGTAGTGGTCTCCGACAACACCGGCCGGGGTGGCGCGGCGCCGGTCGGCAATTCGGGTGGACGGTCCGATGATGGTCTGGTCTGCGCAAGCGGATCGTGCAGCAACGGCGGTGCGGCAGGTGCGGGTTCGGGCAACGCAGGCAGCGGCGCCAACGGTTCGGGCGGCGCTGATAATGGTGCCGGTGGCGCGGGCGGCGGCGCGGGTGCAGGCGCTGGCGGAAGCGGCGGCGCAGGCAGCGGTGGCAATGGTGCCGGCGGAGCGGAAGGCGGCGGTAACGGCAGCGGTGGAGCTGGCAACGGTGGCGGTGCGGGCGGCCCGGACAACGGCAGCGGCGGTGCGGGCGGTTCCGGCAATGGCGACGGCGGCAACGGCAATGGTGGCGCTGGTAACGGCAACGGCGGCGGCGGTTCGGGCGGATCGGACAATGGCGGCGGTGGCCCCGGCAACGGTGGCGGCGCGGGTGGCCCCGGCAACGGCGGCGGTGCGGGCGGCCCCGATAATGGCGGTGGCGGCGGCGCTGGCAACGGCGGCGGCAACGGTGGTGGCAATGACGGCGGCGGCGGCGGTGGCCGTGGCCGCGCCGATGTTCGTCCTGACCTGACCGTCGTGCCGCTGTGAACCGCCCTGCAGCTCCGGCATGAGGCTCACGCGCAAAGCTCTTGATCGTATCGCGCCCGCGCTCCGGGCAGACGATTGGCGTGCGAGCGTTGCCATGATCGGCGCCTTGGCGCTGCTGGTATCGATAGGCGCTCTAACGGGTGCCTTCCGCGCTGCCGAGAATCGTCTCGGCGAGTTCACCTTCTCCGTGCTCAGTCGTGAGGCGAGCGGGCAGGTCCATGTGGTCGAGATGGACGCTGCCAGTATGGCCGCGATCCGTCGCTGGCCTTGGCCCCGCGAACGCTATGCCGCGGTCATAAAACAGCTTGACAATGCGGGCGTGCGATCGATCAGCTTTGACGTCGATTTCTCGAGCAGCGGCGATGAAGCTGGCGACAAGGCCATGGCCGCGGCCATCGCTGCCGCCCGGGCTCCCGTCGCTCTTGCAACCTTCAAGCAGGCCACCGCCTTCGGCGAAACCCGCAGACTTGATTCGCTTCCCATCCCGATCCTGCGCGAGCATGCGCAACTGGCGTCCGTCTCTGTCCAGCACGACAAGGATGGCTACGTTCGCCGGATGCTGACCGGCACGGTAACCGGCGGCACAGCGCGCCCTTCGCTGGCAGCGACCGTGGTGGGCGTGAACGGCACGGCCGAGACGGATTTCCCGATCGACTTCGCCATCGAGCCCGCCAGCATCCCGAGCCATAGCTTCATTGCTGTCGAACGCGGTGTGTTCCCCAAAGACAGCCTCAAGGGCAAGGACGTCATCATCGGCGCGACCGCTGTCGAGCTTTTCGATCGCTACGCGGTGCCATCCCATGGTGTGATCCCCGGCGTTCTCATCCACGCGCTTGCTGCCGAGACGTTGCAGGGCGGCGTTCCGGTATACGGGTCATGGAAACTGCCGCTGCTTCTGGCGAGCGGGTTGGCGCTGGTATTCGTGCTTACCGCGACAGGCCGCCGCACTGTGATGCTCCGCACGGGCGGGATCATGGCGCTTCTCCTTGCTGGGTGGTTGTCCGCGCGAATTGCCGGCGGTTACTGGTTCGATGTCTCGCCAGCGCTGACACTGGTGCTGGGCGCGGGCGTGCTGCGCCACGTGGTACTCAGCCGCCGCCTTGCCGAGCTTGCGCGCCGCGTCGATCCGGAAAGCGGCTTGCCCAACCGCCGAGCGCTCGAAGCACGCGGGGCGGGCGGCAGTGACCGCTTCGTCATTGCCGCGCAGATCGACGATTTCGACGCGCTCAAACTCGCGACCGAGAGCCAGGGGCTCGGGGCGTTGTTGGCCCGCATTGCCGACCGTCTGCGGGGAGCGAGCGGGGCAGGCATGGTCTATCGCAGCGAGGATCGGACGCTGGTGTGGCTTTCGCCGCTGCCGATCGACGAGGTCGAAGCCCAGCTCGCCGGCCTTCGTGCGCTGATGCGCAGCCCCTTCGAAGTGGGCGGGCGCAGGCTTGGTGTTTCGCTCACCTTCGGGGTGGCAGACGCCGCAACTTCCGATCCCGCCAGCCACGCGGCGCACGCGGCGAGCCAGGCGCGGCGTTCGGGCAAGTTCTGGCGGCTCCATACCACCGAGGCTGGCGAGGCCATCAGCCGCGAGCTTTCGCTGCTTGGCGAGCTTGACGATGCGCTGAAGAACCGCAGCATCGCCGTCTACTACCAGCCCAAGCTCAACCTCCAGACGCGCCGCATTGACGCGGTCGAAGCATTGGTCCGCTGGAACCATCCGGAACGCGGTCTGCTGCCGCCCGATTGTTTCATCCCGCTATTCGAAGAACGCGGGCGGCTTGATGATCTGACGCTGGCGGTGCTCGCGCAGTCGCTCGCGGATGCCACGATCTGGCAGGAGCGCGGGCTGCGGATCGGAATCGCGGTCAACATCTCGGCAGCGGTGCTTGCATCGGAAAGCTTCGAAGCGCGCGCGCTCGCCCTCGTCGAGCGTTTCGGGCTCGGTGCGGAACAGGTCACATTCGAGGTCACCGAAAGCGCCCATTTCGAAGATGCCGATGTCGCTATCGCCGCGCTTGAACGCTTCCGCGCTGCCGGTATCCGCATTTCGATGGACGATTATGGCACCGGCCAATCGGCACTAAACTACCTCAAGCTTCTGCCGCTTGCGGAGCTGAAGATCGATCGCATGTTCGTGGCCCAGGCGCATGTCGACAGGGGCGATGCCATGCTGGTGCGGTCGACAGTGCAATTGGCGCACGAACTGGGGCTGAAGGTCGTGGCCGAAGGTGTCGAGGAAAGCGCTTGTCTCGAATACCTCGTGCAGATCGGGTGCGACTACGCCCAAGGCTATTTTGTCGGGCGCCCGCTGACGGCAGATGATCTTGCCGAGCTTGCCGCCAGCACCGGTGCCAATGCGCACATTCCGCTGCGCCGGCGCGCCGCCTGAAGCGGAAAGGCACGCTTCTCAATCCGCTAGCCGCCTGATAGGGTATCGGCCAGACGCCGAGATACGGCGCACCAGGCGGAGGACGGGATGAAAGCGGCAAGGTTTGCGTTAGCGGCGACGACTGTTCTGGCGGGATGCGCCACAACCGGCGGCGAGAACACGCCCGATCAGGCCGCAACGCCCGCTTCCATGACCTGCGACGCCGGACCGGCGCAGTCCCATGTCGGCCATGATGCGACTGCCGCGATGGGTGCCGCCATTCTCAAGGACAGCGGCGCGCGCACCTTGCGCTGGGGCCCGCCGAATAGCGCCTGGACGATGGACTACCGCGAGGACCGCGTGAATGTCCGCTATGACGAGAAAATGAAGATCACGGACGTCACCTGCGGATGAGTGACCGGAAAAGGACGACTTCGGGCTCGCCCTTCGAGGCGACCTTCGGTTTCTCGCGTGCCGTGCGGGAGGGCAATCGCATCATCGTTGCCGGCACCGGCCCGGTCGAGCCTGATGGTTCCACCACACCCGGCGGGGTAGCCGAGCAGGCGGCGCGGTGCTGCACGATCATTGTCGCAGCCATCGAAGCCCTGGGCGGGCGCGCCGCCGACGTTGTGCGCACGCGGATGCTCCTCACCGACCCGGCCGATCAGGACGCGGTCGGCGCAGTGCATGCGCGCTTTTTCGCCGAGGCAAAACCAGCGGCGACCATGGCGGGGGTGGCGTGGTTGTGCCGTCCCGAATGGCGCGTCGAAATCGAGGCCGAGGCGGTGATCCCGCAATGATGCGGCGCGCAGGGGCCTATCTGGTGGCGGTGATCGCGGGCTTGGCGCTCGGTCTCGGCAGCGCGTTGTGGATGGCGGGGCTGTGGCCGGCTGGCGATAAACTCGCGTTCGGCGATGTCGATGTGCGCGGTTGGCGGAGCGATTTCGCGATCGGTTCCGAAGCTGCCGATCCTTACACGCGCCTGCGGGTCGCCCGTCACGGTCTGCTCGCACTCGCCCAGACCGAGGCTGTATATTTCACCCGTGCAGTCGATGATGCTGGTGCGCCTCTGAGTGAGGGCTGCACCTATCGCCTTTCAGGCGGCCCGATGCCTGCCGGATGGTGGTCAGTGACGCTTTATGATGGGCAGAGCATGCTCCCCGCCAACACCGACAATGCATTGAGCATCGATGGAGGGCGCGCGGGTGGCGGGGCGTGGTCAGCCGTGATCGCCCCGCGGAGGCCCGCGGACGAGGGTATGTGGATATCGAGCCGCGGCGCGGGGAGGTTCGATCTGACGCTGCGCCTCTATATGCCCGAAGCGGCGCTGATCGCTGCCCCGCAAACGGCGCTTGATCCGCCGCGTGTCGAACGTGTGGAGTGCCCGCGATGAGGCGCTGGGTCGGACCCGCGCTGGCGCTGTTCGGGGCCGCTGGCTTGGCGCACGGGCTGACGCTCGGTCTGGGGCCGGGCGTGATCATGGACCGCGCGATGGTCGCGCTTGAGGCGCGCGGGGTGGCTGTGCACGCCTTTACCACCCCCCAGCGGGTGACACCGCAGAGCCAGCAGGTCGTGCGCTCCTCTCCCGATCTCTACTATGCCCTGTGCCGCTATGATCTGAGCGAGCCCGGTTCGCGCCTTGTTGTGGGGATGGGCGACTGGCCCGATTACCAGTCGCTGTCTTTCTTTGATGCGCGAACCGACAATTTTGCGACCTTGCGCGGCACTGACAAGGCAGTTTCCACCCGCCTTCTCCCGCCGGGGAGTCCGTCCGAGAATGGCGCTATTGTCAGTCCGAGCGCGAAAGGCGTGATCCTGATCCGTCGCTTGGCTCCGGATGCGGAAAGCTTTGCGGCGGCGGTCGAAGCAGGCAAGGCCGATGCCTGCCGCCTTGAGCGGACTAGCCGCTGACGCCCGCCATTCTTGCCTCAACCAGCGCGATCAACGCGGCCAGATCGGGTAGCGCGTCGAGCTCCGCGGCGCTCACCAGCAGCTCCGGCGCGGAGTTGTGGCCGCCGATAAGAACTGCCGGCAGGGGCAAGTCACGGTTGTCCAGATCATGGCGGAATTCGTCACGATAAAGGAACAGCACCGGCAACCCGAGCCGCCCAAGGAAGGATCGCCATTCGCGGTGCATCGAGACCAAGCCATAGGTCAGCGCGCAGAGCGAGCAGGGGTAGGTCGCCGGGCTTGCCGCCTTGTGCACCGCATCGCGCAGTGCATTCAGCCAGCCCCCATTTGCATTGTAGACGAAGATCAGGGTGTGCGTTGTGGCGGTCATGCGATCATTTACGCGAGGCGGGTATCCGGGGATGTGACGCAAATCACGCACGCCTAGCAAAATTCCGCTCGCACGCCCTGCCCCCCGCTCTTTTCCCCTGACCGCACACTCGCTAGAGCACCCCTCATGACCGGACAATTCCAACTCACCGACGATCAGCTCGCCATCCGCGAGATGGCCCAGCGTTTCACCGCCGACAACATCACGCCCCATGCCGCCGAGTGGGACGAGAAGCACATCTTCCCGCGCGAGACGATCCAGCGCAGCGCCGAACTGGGCTTCGGGGCGATCTATGTCTCGGAACAGTCGGGCGGCATCGGTCTCGGGCGGCTGGAAGCGGCGCTGATCATGGAGGCGATGGCCTATGGCTGCCCATCCACATCCGCCTTCATCTCGATCCACAACATGGCCGCATGGATGATCGATCGCTTCGGCGGAGACGCGGTCAAGGCGAAGTATCTGCCCAGTCTCGTCACCATGGAGAAGATCGCCAGCTATTGCCTGACCGAACCCGGCTCCGGTTCGGACGCGGCGGCGCTGAAGACCACCGCGCGGCGGGACGGTGACCACTATGTTCTCAACGGCACCAAGCAGTTCATCTCGGGCGCGGGCGCCAACGAGATCTATGTTGCGATGGTGCGCACCGGCGAAGACGGGCCCAAGGGCATTTCCTGCGTAGTCATCGAGAAGGATATGCCCGGCGTCAGCTTCGGGGCGCAGGAGAAGAAGCTCGGCTGGCACTCGCAGCCGACCGCGCAGCTCATCCTCGAAGATGTGCGAGCGCCGGTGGAGAACCTCGTCGGTGCCGAGGGCGAGGGTTTCCGGATTGCCATGATGGGCCTCGATGGCGGGCGGCTCAACATCGGCGCCTGCTCGCTGGGCGGTGCGCAGCGATGCCTTGATGAAGCGATCCGCTACACCAAGGACCGCAAGCAGTTCGGGCAGGCAGTGGCCGATTTCCAGAACACCCAGTTCATGCTCGCCGACATGGCGACCGATCTGGAGGCCGCGCGCGCCCTGCTTTATCTCGCAGCGGCCAAGGTGACCGACAACGCGCCTGACAAGACGCGCTTCTCGGCGATGGCGAAGCGGCTGGCGACCGACAACGGCAGCGCCATCGTCGACCGCGCGCTCCAACTGTTCGGCGGCTATGGCTACTTGCAGGACTATCCCATCGAACGTTTCTGGCGTGATCTGCGCGTCCATTCGATCCTCGAAGGGACCAACCAGGTGATGCGCATGGTCGTGGGCCGGGACCTGTTGCGCCAGTGATGGCCACCAGGCTTGCCCTTACAACGCTGGTGGTGCCCGATTATGACGCGGGGATCGCTTTTTGCGTTGATGCGCTGGGCTTCGCTCTGATCGAGGACAGCGATATGGGCGGCGGCAAACGCTGGGTGGTGGTCGGCGGCGAGGATGGCGGCAGGCTGCTGCTTGCCAAGGCCGCCAATGAGGCGCAGACCGCCGCGATCGGGAACCAGACCGGCGGGCGGGTCGGGTTTTTCGCGCACACCGACGATTTCACGGGCACCTATGCACGCCTCGTCGCGGCGGGGGCGAAATTTGAAGAACAACCACGCCGCGAAAGCTATGGCAGTGTGGCCGTGTTCAGCGATCCATTCGGCAATCGCTGGGACCTGATCGAACCGAAAGAACCGGGGCAATGACTGACGACGTTCTGATCCGCACGAATGGCCCGATCGGCCATATCAGCCTCAACCGCCCCAAGGCGCTCCACGCCCTGACCCTGCCGATGTGCCACGCGATGAGTGCGGCGCTGACCGAGTGGGCGGGGGATGATGGCATCAAGGCCGTGATCCTCGACCATGCCGAGGGCCGCGGCTTCTGTGCGGGCGGGGACATCGCTTTTCTGAGAGATTCCGCCCTCAATGATGGCGGTATGAGCGGGCGCAAGTTCTTCCACGACGAATATCAGCTGAACCACCAGATGTTCACTTACGGCAAGCCGATCGTCGCCTTCATGGATGGCATCACGATGGGCGGCGGCGTGGGCATCTCGCAGCCCGCCAAGTATCGCGTGGCGACCGAGAACACCCGTTTCGCCATGCCCGAAACCGGGATCGGCCTGTTCCCTGATGTGGGCGGCGGCTGGTATCTTTCGCGGCTTGGCCAGCGGCTGGGGCAGTTCCTCGCGCTTACTGGCGCGCGGCTGGATGGCTCGGAGTGTTTATGGACGGGCCTTGCCACGCATTACGTGCCCCACGAGATGCTCGAGGCGCTGAAGGCTCGCATTCACGATCATCCGGACCGGATTGCGGGGGTGCTGAGCGAGCCGGTCGGCACCCCGCCCAAGGCGCGGATCGAGGCCAATGCGGACAAGATCGCCAAGCACTTTGCCTCGGACCGCTACGAAGACATCCTCGCAAGTCTCGAAGCCGCTGCCGATGCCGGTGACGACTGGGCGATGAAGGAGCGCGACACACTCGGCACGAAGAGCCCGCAGACCTGCAAGGTCGCGCTGCGCCAGTTGGCCGCTTCGGCCGCGCTCGTCGACTTTGCCGACAATATGCGGATGGAATACCGCATTGCCAGCCGCGTGCTCACGCGCCCGGACTTCGCCGAAGGCGTGCGCGCGGTGATCGTCGACAAGACCGGCGATCCGAAGTGGAACCCGGCCACCCCCGAAGAGGTGACTGACGACCTACTCGATGCGATTTTCGCCCCTTTGCCCGAAGGCGAAGAGTGGGTGCCGCTCGGCTGAAATCCGTGGCACCGCCATGCTGCACTTGTTTCAGCATCCATTTTGCCAATAGCGAAGTCGGTGCGGACCGAAGAATGGACCCTGAAACGAGTTCAGGGTGACGAAGGAGGAATAGGCCCATGGCTACCTACGAAACGATTCTCGTCGAAACCGATGCCCGGGCGACCAAGGGCGTCACGCTGCTGACGATCAACCGCCCGCAGGCGCTGAACGCGCTCAATTCGCAGGTGCTCGCCGAGCTGATCGAGGCCTTCGCCGCCTATCAGGCCGACGGCAGTCAGCTCTGCGCCATCCTCACCGGCAGCGGCGACAAGGCCTTTGCGGCCGGTGCCGACATCAAGGAAATGAGCGAGAAGGCGGCGGCCGATTTCTACCTCGACGATTTCTTCGGCCCCTGGACGAGCGAGATCGTCAAGAAGACCCGCAAGCCGTGGATTGCCGCAGTCAACGGCTTTGCGCTGGGCGGCGGGTGTGAACTCGCGATGATGGCGGACTTCATCATTGCCTCGGACAAGGCCAAGTTCGGCCAGCCCGAAATCAAGCTGGGCGTCGCCCCGGGCATGGGGGGCTCGCAGCGGCTGACACGCGCGATCGGCAAGTCGAAGTCGATGGAAATGTGCCTCACCGGCCGGATGATGAACGCCGAGGAAGCCGAGCGTAGCAACCTCGTCGCCCGTGTGGTGCCGCATGAGGAGCTGATCGCCGAGACGCTCAAGGCCGCTGCAACCATTGCCGCCATGCCGCCGATGGCGACCATCGCCAACAAGGAGATGGTGAACTCGGCCTTCGAGATGACGCTCGATCAGGGGCTGATCGTTGAACGCCGGATCTTCCAGATCCTCACCGCGAGCGAGGACAAGGCCGAAGGCATGGCGGCCTTCATCGAAAAGCGCGAAGGGCAGTGGAAGGGGCGCTAAGCCAGCTGCAAGGGGAGGGAATAGCCATGAAAATCGCCTTCATCGGCCTCGGTAATATGGGCGGCGGGATGGCCGCGAACCTTGTGAAGGCGGGCCACGAAGTCCGTGCCTTCGACCTCAGCGAGGCCGCGCTCTCGGCCGCGCGCGAGGCGGGGTGCGAAACCTTCGCCGCCGCCAAGGAGGCCTGCCAAGGCGCCGAGGCTGTCGTTTCGATGCTTCCCAACGGAGCGATCGTTAAACAGGTCTATTGGGACGACGTGATCGGCCGTGCGCCCAAAGGCGCAATCCTGCTCGACTGCTCGACCATCGACGTCGCCACCGCGCGTGAGGTCATCTCCGTCACCGAACAGCACGGCTACCCGATGGTGGACGCGCCCGTCAGCGGCGGGATCGCTGCGGCGGCCGGCGGCACGCTGACATTCATGGTCGGCGGGTCGGACGAGGCTTTCGCCCGCGCGCAGCCGATCCTTGCCGCGATGGGCAAGGCGGTGATCCATGCAGGCGCGGCTGGCAATGGTCAGGCGGCCAAGATCTGCAACAACATGTTGCTTGCGATCCACATGATTGGCACCTGCGAGGCCTTTGCGATGGCGCAGAAGCTCGGGCTCGATCCGCAGACTTTCTACGACATTTCCAGCGTGTCGAGCGGTCAGAACTGGTCGATGACCTCCTACTGCCCCGTCCCCGGCGTCGGCCCCAAGACCCCGGCAGACAACGACTATCAGGGCGGGTTTGCCGCCGGGCTGATGCTCAAGGACCTCAAGCTCGCCATGGAAGCGGCCGCGGGGGCTGGGGCCAAGGTCGAACTGGGCGAGCACGCCCGCGCGATTTACGAGGCCTTTGCCGCCGATAATGCCGCGACCGATTTCTCGGGCATCATCCGTACGCTTTAGGCGCCCAGCGCGGGGCAGCGCCGCTGCGCTGCCGAGCGCAGCCTGGCGGTTGCGTCTGCGTCGCGTTTTGCCAGAGTCTGAATGCCGATCTTCAGGGTGTTGCAATCGAACGCGACGCCGCGTGACATGCTGTCGATGGCGATCGTGGCGAAGGCCGCAGGTGGCATCACTTTCGCGCCGCGCCGCAGGAACGTGGTGTGCCATCGCTCTGCGCCAACCACAATCGCGACCATGGTGTCGCGGCCCGAACGGTCCGGGCCATCGAGAACCGCAGGCCCGAGTTCGGTCAGCAGGCCATCGGTTGTAGCGGAGCGCAGGAACAGTGCGGCGTAACGGCGCGCGGCTTCCGGTCGCTCTCCCGCTGCCAGCGCAAGGCGCAGCATGGCTTCCTGCGCCACCGGTTCGCGCCAGCCGCGGCGGCCCGCGATCTGGATCGTGCGCAGCCCCGCTTCGGTTTGCCCCGCCTTTGTCTGCGCCACTGCGAGCAATGTGAGGTGCTCGGCAGGAACCGGGCGACGTTGCACCAGTTTCTCGGCTTCAGCGAGTGCCCGGGCCGGATTGTCGCCTGCGAAAGCCGCGCGGGCAATCTGCTGCTGGGCTTGATCGCGCAGTGGTTCGGGCACCACCGCAGCAAGCGCAGGCACCTTGCGTGTCTGCATGTCGGCTTGCAGCATTGCCGTCAGCGTAGCGATCGAGGCCAGCGCGACGAACCAGATAATCCGTCCGATCATGCTCCGGCCCTCGGCTTGGCGGCGATGCGGGTGAGCAGCAATAGCGCGAAGGCGAGGATCGTCTGGCTGCGGAGGGGGTAGTCCGTAATCGACTGCAGGGCGATCGCCAGAAGGAAGGCGCTGCCCGACCATGCGGCCCAGCGCAGCGGCGCGCTGCGCGCACGCCAGCTCAACCAAGCGATCAGCACCAGCCAGCAAGCCGCGAGAACCAAGCCGGGTGCGCCAGCCTCAATAGTCAGCTCGATATAGTCGTTGTGCGCGCGACCCGGGCGGCGCGGTGTCAGGTTTTCGAGCGATTCATCGACCTAATAAATCTCGTCGAATGTCCCCATGCCTGTACCAACCGGCCAGAAGCGCCCGGCGGTGTAGGTTGCGTCGTCCCAAATGAAACGGCGCGGATCGTCCTTTGCCTCGAAGCGTTCGAAAGCCTCACCGATCCGCCCGGGAGCGGCAAAGATCATTGCGCCCGCACGGGCGGCGGAAGGCGCCTTGCCACCCTGTCTCAGTGCGTCCAGCCCGCGCGCGATGCCGAGCAGAACGGGAATCGCCGCAAGTGCGATACCGGTGCGCGATTGAGTCAGAGCGATGGCGACCAGCAACAGAACGCAGACAGCAAGCCGCACGGGAAGCACTGCCGGATGCCGGCGTGGAGCCGGGAGCAGCGCGGCAAGTATCAGCGTGAAGCCCAGAAACAGGCCGGTCGAATTGCGATTGGCAAAGGTGCCTAGCAGCAGCTTGCCGGGTGCCCGCGCGCCGTGGATCGTGCCTGCATCGGTGCTGGCACCGAGCGGTACAAGCCCCAGCAGGACCGTGACGAGGCCAAGGCCTACGACCATCCATCCCAAATCGACAAGCCGCTCGCGCGAGAGGGTCCAGCCGGCGAACAGCACGGCCAGCGGTGTAATGAGCGCGGTGAGGGCCAGCAGCGTGCGCAGCGGATCGAAGCTTAGCGGCATCCAGCCGCCGCTTCTGCTGATCTCATCGAGCGAGCTTTTCATCACTTGCCGACCGGGCAGGGCGGTCGACAAGGAACCGGGGAGCGGGATGATCTGTGCCAGAGGCAGCGCGATTGTCGCCCCGATCAGATTGTACGGGCCGCTGAAGCTCAACTGGGTCATCGACCTGGGGGCGACGCTTACGGTGCTCGTGGCGGCCGCCTACTACGTCCGAATTGTCCGCGTGCGGCCGTGAGGCAGTGCGTCAAAGGCTTGCTGCAAGGATCGCTGCGATGCGTGCGCTGGCCGTGCCGTCGCCATAGGGGTTATGGGCGCGGGCCATCGCCTGATAGGCGCCCGGGTCGTCAAGAAGGCGGGTGGTTTCCGCAAAGATTACAGCGGCATCCGCGCCCACCAGCCGTGCCGTTCCGGCCGCCACGCCTTCGGGGCGCTCGGTCGTGTCGCGCATCACCAGCACCGGTTTGCCGAGCGAGGGAGCCTCTTCCTGGATACCGCCGGAGTCGGTCAGCACGATATCGCTTGCCGCCATCATTGCAACAAAATCGAGGTAATCCAGAGGGTTGATGAGGGCGATATTGGCATGCCCGGCCAGCGCCGGCCGCATCACACCGGCGACGTTCGGATTGGGGTGCAGCGGATAGATCAGCGCAACATCATCCCGCGCGGCAAGTGCCTGCAATCCCTGTGCAATCTGCTCCATCCCCGTGCCGAAGTTCTCGCGCCGATGGGCCGTGACCGCAATGATCCGCCTGCCCTTGAACCGTTCCCGCAAGGGGGCGATGGCCGGCGCGAGCGACGGGTCGGCGGCGATTTTCTGCTGCGCGAAAAGTAGGGCATCAATCACCGTGTTGCCCGTAATGTGTATGGAATTTTCCGGCACGTTTTCAGCGCGCAATGCCGCAGCAGCGGTGTCGGTCGGCGCAAAATGCAGGTTTGCCACCACACCGGTGACCTTGCGGTTCACCTCCTCGGGCCAGGGTGAGTAGATGTCCCCGCTGCGCAGCCCCGCCTCGACGTGACCCACGGGAATCCTTCGGAAATAGCACGCCAGCGATGCCATCATCGTGGTCAGCGTATCGCCATGCACCAGCACCCTGTCGGGCCGTAGGGTATCCAAAGCCTCCCCGAAACGGGTCAAAATTCGGCTCGCAAGACCATCCAGGGACTGGTCTGGAAGCATCAAGTCGAGGTCTAGGTCGGGTTGAAGCGAGGCTAGAGCCATCACAGAGTCGAGCAATTCGCGATGTTGGGCTGTCACCACGACCTTTACGTCGAACAGCCCCGTTTCGCGCAGCGCGAAGACCACCGGGAACATCTTGATGGCTTCGGGACGCGTGCCGAAGGTCACCAGGATGCGCGGTTTCGCACCAGCAGCATTCGTCACGCCGCTCACCTGCGCAACATGCCCCGCGTGTCGAACACGAGCTTGCCCGCAAGGTCTTCGGGCCCAAGATGCTTGAAGGCGGTGTGATCGACCAGCACCACCACAATCTCCGCCTGCCTGAGGCCCGCGTCAAGCGTGACCAGCTCGGCGCCCGTGCCGTCGAAGGCCTTGGGCAACTCGTCGGTGAAGGGTTCCACCACCAGAATGCGGTTACCATGCGTATGCGCCAGCGCCTCGGCGATTTCGAGCGCCGGGCTTTCGCGGAAGTCGTCGATGTCGGGCTTGAAGGCGAGGCCGAGCAGCGCGACCTTGCCCTCCGGCACCGCGTCGAGCAGCGCGCGGATCTTGCCTTCGGTGTGAACCGCCTTGTGGTCGTTCACTTCACGCGCGGTCTTCACCAGCCGCGCCGCGGAAGGAGCGCCCGCGACAAGAAACCACGGGTCGACCGCGATGCAGTGCCCGCCCACACCGGGGCCGGGCTGGAGGATGTTGACGCGCGGATGGCGGTTGGCGAGGCGGATCACCTCCCACACGTCGACCCCGATCACGTCGGCGATCATCGACAGCTCGTTGGCAAAGGCGATGTTGACGTCGCGGAAGCTGTTTTCGACCAGCTTAACGGTCTCGGCCACGCGCGCGGTGGTGTAGAGGCAATCGCCCTTGACGAAGGAGGTGTAGAGCACCGCCGCACGTTCGGCACAGGCTGCGGTCACGCCGCCGATTACGCGGTCGTTGTGCACCAGTTCGTTTACGATCCGGCCGGGCAGCACACGTTCCGGGCAATATGCGAGCGCGATGTCGGCATCCTCGTCGCTGCCGTCCTTCGGCACGACCAGATCGGGGCGCAGTTCGCTGATGATCTCGGCCACCCGCTCGGTGGTGCCGACGGGCGAGGTGCTCTCGACGATGACGCAGGCACCGGGCAGGATCTTGGGCGCGATCGCCCGCGCTGCCGCTTCGACATAGGTGATGTCGGGTGCATTGTCCGATCCCAGCGGAGTGGGCACGGCGATCATATAGAAGCTCGCCGTGGGAACCTCGGTCGAGGCGACCAGCGTTTGCGCGCTGATCGCTTCATGAACCAGCTTGTCGAGATCGCGCTCCTCGATATGCACGCCGCCCGCATTGACCGTATCGACCACGCGCTGCGACACATCGACACCGCACACGCTCCAGCCATAGGAGGCGAGCAGGGCGGCGGTCGGCAGGCCGATATAGCCCAGCCCGATCACGGCGACCTGATGGTCGGGCGCGGGATGGGCAAGGGCCTTGCGCCCGAGCGCGGCGGTGGCATCGAAAGGAGCGTTCATGCGGTCAAAGTCCCGGTTTTCAGCCGGGGTCATGACCCTAAAGCCCTTAAAATCGCGTTAGGCTTGCCCGGTTTTTTACCATGGGCGGGCCTTCCCGTGCGGCGCAGGCAACGCCGCCCGGCTCGGGCCGGTCAGACCGGAACGCGGACAAGCATGCGGGTCACGGTCGCGTCCAGATCCTCGCGCGGATAGTTCGACCAGCGCGGGGCGATCTTCAGGTCCGATGTGTCAGCGCTTGCAAGGATCTCTTCGGACATGATCTCCAGCCCGGCCCGCTGGAACAGGGCGCGGAAATCGCTTTGCTGCCAGCGGTTCGGGCATTGCACCTCATTCTCGAACCAGCGCGCCCATTCGCTGTCAGAATACTGGAGATAGGCCTTGCGGTGCGCCGTCTTGGCATAGATGCACAGGTGATCGGACGGCATGATCTGCTGCGCGATCATGCCGCCCGGCTTGACCACCCGCGCGAGGCTGGCGGCGAGCACCGGCAGGCTCTCATCGGGGATATGCTCCATGACATCGCTGCTGAACACCAGATCGAGGCTGTCGTCAGCCAGCGAGTCCAGCGATCCATCGGGCGCGATCAGATAGGTGAAGCCGAGCACGGCATAGGCTTCATCGAAATTGCGGCATGCGGCAACCTTGGCAAGCAGGGCCTCGGCGCGGGCCATGCGTTTGGGCCCGCGATCGGTGAGTTGCGGCAGCGCTGCCTTGAGCGCGTTCACATGCGTCAGAAAGCCTTCGAACTGGCGGTTGTCCCACACATCGAAAACGGTCGCTTCCACCTAGTAGAAAGCGCGCAGGAACAGCGCTTCCCAATGGACCCAGCCGGTGCCCAGTTCGAGCACCTTCATCCCGTCACGGATGCCGCCGTGCTGCTCTATGAAGGCGAGGTTCTGGTCGGCGCGGGTCAAATAATGCGCCTGCGGACCACCGGCCCGGCTCCTGCCGCCGATGATGTTGCCGATCCTCCGATAGGCGTACTTCGTGGTGCTGTTCAGCAGAAGGCCTTGAGGGCGAAGGCAGTGGCACGATAGGTCAGCATGAGAGGACGCTCCGGGTTGCAGCCGGCCCCGTTTGGTCGGGACCATGCTTGGTCGTTATTATCGGGCTGGCGCGCAGGATCGGTTCATCGCAAGGGTCAGCCGATATCGTCAAGTCAAATCCGGGGCGTTCTGGTGCGGCGCCGGGTCACAGGCCCTTGCCTTCGATGAAGCGGGCCAGCGCGTCGTGCAGCTGGCTGGCGGTGGGCGAGCGCACCTCGGTCCATTCGCGCAGTGCCAGTGCTGCGGCGATCTGTTCCTGCAATCCGGTTTCGTCCTGCGCGACAAGGATGCCGGGGCGTCCAGCCAGCTTGCGCACCGCGGCGAACTGGTGGTCATTGCGGTGTTCGCCAAGATCCCCGCGGCGGGGCACCAGCCGGATCGGCTTCTTGCAGCGTGCCGCAGTGAGCACCGTACCGATCCCGGCATGGCTGACGATCAGTCGTGCATCGCCCAGCAGCGCCTCGAACTCGGCGGATGCGATCTTCGCGCGGGCCTCCATGTTGTGCGTCTGGTAGCTGCCCTCGCCGGTTTGGGCGATCACCGGCATGCCGAGTGTCGGCGCAAGTGCGTCCATCGCCTTGATCAGCCGGTCGAAGCCCAATTGCATGCCGACCGTGACGATGATCACAGCACAGCTCCGTGATAACGCGGGCGATCCGGCCCGGCGAGGTGTTCCCACTGGGTCCAGCATTCGTGGGCGAACCACTTGGACAGCTTGCCGCACATCGACAGCTCCTCACCGTTGGCAACAGAGTCGATCCACAGCGTGTGCGCGCCGATCAGTCGTCCGGCAAGGATGCAGAAGAACCCCGGAGCGGCACCGGTGGACAGGATCACGCGGGGGCGGTGCCTGACCACGATCTTGGGCGCGACCAGCGCGCACAGCGCCGATTGCAGCGGCATGTTCTGGTTGCAGTCGGGCAGGGTTTCCGCACCCGAAACGCCATGCTGCGCGGCAACCGCCGGTTCGGTGGTGGCAAAGCGGACATCATACTGCTCTAGGGTCGGGCGCAGCAGCATGAGCTGCTCCCAATGGCCGCCGCCCGAGGCGACCGCGAGCACCCTGATCCTGTCATTCGCCACGCACCGCATCCCCGCTTGCTGCATTGCACAATCCGGACCCGGTGCGGCATTGGGCAATCGTGGCCCGCGTGTCAATCAGCCGGCAAGGCCCGCGATTTCAGCGAGCACCTGTTCGGTCCACTCGCGGCGGCAAATCAGGAGATCGGGCATGTAGGTGTCCGCCCGGTTGTAGATCAGCGGGCTGCCGTCGATGCGCGAGCAATGCAGGCCATGCGCCAGCGCCACGGCGACCGGTGCGCAGCTGTCCCATTCGTGCTGGCCGCCCGCGTGGAGATAGACCTCCGCCTCGCCGCGCACAACCGCCATGGCCTTGGCCCCGGCGCTGCCCATCGCCACCAGTTCCCCGCCGAGAACTGCCGCCACTGCCTCCGCCTCTCGCGGAGGGCGGGTGCGGCTGACCACGAAGCGCGGGCGCGGTGCCATCAGGCACAGGTCTTGCGGCTGGTCCGAGCGCAGCACGACCTCGCCGGGAAGGCCGGGTAGCGCGACCGCACCCGTTACCGGCACACCGTCCACCGCCAGCGCGACATGCACCGCCCAATCGGCGCGGCCTTCGGAATATTCGCGGGTGCCATCGACCGGATCGACGATCCACACGCGCGACTTGGCAAGCCGCGCCGGATTGTCCTTTTCCTCTTCGGACAAGAGCCCGTCATCGGGCCGCGCGGCGCGCAGGGCGTCGCACAGGTAGCGATTGGCGGCGGCATCTCCGGCCACGCCCAAGGCCTTGCCCGCAAGGCCCGCGCCCTCGCGCACATCGATCAGCAGCCGTCCCGCCTCGGCAGCGAGGTGCGCGGCGAGCGCGGCATCATCCAGATCGGCGAGGTTCATTTGAGCGGCAGGATCCTGTCGATGATGTAGCGTGCCGCTTCCTCGGGGGTCATGTCGACGGTGTTGACGCGGATTTCCGGATGTTCCGGCGGTTCATAAGGGCTGTCGATCCCGGTGAAATTCTTGAGCTGCCCGCTGCGCGCCTTCTTGTAGAGCCCCTTCACATCGCGCGCCTCGGCAACTTCGAGGGGGGTGTCGACGAAAATCTCGATGAATTCCCCTTGCGCAAGCATCGCGCGCACCATCTCGCGTTCGGCACGGAAAGGGCTGATGAAGGCGGTGAGCACGATCAGCCCCGCATCCGCCATCAGCTTGGCGACCTCGCCCACACGGCGGATGTTCTCGATCCGGTCAGCCTCGGTAAAACCGAGATCGCGGTTGAGGCCGTGGCGGACATTGTCGCCATCCAGCAGGAAGGTGTGGCGGTTCATCAGGAACAGCTGCTTTTCGACCTCGTTGGCGATGGTCGATTTGCCGCTGCCCGAAAGGCCGGTGAACCACAGCACGCGCGGGCGCTGGTTCTTCATTCCCGCGTGATCATCGCGGGTAATTGCGGTGGGCTGCCAGTGGACGTTGTCGGCGCGGCGCAGGTTGAAGGCGATCATCCCCGCCGCGACGGTCGCATTGGTGAACTTGTCGATGAGGATGAACCCGCCGATCTGCCGGTTCGTCTCGTAAGGCTCGAAGGCAATCGGGCGGTCTGTCGCGAACTCGGCAACCCCGATCGCGTTGAGGCTCAGGGTCTTGGCCGCGAGGTGTTCGAGGCTGTTAACGTCGATCTCGTATTTGGGCGCCTGGACGGTGGCGGTGACCGTCTGGGTGCCGAGCTTCAGCCAGTAACCGCGCCCGGGCTTCAGCGCCTCCTCGTCCATCCACACGAAGGTCGCGCAGAACTGGTCCGAGGCCTGCGGCGGATCGCCCGCCGCGGCGATGAGGTCGCCGCGCGAGCAATCGACCTCGTCGGCCAGCGTGAGCGTGACCGATTGGCCCGCGACCGCCTCATCCAGATCGCCGTCGAAGGTGCTGATGGTCTTGACGGTTGAGGTCTTGCCAGATGGCACGATCCGCACTGCATCGCCCGGGCGGATGGTGCCGCTGGCGATCTGGCCCGCAAAGCCCCGGAAATCGAGGTTTGGGCGGTTGACCCACTGCACCGGCATCCGGAACGGCTCGCCTTGCGCAGCGGCGGCATCGACCTCGACTGATTCAAGATGCTCGATCAGCGCAGGCCCCTGATACCAAGGGGTATTGGCGGACTGCGCGGTGATGTTGTCGCCCTTGAAGCCCGAAATCGGGATTGCGGTGAAATCGGTGATGCCGATGCTGGCGGCAAAAGCGCCGTAGGCGGCAAGGATGGCGTCAAACGTCGCCTGATCGTAGCCCACCAGATCCATCTTGTTCACCGCCAGCACCACGTGGCGGATGCCGAGCAGGTGGACGAGATAGGAATGCCGCCGCGTCTGTTGCAGCACGCCCTTCCTCGCGTCGATCAGGATCACGGCGAGGTCCGCGGTCGAAGCGCCGGTCACCATATTGCGGGTGTATTGTTCATGCCCCGGTGTGTCGGCGACGATGAACTTGCGCTTCTCGGTCGTGAAAAAGCGATAGGCGACGTCGATGGTGATGCCCTGCTCTCGTTCGGCGGCGAGGCCATCGACCAGCAGGGCGAAATCGATCTCCTGCCCCTGCGTGCCGTGCTTGGCGCTGTCGCTTTCCAGCGCGGCGAGCTGGTCTTCGAAGATCATCTTGGAATCGTAGAGCAGCCGCCCGATCAGGGTCGACTTGCCATCGTCCACGCTGCCGCAGGTGATGAAGCGCAGCAGGCTCTTGTTCTGGTGCTGATCGAGATAGGCCTCGATACCCTCGCCGATGAGGGCGTCGGTGCGGAAGGAAGAATGGTCGTTCATCAGAAATACCCCTCCGCCTTCTTGTCTTCCATGCTGGCCGATTGCCCCTTATCGATCGCGCGGCCTTGCCGTTCCGAGCCGGTGGCGAGCAGCATTTCCTGGATGATGTCGTTCATCTCCCTTGCCGTGCTCTCGGTCGCGCCGGTCAGCGGGTAGCAGCCCAGCGTGCGGAAGCGGACCGAGCGGGTCACCGGCTGCTCGCCGGGGTCGAGCCGGAAGCGATCGTCATCGACCACGAGGATCATGCCGTCACGCTCCACGGTCGGGCGCGGCTTGCTGAGATAGAGCGGGACAATGTCGATCTTTTCCAGTGCGATATATTGCCAGATGTCGAGCTCGGTCCAGTTGCTGATCGGGAAGACGCGGATGCTCTCGCCCTTGGCCTTCCTGGCGTTGTAGAGGTTCCACAGCTCGGGTCGCTGGTTCTTCGGGTCCCAGCGGTGGCTGGCGCTGCGGAAGGAGAAGATGCGCTCCTTGGCGCGGGCCTTTTCCTCGTCACGCCGCCCGCCGCCGAAGGCTGCATCGAAGCCATGGGCGGTGAGCGCGCGCTTGAGGGGGTCAGTCAGCTGCGCCTGCGAATAGAGCGCGCTGCCGGTGTCGAAGGGGTTGATGCCCTGCGCTTCGGCCTCTTCATTCTCCGCGACAATCAGCCTTAGCCCATATTCGCGCACCGTGCGGTCGCGGTGGGCGAGCAGGTCGGCGAAATCCCATCCGCTTGCCACGTGCAACATCGGGAAGGGCGGGGGCGCGGGGTAGAAGGCCTTGCGCGCCAGATGAAGCATCACCGAAGAATCCTTGCCCACCGAATAGAGCATCACCGGGTTCTCCGCCTCGGCCACGACCTCGCGGAAGATATGGATGCTTTCGGCCTCGAGCCGTTCGAGATGGGTCAGACTGCGCATGGTGGTGCAGTTAGACGCTGAAATTCCCCTCACAAGCAAGTTTGCCTTTCGCCCGGGCAAGCCGAGGCTTCGAAGCGAGGGCAGGGGCCTGACAATGTCGGCACTTGCTCTCGGCTTGGCCGGTTGCGTAAGGCTGCGCGCAAAGGGAGAGATTTATGAGCCAGTCATCGGGACCGCTTTCCGGCCTTCGTGTTCTTGAATTCGCCGGGATCGGGCCGGGTCCGCATGTTGCCATGCTGCTGGGGGATCTTGGTGCCGAGGTGGTGCGGATCGACCGGCCGGGCGGCGGCGTCAGCAATCCGGTCGTGGAGCGCGCGCGGCACCGGCTGGCGCTCGACCTCAAGAGCGACGAGGGCAAGGCCGCTGTGCGCGCCGCCGCCGCCAATGCCGACGTGCTTATCGAGGGCTTCCGCCCCGGCGTGATGGAGAGGCTGGGGCTGGGGCCCGACGTGCTGCTCGAAGCCAACCCGCGCCTCGTCTATGCCCGCATGACCGGCTGGGGACAGGAAGGCCCTCTCGCCCATGCGGCAGGCCACGACATCAATTACATCGCCATCACCGGCGCGCTCGCGGCGGTCGGCAAGGCGGGAGAGACGGCCACTCCGCCGCAGAACCTCGTCGGCGATTTCGGGGGCGGGTCGATGTATTGCGCCTTCGGGATCATGGCCGCGCTCTATGAACGCGAACGCTCCGGCAAGGGACAGGTGGTCGATGCCGCGATCGTCGACGGGGCGACCAGCCTGATGAGCTTCTTCTTCGGGGTGCGCCACGTGCCGCACCTTTCCACCGAGCGCGGCAAGGGGATGCTCGGCGGGGCGGCGCATTTCTACCGCTGCTTCAAATGCGCCGACGGCAAGGAGATCAGCCTCGGGTCGATCGAGCCGCAGTTCTATGCCGAGATGCTGGCAAAGGCTGGCGCTCCGGCGGAACTGGCGCAGGCGCAGATGAACCCCGCCAACTGGGACGATTACGCCGAAAAGCTGGCTGCGCTGTTCCTGACCAAGACGCAGGCCGAATGGTGCGCGCTGCTCGAAGGCTCGGACGCCTGTTTCGCTCCCGTGCTCGGGATCGATGAAGCGCGCGAGCATCCGCACATGAAGGCGCGCGGTGCCTATGTGGAGCATGACGGCATCTGGCACACCGCCCCCGCCCCGCGCTTCAGCCGCACGCCGGGGGCGGTGCGCTCCAGCGCGGATGACGGCGTGGACGTGGTCGCGCGGTGGGGTGCGGCGTAATGGCGGGCAAGTACTTCGACGAATGGCAGGTTGGCGAGCGGATCGAGCACCCGATCCGCCGCACCGTGACCGAGACCGACAATCTGCTGTTCTCGACCATGACCCATAACCCGCAGCCGCTCCACATCGATGTGGAGGCGGCCAAGGCGAGCGGGTTCGGGCAGATTCTGGTCAATTCCACCTTCACCTTCAGCCTGCTGGTCGGGCTGTCGGTGGGCGAGACGACGCTGGGCACGCTGGTCGCCAATCTCGGCTTCGACAAGGTGGTGACGCCCAAGCCGGTGTTCATCGGCGACACCTTGCGCGCCTCGTCAGAGGTGAAGGAACTGCGGGAAAGCAAGTCGCGCCCTGACGCCGGGCTCGTCACCTGGGTTCACGAGATGACGAACCAGCGAGGCGAGGTGGTGTGCCGCTGCGAGCGGTCCGCGCTGATCCAGCGCAAGTAGGCAAGCGGACAAAGGTTACACCGTGTCACTTTCCCAACAGAGAAATTATACAGGAAAATCAGATTCCTGATATGAAAACCGGCAGCCGGACAGAATTTTTCGCGGCGGGAAAGCTGGTGCCTGCGCGCGAGTGAGGGGGGCGGACGATGCGAAAGAACGCCCCCTCATATCCGTGCCTCGCCGTGTAGGAAAACGCGCTAGTCCGCCGCTACCGCCTCGCCGCCAAGGGCCTGCCACAGCACGATCCGCGCACGGGCGGCGCGCCCCAGTGCCGCCGCTGCGTTCTCTCCGCTCGAATCCGCCGCCCGGCGGGCTTCCAGCACTTCGAGGAAGCTGGCGAGACCGGCGCGGTAGCGGGTCTCGGCGATCTGTGCCGCGCGGGTCAGCTGGTCGCGCTGGGTGACCGCGAGGCTCGCCTCGGCATCGGCAGCGGTGACCACGCCGTAAGCCGCCTCGGCATCGCCCAGCGCCTGATATACCGCCCCGCGGTAGGCGGCGAAGGCGGCGCGCTTGTCGGCGGCGGCGGCATCGATCTGGGCCGCCACACGGCCGAAATCGAGCAATGGCCCGGCGATCCCGCCGGTGAGCGATCCGACGACGGAATCGTCGAACAGCGCGCCCGGATCGAAGGCGAGGAGCCCGATCACCCCCGACAGCGTTATGCGCGGAAAACGCGCGCGGGCGGCGGCGGCAAGGTCGGCATCGCTGGCGGCGAGGTTGGCGGCGGCGACGGCGACATCGGGCCGGTTGGCGAGCAGGTCCGATGGCAGCGCCGCGGGCGCCGATGCCGGGGCGAGGGCGGGTGCAGGCGCGGCGAGGGCGGCACGCACAGCGGCAGCATCTTGCCCGGTCAGCGTCACCAGCCGCCCGGTCAGTCGCGCGCGTTCGCTATCGAGCGCGGCGAGGCGGGTTGCCGAGGCGCTGGCATTGGCCTCGGCGCGGATACGGTCGAAACCGGGCGCGATCCCTGCATCCTCGCGCACCTTGGCGAGCGCAGCCAGCTGCCGTGCAGCGGCGGCATCGGCCTCGATCGCAGCGGCGCGGGCATCGAGCACGCGCCAGTCGGTGACACTGGCGGCGATCTCGGCGAGCAGCGCCAGCCGCACGCCCTGCGCCTGCGCGGTGGCAGCATCGATCCGGGCGAGCGCCTCGGCAAGGCTCGGCCCTTCGGCGAGCGCCGCCTGCGACAGCGTGGCATAGGCCGGATCGCTCTGCGGCATCAGCGCGGCCAGCGCCGCGCCGGTTGTCGCTTCGGGCGCGAAAAAGAAGGCTTGCGGCAGATCGGGCGTCGGCGTGGCGACCTCGGGCACGGTGGCGCAGGCGGCCAGCGCCAGCGGAAGCAGCGCTGCCCCTGCGAAGTTGCGGCGGCGCATCGCCTCAGCCCTCCGACTTGGCGGGGGCACCCGCCTTGGCCGGTATGAAGGCATCGATCTGCTGGCCGACGCGGAAGGCTTCGGACGGCGGCAGGGCGTAAATCAGCTGGAGCACGCGCACATCCACGCGCTCGGCGGCGGAGTTGGTGAGCGAACGCTTGGGCACCACCTGCGGTTCGGCGCGCACGAAGGTCGCTTTCACGTGCATCTCGGCGGCCCCGCGCGGGTTGATAACCGCCGGTTCGCCCAGCGCCACGCGGCTCACTTCGTTCTCGTCGATATCGACGCGCACGTGCAGCGGGTTGGTCTCGCCCATCTGGATGAAGGGCTGGCTGCTGCCACCCTGCGTGGCAACGAACTCGCCGGCGCGGATGTTGACCGCGAGGATCTCCCCCGCGATCGGCGCGCGGATGACGAGGCGGTCGATCTCGGTCCGCGCGGCGGCGGCAGAGGATTGGGCCGAGGCAAGCCGCGCCCGGGCAAGGCCGAGACGGCTGGTCGCGGCGGCTTCCTCGCCGTCGGCGCGGATCACTTCGGCGCGGCTGACGGCGGCAGGATCGGCAAGACCGCGATAGAGCGCGAGCTGCTGGCGGGCGGTCTTCTGGGCGGCGCTCGCCTCGGCGATGGCGGCTCGGGCCTCGCCGATTGCGGCATTGGCCTGATCGAGTTGTGCACGGGCGGCGCGGGCATCGACCAGAAACAGCACATCGCCCTTGGCCACGCGGTCCCCCGGGCGCACGCGCACCTCGGTCACGAGTCCCGACAGGGCCGAGCCGATGTCGATGATCTCGCTGGCCGGCTCGACGATCCCGGCACCCGCGACACGCGGCTCGTTGGCCAGTTTGCCGACTGCCTTGGGCGGCTGTTCGGCAGGCTCGGCGGTCGAACGGTCGGGCAGGCCGACAAGGATCAGCCACACGGCAACGGCAATCCCGATCAGCGCGGCGGCGGGCAGGATCTGGCGGGCAAAGCTCAGGTTACGCAGCATGGTGTCCTCGGGGGAAGCGGAAGGGAGAGGGAGGGGCGGGGGCGTCAGTGACCATCGGGCATTTCCTTGCCGTCATGGGTGACGCGCCCGTCTTCCAGCACGATGATCCGGTCGGCCAGATCGAAGATGCGGTTGTCGTGGGTGACGATGATACAGGCCCGGTCCGGTGCCACGGCGACCTCGCGCAGCAGGTCCATGACGCGCCGGCCCGATGAGGCATCGAGCGCCGCGGTCGGCTCGTCGCACACAACCAGGCGCGGTTCGTGCACCAGCGCGCGGGCGATGGCGACGCGCTGCTGCTGACCGCCCGAGAGCTGGCGCGGCAGCTTGTCGGCCTGGTTGCCGATGTTGAGCTTGTCGAGCAGCACCTTGGCCTTCTCGCGCGCTTCCTCGCGCGGCATGCCCTGCGCGATCAGCGGGACCGCGGCGTTGCTGGCGACGTCGATCGAGGGGATCAGGTTGTACTGCTGGAAGATGAAGCCGATATTGTTCAGGCGGAACTTCACCAGCTCGGTGTCCGACAGTTTGTAGATATCGGTGCCGAAGACCTTCACCTCGCCTGTCGTCGGCCAGAGAATGCCGCACATGATCGAGATCAGCGTCGTCTTGCCCGACCCGCTTTCGCCCACGACATAGGTCAGCTCGCCCGGACGAATGTCGGTGTCGATGCCGTGGAGCACGCGGATGGTGGTCTGCCCGGCCTCGAAATCGCGGGTGATGCCGCGCGCGCAGATCGCCGCTTCGGGGGCGCAGCCGCCGATGGGGGTGGTGTCCATGATTGTCGCCTCGCTCACCGGAACACCGCCGCCGGTTCGGTCTTCAGCACGCTCCGGATCGCGACGAAGCCGGTGATGGCAAGGATCACCACCACCGCCGCGAGGCTGATCAGCGGGATCTGCCAGGGGATGTAGAAGCCCTTGAAGAAGGGATTGGAACCGAAGCCCTTGATGAAGGCGACCGTGCCGATCACGCCCAGCGCATAGCCGATGGTGCCGACCATCCCCGCCTGCGTAGCGACCATCTGCACGATCTTGCTGTTGGTCACGCCAATCGCCTTCAGAGCGCCGAACTGCTTGATGTTGTCGCGCAGGAACAGGCTGAAGGTGAGGCCCACGATGGCCACCCCGACCACAAAGCCGAGGAACACGGTGATGCCGAAATTGGTCGGGATGCCGGTGTTCTCGATGATGAAGTCCACCCCGGCACGGGCAAACTCGGCGCGGGTTTCGGCCTTGAGTCCGGTTTCCTTCTCGATCCGCGCCGCGACGCCTTCCGGCGTTTCGCCGGGTGAGACCCCGACCAGCACGAAGGACAGGCGGTTGCGGGTGCCGGGGACGAAGTTCAGCGCGTTGGAATAGCGGGTGTAGAGCACCACGGTGCTGGTGAAGCTGGGGATCGCGTCGGCGATGCCACGGATCACCGCGCGCTGGTCGTTCAGTTCCAGCCGCTGGCCCATCGCTGCCTCGGCGCTGGGGAACAGGCGGGTGGTGCCGACATCGTCGATCACCACGGTATCGGGGGCGAAGAACACCGATTTGTCGCCCACCGCCATGCGCTTGGGCAGGCCGATCAGCGTTGCATCGTCGACGCCGATCACGCCCACGCCTTCCAGATCGCCGTCGGAGGTGCGGACATTGGCGACCGCGCGCAGATGCGGCACCGCCCATTCCACGCCCTGCACCGCCCGCACCTTGTCGAGCGCGGTGGAGGGCATGGCGTAGCTGACGTCGGTGGTGCGGCTGACCGGATCCATCACCCACACCTGCGCCTCGGGCGCGTTGTAAACGCCGCTCGCCCCGCGTTCGACGAGGTTGACGAAGATCGTCATCTGCTGGGTGATCAGCAGCGTCGAAAAAGCGATGCCGAACAACAGCCCGTAGAACTTCTGGGCATCCCCGGTGAGCATCCTGATGGCGATCCAGAGCACGTGGCAGGAACCTTTGTCAGCGGGCGGGGTTGCGCCAGGGAGGGACTCGGCGCATTATTGAACGGTCGCGTTTAACTGAACGGAGCCGTTCATTTTGTCATTTGGCTGTTCATCCGGGCCTGAAAAAAAGTCCGCCCGCCGCAAGGCCGGGCGCCCGCTCGATGCTGCCAAGCGCGCCGCAATCGTCGATACCGCCGCACACCTGTTCTTTCATCATGGCTATGCCGCGACCGCGATCGAGCAGGTTGCGGCCGATGCGGGCGTGTCCAAGGTCACGATCTACAACCAGTTCGGTGACAAGCGCGCGCTGTTCACCGCTGCGGTCGAGTGCGAATGCGAGAAGATGCGCGGCCACTTCTCGATGGATGCCATGCCGCAAGGCACGATCCGCGAGCGCATGACCGCAATCGGCGAGGCGATCTTCGCTTTCCTGTTTCGCCCGGAAATGATGCAGTTCGAACGCCGCATCGCTGCCGAGACCGAGGCCGATCCGGCGATCGGGATTGCCTTTCTCGAAGCCGGGCCGTGGCGCATGAAGCAGGCGTTCGGTGCGTGGCTGGCACACGAGACCGAGGCGGGCGAGCTCGCCATCGCCGATCCGATGCTGGCTGCCGAGCAATTCGTATCGATGTGCAAGGGCATGGGCGATCTGGAACGCCGTTTCGGCGCCGATGTCAGCCCCGAGGAGCGCGACCGGCGCATCGCGGGCGCGGTGGACGTCTTCCTCGCCGCCTATGCGCGGGCGGGAAATCGATAATCCGTAAAGTCCTGTTCGAAAATTAGCATCATGCGCGGTCTTGCGCATTATCTTGCCATTCACTCAGGCCTTCCTACATTGGCGGGTGACGAAAGGAATCTGTCGCGATGAGTCAGCAGAACGATCCCCAGCCGCAAGGCGATGGCCCCAACCCCTGGGTCAAGCAGCTGATGATCTGGGGCGGGATCTTCCTCGCCCTGCTCCTTGTGGTGACGATGTTCAGCGGCGCGGGCAAACCGAGCGGCACTCCCATCCCTTACTCCGACTTCCGCGCTGCGGTGGCCGAAGGCGAGGTGCAGGATGTGCAGATGAGCAGCGACAGCATCACCGGCACGCTCAAGAACGGCGACGGCTTCACCACCGTCCCGGTTCCCAACGACGTCGGCATCACCAAGCTGATGGAAGACAATGGCGTGCGCTTCACCGGCAAGGCGCGCGAAAGCCAGAGCGTGCTGCTGTTCATCCTGATGAATTCGCTGCCCTTCATCCTGATCCTCGGGATCGCCTTCTTCGCCCTGCGCCAGATGCAGAAGGGCGGCGGCGGCGGCGCGATGGGCTTCGGCAAGTCCAAGGCCAAGCTGCTGACCGAACGGTCGGGCCGCGTGACGTTTGACGACGTCGCCGGCATCGATGAAGCGCGCGAGGAGCTTCAGGAAATCGTCGAGTTCCTGCGCGATCCGCAGCGGTTCTCCAAGCTTGGCGGCCAGATTCCCAAGGGCGCGCTGCTGGTCGGCTCGCCCGGCACTGGCAAGACCCTGCTCGCCCGCGCCATCGCGGGTGAGGCGGGCGTGCCGTTCTTCACCATCTCGGGCTCGGACTTTGTCGAAATGTTCGTCGGCGTCGGCGCCAGCCGCGTGCGCGACATGTTCGAACAGGCCAAGAAGAACGCGCCGTGCATCGTCTTCATCGACGAAATCGACGCGGTCGGCCGTTCGCGCGGCCACGGGCTCGGCAATTCGAATGACGAGCGCGAGCAGACGCTGAACCAGCTCCTCGTGGAGATGGACGGCTTCGAGGCCAACGAAGGCATCATCATCATCGCCGCGACCAACCGTCCCGACGTGCTCGACCCCGCGCTGCTGCGTCCGGGCCGTTTCGACCGTCAGGTCGTGGTGCCCGTTCCCGATATCGACGGGCGCGAGAAGATTCTCGGCGTGCACATGAAGAAGGTGCCGCTGGCTCCCGACGTGAACCCGCGCGTGATCGCGCGCGGCACCCCGGGCTTCTCGGGCGCGGATCTTGCCAACCTCGTCAACGAGGCCGCGCTCCTCGCCGCGCGCCGCAACAAGCGGCTGGTGGCGATGCAGGAGTTCGAGGACGCCAAGGACAAGGTCATGATGGGCGCGGAGCGTCGCAGCATGGTGATGACCGACGACGAGAAGAAGATGACCGCCTATCACGAGGCCGGCCACGCGATCGTCTCGGTGCACGAGGCTGCGTCCGATCCGATCCACAAGGCCACCATCATCCCGCGCGGCCGCGCGCTGGGCATGGTGATGCGCCTGCCGGAGCGTGACAGCTATTCCTACCACCGCGACAAGATGCATGCGAACCTCTCGGTCGCGATGGGCGGGCGCGTGGCGGAAGAGATCATCTTCGGGCACGACAAGGTCAGCTCCGGCGCCTCGTCGGACATCCAGTACGCGACCAGTCTGGCGCGCAACATGGTCACCCAGTGGGGCATGTCGGAAAAGCTCGGCCCGCTCCAGTACGAGGAACAGTCGGAAGGCTATCTCGGCATGGGCGCGGCGCAGCGGACCTTCCGTTCGGGTTCGACCAACGAGCTGATCGACACCGAGATCAAGAGCCTCGTCGAAGGCGCGCACAAGCGGGCGACCGACATCCTCACGACCCATGAGGATCAGCTCCATCTGCTCGCCCAGGCGCTGCTCGAATACGAGACGCTGTCGGGCGAGGAGATCAACGCGCTGCTCGAAACCGGCAAGATCGACCGTCCCGATGCGCCGCGCGGGCCGACCATCGCCGCTCCGGTGCGCGGGTCGGCGATCCCCAAGGCCGGCAAGCGTTTCGGCGGCGCGGGCAGTGACGAAGCACCACAGGGCGCCTGATCCGCCACGCCATTGACACTTCCTGTGTTGCCTCCCTAATACACTAGGGCGCAACGCAGGGAGAGTTCCGGTGCCGATTGCCACACTGACATTGCTTACCCTTGCCGCAATGGCGCAGGGCACAGACCTGGTTCACGCCTCAAGCCCGAGCGGCGCCTGTGCGCTGGCTGAAAGCGCAGCTCTTGACGATGCTTCCGATGCGCTGGTCGACCTGCCTTTCCGTAAGGTTGCGGGCCGAATCTATCTGGATGCCACGGTCAACGGTCAGGGCCCTTTCGTCTTCGCGCTTGATACCGGAGCAAGCGGGATCGGCCGGGCCGATGCCAGCCTTGTCTCGGCGCTCGGCCTTCCTGACGCCGGGTCAGGCGAGACGTCGGATGGCATCGCGACTTCAACTGTCGACATGGTGCACATTGCCAGTCTCGCGCTCGGTGGGCTCGTGCACCAGAACGCGACTGTCATCGCCCGCGATTATCGCAGCCGGGTATCGGCTGAAGCGGCGTTCTCGGGGATTTTGGGGCGGGAGTTTTTCGCCGATGGCCTGATGGTCATCGACTTCCCGGCGGGGCGGCTGCGCTTCTTCGCTGACCGTGAATTGAGAGCGGACCAATCCGGCGCAATGGCCTATGACCGGGCCTTTCGGGTGCCGGTGACGCTCGGCGCGGTCACGACTACCGGCAATCTCGACACGGGCGCGGATGCGACGCTGGTGATGCCGCCGTCAGTCTACGAAAGTCTCGGCGCTACGCCCTTGCAACCTGCCGGGAATGTCGCCCTGACCAATTCGCGCCTGCCGTCCTTCGCGGGTCGCTTTATCGGACCGGCGCGTCTCGGCGATGCGATCCTGACCGATGTACCAGTGCGCGTAACCGAGGCATTTCCCGAGGTCCTCGTGGGCGCCCACGCGCTACAGGGGCAGCGCGTTCTCATCGATCAACGGCACAAGACGGTCGCGGTCTGCCCGGTCGGGCCCCCAGCGGAACGCGATCAATAGGCTCCCAGCAGGCCGAGGATCAGCAGGAAAATTATCAGCACGAACTGGATGGAGAAGAACAGCAGCAGGCACAGCCGCCAGAACGCCGAGAAGCGCGAGAGACCGTAGGCGTGGCGCAGCTGCTTGTAGAGGTGCAACGGGACGGCGATGGTGAAGAGCAACGCCGCCAGTGCCCCGCCGCCGGGAATCGTGCCGACAATCGAAATGACGATGAACAGCAGCGACATGAAGCTCAGCGAATAGGTGATGAACACCGCGTGGTCATAGGCCTTGTATTGCCGCCGCCATGCGAACATCACCCACAGGAACGGCAGCGACAGCGGGATCAGCAACCAGCTGAATTTGTACCCGTTCGACTGGAGCTTGTAGAGCATCAGCCCCGGGTTCTTCTTCCACTTGTCGATCAGCTTGTTATCGAGAAACGCGATGCCCGTGTTGAAGCTGCCAGTCGTGATCTCGCCAACGCCGGCAGCCATGTTTTTCTCGAGCACGAGGTTCAGCCCCTTTATCTCCTCGTCCAGTTCCGCCCGCCGCGGGCTGTTGCCGGGCAGGCTTGCGCGTTCCTGTTCGCGGGTGTTGATTTCCTTGCGCAATTGGTCGCGGAACGGGCTGCTCTGGTCTGTGTCGAAGGCCGTGGAGGGCAGGTCGGTCGGGGCCGAAATGCCGACGATCTGGAACACCGCGAACATGGCGAAGACGGTGAACAGGAACATCGCCATCGGACTGACAAACTTCGCGCGCTCTCCCTCGACATAGCGGCGGGTAAGGTGACCGGGCTTGAAGGCGAGCAGCGGGAGCGTCTCCCACAGCTTGCCGTCGAGGTGCAGCACGCCGTGCATGATGTCGTGGCCGATCGCGGCGAGGCTGCGGTGGATGTGCGCCTTCTGGCCGCATTCGGGGCAGAAATGGCCGGAATGGACGGTCTGGCAATTGGCGCAGGTCACCGGCCCCGAGGCATGGTCCGCCGTCTCGCCCGCACGCGGCTCCATCGCGCGGCCGAGCAGCCCGCCTTCGATTGCTGTCCCGATGCTGTCGCCGAATTCGCCCATGCTGCTCGCGCCCCTTCGGTCTGACCATAGGCGATATCGGCGAACCTGCGGAAGCGGCTATTTTACCCCTGTTTGCCTGCCAATTTCTTCTCGATCCCGGTCCAGAGTTGGGCGATGGCGCGTGCCGCGGGCGAGCGCGGGGCGAAGGCTCCTACGGGGCGCCGCTCGACCGCGCATTGCTCGACCGCGCTGGCGAGCGGGATTGCCGGCCAGGTCGGGTTCGCCTCGCGCGCGGCCTTGTGCAGGCTGCGGCGCAGATCAAGCATCGACAGCACGGGCAGGATTGGCGGGTGCCCCTTGCCGCTCCCGCGCACCTCCTCCACCACCGCCTCGAAGGCGCGGGCCGACAGGGGAGAGGGCGGCAGGGGGACAATCACGAGGTCGGCGGCGCGCATGATTTGTGCGCTCAACTCGTTGAGAACAGGGGGGCAATCGAAGATGATGCGGTCATAGGTCTTGCCCAGAGCCTCGGTCAGCTTCGCCACCCGCTTCTTCTTGCCGAGCCGGTCGAGTTGGCGGTCCAGATCGCGGATGCTCTCGTCAGCGGGGAGCAGGTCGAGCCCCTGGTAAGCGGTCGGGCGGATCAGTTTCGCGGGATCGCTCTTCTCGCCGAACATGCTGTCCGCGCTGCGTTTTCTGCCGGCGTCCACGCCCAGCAGGAAGCCCGAGCCGTTCGATGCGTCGAGGTCCCACAGCAGGGTCCGGCGGCGCGAGATGCTGGCTGCGGCCCAGGCGAGGTTCACCGCCAGCGTCGTTTTCCCGACCCCGCCTTTCACGCTGTAGACCGCGATCGATGCCATGCGCCCCCCTGTAGCCGCCCGGTCAAGGGATAGCGCGCCCCTGACGCTTGGCAAGCGGGGGCAAGGTGGGGTCAAGAAGCGGTCAAACAGGGGTCAAGAACGGCCAAGGGGCGGTCTAGATCGTGCCTAGACCGCCCCTTGAAATGGCGCAAATTCCTGAAAAGGAATGATTATCCGTCGTAATCGCCGCCCAGCGACGAGGTGCGGGCCGGTGCCGAGGCGGTGATCCGCAGGGCTTCGGCCGACTGGCTGAGCGAACCGATTTCGTCCGCTTCATCCTCGTCATCGGGGAGGATCTTCTGCAGGCCGGTGACCAGCGATTCATGCAGACCGGCAGGCGTGATCGTCTGTTCGGCGATCTCGCGAAGGGCCACGACCGGGTTCTTGTCACGGTCACGGTCGATGGTCAGCTCGCTCCCGCCCGAAATCTCGCGCGCACGCTGCGCGGCGAGCAAAACGAGGTCGAACCGGTTGGGAACCTTGTCGACGCAATCTTCAACGGTAACGCGTGCCATGGGCGGGCCTTATACAAGAATCGCGAAAAGTAGGGAAGCGCGCCAGCTAGGGCGGGGCTGGCGCGAAGTCAAGGAAAAGGGCGGCCGCTGCCCCCGCAAGCTCAGGCGCGCAGGGCCGGTTCGGCAGGCGGCGCGGCATTGCCCCCGTGTGCTTCGGCCTTGGCCTGATAGAGCGCGCGGTCAGCAAAATCGAACAGCGCATCGGCATCCGCGCCATCCTGCGGCCACTGCGCCACGCCGACGCTGGCCCCCACGCTGACCGGCACGCCATCAATCACGTGCGGGCGCACCAGCGCGATCAGCAGGCGATCGGCCACCGGCAGATCGTGGAGCGGAGAATCCGCGGGGATCAGCACCGCGAATTCATCGCCCCCCTGACGCACCACCAGCCCGCCATTGCCGACCGTCTCGCGCAGCCGTTCGGCCACGCTGCGCAGCAGCTTGTCGCCGAAGGCATGGCCATAGCGGTCATTGACCGGCTTGAACCCGTCGAGATCGAGCAGCACCAGCTTGAACGGCGAAGTCCTGTCGCCCTTGCGCAACGAAGCCACTATCTCCTCGTCCAGCGCGCGGCGGTTGGCCAGACCGGTGAGCGGATCGGTGTTGGCCAGATCGCGGGTCTGCTGCTGCAATTGCAGCAGATCGATCAGCATCGTGTGCCCCTGCATGATGAAGCGCACGAGGATCATGGTCGCCAGCACCAGGCTGGTCGCCGCCGCCACTTGCCCCGGGCGACCCGAGGCGAGCATCAGCGCCGAAATCGGCACCACCCCGATCACAAGATTGAGGATCGCGGCAAAGCGGATCGCGGACAGGCAATAGGCCGTCGCCAGCGCGCCCATGGCGATGATCATCGCGAAACTGGCGTGATTTTCAGGGGGGGAGGCCAGCCAGTTGATCACTGCCCAACTGCTGCACATCACCCCGACCCATCCGGATACGCTGGCGGTTTTCTTCACGATCAGCCGCGCACGGCGCAGGCTGAGATGGCGGCTGCGGCTGACGATATTCTCGATCAGGCCGAGCACGCACAGCACGGCCAGCAGCGCAGGCATGCCGTATTTGATGCCCCAGTGCAGGTCTGCCGATCCCGCCCAGGCCGCAGTCGGCGTGGTCGCGAGCAGCATCACGTACATCGTGGGGGACTGGCTTTCGACCCGGCGGGCCCGCAGGATCGTGAACTGGTCACGGATGGCCTCGGGAACGGGCGGCATCAGCGCGTGTCGCAGGTTCTTGACGAGGCCTCTCATGGGCCAATTGCTTAGGGAAGATGCGTAAAACCGGCGTTAATAATAGGCGGAAATATCAGGCAAGATCAGCGCGTGCCGACCGAGCTGATGCGATAATCGGCGAGGTTCAGCCAATAGGCGATCCGCCACCGCAACCGCGCCAGCGGGGTGCTGTGGCGGGCATACCAGGCGGGCGTGATCGCCTCGCTCGATTCCTCCATATGGTCGATGATCCGGCGCATGGCCGCGGCGACCTCGGCATCGGCAATGCGCACCATCAGCTCGACATTGATGCGGAAGCTGCGCTTGTCGAGGTTGGCGCTGCCGACATAGGCGACATCATCCACCACCAGCAGCTTCATGTGCAGCTTGCAGACGCCGAATTCGAACAGCTTGATCCGGGCGCGCAGCAGCTTGCCATAGAGCAGGCGGGCCATGTCGATCGCAGCGGAGATATCGGACTTGCCGGGCATGATCATCCGCGCGCTCCCCCGGCGGCCGATGCGCGCGAACAGGCGGCGGAAGCTGCGCGGCGGAGAGAAATAGGCCGAGACGGTATCAAGCCGGGTGGCGCCGACCAGATCCTGCCGCAGCACCCACGCCCAGTGGCCCTTGCGGACAAGCGGCCCCCCGACCAGCAGACGCACGGGACCATCCCCGCCGTCCCACTGCTTCACGATATCGCGCAAGGCGCGCAGCTGGCGGGTGCTGCCCTGCTCCTCCCCCGCGACCCATGCCTTGAGCAGGCCGAACCAGCGGATGAACTGTTCCCCCACCGGCCCTTCGATGGTGACCGACAGGTCGCACCAGCCGTTGTCGGCGGGGATGGCGAAGTAGTGGTCCGAGACATTGGCCCCGCCGGTCATCACGCGGGTCTCGTCGACGATCACGAACTTCTGGTGGTTGCGCACCAGATAGCGCGTGCCCCAGCGTGGCCCGAACAGGGCGAAGCTGCCGCCGGCCTCGGTCAGCGGAGCGAAGAAATCGGCGCCCGCATCATTGCCGAAGGCATCGACGATCAGCTCCACACGCACCCCGCGCCGCGCTGCGGCGACCAGCGCATCGCGCACCAGCGTGCCCGAGGTGTCGCTGTCGAAGAGGTAGTAGAAGATTTGCAGGCTGGTCTGCGCGCTCTCGATCAGGGCGATCAGCGCCTTCAGCCGGTCCTGCCCGTGGGGGTAGAAGGTGAAGGCATGACCCGCCGCCTCGATGCTGAACGGATCGAGGTCGCAATAATCGGGCGCCCCCTGTGGCGACTCGGGCTTCGCGGTTGCCATCATGTGGTGGTGTAGCGGCGCACCGACGGCGGGCAACACCCTCTCGCGATGAAACGCGCCGGGCGCTGGCTAGAACGCAAGACCCAGCGCCAGCCCGCCGAGCGCCGCTGCGCCCAGCAGCCGCAGCACGCCCCACTTTGCCCCGAACGCCAGCACCAGCGCAGCCACGGCAAGCGCACCCGCCCGCCAGTCGAAACTGGCGAGGTCCGGCCAGCTCAACCGCAGCGGCCCCGCCTCCAGCGTGGCGACGCGGGCGAACAGCACGTGGAGCGCAAACCACGCGGTGAGGTTGGCGATCACGCCCACCACCGCTGCCGTCACCGCCACCAATCCGCCCTTCAGCCACACCGCCTGTCCCAGCCGGTCGATCCATGGCGCGAGCGCGAAGATCCACAGGAAGCACGGGGCGAAGGTCACCTAGGTGGTCAGCCCCGCGCCCAGCAGCGCGGCGATCATCGGCGAGAAGGGCTCGGGCGCGCGGTAAGCGGCCAGCGTGCCGACGAACTGGCTGACGAGGATCAGCGGCCCGGGGGTGGTCTCGGCCAGGCCCAGCCCGTCGGCCATCTCGTTCGCTTGCAGCCAGCCAAAGCCCTGCACCGCCTCCTGCGCCATATAGGCGAGCACCGCGTAAGCGCCGCCGAAGGTGACGATCGCCAGTTGCGAGAAGAACGCGCCGATTTGCCACAGCACGTGCCCCTGCCCCAGCGTTGCGGCGATCAGCATCATCGGCGCGGCCCAGATCGCGCCCCATGTCAGCACGGCAAGGATCGTGGTGCGCCACGGCCGGTCGGGAAGCGCCGCGGTGCTGTTCGCGGGCTTCAGCGCCAGAAGATCAGGCCGCGTGCGTGCGACCAGCATCCCGATCACGCCTGCGCCCAGCACGATCAGGGGGAAGGGCAGGCCCAGCAGGAACAGTCCGGCAAAGGCGCCCGCCGCCAGCCCGCGCTTCAGCCCCGTGTCGAGCGCGCGGGCCCCGATCCGCAGCAGCGCCTGCAAGACAATCGCAAGCACCGCCGCCTTGACCCCGAGGAACAGCGCCGCCACCCAATCGAGGTCCGCCGCCAGCGCGTAGAACAGCGACAGCGCGAACATCACCGCCGCGCCGGGCAGCACAAACAGCAGCCCCGCGGCGAGCCCTCCGCGCACCCCCTGCAAGCGCCAGCCGATCCACGTCGCCAACTGCTGCGCTTCGGGGCCGGGGAGCAGGTGACAGAAATTGAGCGCGTGGAGGAAGTCATCCTCGGCCACCCAGCGGCGCTCTTCCACCAGCTCGCGGTGCATCAGCGCGATCTGCCCGGCAGGGCCGCCGAAGGAGAGGAACCCGATCCGGGTGAAAGCGCCGAGAAGCTCGCGGAATGAAGGGGGAGGCGCGGCGCGGTCTGCGCCCTTGCCTGCAATCGAAAGGTCCGGTCCGGCCATGCCAACCTCGAAAATGGCCCCGCCGCGCGGACGCACGGCACGGGAGATGACGAGGCAACGCTTGGGCCTGTCTCAGCCTGGACGGGAGGTTGCTTGGCCCCGTGTGGTGCAGAATTAGCTGGAGCGAGGTCTCGGGGCAAGGCTGCCCGGCGGGAATTCGTGCCCGATCCGGGACGCCGGTTGTTCCTGTTGTCTAACGCGCCCGGCTTCGGCTAGCTTGCTCGCAAACGGGGGCAAAACAATGGGCGCAGCTCGCAATCGATCCACTATCCGGGCCTTGTCGGGCCTTGCTATCGCAGCCGCGCTTGCTTCGTGCGGGGGCGGGGGAAGTAGCGGCGGCAGTGGTGGCGGCGGCGGCGCTCCGCCGATCGGGGGCACGCCCACCCCCACACCAACTCCCGCGCCCACACCGGTGTTTGTGACCGCGGGGCATGTCGCGCTGGGCGAGATCCGCTTTTACCTTAACGGCGCAAGCCCGCCTTCGCCCGATTACGCGCAGGTCTCGTCGGACCGTCAGGGGCGCTATCCGCGCGTCGTCGGCCAGCCGCTGTTTTTCGGTTCGGGCCCCAACGCTGTCCCTGCCAACTATGCGGCAATCGCCAAGCTCGGCTTCGGGATCGACAGCGCCGGATCGTTCTATTTCTCTTATCCTGCGGCGCCGGACATAACCGTTCTTTCCCCCGTAACCGTGCTGCTGACCGGGGGCGTCCCCGAGGCCAAGCTGGAGACCCAGCTCGGGATGACCGGCAGCGTGTTCCAGCTTTCGGCCGACCGCGATCTGAAAACCTTCCCCCCCACCGAGGCGCTGGCATCGAACGACGCGGCGCTCGTCGCGGAAGCGGAGCGCCTGTTCGCGCACCATCTGCGCGTCGACATGCTCACCGCATCGCTCAATGAATTCAGGCCGGCAGAGCAGGACCCGACGGGCCTTGGCACTTTCCTCGGCAGCTTGTCGCCTGCCACAGGCGAGCTTTCCCTGGCTGTGGGCCTCAATGCGGCCCCTGCGCAGTTCCTGTTCACCAATGAACGCATGACCGCGCTGCTGGGCAGCTACCCGGCGATTGCATCGGCAGGCTATCGTCCTGAGGTGGTCAGCGGAGCGGCGCATCTCATCAATGCCTATGCCGCGCTGATTTCAACGCGTGTCGCCTCGCGCGAGCGTGCCGCCCAGCTGAAGATCGGGATCAAGGGATACCTGATCCCCGAGATCAAGCGGTTGTTGCGGGCAAACAGCGTGGCAGCGGCCAATGAGGCGCTGGGCGTGACCACCGCGCAGATGGAAACCCAGATTGCGCGCTACGCCGAACAGCTTCCGTTCGATCCCAATGACAACTTCTTCCCGTCGCCGGATTTCTACTCCATCGCACCGGGGGGCAGCAAGCTGGTGGACGCCACCGATGTCGGCTCCAACGGCGATGGTCCGTTCAACAGCAATGATCTGCATTCAGAGCCGCGCCTCAATGATGGCGGTCACTTCTTCCGCGGGGAGAGTCAGCTGACAGCCGTGACGGTACCGGCGGTCAATGCCGCCCAGATCGGTGCCACGCTCAATCCCGATGGCACGGTCCTGATCCGCCCGGCGACCGGATTTACCGGCGTGACGTGGTTCGATTACACGGTCCGCCACGCGCGCGGCGACGTGGAACAGGGGCGCGTGTACGTGAGGGTCAGCTAGGGCAGGGGCCTCGTGCCCCCGCTATTCGAACCCGTAGTCCGAATAGTCCTTGAAGTTGGGCGAGGTGAACTTGGTGATGTCGCTCTGGAAGTGGAGCGGCACGTTGCCGGTCGAACCGTGGCGCTGTTTTGCCACGATCAGCGTGGCGCGGCCCACCAGCCCTTCGAACTTCTCTTCCCACTGGCGATACTTTTCCTGCACGTCCGGCGGGCTGCTCGCGTCCGGCGTGTCGGGCTTGACCAGCAGGTGATAGTAATCGCCGCGGAAGATGAACCACACCATGTCCGCGTCCTGCTCGATCGAGCCGGATTCGCGCAGGTCGGACAGCTGCGGGCGCTTGTCCTCGCGGCTTTCGACCGCACGGGAGAGCTGCGAGAGCGCGATCACCGGGACCTGCAATTCCTTCGCCAGCGTCTTCAGCCCGCGGCTGATTTCCGAGATTTCGTTGACGCGGTTGTCGTTGGCGCGGCCCGAGCCCTGCAGCAGCTGGAGGTAGTCGACGATGATGAGGCCGATATCGTGCCGCCGCTTCATCCGCCGCGCGCGGGTGCGCAGCGCGCCGATGGTCAGCGCGGGCGTATCGTCGATGTAGAGCGGCAGTTCGGCAAGCCGCTGGCTGGCATAGGACAGCTTCTGGAAATCCTCGCGGCTCAGTTTACCGCTGCGCAGCGCCTCGGAGGAAATCTCGGCCTGTTCGGCAAGGATACGCGTTGCCAGCTGGTCGCTGCTCATTTCGAGGCTGAAGAAGGCGACCGGTGCGCCATAGTTGAACTCGCCGCCCTCGCGCTGCCAGTTGAGGTGCTGTTCGGCGCAGTTGAAGGCGATGTTGGTGGCAAGCGAGGTCTTGCCCATGCCCGGACGCCCTGCGAGGATGATAAGGTCGGAATTGTGCAGGCCGCTGGTCTTCTGGTCGATGGTGGCAAGGCCGGTGGTCTTGCCCGACAGGCCGCCGCCCGAATTCATCGCCGCTTCGGCCATCTTGATCGCCGTCATAGCGGCTTCACGGAAAGTCGCCGCCTCGCGCCCGGTGCTCGCGCCCTCGGCGACCTTGAACAGGTCCGCTTCGGCCTGCGCGATGCGGTCCATCGGCGAAGTGTCTTCCGAGGTATCGAGCGCGCCTTCGACAAGGCCCCGCCCGACGCTGACCAGCTCCCGCAGCAGGGCCAGATCGTAGATCTGCTGTGCCAGTTCGCGCGGCACCAGCAGGCCCGCGCCGCTCGCGGTAAGCTGGGCAAGGTAGCTCGTCCCGCCAAGTTCCTTCAGCGCCTCGTCCGCCTCGAAGAACGGGCGCAGGGTGACGGGCGATGCGGTGGCGTTGCGTTCGATCAGGGTCAGGACGCGGTCATAGATTCGCGCGTGGAGCGGCTCGAAGAAATGCTCGGGCCGGATCGGGACCTGCAATTCCTCGATCACCCGGTTGTCGATCAGCACCGCGCCGAGGAATGCCGCTTCGGCATCCAGATTCGCGGGGAGCTTCTTCACCGGCAGCTCGCCGGCGGTGTCCTGCGGTTTGATCGGGGTGACTTTTTCGGGTTCGGCCATGGGCCGCCTGATGCGCGCGCGCGGGCCCTCGGGCAAGGGCTGCGGGGGCCAATATTTATTTCCAACGCTGTGGATAGTGGGGAGAGTGTGCTGAAGTGCTTGAAGTCAGCCCCTTCGATCTGCGAAGGCGTGACATCATGGCCGACCTGCCGCCCGATTCCCTGCCTCTCTCGCCCGCGCCCGGTGCCGCGGGGGCGCAGCGCATTGCGCAGGTGACGCTCGACGAGGCGACGATCCTGTGGCGCAATGCCGATGTCGAACAGGAACGCCGTGTGGCGATCTATGATCTGATCGAGGAAAACACCTTCAAGCCGGTGCGCAGCGCGGAGCGCGGGGCGAGCGGGCCCTATCACCTGCACCTCTCCGTCACCGACGGGCGGCTGGCGATGGACATCAAGGACACGGGCGAACAGCTGCTGGAAACCCTGTTGATCGGCATGGCCCGCTTCCGCCGCCCGATCCGCGAATATTTCGCGATCTGCGACAGTTATTATCAGGCGATCCGCAAGGCGACCCCGGCCGAGATCGAGACGATCGACATGGCCCGCCGCGGCATCCACAACGACGCCGCCGAGTTGCTGCTCGAACGGCTCGAAGGCAAGGTGGAGACCGATTTCGCCACCGCGCGGCGGTTGTTCACGCTGATCTGCGTGCTGCACATCAAGGGCTGAGGGGCATGGCAAAAGGGGCAAGGACGCGCGGGCGCAGCGCGCCGCGGCGCTGGCTATGGCGGCTGGCGGCGCTGGCCGCGCTGTTCGGTCTCGCCTTTGCCGCCTGGCTGTGGTGGGACATGCGCGACTGGCGGCCCGATCCCGGCGCCTATCCTGAACAGGGCGCGCTGGTCCCCGCAGGCACCGCCCCGGTGCGGTTCGAGACGCTGAAGGCGATCGGTGCGCAGTTCGTCTATCTGCCGCTGGAACCGGGCGCAGGGCGCGAGGCCCCCGGCGGCTTTGCCGATCGTTTCGCCGCCGCGCGACGGGCCGGTTTGCAGGTGGGGGTGCTGCTGCCCTTCGATCCATGCCTCGGTGCGGACGCGCAGAGCGGCATCTTCGCCCAGATGGTGCCGCGCGATGCGGGCCTGCTGCCGCCTGCCATCGGCCTCGAATCCCTTGCGGAAGGTTGCGATCCCAAGGTCAGCGACGCGGCGGTCGAAAGCGAACTGATGACGCTCATCAACCAGATCGAGCTGCACGCGGGCAAGCCGGCGATCCTCAAGCTTTCCCCCGCCTTCCAGGACCGCCACCGCACCGCCACCGCGCTGGCCCGCGACCTGTGGCTGGCGCGCGATCGTGCGCGGCCCGACTATGCCGGGCGCCCGTGGCTGCTATGGAGCGCCAACAGTGCCCGCGTGACCGAAGCGGGCGAGGAGCCGGTCGAATGGGTGGTGGTGCAGAAATGAGCCTTTCGGACACGCAGGAAAAGGCCCTCATCGCCGCCGCCTATGCCGCGGCGGAAAAGGCTTACGCGCCCTATTCGGATTACCCCGTCGGCGCGGCGCTGCTGTTCGATGACGGCGCGGTCATTACCGGCTGCAATGTCGAGAACGCGAGCTACGGCCTTGCCCTGTGCGCCGAGGCCGTCGCGGTCGCCAAGGCGCTGGGCGAGGGCAGGCGCGGCGGCCTCGCGGCGGTGGCGGTGGTGGGCCTCAAGGCCGACAGCGCGCCGATCACGCCCTGCGGCCGCTGCCGTCAGGTGCTGAACGAGATCGCCGCCTTGGGCGACACCGACCCGCTGGTGCTGTGCGTGAGCAAGGACGACGTGCGGCGCGTGACGCTATCCGCGCTGCTGCCGCACGCCTTCGGGCCGGGGCATCTGGGCTAGGGCGGGCGCGATGATCGTCACCCTCGGCCCCCCGCAATCGCTCGATTATTACGACAGCCAGTCGGTCACGCTGGTCCGTCCGGTTGCCCCGCTGGATGCGTGGAACATCATCATGGCCAGCCCGCAGCCGGTACTGCGCGCAGCTTTCGCGGTGCGCGATGCAATCTCGGCGCGGTTCGGGGTCAAGCGCATCTGCGGGTTCACTGGCGCGCGCGTGGGGCAAGTGGCAGTCGGGGATTACCTCGACTTCTTTCTGGTCGAGGACACGACGCCCGAGCATCTGGTGCTGACCGAGCGTGACCGCCACCTCGATGTGATGACCTGCGTGTCGTGCGAAGGCCCGGTGCTGACGATTACTTCGTCCGTGATCACCCACAACTGGTTCGGCCGCGCCTATATGCTGCCGGTCGGCGTGGCGCACAAGGTGATCGTTAGGGGCATGCTCGACCGGCTGGCGCGCGCCGTCGCGGCATCGGGCTGACGGATCAGCCTTCGCGCCCCTCCAGCCACTCCACCAGCGCTGCAAGGCATTCGCGCCCCAGCAGCTTGCAACGCTCCGGCGACCAGCCCTGTTCGGGTTCGGGGAAGTCCGCCAAGTCCTTGTAGGGCATTTCCAGCGTCATCGCGACCGCACCGAAGCGTTCGGCGAGCTGGTTGGTGCTCATGGTCAGATTGGCGCGGCCCGGTGAGGCCTTGGGGTAGCCCAGCTTGGTCTGGAAATCGGGCGTGCGGCGGTCGAGGATGCGCTGGTAGCGGTAGAAGCCCTCGCCCTGTTCCTCCTTCCACGAAGGAATGCCCTCGAACCCGGCGATGAACACCGCCGGGATTGCTTCGTCGGCATGGACGTCCATCGCGAAGTCGACCCCGGTTTCATCCATCCGGTTGCGGATCGCGAGCACTTCGGGAGAGCGTTCGGGGGTGGGATCGGCCCATTCGCGGTTGAGATTGGTGCCAACCGCATTGGTTCGTAGATGCCCCCGCCGCGAACCATCCGGGTTGCAATTCGGCACGATGTGCAGGCGGCACTTGTGGCGCAGCGCCCGTGCCACCGGATCGGCGGGGTCGGTCAGGCACTCCAGCGCGCCCTCCATCCACCATTCGGCCTGCGTCTCGCCCGGGTGCTGGCGGGCGTAGAGCCAGACCTGCGTGTCGCCTTCGCCCATTTCGAGGCAATCGATCGGCTGGCCATCCAGCGTGGTGCCGAGCCGGACATAATCGACGCCCTCGGATGACGCTGCCTCGGCGATCAGATCGTGGTGCCGCTCCATCGAATAGGGCGCGAAGTACGCTACCCAAAACACGCCGCCTGCGGGCAGGTAGCGGATGGTGAGCGTGCCCCCGTCCTCGTCCTTGTCAAAGCTGCTGGCCGCGCGCGCCCAATAGGCGCGGTCTTCGGAGACGCAGGCGTCATAATCGGGCCAGCCGCCGGGATAGGCGCTCGCATTCAGTCCGGTAAGCTTGAGCACCACCTCCTCGCCCGCAGGCGCGCTGACGCGGAAGTTAAACCACTGGAAGAACTCGGATTCGTTATCGCGCCGGATCGCGAGGCGGGCGGTGTTTCCGGCAATCCCGAGAACGTCGATATTGCCGCTGTCGAACCCGGCGTCGATATGGATAGAGGTCATTTGGTTCCTTGAAGCTTCTTGGCGTCAATCGTCACGGTCTCGCCATTGCCACCGGGGAAGTCGCGGAACAACCCGGCGGCGAGCGTGCGGGCGGCGGTGCCGACCTGCGAATAGGGCGATTTCACCCCCGTCGCCATCTGCGCGCGGCCTTCCCACAGGGTATCGCCCCCGCTGCGGGAGATCCGCACCTCCAGCAGGGTTTCGGCCGCCGGGCCTTCGCGTCCGCCGCCAAGGTTGAGGCCGATGCCCATGCCGACACCCGAGCCGAAGCCGCCCGTGCCTCCGCCGATCCCGACATTCACCGGCCCGCGGCGTTCCACAGGCGCAGCGGCGATGGGCGTGCGGCTGGTGCGGATCGCGGCGGTCTGCGCGGCGCTCGCACCTTCGGGAACGACGGTATAGCCGAGCCGTGTCAGTTCTGCCCGCACCGCTTCGGAAAATGCCCCGCGCGCGGCCTCGTTGCTGACTTCATCGGGGAAGGTGAGTGCGATGCTCCCCTGCCCCAGGCCCGCAGGCGAAGAGGCGATGAAGCGCGTGACCTCCACCGGGCCGGTGTAAGGCGTGGTGGCGCAGGCCGACAGGGCCAGCGCGGCGGCGAGGGGGGCGATCAGGCGGGGCAGCAACATGGCGCGGGTTCCTCTTGTGGCTGACCGTTTATAGGCCGCGCGCATGAACATGCACAGACCGGGAATTTCTGCCCCAAGTTGATATTTCTCTAAGCGATTTTTGTGATAGGGGGCGGCATGATGATCGATAACAAACCTTCTGTGCTCGTGACCGGTGGTGCGGGCTATATCGGCAGTCACGCGGTGCTTGCCCTGCATGATGCGGGCTGGCCCGTGGCGGTGATCGACAACCTTTCGACCGGATTCCGCTTCGCCATTCCCGACGGCGTGCCCCTGTACGAAGGCGATATTGCCGATGCCGATCTGGTGGCGCGCATCTTTGCCGAGCAGGGTACGCGCGCCATCATGCACTTTGCCGGATCGATCGTGGTGCCCGAGAGCGTCACCGATCCGCTCAAATATTACGAGAACAACACCGCCAAGAGCCGCGCGCTGATCGCGGCGGCGGTGAAGGCGGGGGTGCCGCACTTCATCTTTTCCTCGACCGCGGCGACCTATGGCATCCCGGATGTGGCGGCTGTGTCCGAAGACACACCCCAGCGCCCGATCAACCCCTATGGTTGGTCGAAGCTGATGACCGAACAGATGCTCGCCGATGTCGCCGCCGCGCATCCGATGAACTTCGGCGTGTTGCGCTATTTCAACGTTGCGGGCGCTGACCCGCAGGCACGCAGCGGTCAATCCACTGCGGGCGCGACGCATCTCATCAAGGTCGCCATCGAAGCGGCACTCGGCAAGCGCGAATCGGTGAGCGTGTTCGGCACCGACTATGCAACGCCGGATGGCACCGGCGTGCGCGATTACATCCATGTCAGCGATCTGGCTGCCGCCCATGTGCTGACATTGGAGGCGCTGGTGGCCGATCCTGCCCGCTCGCTCACCATGAACTGCGGCTATGGCCGGGGCTTTTCGGTGAATGAAGTGCTGGACGCGGTGGACCGGGTGACGAATCACAAGCTCGACCGCCGTTTGGAGCCGCGCCGGCTGGGCGACAGCGATTCGCTGATTTCGGACCCGTCGCGCCTCAAGGCGACCCTCGGCTGGGAGCCGAAAAACGCCGATCTCGACACGATCATTGCCCATGCGCTCGCCTGGGAACGCAAATTGACCGATTTGCGGGGCTGACCGGGCGAGAGTCGCATTGACGTTCGCCCGCATCGCCGCTAACGGCACGCTTCAATTTCCGCGCGTCGGACCGTTCCGGCGCGCTTCTCTTTTGGAAAAAGCGCCATGAAGATCGTCAACAGCCTCAAGTCGCTGAAGGGCCGCCACCGCGACAACCGCGTGATCCGTCGTCGCGGCCGCACCTACGTGATCAACAAGACCGACCGTCGCTTCAAGGCCCGCCAAGGTTAATCCCAAGGCGCGCTAAGCTGGCGCGGCTGCCCCAATGGGCGGCTGATGGATTTGGCGGCCCGCCTCCTTACCGGAGCGCGGGCCGCAGGCTTTTGGGGCCAGGGAAACAGCAGCGTGATGCAGAAGGCCGTGGTGTTCGATGTCGGGCGGGTGCTGTTCCACTGGCAGCTGGCCGCCCTCTTCGAAAAGCTGATCGACGACCGCGACGAGCTCGACTGGTTCCTTGCGAACGTCGTGACTGAGGAATGGCATTTCGAGCATGACCGCGGCCGCGCGATTGCCGACATGGTGGACGAACGAATTGCGCTCTACCCGCAATACGAAGCCCACATCCGCGCCTATGCGGAGCGCTTCAACGAGACGATCCCCGGCACGGTCGAAGGATCGCACGCGCTGGTCGAGCGGCTGGCGGGCGCGGGTGTGCCGCTCTATTGCCTGACCAATTTCGGTGACGAGTTCTGGCAGATGTTCCGGCCCGACCAGCCGATTTTCGATCTCTTCGAAGACATCATAGTCTCGGGGGTGGAGAAGATCGCCAAGCCCGAGCCGCGGATCTACGAGATTGTCGAGCAACGCAGCGGGCGGAGCGGCGCGCAGCTGTTCTTCACCGATGACAACGCGGCGAATATCGCTGCCGCCAGGGCGCGCGGGTGGGACGCGCATCTGTTCACCGATGCGGCGAGCCTCGAGGCGCAGCTGGTGGCGGCGGGATTATTGTAAGTCCTTGTGGGCGTCTGCGCCTCCGCGCGCCTGCGGCTCGCGCCGTGCGCTCGCGAACCCTGCGGGTCCGCGGCCAACGCTTTCTTCCGGGGTCGTCTACAATCCAAAAACAAACCCCCGATCAGGCCGTGGGAGCGGCGTGATCGGGGGCTGTGGAGCTCTGTCCGGTTGGAGAGGGGGGACGCGGCCGGACAGAGAGGGATATGAAGTCTCAGGCCGCGCTTACGCGTTGCACTTGGCCAGTTCTTCGGCTTCGAGCCGCTGACCGAGCACCTTGAAATCGGCGATTTCGCCCGACTTGCGGTTCAGGCCGCGGCAGATGCGCAGGGGGCGCGCGCTCGCCTTGCCGGCCACGCAGGTGGTGCCTTCGCAGGTCCAGGCGACACCGCCCGCCACGAAGCGCGCTTCG